>Ga0214473_10010899_pt1 | contig 10679 bp, 8 predicted proteins | sample RVTome_7_FD_203509 | JGI IMG/M metagenome (GOLD analysis project Ga0214473, IMG submission 203509) | Soil microbial communities from uranium-contaminated site in the Upper Colorado River Basin, Wyoming, United States - RVT98D197 | ecosystem: Environmental > Terrestrial > Soil > Contaminated >... | reverse complement strand
AGGAACCATCGGCAACCTCGCCCGCGCAGACCTCCGAATTTCGCAATCCTAATCTGCAAGTGCTTCTTTCTGAGCAACAAATACAAGCGCGCATAAAAGAGATTGGCGCTGAGATCACCCGCGACTACGCTAATCGAAACCCGCTCTTGATCGGTGTGCTTAAAGGCGCATGCTTCTTTTTGAGCGACTTGCTGCGCGCGATAGATATTCGCCTAAGCATTGAATTTATGGCGATCTCGAGCTATGGCTCATCGACGCGCACGTCAGGCGAAGTCCGCATTCTCAAAGATCTTGATGTTCCTGTTGAAGGCCGCGACATCATTGTGGTGGAAGACATTGTCGATACAGGGCTGACGTTATCTTATCTGCTGGCGAATTTAAAATCGCGTGGCGCTGCAAGCGTGAAACTTGTGGCGCTGTTGGACAAATACGAGCGACGCGAGCGAGACGTAGAGATCGATTATCTTGGATTCAAGATACCTGATCACTTTGTAGTTGGATACGGGTTGGATTTTGCTGAACGGTATCGCAATCTTCCGTTCATCGCCATTCTGAAGACGCCGGAAAACTAAACTCAGATCTGATATCTCAGCGCCAGGGAGAAAATTAGAGTGAACAGTAAAATATTTTTGCTAACGCTTCTCCTTCTCATATCCAGCTTGGCTGCCGCACAGCAAGACTTTTCAAAAATTGAAATCAAAGCAACAAGGGTCGGCGGTAACGTTTACATGCTGGAGGGTTCAGGCGGGAACATTGGTGTCTCCGTGGGCAGCGATGGGATATTGATAGTTGACGACCAATTTGCTCCTCTTGCCGATAAGATTAAAGCAGCCCTAAAGACGCTCGGTGACGGAAAGCTCAAGTTTGTATTGAACACCCATTGGCATGGGGATCACACGGGTGGAAATGCGGTGTTCGGCCCAGAAGCTCCAATCATTGCTCACGATAATGTCCGCAAACGACTGGCGACTGACCAGAAATCCGAGTTATTTAAGCGCACCACTCCAGCATCACCCAAAGAAGCGCTGCCAGTTATCACTTTTGATCAGTCACTTTCCGTCCACTTCAATGGCGAAGAGATTCGAGTCATTCACTTTCCTAAGGGCCACACAGATGGAGACAGCGTGATCTTCTTTACGGGCTCGAATGTAGTTCACATGGGCGACGACTTCTTTGCGGGCCGTTTTCCCTTTGTGGATCTCGAAAGCGGAGGCAGCGTAGAGGGGTTAACGAAGAACATTGGGGATGTGATTCAGAAACTTCCGCCAGGCGTAAAGCTGATTCCCGGGCATGGCCCCCTCTCTACGGTGGAAGATCTCAAGTTGTATCACCGCATGCTCGTGGCAACGACGGATGTGGTCCGTCAAAAGTTGGCCGCGGGCAAAACACTAGAACAGGTCAAAACAGAAGGGCTTCCCGAAGAGTGGAAAGCCTGGGGTACGGGATTTATCAAAACTGATCAGTGGATTGAGACGATCTATCGAAGCTTGTCCAAGTAACATCAGGAAGCACCCGTTCGCTATTACACTAGCGTTCCTAGAAAGCTCTTGCCTGCCTCCAATTGAACACCAAAATTCTCTGCAATAGTCTGCCCGATATCGGAAAGCGAATCTCGCGTGCCAAGGTCCACGCCGGCGCTTGCACGCCTCCCATAAACGAGTAAGGGAGCGTACTCGCGTGTGTGATCGGTGCCGGTAAAGGTGGGATCGTTGCCGTGGTCGGCAGTGATCATGATGAGATCGTCATCGCGCATTGCCGCCTCAATATCGGGTAGCCGCGCATCGAATTCCTCTAACGCACGCGCGAAACCTTCTGTGTCGCGGCGATGGCCGTAAAGCATGTCAAAGTCTACAAGGTTTGAGAAAATAAGACCGCGGTTATTATCCTTGAGCGCTAGCAAAGTCTGTTCGACTGATTGAGAGTTATTCTTCGCGGTAAGATCTTGCGTCACGCCTGAAGAATCATAGATAGATGCGATTTTGCCGATGCAGACCACATCGAGACCGGCAGCAGCAACGGCCGTCAGCAAATTTTGAGCGGGCGGCGGCACTGCATAATCATGACGATTTTCGGTGCGATAGAAGGAGCCCGTCTTACCCAGAAAAGGTCGAGCAATGACGCGCCCCACTTTGTGTTCCCCGTCAAGGAGTTCTCGGGCGGTCTCGCAAATCTCATACAACCGGTTAAGTGGGATTACTTCTTCATGAGCAGCGATCTGGAATACCGAGTCGGCCGATGTGTACACGATGGGTTTACCGGTAGCAACGTGTTCGGCGCCCAACTCCTTTATTATTTCAGTCCCCGACGCCGGAATGTTTCCAAGTATTCCCGGCACGCCGGTCTCGGCTATGAACCGTTCAATTATTGACGCAGGGAACCCGTGCGGGTAGGTAGGAAACGCTTGTTCCAGAATGATGCCTGCCATCTCCCAATGACCCGTAGTTGTATCCTTGCCGTTAGACCTTAAGGCGCATCGTCCATAACACCCGACTGGTTTGACCAGAGGCGGCACGCCCTCAAGCGGTCGAATATTTCCGAGTCCATATCGTTGCAGATTGGGTAATTGCAGTAGGCGTGACTTGAGTATGTGACCAAAGGTGTCGGATCCAGAATCGCCCCATTTTGCAGCATCCGGCATGGCGCCTATTCCAGCACCGTCAAGCACGATGAGGCCAATGCGATTAAAGGAGGGTTTCATCTGACATTTGACATTTGACGTTTGCCATTTTTCATTGTTCCAAGCCACGTGCCAACTGAGTCAGTACCACCTCGCGGTAGCGGGTGGATCCCAGCACGCACCTCGCGGTGTCACCGAGTCAGTACCACCTCGCGGTAGCGGGTGGATCCCTGCACGCACTTCGCGGTGTCACCGAGTCACCACCTCGCAGTGTCGACCGAGTCAGTACCACCTCGCGGTAGCGGGTGGATCCCAGCACGCACCTCGCGGTGTCACCGAGTCAGTACCACCTCGCGGTAGCGGGTGGATCCCACCACTCAACAACCGAGTCAGTACCACCTCGCTGGTTCGCGAATGACAACTGTCAGATGAGAAATGTCAAATGGTTAGCTCTTGGGCGCGTAGTAACCTTCGCGCGCTCGAACTTCCGACTTATCACTTAATCCACGAACCTCCACTCGAATCGAGCGATACTTACCATCTCGCGCTTTGTTTGTGGGATAGTATCCGAGGCTATACTGAGTCCCGATCTCGTTGGCGACGCGAGCAAAGGCCAGACGCGCATCTTGTAAGCTCCCCGCAGTGAAGTTCTTGCCGCCGGTGGCCTTCGCCAGATCGTTCATCTCGCGACGCGCCAGATTGTACAAGTCGCGGCTAATCTGCATTCGCTCAAATTGCCCCATCTTGCAAAAATCAACATAGTCTTCGGGCTTCGCACGCGGCACGAAGATCCTCCGATATCGCTGAAGCTGCTGAGCCGAAAGTGTCAGCCTCCCATCATCCTCGCAGTCTTTTAGGAGACGATCTTCCACGAAATCCTCAGTGTTTACCTGGATGAAATAACAGACCGCCCCTGACCGTACCAAGCTGTTCCGCGCTACCGTGAAATCTGATTCGCTCGTAGAATCCACTCCATCTGTCAATGCGACAAGAGCCCGGCGTCCTCGCACCTCCTCGCGCGGAGCCTCCCGGAAGACAGTGTCAGCTACGCGCTCCAGCGAATCGTAGAATGGCGTGCCGTTGCTTGAGCCGACATTTTCAACTGCGGCGCGGAGTGCCTTTCTGTTTTCAGTCAGATTGGCTAAAACCTGGACAGTTGCCACTCTCGAAGAACCAGCCTGTTTCGTATCGAAAGCCAAAATCGCAACCCGGTCCCCCGGGCGAAGGGCATCAATAAATACATTCGCAGCCTGACGAATTAAAGCAACGTCAGCGCGGGTCGAGCCCGATGTGTCGAGCAGTAGGGCAACCTCAAAGGGAGCTTCTGTGGTGGCAAAGTTGGTGATGTTTTGCGGCTTGCCATCTTCATACAAAACAAAGTTGTCGGCCTTGAGACCAGCGACCACTCGGCCCCCACTGCTTGTCACAACCGCAGGCACCGACACCAGCTGGGTCTCCACACGCACGACATCGCCTTCATCGACTTCATCGGTAGTAGAGTCGCGCGAGTTGGACTGTTCGGGTGATTGTGTCTCGCTGCCACTCACTCGGCGCGGCCGTTGTTTATTTTTCTGGGCGCCGGCGGGAACCAGGAATGCCGTCACAAAGAGGAGGCAGACGATAACAACGGCCAGGCGGCCCAAGAATCTACTGTCCCCTGAGTAATTATTCATTATAGGAAGCTGACCAAGATCATAACTGGAAAATCAGCCATCGGCAAAGCAGCACCGGCTCCATATCACATATCTCATTTGACAACACTCAACCTAGGTGCCAACCGAGTCAGTACCACCGCGCGGTAGCGGGTGGGTCCCAACACTCAACTCGCGTGTCATCATGTGAGCACAACCTCGGCGGGGTGGGTAAAGCTACTCAGCGCAACGTCGTCGCAAATTAAGACAAACGTTGTGACAGCACTGAGTGTAAATTGAGATCTGTCAAATGCTCCGGGCTTGACACGTAATATTGGTTCTCTTAGCATGATATTTCACTTTGCCTCTGAAGATCCGTTCAGGGCTAAGGTCTTTGAATACGGACGTGTCAAACGTGATTTCTCGGCCCGAACACCTGTTGCGGCATGTGCGACAAGAGTTAACTCAGCATTTTATGAGACGGGCGAAGATGCCCTTCTAATGTAGGCACGTACGTCAATGGTAGACGGCTTCCCTTACAAGGAAGAGGTTGGGGGTTCGAATCCCTCCGTGCCTACCAAAATTCAGAATGTAGAAGTCTGAGAGCGCATCTGCCGCTCGGGCGTCGAAATCGAACGGCAATCGGTTCAGCTTGAAAATTTGCGGAGTCGTAGTTCAGCTGGTTAGAACGCCGGCCTGTCACGTCGGAGGTCGCGGGTTCGAATCCCGTCGGCTCCGCCAATCTTTTCAATGACTTAGCACTACTGGCATGCTTGTTTTTGACGGCCGTGTCAGTAGGCGTGCCACTAATCCTGCCTAACTCTTTAGTTATCAATTCCACTGTTTGTTTTTTCAGCATCGGAGACAGATGTTCGTATCTCCGACAGCTACCGGCTCCGGTGACCCGTCAGTTTTGGGCAATGATCGCTTCTGGAATACGTTTGAGCAAGAACGTAGACCAAAGGGGGGCTCAATGGAAAAAGAGTGGGTTGATTTTCAGACTGTCAAAGCAGCCGTCAATATGCAGATGGTTTTGGACCACTACGGCATTACGGGACTAAAGAGGCTGTGTGAAAACTCTGTAGGGGCGTCCCTCCTTAGAAACCAGTATCAGGCACCAAGCTGGATTCATTACGGCTGTGCCGCCTGATGTGCCGCGATGGCTTGCCTCGCGGTAGCTGCCAAGAACGGACTTGGGCTGCGCCCTTCTGCTTGTCTTCTTCTCCACGGGCTAGCTGAAATCGAAGGGCTGCACTTTCCCCACTCTGTAGAGAATTGGAAGAGCGTCCGCGGAGGGCGTAGCCCCAAGCGCTAGAAGCAAGCTGACCGCGAGGCAAGCCACCGCGGCACATCAGGCGGCACAGCCGTAACGAGGTCCCGTTGTTTCCCTTTGACATTTGCCGGCTTTGGCTGGTTGGTGAACTCCGTGGGCGCCCCCCTCTTCGCAGAATGCACGCCAACCTAAATCTCGACGGAGGGGGCGCCCACGGAGGGACGCCCCTACAGAGTTTTCACACACTCTCTAAAGCGCGTGGGGCAAGAGCTGCGCGGTAAGTGTCCCATCCATGGTGGCGATAGCAAGAGCAAACACTTTAGTGTGAATCTCAGCAAGAACGCGTTTAAATGTTTTTTGGGCAAACTGCGGCGCCCGAGGTAATGTCCTGGACTTGGTAGCTGCGATAGAGCACTGCTCCATCAGAGAAGCAGCGCTGAACCTGAGGAACTGGTACAAAGTGGGGGAGACTCAGGTTTCTGATTCAGCGCCACGCGATCAGGAAGATACGGGCGCAGAAGTTCGCCGGGGAACTTATCGCGACGCTAGAGGATCTCTGTTTGAGGTAATTGCTGCGGCCGCTAGCGCCGAAGACTTCGAACTCCTAGTTATTTACCGTGAATTGTTGGGCGACTACAGGTTTTAGGTGGCGCCGGTCCAGTCGTTCGCATCAGCAAACGCAGTATAGAGTGCGCTCTGCATTTTGGACCAACTCTAGCATTTTCCCCCTCGCACGCTATCAACGTTTGGTCCGTTTTTATCGTGTAGATTATTAACATAGAAATTTTTAGCCCGCCGGCTTAAAACCAATTAGTAGCCACCGTTCAACCGGAGAAGTGCACAACTGGTTTTTTGGCCCTCCGATCGGAAGCAGTTTCCCGGAATGGAAATTTTCGTGGAGCGTCCGGAGGTCGGTGAAATTCGACATCTACTCTACGGATATAATCCCAAACTTCAGAACCGGGGGCCTTGGCATCTATTGCTATGGGAAGATTTTTTCATTGATAAGACGAAAATCAAAGGTAGACAATTGATGAGCAATTCGATAAGCCAATTGCTATTGTTATTCTTCTTGTTCAGCAACTCCTCCGCCTGTCAACATAAAGAACGTACGCCAGAAAAGTACCTGCTTCCGGAAGGTTATGCTGGCTGGGTGCGCATCAATTACAACATCAAAGATGCGGCACCCCTGCCTAAAGAGAATGGCTATTACATTCTCCGAATCCCACCGACAGGCATGATAAATACCTCCTCCAACGGAGAGGTCGGTTGGGGTCGCGATGAGTTCTATTATTATTCCGATCATGACTTACGCCGAATAGCGGAGACCGGCGATTTCAAACTCATCTGGGGCCAAACTGGTTACGGCACCAGAAAAGTACCTAATCAGGAACAGACGCAGTATTCAGAGTTTTTCGTAGGAACAGAACAGGAGTTCAAAGAGATTGGTTTGGAGTGTCAAGATGATGACCTAGACCCGATAATTGGACCTTTGGAAAACTGTTTGCGTCGGATCCAGGAACGCCAGAATATAAATGCGAATGTTTCAACAAAGCCATAGTCGTGACAGTAACCGTAAAGAGACGGAGACGTTTTCTGCTCAAACGGAAAGCCCAGTGAAAAGCCGGATTTTAGTTTTTTGAGTCGATAAACGGGAAAGAGAGCAGATCGTCAGCTACGCTCTCCGTGTTCTTTTCCTATCGCGTGCTTCGACTTCTTTCCAGCACCCTCGTCCGAAATACAAATCCCGTTTAATCGGCAAGTTCAGCCGACTACGCACGCTTTGAAGCTCTGAGAGCGAAAAATGACCCCACTCCTCCTTCGAAGCCGATAACGTAGCCGAATAAAATGAAATCTTCCTTTTCCTGGGCTGCCTTCGGCAATAAACCACGTCCCATTTGAATCAGATGTGAAGAACTTCGCTTAGACCTCCATCTAACATCACAAATAACCGTAAACAAAAAAGAAACCGGCGCTTTAAGCAGCGCCGGCTTCTAGTGTTTTCCACGTTGGACCAGCAGTGGCTCGATTCCAAATGACCCCAGAATGGGAATGGAAACCTCTATGCGTTTGCAGCGGCCGAGGCTGTCTTATCCAATATCTTTACAGCTCGGCCCGCATCCGCAACGCCGAAGATCACTACGGGCGAATTAGTTGTTGCCTCAACACCGCAATAGGCATAGTTGATGTTGATATCAGCTTCACCGAGTTGTGAAGCCGCCCGCGCTAATTCGCCCGGCCGGTTCGGAAGCTTGAGTTGAGCAACCTCCGTCTCTTTGTACTTCAGTTTTTGACTATCCAAAACGGATTTTGCTTTGGTTGGATTGTCAACCACGAAACGAACCAGGCTTTCGTCTTCCCACGGGAGCGATTGGAAGGCCAGAATGTTTACCTTACCGTCAGCGAGCGCTCCGCAAATCTTTGCAAGAGCACCCGGCTCGTCATCCGTGCGAACAGAAAACTCTTTTGCTTTCGGCATAAGTTAACCTCCTTATTGTTGGAGGTTCCGGGGGGACACAACTGCGTCCCGGCGAAACCATGTAACTGTCGGTTTCGATCTGCTTATTATCAAGATCATATGACTCTGCTCATCAAGACTCAAGGGTCTGCTGAAGAAAAAACAGCCACAAGAACAGACCCGTTTCAGGCAAGGCTCCCTGTGTAAGAAGTCTATCTCGTGCCGCAGAAGCGCAGCCTGATAACATTTTTATAAGTTCCTGTAAGTCTCCGTCGTCAAACATCGCTTCCCATTGACCGGGAATCAATTATCCCCTACATTCTCCGGGCATCAGCAATAACTCGACTTAGCAGTTCTTCCTGAGCTCTTGTTTTAATTCCGGTTTACGGGTTAGCAGCGCGGGTCTCCCGTACCTCGCACGCTGGTCTTCCCATTTCCCCTAGTACGGGCAGGAGTAAAAATTTATGAAACACATTCTGGCGAGCATTCTTTTGATTCTAACCGCAACCACCCTCGGTTTCGGGCAGTGCAGTGAGGCAGACAAACAGAAGCTGATGGCCTTTGACAAAGCCTGGGGTGAGGCCAGTCAGGGCGGCGACAAAGCCTACCTGCAAAAGATTTATGCCGACGATTACATGAACACAAGCCCCACAGGTACATTAACCAAAGCACAAGTGATCGAAAATGCCATCCGTAATGCAGATCGCCGCAAGGCTGACCCGCAGAACGCCGACCGGATCTCTCACGATAACTACATCATCACGTGCACTCCTAACAGTGCCACTATCACACACCGTAACTTGATTGTTGCCAAGGCGGATGGCAAAGAGCGGAACATCTACACGCGGAGCGTTCACTTCCTTGAGAAGCGAGGCGGGGACTGGAAAGTGGTGAGCGACGCGGGTGGGCCCCTCAACGACGGCGGACAGTTGTTATACCTCGAGATGGAGTGGAGCGACGCAGACCAGAAGGGCGATCTGGCCTGGTTCGAGCGGAATTTTGCCGACGACTATTACGGCGTCAGCAGTGTAACAGGCAAGATCAACACCAAAGCTGAAGACATCGCGGACATGAAGAACAGGAAGGAAGTGATAGATTCCGCAGTCGCCTCTGACATGGATGTGCGAGTTGAAGGTGATACCGGGATAGTTACTGGTATATACCAGCAGAAAGGAAAGGACGAGAAGGGGCAATCGTTTGACCGGCGGATTCGCTACACAGACGTGTACGTTAAGCGTGATGGGCGCTGGCTCGTAGTCGCCTCGCAGGGCACTCTCATCAAGTAGTGCAGAGTTGAGACCGGGTGCACACTCCGGCCAAAACAGCAGATCTATGATCTCGGTTGAGGACGCAACCAAGCTTGTGTTGGCAAACACTCAACCGCTTCCGGCGGAGGTGGTTGAGCTTGCCAACTCTGTGGGCCGCGTTTTGGCCCAAGACATCATCTCCGATTCGGAGCTCCCTCCCTTCGATCGCTCCCAGATGGACGGTTACGCGGTGCGAGCTGCTGACGTCGAGCAGGCGCCGACCCGCCTGCGAATTGTTGGAGAGTCGGCGGCCGGGCGAGGTTGGCATCACGAGATGCACTCGGGTGAAGCGGTGCGGATCATGACCGGAGCGCCCGTGCCTGCCGGCGCCGACAGTGTTCAGCAGGTTGAGCTGACGCGGGAACTAGAGCATTCGTCGACAGTAGAAATTTTACAGCCAGTAGAACGTGGCCGATCCATAGTGCCGCGTGGAGCGGAGATCCGTTCAGGAGAAACAGTGCTGCGCTGCGGCGGTCGAATCAATGCGGCAATGATCGCTGTGCTTGCCTCGTTTGGATATGCGCGCGTGCAGGTTGCAAGACAGCCTCGCGTCTGCATACTTGCGACGGGCAGTGAACTGGTTAGCGTGGACCAACGACCCGCTCGCGACCAGATTCGGGACTCAAACAATCACTCCCTCGCAGCATGTGCCGTTCTCGCCGGGGCCGCTGTGGAACTATTGCCGCTCGCCGGTGACGACGCGCAATTGCTGAAACGTCAGATCGCGGACGCTGCGGAAAGGTTTGACTTAGTGATTACCTCGGGCGGAGTTTCAATGGGCGTCTACGATTTCACAAAGGAGGCACTTAAAGAGCTCGGCTGTGAGATTTTTTTTGAGCGTGTCAGCCTGCGGCCAGGCAAACCTACAGTATTTGGCAGGCTGCCCGGTGGAGCACTCGCGTTTGGCTTGCCGGGTAATCCTGTATCAGTGGCAGTTACTTTTAATCTATTCGCGCGCACGGCACTGCTTGCCATGCAAGGCGCAGAAGAACTAATACTGAAGGAAGAGTGGGCAGTGCTTCGTAAGAGTGTGAAAGGGTCTCAGGATCGCGAGAGTTATCTCCCCGCTCGCTTAAGTACCAATGAAAGAGGTCAGCTCATTGCTGAGCCTTTAAAGTGGGGAGGATCCTCGGATTTTGTTGCGTTTGCAGGGGCGACGGCTCTAATCATCGTGCCAACGGGTGTGAGGATGGTTGATGCTCAGTCGGTGGTAAAGATAGTGATTTTACCAGATGGGTTGTAAACGGCACAGCCGCAGCGTTGGTAGCAAGTTGATCCGCGAGGCGGAGCCACCGCGGCGCATCAGGCGGCAGAGCCGTAACGTTGGTAGCAAGGTGGACCGCGAGGCCAAGCCACCGCGGCACATCAGGCGGCAGAGCCGTAACATTGGTGG
>Ga0214473_10010897_pt1 | contig 10681 bp, 12 predicted proteins | sample RVTome_7_FD_203509 | JGI IMG/M metagenome (GOLD analysis project Ga0214473, IMG submission 203509) | Soil microbial communities from uranium-contaminated site in the Upper Colorado River Basin, Wyoming, United States - RVT98D197 | ecosystem: Environmental > Terrestrial > Soil > Contaminated >... | reverse complement strand
CACAGAACCTCTACCTCGCTGCGACGACGCCGGCGCAGCATGCAGCGCTCGCCGCGTTCGAGCCGGAGACGCTCGCGATACTGGAGAGCCGCAGACGGGAATTTCGCGCGCGGCGCGACTACCTGGTGCCGGCGCTGCGCGGCCTGGGCTTCGACATCCCGGTGATGCCGCAGGGGGCGTTCTATATCTACGCCGGCTGCGGCAGGTTGACGAAAGACAGTTTCGGCTTCGCGCGCGACCTGCTGGAGCGGGCGGGGGTCGCGATCACGCCGGGCATCGATTTCGGCGCGAACGCGCCGGAGCGGCACGTGCGCTTTGCCTACACCAACTCGATCGAGCGGCTGAAGGAGGGCGTCGCACGCATCGCAGCGTTCCTCGGGAAAACCGGAACACGCCGCCAAGCCTGTCCTGAGCAAGTCGAAGGGACGCCAAGGACGCCAAGAACAACAAAATAGTCGAATCACGACCCGCGAATCACGATTGACGAATCACGGGCCAAAAGCAATCCTTTTCCCTTCTGATACGATCGCCGGATCAAAGCATGCATGAAACCACGCTCATAGTGATTCGTCACGGCGAGACCGCCTGGAACCGCGAGAAGCGCATGCAGGGCACCACCGACACGCTGCTCTCGGACGTGGGCCGCGTGCAGGCGCAGGCCCTGGGCCGGCGGCTGGCGGGCCGCGGTTTTGCCGCGCTCTACAGCAGCGATCTTTCCCGCGCGCGGGACACGGCATTCGCCATTGCCGAGCACACGGGCCGCGAGGTCGTGGCGGACCCGCGGCTGCAGGAGCGGCGCTTCGGCATCTTCGAGGGGCTCACGGTCGAGGAGATCGTTTCGCGCTACCCCGAGGAGCACGCCCGCTTCGCGAGCCGCGACCCGGACTACGCGGTCCCGGGAGGCGAGAGCGCGCGCAGCTTCACGCAGCGCTGCATCGGGTGCCTCGCCGAAATCGCCGGCCGGCACCACGGCGCCGAGGTCGTGGTCGTCACCCACGGGCTGGTGCTCGATTCGCTCTACCGCGCGGCGCACGGCCTCGACCCCGGCGCGCGGCGGCCGGTTCCGCTCATCAATGCCAGCCTGAACTTCTTCGGCTACGACGGCAACGCCTGGCGGCTCGAACTGTGGGGAGATATCAGCCATCTCGCCGCGGACCAGGTGACGGTGTATCGCGGCACTGCGGCGATTTAACCCGTGACTCGTTGCTCGTTACTCGTTTTTCGTTTGCCGCGAAGCGCGTTCTTTCTCTTGACCAGGAACGAGAAACGAGTAACGAGTCACTGTCCTGGTCGTCGATGACGACTGGCCAGGACACAGTCATCCTGGTGCACGGCCTGTGGGTGCACGGCATTGCGATGGAGCTCATGCGGCGTCGTGTCGCGCGCTGCGGCTACCGCGCGCTCGCCTATTCCTATCCCTCGATGCGGCTCACGCTCGCGGAAAACGCGGAGCGCCTCGCGCGCTTCTGCCGAAACATCGCCCCGCCGCGGCTGCATTTCGTCGGCCACAGCCTGGGAGGGCTGATCGTTCTGCGCATGCTGGCGCGCGCGCCGGGGCTTCCGCCGGGACGTGTCGTGCTGACCGGCGCGCCCGTAGCAGGCAGCCTCGCGGCGCGGCGGCTGGCGCGGCTGCCCGGGGGACGTGCGGCGCTCGGCCGCAGCGCACCGGAGTGGCATGAGTCTGCGCACGCTGGATTCGATACCGGGCGGGAAATCGGCATCATCGCCGGCCGTCTGCCCCTCGGCATCGGCCGCGTGGTCGCGCCAGACCTGCCCGCACCGAGCGACGGCGTGGTGAGCGTCGCGGAGACGCGGCTGCCGGTGATGCGCGATCACATCGTGCTCAACGTCAACCACAGCGGCATGCTCGTCTCACGCGCTGTTGCGCACCAAATATGCGTTTTTCTGCGCAACGGCGCGTTCGAGCATACGAGTAATGGGTAATGGGTAATGAGTGATGAGCTGAACCGCGTTGCGATCCGTCAGTCGTCAGTCGTCAGTCGTCACGTGCTCGCAGCTGCGCTGCTGCTGCTCGCAAGCGGCTGCGCGAACGTCAGCTACTACGTCCAGTCGGTGAGCGGACAACTCGACGTCTGGCGGCGGGAGCGGCCGATCGCGGAGGTGATTGCCGATCCGGCGACGACGCAGGCGCTCAAGGACAGGCTCGCGCGGGTGCTGGAAATCCGTGCGTTCGCGAGCCGCGAGCTGGGGCTCCCCGATAACGCCAGCTTCCGCCGCTACGCCGACCTCGGGCGCCGGTTCGTGGTGTGGAACGTGTTCGCCGCGCCCGAGTTCTCGGTGCAACCGCTCCAATCGTGCTTCCTGTTCGCGGGTTGCGTGAACTATCGGGGCTACTTCGCCAGGGAGAATGCGGAGCGGTACTCCGCGGGACTCGCGGAGCAGGGGTACGACATCTACATCGGCGGCGTGCCCGCCTATTCGACGCTGGGCTATTTCGCCGACCCGGTGCTCAACACCTTCATCCATTACCCGGAAGCCGAGATCGCGCGCCTGATCTTTCACGAGCTGGCGCACCAGGTCGCCTACGCGCGCGACGACACCGTTTTCAACGAGTCTTTTGCGGTGGCGGTGGAACAGGAAGGCGTGCGGCGCTGGCTGGTGCGCAGCGGGGACGCGAAGCAGCGGGAGCAGTTCGGCCGGAGCCGGCGCATCCGCGCGGAATTTTCCAGCCTGGTACTGAAGCACCGCGAGCGTCTCGACGCGCTTTACCGCAGCCGCCTCGCGCCGGATTCGATGCGCGGCCGCAAGCGCCAGATCCTCGCCGAACTCGAAGCCGAGTACCGGTCGCTCCAGGCGGGGTGGGGCGGATACTCCGGGCACGACCGCTGGTTCGCCGGCAAACCCAACAACGCGCAGCTCGCATCGGTCGTGGCCTACTCGCAGCTGGTCGCGGCGTTCGAGACGCTGCTCGCGCGCGAGGGCGGCAATCTTTCGGGCTTCTACGCCGCCGTGAAATCGCTTGCCGCTTTGCCGAAGGACGAGCGCGAAGTCCGGCTCGCTGCCCTGTTGCCAGTTGGCGACAAGTGGCTGATGAGGCGTGACTGATACGGCGAGACTGGTCATCGTCAACGGCGGCGCGGGTGATATAATTTTCGCGCCTTCTTCGGAGGAAACGATCATGAGATTGTCCAGCAGATCCTTCAACGATGACAAGAAGATCCCGGCCGAGTTCGCATTTTGCGCGCCGGATCCCAAGTCGCACGCGACGCTTTCCAAGAACGTCAATCCGCACCTGCAATGGCGGGACGTGCCGGTGAACGCCAAGTCGCTCACGCTGATCTGCCATGACCCCGATGTGCCGAGCAAGCCCGACGATGTGAACAAGGAAGGCCGCACCATCTCCGCGCAGCTGCCGCGAGTGAATTTTTTTCATTGGGTGCTGGTGGACCTGCCGGCGACGACGCTGCAGATCAGGCCGGGCGAGTTCGCGAGCGGCGTCAAGCCGCGCGGCAAGCCCGGGCCGGAAAGCCTGCACGGCACGCGCCAGGGCCTGAACGACTACACCGCGTGGTTCGCATCGGACAAGGAAATGGCGGGCAACTACTTCGGCTACGACGGGCCGTGCCCGCCGTGGAACGACACGATTCCCCACCATTACATCTTCACGCTCTATGCGCTCGACATCGCGCGCTGCCCCGTGGCCGGCGCCTTCAAGGGCCCGGAAGTGCTGGCGGCGATCAAGGGTCATATCCTTGCGCAGGCAGCGCTCACCGGCGTCTACACGCTCAATCCCAACCTCAAGGTTTGAGAAGGGTGTCTCACGACGGGTGACGCGTCACGCCAACGCATGCCCGGAAGGCCGGCCGCAGCCGGCCTTTTTCGTGGGCGTTGTCTCGGCAAGCACTTGCGACGTCCCTCCTCCCCCCTTGTGGGGGAGGACTGAGGTGGGGGGTCAGATACGTAGGTCCAGGGCATAGGTTACTGCGAAGAGCTATCGCGATCTTGATACCTATCCCCCCATCCTAACCTTCCCCCGCAAGGGGGGACGGAACAACCTACAACGTAAGCGGTGCAGCATTGGATTTCCACGGAATTGTCGGAACGCCTTGGTTTTGAAGCCGTTAGCTGACGTTTGTTGTGAAGCTTGATCTGGAACGGCGGCGCGCCAAGCTGCCACGCCCGAACTACCCGGAAGAGCTGCAGGTCGTCGCCCGGCTGGAGGATTTCCGCTGGCGCATCGAGGAGCTGCGGGTATCGCTGTTCGCGCAGGAGCTGAAGACCCCTACCCGGTATCCTACAAACGGCTCGACAAGCTGTGGTCGCAAATACACCTCTAGTTTCCTACCCTATTCAGCTGCGTGCCAGAGGAGGGGATAGCCGTGCCGCCTCCCGAGGTATCCCGGTACTCTTACGGCCCCGAGCGCTTGCACCTGTCCCGGCAGGGGCTGGCGCGCGGGCGAGGGCAGGTTCTATAATTTAAGGTTCGCGAAAAGATGGGCAGACGGGGAAGCAGCGGGATCGGGGACGAATCATACGGGAGGTCAACAATGCGTATTACAAGGTGGGCAGCGGTCATCGTATCAGCTCTCATTCTGGTTGCGGCCGGGTGCCGGGGCGCCGTGCCGGTCTACAACGTAACCGACGCAACGGTCGCCGCTTCGAAGCCGAATCCGAGCCTCGATGACGTGGGCAAGGCCGTCCAGCGCGCCGGCGCAACGCTGGGCTGGCAGATGAAGCAAACGAAGCCCGGGCACATACTCGGGACGCTGAACCTCCGCAAGCACGTTGCGGTGGTGGACGTGAACTACGGCGTCACGTCCTACAGCATCAGTTACAAGGACAGCACCGCGCTCGATTACGACGGCGGAAACATCCACCCGAATTACAACGGCTGGATCCAGAATCTGGATAAGGCGATAAAAGCCCAGTTGAGCAACATGTAGGTCGGGGGGATCCTGGGTGGGCTCGGACGTGGGCGCAGGTCATTGAGACCGATGAGTAATCAAGACTGGGGCCCGGGGGAGATATGCAAAAAGCAGCCGTAGAACTGCTGCCGGACGGCGGCGCACTCAGTCCGCAGGAACTCGCGTTGGCCGAGTTGATCGTTACTACGCTCAATCTTGAAACACGGCCTTCCGAAATCAACCCGGAGGCTGCACTTTACGGGGCGGGTCTCGGACTGGACTCGATCGATATACTGGAGCTCGCGCTGGCCGTCTCCAAGGCCTACGGCATCCGGTTGCGTTCGGACGACGGGAACAACCAGAAGATATTCAGCTCGCTGCGCAGCCTGAACCAGCACATCCAGCAGTTCCGGGCGAGATAGATGGGGCGCGTTGCCAGCTGGTCATGGAAAGTACTGATCGTTCTGGCGTGCGTCGCATATCAATACCTGGTTCACTCTTTGGTCGGTAACGCGCAGGTCGGCCTCTTATACCTGGTCCTGTTGTGGCTGCCCCTGGTGGTGTTCGCAGGGTGGATCCTGCTGCGCTCCAGAAACAAGCCGGTGTGGCTGGCGGCCCTGTTGACGGCTGGCATGGTTGTCTATCTGGTGGAGCATCAGGAACGGCTGGGGCTCGCCGCGGTCAGCGGGATTTCCCATTCTGTAGCCTACCTGTTGTTGTTGTGGTATTTCGGGCGCACTCTGGGACGCGGCTGGGAGCCGCTTATCACACGGTTTGCCCGCAGCGTGCATGGCACGTTGCAGCCGGCCATGGAACTGTTTACGCGCAAGATGACGATCGCTTGGTGCGTATTCTTTGCCTCCCAGTTGATCGTCTCAGCGCTGCTGTTCGCGTTTGCCCCTCTCAACGCTTGGTCGCTGTTCATCAACCTGCTCAATCTGCCTTTGCTCGCAATTATGTTCCTGGGGCAGATGGTTTACCGTAGGGTTCGCCACCCCGACTACCCGCGAACGTCCATTTGGCGGGCGATCGAGGCGTTCACCAAGGATGCTTCCCTCTCAAAAAGCGCGGAAGTGCGCTAGTGCCGCTCCAACTATTCGTGAATAATCCATTTAATCCTGCTGACCCTGGTGTCGCTGGCAGACGAACTGATCATACCTGGCGAAACAAGTTGGAACGGCACTAGCATAGGCCCATGGCTTCTGCACCACTGGTTCGCGGATTTGGCGCCGGGGCGGCATTTGCGTACCGTAAAGGATGCCGCCTAAGCGTTGAGCGGTTCCTGTGCGACGTATCGCGCCTGGCCGCGTCGCTTCCCGACCGGCGCTACCTCCTCAATCTTTGCGCCGATCGTTATCATTTTGCCGTCGGATTCGCGGCGGCTTTACTGCGCCAGCAGGTCAATCTGCTGCCGCCCAACGAGACGCCCGACCTGATCGAGCGGCTGGCCTCCCAATATCCCGGAGTCTATTGCCTGAGCGACAGGATGACGGGACTCCAGTGGCTCGAGACGATGCTGTTCCCGGAGCTGGACGATTCCGGGATGGTGGCGCTCCCGATTCCTGACGTGCCGGAGACCCAGGTCGCGGCCATCGTCTTTACATCGGGGTCCACCGGCGAGCCCGTGCCTTATCGCAAGACCTGGGGCAGCCTGGTCCGCGTCGCGCGTGCGGAATTCGAAATTCTTCAACTGCGCGGACGGCCGGGAATGGCGCTCGTTGGCACGGTGCCACCCCAGCATGTGTTCGGGCTTGAAGCCACCGTGCTGATGGTCATGCAGGGAGGCCTTGCGCTGCACGCTCGCCGCCCGTTCTATCCGGCCGACATCCAAGCCGAGTTGACGTCATTGCCGCGGCCGCGCGGCCTGGTGACCACGCCCGTTCATCTACGCGTGCTGCTCGCGGAACCGGACGATCTGCCCCCGGCCGATTTCCTTTTGTGCGCTACGGCTCCCCTGTCGCGCCAACTGGCGGCGCAGGCGGAAGCGCGCTTCGGGGCGCCCATGTACGAGATCTACGGTTGCACGGAATCGGGCGGAATCGCCAGCCGCCGCACGATCGAGACCGGCGAGTGGCGCGCGATGACGGACGTTACGCTGCGCACGGACGGCAAAGAGACCTGGGTCAAGGGCGGTCACGTGGAGATCGAGGTGCCGTTGGCCGACGTCATCGAGTTGCGGGGCCGGGGACGATTTCTGCTGCACGGGCGGACCGCAGATCTGGTGAACATCGCGGGCAAGCGGACCTCGCTCGCGCATCTCAATTATCACCTGAACTCGATCGACGGGGTGTGCGACGGCGCGTTCGTCGTTCCCGAGCAGGAGGGCGAGGCGGTGACCCGCCTGGTGGCCTACGTGGTGGCGCCGGGGCTCTCGAGCGAAGCCCTGATGAACGCGCTGCGCCAGCGGATCGACGCGGCATTCCTGCCCCGCCCGCTCCATTTCGTGGATGCCTTGCCACGCAATGAAACCGGGAAACTGCCGCGCCAGGCGCTCGACGAGTTCGAGACCGAGCTTGCCAGAAGGGCGGGGTAGCGGAGCACCATGATCACCATCCCCCTGGTCCGCGGCTACGGTCCCCGCTCCGTGTTTGCCTATCGTGAGGGGCGGGCCGTCGGCATCGAGGAGTTTCTCCGCGACGTGTGGCAGCTCGCAGCGGAGCTTCCGGAACGGCGGCATGTATTCAATCGTTGTGCCGACCGCTATCGGTTCGCTGTCGGCTTCTCGGCGGCGCTGCTGCGGCGGCAGGTCAGCCTGTTGCCGCCGAACGAGACACCGGACCTGATCGCTCAGCTTGTTACCCAGTACCCCGACGTCTATTGCATGAGCGACCGGGCGGGAGCACCCGCTGCGCTCAAGACGGTGTCCTTCCCGAAACCGGCCGGTGGCGGGCCGGCGGCGCCGCGGGTCCCGGTCGTGCCGGAGGCGCATGTGGCGGCCGTCGTCTTTACTTCAGGTTCCACGGGCGAGCCCGTGCCTTATCGCAAGACGTGGGGCAGCCTGGTCCGCAGCGCTCTTGGCGAGATCGATTGCCTGGACCTGCGCGCACGGCCCGGCATGGCGGTGCTCGGCACGGTGCCGCCGCAGCACTCGTATGGCCTGGAATCGACCGTGCTGATGGTCATGCAGGGCGGCCTTGCGCTGCACGCCCGGCGGCCATTTTTCCCGGCTGATATCCGGGCCGATCTGGCGGCGCTGCCGCGGCCGCGCTGCCTGGTGACTACGCCGGCGCATCTGCGCGTGCTGCTCGCGGAACCGGATGACCTGCCCGCGGCCGATGTCCTGCTGTGCGCGACCGCGCCGCTGTCGCCGCAGCTCGCGGCGCGGGCGGAAGCGCGTTTCGCCGCTCCCCTCCTCGAAATCTACGGCTGTACCGAAGCCGGGCAGGTCGCCACCCGGCGCACCGTCGAGACCGACGAGTGGCGTACGCTGCCGGCCGTCACGCTGCGCACGGACAGCCAAGGCACCTGGGTCAAGGGCGGGCATGTGGAGACCGAGGTGCTGTTGGCTGACGTCATCGAGCTGCGCGGACGGGCGAGGTTTCTGTTGCACGGCCGCACCGCGGACCTTGTGAATATCGCGGGCAAGCGGACCTCGCTCGCGCATCTCAACTACCACCTGAACTCGATCGAGGGCGTGCGCGACGGGGTATTTGTCACCCCCGAAGAGGAAGGCGAGGCCGTCGCGCGCCTGATGGCATTTGTGGTCGCGCCGGGGCATACCAGCGAGACCCTGACGAACGCCCTGCGCCAGCGTATCGATGCGGCTTTCCTTCCGCGCCCGCTGTGCATCGTCGACGCCCTGCCGCGCAGCGCGACCGGCAAGCTGCCGCGCCAGTCGCTCAACCAGATCGCGGCCGGACTCGGATCAAGACCGGAGCAAGGCCGGCCGTGATCGAGCGGGTTTTGCAGCCGGACCACCCGGCGTCGCAGGGGCATTTTCCCGGCGATCCCATCATTCCCGGCGCCGTGCTGTTGAGCGAAACTCTCCAGGCCATCGAGGCCGGCCTCGGCGCGAGTCTCGTGCCTTTTCAGATCACGTCAGCCAAGTTCCTGCATCCGACCCGGCCGGGCGACCGCGTCGTGATCGAGTTTTCCCGCACCACCAGAGGCGATATCAGGTTTGCATGCGCCGTGGCGGGAAGAGCGGTGTTGACCGGCCAGATGTCATGCCACGCCCTGTCGACAGCCACGTAGATCACCCGCAGGCGCCGGAATGGGTCGACCGGCTTGAACGCAGCAACACGCTGGCGTTACGATTCATGGTCTGGGTGGCGATGGCCCTCGGACGGCCGGTCGCGCGGCTGCTGCTCTATCCCATCTGCCTCTACTTCCTGGCGTTCTCGACCCGGGCGCGATCCGCATCGAGCCAGTATCTGAGCAGAGTTCTGGGCAGGAAAGCGGGTCTGGCGGATTCATTCCGTCATTACCACACCTTTGCATCCATCCTCCTCGACCGGGTCTTCCTGCTTAACGACCAGTTCTCCAGATTCGACGTGCGCATCCATGGCGCGAAGATCATCGACGAGTTGGTTACGGCGGGGGAGGGCTATGTTCTGCTCGGCGCGCATTTCGGCAGTTTCGAGATCGTGCGTTCCGGGGGCAGGGCACGCGGGCTGAGAGTCAGCATGGTGATGTACGAGGAGAACGCCAGAAAAGTGGGGGCGGTGCTCGAGGCCATCAACCCGGACCTGCAGACGGAGATCATTGCCCTGGGCAGGGTGGATTCCATACTGAAGGTCGAGGCCGCCCTGGCGCGCGGCGAAGTCGTAGGGATGCTGGCGGACAGGACCCTCAAGGGCGGCGGCACGGTTTCCTGCCGTTTTCTCGGCGAGCAGGCCCGCTTCCCGACCGGGCCGCTCCGCATTGCGATCATGCTGAAGCGGCCGATAGCACTGATGTTCGGCCTTTACCAAGGCGGCAACCGCTACGAGATCCATATCGAGCGGTTCGCGGCCCCGAAGCAAAGCGGCAGTCGGGAGCGCGCCCCGATCATCGAACAGTTATTGCAGCGCTACGCCGAGCGTCTGGAATATTACTGCCGTCTCGCTCCCTACAACTGGTTCAACTTCTATGATTTTTGGCGGTAGCCCGTTCGCACGCTGCGTGTCGACGGTGCTATTGCTGTTCGCTGCCGGCGTTTGTTCATCCGCTGCCGTCTCCGCTGAGGCCGGTGATCCCGCCGGCTGGGACATCAAGCGGCTCATGCAGGAACTGGGTCAGGTCAAGACCGCCAAAGGCAGATTCGTCGAGCGCAAGTACCTGACGATACTCAACGCGCCGCTGGAACTCTCCGGGACGCTGGTCTACATCGCCCCCAGCCGTCTGGAAAAGCACACGCTCGCGCCCCGGCCGGAGAGCCTAGTGCTGGAGCGCGAGGAGCTGACAATCGAGAGCAAGGAACGGAACCAGCGCCGCACGCTCGTCCTGCAGGACTATCCGGTGGTACGGGCTTTCGTCGAGAGTATCCGCTCGACGCTCGCGGGTGACCTGGCGACGCTGAACCGCTTCTTCGAGGTCGCGCTCGATGGAGACGAGCGTAAGTGGCGCCTCACTTTGAAACCCAGCGATCGGAAGATGCAGGAGGTGGTGAGCGAAATCCGCATCAGTGGCGACCGTAACTGGACCAACGCCATCGAAATCATCGAGACTAGTGGAGACCGCTCGGTGATGACGATCACGAAGGACGGACCGTAAAACGACAATGGACAGCATTAACAAGATTCGATCCTTCCGGCTTTAGCGTGGGTGTAGTCCGACTAAGCGCGCGTGGGCGCCAATAATTTCCTCCCCCCTTGCGGGGGAGGATTAAGGTGGGG
>Ga0214473_10010896_pt1 | contig 10681 bp, 9 predicted proteins | sample RVTome_7_FD_203509 | JGI IMG/M metagenome (GOLD analysis project Ga0214473, IMG submission 203509) | Soil microbial communities from uranium-contaminated site in the Upper Colorado River Basin, Wyoming, United States - RVT98D197 | ecosystem: Environmental > Terrestrial > Soil > Contaminated >... | reverse complement strand
GTCGTGCTCGTGGTCGGCCTGCTCGGCTCCGCCGGCACGGCCTCCGTCGCGGCAGCCGGCGAGCAGTGCACCGGCTGGACAGACGAGTTCCACCCGCCGACGGAGATCCGCGTGCTCCGTAAGCGTGGCCTCAACGCGGGCCGCGTCGAAGTGGTCCCGTTCTGGAACTATGTCGGCACCGTGCTCGCGGCCGAGTACTCGACCTCCGGCCCGCGCGGCCCGATCTGGATGCGCATCGGCGCACTGACCGTCAAGCAGTACGGCTGGTATTACGCGATGCACTGGCGCGGCGGCAAGGTGACCATCACCAACGAGGACGGCAGCACGACGACGCAGTGCTTCGACGTGCGCGACTCGACCGCCGACCAGATCTACAAGCCTGAGCGGCTGGTCGATGGAGTGTGGGTGCCGGCCAACGTGCCCTCAGCGGCCAACCTGACGGCAATGGCCGAGACGTGGCCGATGACGCTCCGCAAGTGGGTCCCAGACAAGCAGAAGAGCCGCTTCTTCCTGACGGGCTACCGGTCCGGCAAGGTGAAGCCGTGCGGTGCCGACTCGAACGGCTTCAGGATCTACCAGAAGAGCCTCGCCGACTGCACCGTCAAGGGCCTGAACTTCGAGGAAACGCTGCGTCGTTACTTCGAGCCGCGCGTGCTCATCGTCGATCCGCGCGAGCGTGACATCCTCAATGACGCCAACACCTACTACGGCGACGTGGGCGTGCTCAGCCCGAGCAGCACCGACACCGCGTGGCGTGTCTATGCCGGGCTGGCCGACGGCTTCGCCGATCCGGTCAGCGGCACCTTCGCCATCGAGCCAACCGAGATCAGCGGCCAGGGCCTGGGCGATGTCACAGGCGACGGCTACGGCGACCTGATCATGCTGCTCAATACGGGCAAGATCCGCGTTGCCGTGGCAACCGGTGCTGCGGCGCCCGGTCCCTACTATCTCGATCCGACCTCGCAGGACCTGCCCGCCGGTGCTCCGACCGACCAGCTGCTCGTGGGCGACTTCGACGGCGACCTCCTCGCAGACGTGGGCCTGCTGCGCGCGACGCCGGTCGCCCCGCTGCCTGGGGAACCGGCGACGCTCGTGGTCATGCGCGGCGCGGCGGACGGCAGTTTCGGGGCGCCGCAGGATTGGTGGCGCGGCGTGCTCGACCTGACAACCCAGCAGGCCCTCGTTGGCGATGTCAACGGTGATGGCAAGGCCGACCTGGTCATCCGTGACGCCATCGCCGGCGTCACCTTCTGGGTCGCGCCCTCGTTCGCATCATGCGCCGACTTCACCATCGTCGGTCCGTGCCCGCTCGTGCTCGGCACCGGCCTCGATGTCGCCACACCGTGGCTCGACCAGCCAGGCTGGAACGCGGCAGAAGTCAAGTGGACGCTGACCGACTTCGACCGCGACGGCCGGAGCGACGTGGTTGCTGTTGTCACGGACGGCAACGGCATCGTCGCCTTCGGCATGGCCGCGGGAGCGGGCGCGTTCAGCAACGCAAAGGTGATGTGGCAGACCAGCACCGTGGCCTTGGCCGACGTCAATCCGTTCGGGGTGGAGGTCAACCCAGATGGCCTGGGCGACCTGGGGCTGCTGCACAAGGCAGGCTCCAGCACTGCGCTGGTATGGCTGCGCGCGACCCAGACCGCCGGCGTCGTGACCTTCGTGCCGACGACCGCGTATACAGACGCGAACCTGGCCTGGGCGCCGGCTACCACCAAGGCTTACTGATCGGGTTCTATAAACCAGGCGCGCCAATCTTTGTCGGACAAGCCCACGGTTAGCCGAGCGCCGGCGCGCACCAGCGGCAACCGGATCAATCGCTGGTCACGCAACAGCTTCTCGAGAGCGGCCTCGTCGTCCATGCTCAGGTAGCCCAGACCCGCGTCTCGATACGCGCGTCCGCCGGTATCGAGGAGTGTTGTCGCACCGAAGCGCTCGCTGAAACGGCGCAGCTCGGTCGGCGCGATCGGCTTAACACCAATATCAACGAAGACGACGCGAATGCGCCGCTCGCGAAAGAAACGCAGTGCCCTCTGCGTGTCGCGCGAATCGCGTCGGCCGAAGAGCTGGACCTCGGCCGGCGGAGGAGCCCGCGTTCAGGCGCCCTTGGTGCGCCGGCGGCCGCGCTTGGAGCGGCGGTCAGGAGTGGCCATGGCAACGAGCCAGCCATTGTCTGACTTGCGCACTACGACGTCCTTGCCTGCTTCTGAAGCGGCCTTCATTATCCGCTGACGCACGGTCAACGCCTTGTCGTCGCCACCGAGGCGAACCTCGAACACGGCGTGCGGCGCGGTGATCTTGCCGACCATACGCACGAGCTGGCGATGCTGCTTCTGACGCGCCAGGGCTTTGGGGCTGAGGGCACGCGGCTTCGCCGCGGCGGCCTTTGGCTTGTCTAGCATTGAGACGTCGACCTGTCGAATTCTGACCATCATTTGCCTCGCTGGTACTTGGCGATTGGCGCCAATGGCAGATACATGTTAATCGCGCACTATGTGGAGCAGCAAACATGAAAATCGGCGTAATCGTGCCCCAAGGCTGGACAGGCGAATATCGCGGCTGGGATGCAGTTGATGCATGGGCGCGAACGCTCGCCGTGACAAAGCAGAGCGAGACGTTGGGATTTGAATCGATCTGGCTATTTGATCATTTCCACACCGTGCCACGGCCGACGCTAGAAATTACCTTCGAAGCGTTCACGGCACTCGCCGCGCTGGCCGCCGCGACGAAACGCGTCCGTGTTGGCCACGTGGTCCTGTGTGCCGCCTATCGCAACCCGGCGCTGACGACGAAGATGATCTCGACGCTCGACGTGATCAGCGCCGGCCGCGCGGAGCTTGGCCTTGGTGCGGGCTGGAAGCGCGACGAGTGGCGCGCCTACGGCTACGGGTTCCCTGACGCGCCAGAGCGGCTGGCGATCCTGAAGGACACGCTCGAGATCGCGCGGGCCATGATGACCGACGACCGCGCCACGTACGCCGGCAAGCACCTGCACATCGATGGCGCCATCAACCGGCCGCTGCCCGTGCAGCGTCCGCGCGTCCCGATCATGGTCGGCGGCAACGGACCGAACGTGACCTGGCGCCTCGCGGCGCGCTATGCAGACGAGCTCAACCTCGACGGCCTGACGCCGGCGGAGGTGGCTGACGCGCTGCCGATCATCCATGCGCGGTGCGAGGAGATTGGCCGCGACCCGGCCTCGCTCACGGTGTCGGTCCACGTTTGGTGGGAGCAGCTGCGTGAGGCCGGCGCGGCGCGCGCCGAGCTGCTGGCGGGCTACCGCGAGCTGGGCGTGAGCCGCGTCATCGGCCTGGTGCGCGACGCGACGGACGATGACGAGGCACTCGAGCGCTGGGCCGCCGATGCGCGCGCCGGCGGCGCCGAGCTGGCCTGACCCGCGCGCCCCGGACAGCGCAGACTCACAGCAGATGGCGCTACCGTGCGCGTGATGCACCGACTGCGCGGTCTGCGGACGTGGCTGACACTGATCGGCGGCGCGCTCGGCGGACCGGCGCTGCTGCTCGCCTGGCCGGGCGCCGCCCTTGCACATCAGCTCAACGAGCGCTACGCAGCACCGTTGCCGCTGATCGCCTACGTCGGCGGCGCGGCGTTGGCGGTGGCAATGTCCTTCGCCTTCGTCATCCTGCGCAACGCGCCCGCGCCGCGCACCGAGGTAGGCGGCGCGACCCGCCTCGTGCCGCGCTGGCTGCGTCTGACGCTGCAGGCGATAGGCCTCTTGGCGTGGCTGTGGATCGTCGTCCAGACGATCGGCGGTGGAGCCGGCGACGGCGACGTCGCGTCGCTCTTCCTGTGGGTCTACGGCTGGGTCGGGCTCGCCCTGGTGAGCGCCCTGGGTGGGCCGCTCTGGACGTGGCTCGACCCGTTCTCGACGATCCACCGCATCCTGGGCTGGGTCGCCGGCCGCTTCGGCCTGTCCGGCGGCGAGAGCGCGTCTTATCCGGCGCGGCTCGGCAAGTGGCCGGCGGTGATCGGCCTGGCGGTGGTCGTCTGGCTCGAGCTGGTCGCTCGGGTGGAAGGTGGCCGGTCGCTCGGGCTGTTCCTGATCGGCTATACCGTCATAAGCGTCGCCGCGATGGCCTACTTCGGCCGCGCCGCATGGCGCGCCAACGGCGAGACGTTCAGCGTCTGGTTCGGGGTCCTGGGCCGGCTCGCGCCATTCGCCCTCGACGGCGAGCCCGGTGATGGCCGCGTTGTCCGCCGGCCTTACGCATCGGGCCTGCTGTCAGCGCAGTGGGCCGCAGCAGACCTGACGCTGGTCGCGTTGGGCACGGGCTCGATCATCTTCGACGGCCTGAGCCAGACGCAGGCCTACTTCGACCTGTTCGTGAAAACAGGGCTGTTCGGCTCGACCGAGCTGCGCGACAGCATCACCGCCATCGTCTTCCTGGGCAGCCTCGTGGCCATCGTGACCATGATGTCGCGCCGCCTTGGGGTGTCGGCGCTCGGGGCCGGCCTGTTGCCGGTAGCAGTCGGATACCTGGTCGCGCACTATCTCGCGTACCTGCTCGTGGATGGTCAGCGCATCATCGCCGCGCTCAACGACCCGCTGCTGCGTGGCGCCAACCTGCTCCCGCTGGATCTTGGCTTCTGGGAGCCGACCCTGTTCCTGCCGACCTCGGTGCTGTGGAGCATCCAGCTGGCGGCGGTCATCGGCGGCCACATCGTCGGCGCCTGGGCCGGTCACGCCGCGATGGCAAGACAGGAGGGCGGAACGACTGTGGTGGCACAGCTGCCGTTGGCGGCGCTAATGGTGGCGCTGACCACGATCACTCTCTGGTCGCTCGGCCAGGCGGTGCTAATCACACCCTCAGGCTGAGCGGCGACGGGTGGCGGACGGTCGCTGCGTCAGGCGAAAGCCCGTGGGCGCGCAGCGCCGATAGGGCCGAGCCTGACCACGACCGCCAAGACAGGACCCGTCGCTGATCTAGTCGCCTAGATCGAGACGACGGACCCTGGGCCGGACCAGCGGGCCGTCTCCAAGGCGGCCTCGACTGACCGGAATATCGCGTCGGGCTGGTCGCCGTCGCGGTACATTGCGCTGCCGGCCGAGACAGAGACCACCACTGGCTCGCCGTGCATGCCGAACATGTTCAGCTCACGCACCTGTCGCCGGATCTGCGCCGCCGCCTCCGCGGCCACCTCCGGGCTGGCGCCGTTGAGCACGACGAAGAACGAGTCGGGGCCGACGCGGGCGATGATGTCGCTCGCCCTGAAACGCTGGCGAATGAGCGTCGCTACCGCGCGCAGGACGTTGTCGCCGACCTGTCGGCCGTAACGCTCGTTGACGGAACGGAAGCTGTCGACATCGAACATCAGCATCGCCAGCGGGACACGTTCCTCCGGTGGCGTGCGGCGGCGCAGCGCAAGCAGCTGCTCCATGGCCGCGTCGAGGTAGGCATGGTTGTAAACGCCGGTCATGGCATCGCGTGGCGAGCCCTCGTCGCCCTCGCGCCGAGCGAGCGTGCCTGCCGCGGCCAGGGTGACGACCGGCAGGATGCCCTCGAGCAGCTTGCGCTCGCTTTCGCCGAAGGCGCGTTTGCGCTCGCTCCTGCCGAGGGTAATTGTCGCAATGACACGCCCCGCCTGGAGCGCCGGCAGGGCTGCCATCGCGCCGGCTAGAACCACTTGGCGCTGGCGGATCGCCTGGCCGGTGATGCCCACGCCGGGCAGCACCTCGACGCCGAGAGCCGACCCGCTGCCGCCGTGGACCGCGCGCACGAAGTGGCGACCCGTCGGCGGATCGAGGATGGTCAGCACGGCCATGTCAGCGTCGAGCAGGGAGGCGGCGCCGATGGCCAGCACGTCGGGCATCGAGTCGAACGGCTCGTGGGCAAGGCGATCGGTCAGGGCGATGACGCCCTCCACGAACTCGGCCTGGGCGGCCTCGCTGGCGCGAAAGGCGTCCAGTCGCTCGCGCAGGCGCAACACGAGCCAAGCCGCCAGGGCGGCCGCCGTCAGCGTGGCCACGGCGTGAGTAACTCCGCCGGAAGCGCCGGCCCACGTGGGCTGTGAGTAGTAGAGAGTCGTATACGCGCCGCCGAGTGCCCCGGCCACGAGGCCGCCGGAAAGGCCAGATACAAACGTTGCGGTCCCCACGACCAGCGGCAGCAGCATGGCCGGCTCGATGCCCGCCGAGCGGCCGGTGAGCTCGATCAGCACGATCATGCCCGCGGCCATCGCGAACGCGGCCAGCGGGCGGAGCGGCAGCGCGGACGCCGGCACGTAGCGCCCGCGAGCCGCAGGTCCAGTCTTGGGTGCTTGAGCAACGCTGGGTGTGGTCACTTTGTCGACCATCGCAGGCAACCGGCCGAGCAGCAACGGGACGGATGTCCTATGCCTGGCTCTGACGGACGGGCGGCCTAGACTCTGGCCGCATGGGCGCCGCGACCGTCGAGACCCCGATCGAAAGCCGCTTCGTGCTCCGCTCCGGCACCGATCCGGCGCTCACCTTGAGCGCCCTGTGGTGGGGCCCGGGTGACGCGCAGATGCAGCTTGCACCGTTCCGCGCAGCGATTGCGATGCGCGTCACCAGCGGCCCGGCCAGCATCGAGCTGACGTGGCGCGGCAGGGCGGTCGCCGCGCGCGCATGGGGGCCGGGAGCGCATGAGGCGCTCGATCGGCTTCCTGGGCTCTTGGGCGAGCTCGACGATCCGGCGCCGTTGGTGGCGCACCACCGGATCGTGGCCGAACTCATGCGCCGCTTCGATGGGTTGCGGCTGACGTGCGGCGCGCCGGTCATCGAGGTGCTGGTCAGCGCGATCATCGGCCAGAAGGTGACCGGGTTCGAGGCGCGGCGCAGCCGGCAGCTGCTGCTGTCGCGCTTCGGCGAGCGCGCGCCGGGGCCGCTCGGTCTGACGCTGCCGCCGCCGCCCGCGACACTCGCCCAGATGCCGTACTGGGCATTCCATCCGCTCGGCGTCGAGCGGCGGCGAGCCGATGCGATCCGGGCGACGGCGGCCGCCGCGCCCCGCTTGGAGGTGATCCGGACCCTCCCCGCGGCCGAGGCCCGCCGCCGGCTCGAGTCCGTGCCCGGAGTGGGTCCGTGGACGGCGGCGGAGACGCTCCGCCTCGCGCGGGGCGATCCGGATGCGGTCAGCGTGGGCGACTTCAACCTGCCGCGCCAGGTGTGCTGGGCGCTGAGCGGCGAGCGCGACGGCAACGACGCGCGGATGCTCGAGCTGCTCGAGCCCTACGCCGGCCAGCGGGCGCGGGTGGTGCTGCTGATCGAGCACTCGGGCCTCCGCCCGGCGCGTCGCGCGCCGCGTTTTGCGCCACGGCAGATCGCGCGGATGTGACGTATCGGGTTTGTGATGCGCGGGATGTGACAATCGACTCGTGTCCAACCGTCTGCCGCGCCGCCAGGGGGTGATCTACGGCCCTCCTCGGCCATCGGACGAGGAGGGCGCAGGTGGCGCGCTGATCGGCCGGGTGGTCGGCCTGGGGATGGTCGGGCTCGCGCTCGCCGTGCTCGCGGGGGCGGTGGTGCTGGTCAACCGGCCGCCAGCGGCGAGTCCGACGCGCCCGCTCGGCCCGACAGCCAGCCCTGCCCCGCCATCGCCCAGCGCCGCGCCATCCGGCCAGCCCTCAACCAGCCCTGCCAGTCCTGTTAGCCCGAGCCCGGTGCCCAGCGCCAGCCCCTTCGTGCCGACCGTCGAGATCGGCCCAGGCTTTGTCACTTTCGGCACGCAGCTCAATGACGACCGGACGGTCGCCGACCCGCGCGCGTCCTTCGCGCCGAGCGACCGGATCGCGTGGAGCGCCTACCTGACCGAGGCGGCGGATGCCGCGGGCGTCACCGCGCGGCTGTACAAGCTCGACGCAACCGCGCCGGATGGCGAGCGCCTGCTGAGCGAGGGCGGCGCTCGGCCCAGGATCCAGGACTCGGATCACTTCACGCGCAGCGGTATCCGTCCGGGGCGCGACCTCGATGGCGCGGGCATCTACCTCGTGCGCTACCTGAAGGGCGAGACCGTCCTGGCCGAGGGCTACTTCGAGCTGAGCGAATAGCGCCCGCGCTATCCTGACCAGCGGTCGTGCAAGCCCCGATGCGTCCCAGCCCGGCACCGCGCGCCACCCGATCGGTCGCCATCGGGCTGGTTCTCGTCACCCTTCTGGCGGGCGTCCTGGCGTGTGATGAGCCAGCGCGCACAGCGCGTCCCAGCCCGTCGCTGATCGTGCTCCCCTTCACGCCCCAGCCGAGCCACACGAACGGACCGACGCACTCCCCCGGGGCTTCGCTGGCTACTTGGCCGCTGGGCTGGGATCTCAGCTTCTGTTCGATGTTCGAACAGGCGGTCATCGCCCAGCAGCTGCTGGTCGACGTCGAGCGCGCCATGGCCGAAGGCGACAACCACGACGCGCGCCTGCTCGCCGACGAGTTGATCGCGACCGCCACTGATGCGACCGACCTGATCGGCGGACTGGGCGACTGGGTGCCCGCGCAGGGCGCCGTCGCCGGGATTGCCGGGCTGATGGACCTCGGCGCGCGCGCCGGCACCGAGTACCACTCGTGGTTCGCCGACGACAAACGCGCTGCGCTGCGGCGGGCACGCGACCTGCGGACCGAGAACGGCACCCAGGTGCAGACCACGAACACCGAGCTGGCAGATCTGTCCGACCTGGGCCTGACGTGCCCCGACACGCCGCTGATGCTCGAAGCGCCGGGCCGGTCGCTCCCTTAGCGCGAGATGCGCGCGGCTGCGCCGCGCACCGCAGCCTCGACCTCCGCCAGGGTTGCCATCGAGGTGTCACCCGGGGTCGTCATCGCCAACGCACCGTGCGCCGCGCCGTACACGACCGATGCCTGCGGGCCGAGCCCGCTCAGCTGGCCGTATATCAGCCCTGAGGCGAAAGAGTCGCCGCCGCCGACACGATCGAGGATCTCCAGGTCGCGCCGCAGCGGTGCCTGGTAAATGCGACCGTCGGCCCACAGCAGCGCACCCCAGTCGTTGCGCGTCGCCGACGTGGCCGTGCGCAGCGTCACCGCGATCAGGCAGAGGTTTGGGAACGCCTGCGCAACCTGGTCGAGCAGCCGCTCGTAGACCGGTATGTCGAGTGCAGTCAGCTCAGTCGTGGCCCCGGCCGTATCGAAGCCGAGCGCCGCGCCGAAGTCCTCCTCGTTGCCGACGAGCACGTCAGCTTGGCCAACCAGCTCGCGGTTGACCTCACGAGCGCGGTCACGGCCGCTGCCCGCTACCCACAGAGACGGCCGGAAGTTGAGGTCGTACGAGACGACCGTGCCATGCCGTCGCGCGGCGGTCATCGCTTCCCGCGCCACCTCTGCGGTGCTGCCCGACAGCGCGGCGAAGATGCCGCCTGTATGGAACCAGCGCGCCCCGTGGGCGCCGAAGATCGCATCCCAGTCGACCTGACCTGGCTCGAGCTGCGACGCGGCACTATTGGCGCGGTCAGATACGCCCAGCGGCGCGCGGAGGCCAAAGCCCCGCTCCGTGAAGTTGAGGCCGTTGCGGACCGCGCGGCCGATGCCGTCATAGGCCACCCAGCGCACCAGCGACTGGTCGACGCCTCCCTGGCGTATCAGGTCCTCGATCAAGCGGCCGACGGCGTTGTCGGCGAACGCGGTGACGATCGCCGCGCGCTGGCCGAAGCAGCGCGCCAAACCGCGTGCCACGTTGTACTCGCCGCCGCCCTCCCAGGCGCGGAAGGAGCGCGTCGTGGCGATGCGGCCCTCGCCCGGATCCAGGCGCAGCATCACCTCGCCCAGCGCCACGATGTCCCAATGCGTCGTGGTCGAGTCGCGGATGGCGAGTGGCGCCATGTGCTTCAGAGCTTGCGCTGCGACTGGTCGCTCGCGTCGAACTCGCGGTGCATCATCGCCAGCGACGGGTCGGGTCCCTTGAAACCGATCAGGTACTCGAGGCGGATTGGAGCAAAGCACTCGTAGAAGACGACATCGTCGGTACCCAGCTGGCGAAAGGCATGGACCTGGTTCGACGCGATGACAAGAAGGCTCCCCGGACCGACTTCCTGCTCCTCGTCGCCCACCTTCGCCCACAGCCTGCCCGATTCGATGAGCATGATCTGCTCTGCCGGGTGGCTGTGGTCGGGCACGATCACGCCGTCGCGGTAGACGATGCGGGTCATCATCACCTTCTCGCCGGACACCGTCTGGCGGAAGACGCCCTTGACGTACTCGACCGTCGGGAACTCGTCCCAGCTGGTGATCTGGCCCACCTAGTGCCCCTCTCCGGTCGACGCGGCCGTCGCCGCCTTGGCGTCGAGGGCGCGCAGTATCTTCTCCGGTGTCACCGGCAGGCTGTCGATGCGCACCCCACAGGCGTCGTGGATGGCGTTGACGATCGCCGGGATGGGCGAGTTGGCGGTCATCTCGCCAACACCCTTGACGCCGTACGGCCCGTTGGCGGAGGGCATCTCGAGCACCACCGACTGGATCAACGGCAACTCCGCCGGCCCGGGCAGGACGTACTCGGCGAAGTCGTGCGGGCTGTGCTCGCGGCTGGGATAGTAGGGCTCAGTCGTCTCGTACAGCGCGTGCGACACGCCCATGAAGGCGCCGCCCACGATCTGGCCCTGGACCAGCGCCGGGTTGACCTGGCGGCCGACCTCGTACGCGCTGCGAATGCTGAGCACCGCGACCAGGCCTGTTTCCGTGTCAACCTCGACCTCGGCCACCGTG
>Ga0214473_10010895_pt1 | contig 10681 bp, 19 predicted proteins | sample RVTome_7_FD_203509 | JGI IMG/M metagenome (GOLD analysis project Ga0214473, IMG submission 203509) | Soil microbial communities from uranium-contaminated site in the Upper Colorado River Basin, Wyoming, United States - RVT98D197 | ecosystem: Environmental > Terrestrial > Soil > Contaminated >... | reverse complement strand
CCCTCGGATGCACCAACGCGCTCGTCATCGTCCCTCGACTGACCTCATGGATCACCCTGACGCAGTTCCTCCCATCCAACACCCCCACCACGAACACCTCCACCAACTCCCCCTCAAGCTGCTCCCGCACCATGTCGGCCCACTGCGACGTCTTCTCGATCGGCGTGCGTGTGACGTACGGCCGCCCCTTGTCCCTCACCACCTTCACCCACGGCACCCCGGACCTCACGCTGCCCTCCGCCGCTTCCCCCCGATCCTCCCGACCACCACCCTTACCGCCGCCTGCCGCATGTCCGCCCGCGTTGCCTTGCCCTTCCCAGTACGGAGGTAGCCCTCGGGGTACTCATAGCTCGGCTTGTGTCCCATCTCTCCGCTCCACACGTTCCACGCGAACGTCGCCCGTGTGCCGCACGCGCCGCATCTGTACGTCGCGCCCAGGTCCGCGCCGTCCAACTCGAACCTCCCGCTGCGCCTCCACTGGTGCCTCCCCACCAGCCTACATTCCGCGTACTCCTCCCTCAGCCTGATCGTCCCTCTTGCCATCGTCGCCTCCTGTTCATTCGCCGCACTTACGCCCTTGCTCTCGCTTCCCTTCGCTCCAGCTCATCCAACGCCATCGCCGCCAACCGACTCGGCTTGCTCAAGCTCGCCTCCCACTTCGCCACCGTCGAGATACTCACCCTCAACGCCACCGCGAGGTCCTGCTGCGTCTCCCTGCGCTGGGCCCGAAACGCCTTCAGCCGCTTCGCCGTCCACCGCTCCTCGGGGCGCGGCACCCGGCGCCCAGTCGTGTGCTTCATGCTAGTCATCCCTCCACTCCCAGCGCCCGACCGCGTTCCCGTTCGGGTCGATCACCTGGGCACTTCCCCCTACCCCACGCCCCCGCACGGCTGCCGCCACCTCCTGTAATAGCACCGCTAGTATCAGCTCGGGTGCGCCCTGGTCGAACGCCGCTCCCCTCGTCGTGATCTCCAGCTTGAACATCACTAGTAACCCTCCATAGCTCTAAGTAACCCATCCCCCGGCGGCTGTCAAGGGCCCTCCGCGACCCCCTATTTCCCCCACTGTCGCCGCCCCAGCTTTTGCTCGAGCCCGAGCCCCTCTCCGTCAGTGGGCCCCGAGCAGGGTCCACCCCCACCGCCACAGTGCCCGTACAGCTATCTATCTGCTGTACGCTGCCGATGGCACGCTCTATGCTAACGCCCCGGGCGCCCGGTGTCAACCCTTGGCACGGGGGTTGCTAGGCGAGTTACTAGCCAAGGGATATTGACAACGCATAGCCACCGGGCTATGGTGCGCGCTGCCGGCATGTCGCCGGCCGCTTACCCTGTGGAGGGTTCCCCTATGGCTGCATTCGATTGTTGGCAGGTCGTCGCGGTCGTGCTCGCGCACGCCAAGCGCATCCTACTCTGGGGCCTACCCGGCACGGGCAAGACCTTCACCCCCACCACGCAGCACGTCCGCGACGGTCGCACCGTCTACTCCGTCACCCTCACCGAGGACACTCCCGCTGCCGAACTGCGCGGCCACTACATCCCGCGAGGCGGAAACTTCGAGTGGCAAGATGGTTCTGGGGTGCGCGCCTGGCGTGAGGGTGCTGTCCTCATCCTGAACGAGCTACATCGCGCCGGCGGCGACATGACCGGGTTCCTCCTCGCTCTTCTCGACTCGCCCGCCACCGCGCGCCTGACGCTCCCCACGGGTGAGACCATCACGCCGCATCCGGACTTTACGGTCGTGGCAACCTCCAACGGCGATCCTGAAACGCTGCTCGATGCGCTCCGCGATCGCTTCCCCGTCACTGTCTGTATTGATAAGGTTCACCCTGACGCGCTCGCAGCACTCCCGGTTGACATCCGCGTCGCGGCAGAAAATACCGCGCTCATCCCCGACGAAATCCGCCGTCTGTCCATCCGCGCTTGGGAAGCCTTCGGCACCTTGCGCGACGCCGTGGGCCCCGAGTACGCCGCCGCGGCCGTTTTCGGTGAGAGCGCCGAGGACGCTCTCAATACCCTCGCGCTCGCCGGGCAGACTGCACCCGACAAGGACGCGACCTAGGCTCCCCCACCCTCATCACCCTCAAGACCCGGGGGTGCCCACGACCCCCGGGGAAAGGCCCCACGATGGCACGCAAACCGCAACCTCACGCTCAGACGGTCCGCCCGTGGCCCGAAATCGTCGCCCCGGGCCCAGCGTTTGAGATTGTCCCCGTCCCCGTGGGCGGCAACGCTCATTGCATCGCCCGCTGCAGCCTCTCCCTGCGCTCCCTCCACGTTCCGCTCGACTCCTCGCCCGCCTCACGCGCGATCCGCTTGCACGAGCTGGGGCACCTTCAGTTCTCCCCGGCGCCCGCCGATGTCGATTGCGACGCTCTCAACATCACCCGCGAGAGCATGCTCGCCTGCGAGGACGCTCGGGTCAACGCGCTCATCTCTCGCTTCCCCGTCGGCGCCCGCTGCCTCAATCGCGGACGCGCCGGCCGTTGGTCGCGCGAAACTCGCACAGTTATCGAGACTGCCCCGCCGAAATTCGCAGTACTCCAGGCCCTTGCGTGCGCCAGGTGGGGCAGTGCCGGCGCCGCCGCCGACCGCTTGCTCGCCGCCCGCGACGGCCGCCTGGCTCGCATCGCGCGAGCCGCGTTCATCCTCCTGCAAGCCGACCGCTTCAGCTTCGCCGGCACCGTCGCCGCCGCCCGCTACATTGATGCCACGTTCGCCGTCGCCACCGCCGCGAGCGCCCCTGAGCCCGCTGCGGACGGCAACCTCCAGTACGGAACCATGACCACCGAGTGCCCGCCCTTGACCATCCCTATCTCGCCCCCCGCCCTGGCCCGCCGGTGGCGCGCCACTGACACCGGCACGTACCTGCGCAATCCCCATCGCCTCACCACCGACGGCGCTATCTTCGCCCGTCGCACGCGCCTCGTGGGCGGCGCTATCCTGGTCGATTGCTCCGGCTCGATGTACGGCGCCGTCGCCGAGGTCGAGAGCCTTCTCACCACCTGCCCTGCCGCCACTGTCGCGCTCTACTCCGGCGCGGGCGATACCGGCACCCTGCGTATCGTCGCCAGCGGCGGCCGGCGCGCGGAGGACTTGGAGTGGCGTCCCCCGGACGCGGGCGGTAACACAATCGACGGCCCCGCCCTCGCCTGGCTCGCATCGCAACCTGGTCCTCGTCTGTGGGTCAGCGACGGCGAAGTCACGGGCATCGGTGACAAGCAAACCCCCACCCTGAAGCACAACGCCGCCGCGTACTGCACGGCTCACAATATCGTCCGCCGCCGGTACGTGCCCGCGAATGAGACGCTCGCCATTCTCCGCGGCGAGGTGAGGAGCTAACCCATGCGTACCTTCCCCGTCCACACTGTCGTTACCACAGTGCGCGCCCTGACGCTTGAGACGGTCCCAGGCGCCGACCACCAAGTTGACCTCACGCTCACGACCGGCGCGGGCACTCTCACCTTCCGCCTGATCGGTCCGGGCCCCTTGCGCCTGTACGATCGCCGTGGCCGCGTTACGCCGCGCCGCGGGCGCCTGCGCCCCGGCCGTGTGATCGACCTCCCCGTCACCCGCTAGCCTACACCTCCCCGCCCCCGCCTTGCGCCCCCGCGTCCGGCCTTTCGCGCCGGCCGGGGGCGCGCGTCGTTTCAGCTCTCACGCCCCGCCCGCCCGCTCGCGCAAATCGCAGTTAACTCCCGCATAGCAAACTAACCACCTACCAGCCTACACCTAGCCTACACGTAGCCTACACCTTGCCTACCACTAGCCACCGCGCAAGCGGTGTCATTCCCGTGGGCTAATCGAGCAAAACTCCTCGCCCATGCTACGGTTTCCGTCCACCCTGCGTGACACATCGTTTTTGAGACCTGCCTCTCTCTCTGCCCGTGTGTGTGTATGAGGGTTACTGATAGTGTTATTAATTATTTAATTAATAACGGCTTTAAGCGAATAACCCTCATAAGGTTACTAGTACACGCGCGTTTACTCGCCCGCACGCACATACACGCACAGTCAGACAGAGAGGGGCAACCCAAAAACGCTGTGAGGAGGGGTGCGGGGAAAATGCACGGTGCGTAAGGGGTTTTGCTTTACTTAGTGAGCGGAAACCGGGTCTAAAGCGGTGGCCTGGTGTAGGCTAGGTGTAGGCATCGTGTAGGCTGGTAGGTGGCTAGAATTGGAATCGGTGGTAAGTGGGGGTTAAACGTGATTTACGCCGATGGGCCCGCTTTGCGCGTGTACTGCCGCTTTGCACGACGGCGAGGTGCGCACGTCAGCACTCAAACTAGCTAGCTAGTGTCCTGGTGACCTTCTAACATGCTAGCAAACAGTACGTGTGGGGCCCAGTGCCCCCCAGTGGAAACTGCGTCCCGCAGGGACGCATAACCTCTCTGAACCCGGGTGCCGCAAAAATAACCCCAACTGAGAGGTAGATAGGTATTATAGTGTAGGTAGGTATGCTGCGTGTAGGTAGGTATGCTGCCGGCAGGGGGCGACGGCCTTCCGTGTGTGGCCTCCAGCATGCATGTGGCGACGCGGCCGCCCGAACGCGCTCGCTGCTGCTGAGGCGCTTGATGGTGAGGGGAAAGAGTGGGTATACTGACAGGGCGAAGGAGGGAGCGACGATGGACGAGAAGGCCGACGACAAAGAGCACTTCGATTTGCAGATACAGCTACGCGAGGGAGGGCCGTTCGCGCTGACGGGTAGCCCCACCCACGTCCCTGTGCGTGACTGGCACTGCACACGCGGGCACAGCTGGCGGGCGGCGATGAAGCTCAGCGGGTTGACCTTCCGGCCGGTGATGCACAGCGGGTACAACACCGAAGCCACCGTCGAGAGCATCCCGGTGCGCGAGGCGGAGGACTTCTGTCTCGTGTGCTGGTGGGACTGGGCACGGCGGGAGCTGGGGCAGGTCAGGGAGGGGGAGAGGAGAGGAGGTAGATAGGTATGGAGCACCCAAATCTCACCCGAGAGGCCATCATCGCCGGCGCGGTGCTCGTCGGGCTGTTCCTGTTGGGGCTCGTACTTGGGGCGGTGCTCGTCGGCTGTACGCCCCCGAGCTGCACCATCGGGTTGGCTGGGGTGCAATGCGGTGCGGGGGCGGGGATTCAGCTGCGGCCAATGACACCGCCAACCACGACCACGGCGGCGGTCACGACCACCACGACCACCACGCTTGACCCCTGGTGGTTTCCGTGGGAAGCGGTGCCGCCAGAAGGAACCCCGTGAGTAGGGGAACGAACTCGAGTGGAGGTCATCGAAGGCGCTCGCGGCTGGGCCGAGTTCTTCCTGACCTGGGTGGCCAGTCCCGCGGTGCTGTACGGGACGTGGGTGTTGAGAGATATCAGGAATCAGCTACGCATACTGAACGGCAGGATGATACGGGTCGAGACCTGGCGCGATGAGCACGAGAAGCTCGACGACGAGCGCCACCGGGAGAACGTCAGGCGGTTGGAGGAGATCACCCGGGCGGTCGGGGGGAGGGGGCGCTGATGGCTGACGAGCAGGGGACGACCGGGCCGATCACGGCGATGCCGCCGAACGGGGTGACGCCCATCCCCGCGCCGAACGCCCACCGCGACCTCGTGATGGCGGCGACCCTGTGGCTGTGCATCGGGGGGATACTGGCGCTGGCGGTGCTGAGCCGGCAGATGCAGGACTGGACGATCCTCACGCGAGCGATGGATGTGCTGGGGACGACGGCGGCGAGCATCGTGACGGCACACTTTGCGCTACGGACAAGATCGTAAGCTCCGATGTACACCCCGCTGACTGCGCTTGCTGCCGCGGCTGAGTCCCCCCCGCTCATCGGGGGGCTGCCGGCGGCGGCGTGGGCGACGGTCACGTTGAGGGCAGCGGGGCACACCCGGAGGGAGGTCAGCCGCCAGCTCGGCGTGGCGCTCGAGGTCGTCAGGCGGTGGGACCGCGATGCGCGCGTTGGGGAGTGGAAGGCAGCGGTGGAGCGCGCCGTGCTCAAGCGGGTGGCCGAGGGCGAGTTCGGCGTGGCGACGATGGCCAAGCAAGCGGCGCCGAGGGCGATGCGGACGCTCGTCCGGATGGCGCAGCGGTGTGAGGATCAGCGGGTGCAGCTCGCGGCGAACAAAGAGGTGCTCATCCAGGCGGGCACCACCCCCCCGACGCGCGTGGAGATCAGCGTCGAAGAGAGACTGCTCGCCCAGATGACCGAGAGCGAGCTGAGCGCGTTCGTCAGCGAGGGGAAGTGGCCACGACGGCTGGACGCACTCATGGGGCAGTTGTTGGCGGCGCAAGGGCAACGTCGGGGGCAGGCGCGGGAGATCGAGTGGAAGCGCGGCGATGGAGAGGTGCTTGATGTCGAGGTGGGGGAGCCCATCGGGTAAGGGGGAGTGGTTGACACGCTCGCATCCAATCGCTACCCTCACCGCACTCCGACCTCTCTTCGGAGCCTCCTCGTTGCACGGGGCGCCAGGTCAAGGGGGAGATGCACCCTCGGGCCTGGCGCCTCCCGCCCCGTGATGAGCCCACGCCCCGGTGGCTGACCTCGAGCACCTGCGGCTCCGGGCCCTCGCAAAGCTCCGGGGTGAGCGCACCTCCCGCGAGAAGCTGTACCGCCGGCACCCGTGGTCGTTTGTGCGCGACTGTTGCAGGACGCTCGATGAGATCACAGGGAAGGTCAGGAGGTTCCCACGTGACGACGGCGAAGGCAGGCGTGAGACGTGCGCCTGCGGAGGGTGCAGTCACTACGTAGAGTGCTTGGTGAACACCTGGCACCGGGAGCGGTTCCTGTTGGTGCCGAAGTCCCGACGGATGGTGGTGACGTGGACGTTGGTGGCGTGTCACTACTGGCTGGCGCGGTTCCGCGAGAACTCGAAGGTGGCGTTCGCCAGTCGCAAGCAAGGGCTGAACGACAGCGAAGGCAGCGCCGAGCTGGTGAAGCGGGCGAAGTTCATCGACGCGCACCTGCCGCCGGAGGTGCCGCCGGTGCTCGGGGGGAGGGGGGCGTATGCGTGGTGTCGAGCGCAGTTCCCGAACGGCAGCGAGATCGTCGGGATCGGGCAAGGCGCTGACCAAGCGCGCCAGTACACGTTCACGGCGTACTTCGCCGATGAGATGGCCTTCTGGGAGCAGGCGAAGGAAAGCTACGTGGCGATCATGCCGACGCTCGAGGGGGGTGGGCGGTTCACCGGGGTCAGCAGCGCGAATCCTGGGTTCTTCCGGCAAATGTGCTACGACGAGCTGGACGCGGCGGGGCCGGTGGCGCGGTAGCATGCCGAACGCTGTCACGTCACTGCGGCAGCCGCCGGAGCACGTCGTCGAGGCGCTCGAGCGGTGGCTCACACGGGCTCGGCGAGGAGAGATACGGGCGCTCGTCTTGGTGGGCATCACCGTCAGCGACACTAGCCCCGAAGGCAGCGAGTACGAGCTGCACATTGCGAAGCATGTCTGGCGCGACGCGCTTGCGGGCGTGGTGTCCAGGGCGCTCTGGGCGATCAACAAGATCGTGCAGGAGTCACCGTCAGTACCAGAACGGGTGCTGTAGCGGTCCTCCTGCCGGTGGTTTGCACGTCTTGACGACCGCGCCGCCGAGAGAGTAGAGTCTCCCCCATGGGCAAGGCGCTGGTGACGAGCCGCACGTTTTGGTTGAACATCCTCGGTGGCGCGTCCATGCTCGGGGGCCTCTTGCCGCCGAAGATCGGCGGTCCGCTGCTGGCGATCGGCAACGTGCTCGTCAGGCTCATCACCACCGGCCCGATCAGCGGGCTGTTTCGGTAGCGAGGGAGGACGGCGATGCCAGCGACGATCACCGCAACCGGGGTGTGGACCGCGCTGACGTTCACGGCGGGCGCCAGCCCCAGGACGCAGAACGAGCGCCGTATCAACGGCGCCCAGCTGGCGGAACTCGCGGCCGACGACACCAGCGAGCTGAACCAGTTTGTCGAGGCGGTCGCCGCGGGCTACGGGATCAACTACCACGCCGCGGTCGCGCTGCTGCTCGACCTCCTGACCGCGAAGGTGAACCGCGCCGCGCCGAGTGAGAGGCCGAGCTTCACGCCGTAAGGGACGAGGGAGGGTACACCAATGCCAGCGGTTATCACTGCGACTGGGACCTCTGGACCCGTCGAAGATGCCCCGAGCGTCCAGGGTCAGAGCATCCACCAGTTGAACGGCGGAGGGTTGGACTTCGACCACGCCAACGGCCTGCGCGCCGGCACCAACCTCTTCCAGGAGGTCACGCAGTTCGTCGGGATCGTGGCGGCGGCGCTCGGGGTGCCGAGCGGCGCTGCGGCCGGTCGCGTCATGGAGTGCCTCGCGGCGATCCGGCGCAACCCGATCGCGTTCGACAGGGTGTTCACGCCATGAAGACTACGCTGCTCCAGGCGCTGACCGAGTTGTCGTCGTTGGTGGCAAACCTGCCCGATGACCCCCCGTCCGTGCCCACCGTGGACGTCGCAAGCACTCTCGCCCAGGTCCGTGCCAAGCTCGACGACGCCAACGCGCTGTTGGCGACGCTCGGATAGGGAGCCCCGACGCTGACCCCCGACGCCAGCACCCCGCGCCCGGGCGTCACGTCCTGGCGTAACCCCCACAACGGGGCGTTCGTCATGCGGTTGCATTTCGGCGCGGACCCCCAGAAGCGTGACGGCACCTGGGCCAGCACCCTCAAGGGGAAGATCGGTGAGCGGGGGTTCCGGCGCGAGTATGAGATCGACTGGGCCGCGCCCGCGGGTGAGCCCGTCGTGCCCGAGTACGACATCGCGGTGCATCGTGGCGAAGTCAGCGTCGATCGGACGCTCCGGCTGTTGCGGTTCTGGGACTTCGGTCAGGTCAGCCCCGTGGTGCTGTTCGCGCAGTTGACGGCGTGGGATCAACTGCGGGTGCTCCGCGAGCTGTGCCCGTTCAACGTCAGCCTCAGGCGGCTGGTGCCGATGGTGCAGGCGATGACGGTCGAGCTGGGGTGCAATGGGGTGCCGTTCGATGCCGGCGACCCTGCTGGGCACAACCAGACCGACCTCGGCGCGAGCGCGCAGGTGCTCCAGACCGACTATGGCATCACGCTCCACTCGACCCGCCCCGGCACCGAAGTCAGCTACGCGAAGTTCCGGCAGCGGTTGCTCGAGCGGCGGCTCGTCCCGGGGCGCGGCCAGGTCAGCGCGTTCGTGGCGGACCCCGCCTGCTCGAACCTGCACGAGGCGCTCGCGGGCGCGTTCAGGCGCAGTGAGCACGCCCCGTATAAGCCGGTGCCGGTCCATCCGTACAAGGACGTCGTGGATGCAGTGCGATACGGCCACGACTGCCTCGAGATGCTGACCGCCGCCCACCATCAGGCGATGGCGAAGGTCGCCCAGAGCGACGTCAGGCAACTGCGGAGCGCGCCGCAGGCCCGCCCACCGTCCGTGTCGTGGGCTGGCATGCTACCTGAAGCACCGCTCCGCCCCTCTGGGCGTGGCACCCCAACGTACACCCCCAGCCCCGAAGGGAGCCTCCGATGAAGCGCAAGGTGCTCGTGCTGTCGAGTGTAGTCGTGCTGGCCGTCGTCGTCGGGCTCGCCCTCGCGGACATTCGCCCCTCGAACACCATCCGTCGCCCGAGCGCCGAGACCGTACCCGGCGAGATCATCGAGGGCAACCTCGATATCGTGGACGCCATCCCAACGATCGACTTCAAGGATCGGATGGCCACCGATTCCGACCCGAATGTCCGCATCATCGTCAACTGCACCGACACCGGCAGCGGCACCGAGGACTGTGACGTCCAAATCCAGCAACAGGAAGCGGGCGCCATCAAGGCGGCGTTCGTGGCGGACGCGGACGGCGGCATTACCATTGGGAATGCCACCAACGATTCGATCACGTTCACCACCGACGGCACCGGCGACGGTGAGGTGACGTATCCCCCCGGGTCGGTCGGGCCGAGCGACATCTTCGACGGCTACTGTGCCCAGGTCGTGAGCGTGTCGTTCAACCCGACCGAGGCTGGTGCGACCAACGATTTCGTGAGCCTGAGCGCCGTCGATATTGTCACCGGCGATGCGAGCTTCTCCGCCACCGAAACCGGCGAAGATCAGTTCATGGTGCCGGTGGCGATGATCGTTCACAGCTTGCGTGTGCTGGTGGACGTGGCGCCCGGCGCCGGCGTCGATGACTGGAAAGTCACCATCCGTGACGACGGCGTGAGCACGACCGTCACCTGCAACATCGACGAGACCGCGACGTCGTGTACACACGTCGCCACCACACCGGCGGTTGCGGCGCAGTCGAAGCTCGATGTGCTGGTGGATTCGAGTGGCGCCGGTGCCGACCCCGCCGCCGCCGCAGAAATGATCATTGCGTTTTGCCTGACACAGTAGCCAACCCGAAGAGGAGAGACCCCCATGAAGAAGCTCACCGTCCTCATTGCTGTGCTGGCTGTCGTCGGGATGGCGAGCCTCGCCGCCGCCCAGCGCACCCCTCGACTGAACATGCCCTATGGAAGCAACGCCGCCGCCAACCAGGCGCTCGACACGATCGACACCGTGCTCGGGGCGCAGGCCGACTGCGCGCAGGTGTTGGCGACGAGCGTGAACCCCACTGAGGCTGGTGCCACCAACGACTTCCTGTCGTTGAACGACGGCGCCGGGTCCACGACCGAAGCCAACGAGGACGACTTCATCATTCCGGGGGTGGATGTGAAGTTCAGCCATTTGCGCTGCGTCATCGACGTCGCG
>Ga0214473_10010894_pt1 | contig 10681 bp, 7 predicted proteins | sample RVTome_7_FD_203509 | JGI IMG/M metagenome (GOLD analysis project Ga0214473, IMG submission 203509) | Soil microbial communities from uranium-contaminated site in the Upper Colorado River Basin, Wyoming, United States - RVT98D197 | ecosystem: Environmental > Terrestrial > Soil > Contaminated >... | reverse complement strand
AACGTCGTCCCGGCCGTTACCGCCTACGTCAGCCAGGATGGGAAATGGGTGGTTTGGGAAGATTCCGAGTACGCCAGCGGCAAACGGGTTTTGCCAACCCTGAAATTCATGCAGGAAAAGCGCTAAGTCCCAAGGAAGAGGAGAAGCACCAAGTACCAAACGCCAAATAACAAATAAGCTCCAATGATCAAATCTCAAATTATAGAAAAAATTCTTGTGGTCATTGGCGATTGAGATTTATTTGGGATTTGAGATTTATGATTCCGGCTGTGCCGGGTTAGGCATATCTCTTTATGGACACGATCCTCAATCAGATCATCCACGGATTGATGTTGGGGGTGATGTACAGTCTTGTGGCTGTGGGGTTCACCCTGTTTTTTGGCGTCCTGAACCTGGTCCAATTCGCCCACGGCGAAATATTCATGGTGGGAGCCTTCCTGGGGCTGATCATCCTGAACGTTTTGCATTCGTTCCTGGGGATCGATAACCCCGCTCTCCTGCTGCTGATCTGTTTCGCCGGCTCGAGCGTTCTGACCGCCCTGTTCGGTTTGCTCTTCGGCAGGGTCACGATCCGACCGATCAAGAATGCCCCCCCGATCATCGCCCTCCTGACCACCCTGGCAGCCGGTATCTCGATCCGTTTCTTCGTGATGGCTTTTTATCCGGCCGGCTCGCAACCGCAGAATTTTCCCGGCTACCTTCCGGATTGGCAGACCGAAATCCACGGGGTCCAGCTCCGGTTTGACAGTTTGTTCATCCTTGTGGGAGGGATCCTTCTGATTCTCGGGACCTACCTGTTTATCAACAAGACCCGCATGGGGATCGCCATGCGGGCTGTGGCCCAGGACCGGGAGACCGCCTCGATGATGGGGGTCAACATCAACCGGGTGATCGACACCACGTTTGTGGTGAGTGGAATTCTGGCCGCGTGCGCAGGGATTTTCAACGGGCTGTACTACCGCCAGGTCATCTTCGATATGGGGGCGATTTACGGCGTCGTGGGCTTCTCCGCCGCCGTCATCGGAGGCCTGGGAAATATTTTCGGGGCGATCGTCGGGGGATTTCTCTTCGCTCTCCTGGCCAGTTTCACTTCGGCCTTTATCCCCGGAGGGTCGGCCTACCGCTTCGTGACCGCCTTTGCTTTTCTCATCCTCTTCCTCGTCATCATGCCCAAAGGGATCTTGCGAGCCAGCAGGGGGAAAAGAGAGACATGAAGCGTCCCCTGGTGCAGGATCTTCTTCTGATCTTATGCTGCCTGGCCGTTTCCTGGGCCCTGTTTATTGCCGTCTTGTTGATCACGAATTTATATCTCGTCTTCGCCGTTATCCTCCTGGCCTCTGTCGTCATCTACGGGGTGAATCGACGGGAGGGGGTGAAGGCCTCCATCGTTCAGGCCTTTCAGCGGCAGAGCCGGTTTGCCTTTGCCAGCATGTTGATCATCGTTCTTGCCCTTCCCTTCATATTGCGGAGTTCTCCGTACTGGATCCTCATCCTCACTTTAGCCATCCTTTGGATCATCGTGGCCCTGGGCATCAATATCCAATTCGGTTCGGCCGGGATCATCAATCTGGGAGCTGCGGCCTTCTATGGAGTAGGCGCCTATACCGCCGGCATGTTCGCCACCAAGCTCGGGACCCCTCCCCTGTTCAACCTCCTCCTGGGAGCCGTCATGTCCATGGTCGTGGGGTCGTTCCTGTTTATTCCATTGCTTAAGACCAGAAGCCATTACCTGGCCCTGGTGACGATCGCCTTTGTGATGGCCTTTCACAATCTGCTCAATAACGCCGAGTGGCTTGGAGGGGCTCAGGGAATCGTGGGGATTCCCCCGATGTCCGTGGCCGGGTACTCGTTCATCCGGGAGATTAAAATCTGGGGTCTAAAATTGCCCTCCCAGGCCAATTTTTATTATCTGGCCTTGCTCCTGGGCGTGCTTTTGGTCGTCGCCTCCTGGCGGCTTTGGAATTCCTGGGTGGGACTCACCTGGAATGCCATCAACGAAGGAACGGGAGATGAACTCTCGGCCAAATGCATGGGGGTGGCCACGGGCAAATGGTCGATGATCGCCTTCACCATCGGCAATTTTTACATCGGCCTGGCCGGTGCCTTTTATTCCCATATGACCAGCTACGTTTCTCCTCCGGATATAACCTTCTACCAGTCTCTTCTTTTTCTCAGCGCGGTCATCCTCGGGGGAGTCGACAGTATCCCGGGCGTTTGCCTGGCGGCAGTCTTCCTGGTCGTCCTGCCGGAGAAGTTGAGAGCTTTTCAGCAGTATTGGGTGATGTTTTTCGGCATTATTTTGGTCCTGATGCTCATCCTGCGGCGCAAAGGCCTGATTCCGGCAATGATTCGAATATACCAGCGGGAGGTCCGCGCCATCCCCGATTCCTCGAGGGCCCCGAAAGGCTCCAATCGGTAAGGGTGAGATAAAAAATTTGGGAAGGTCCTCAGCGCGGCAAGTTAAATATCATGGCAGATCAACCACCATTGTTCCGTTGTGAAAAGTTGACGAAGAATTTCGGGGGTCTGAAGGCCGTTGAAGGGGTAGACCTCGGAGTATCCGAAGGGGAGATCCTCGGTCTGATCGGCCCCAACGGAGCGGGGAAGACGACTTTATTCAATCTCATCTCCGGGGTTTATCCTGTAGATGATGGAAGTTTTTCCCTTCGCGGAGATAATCTGACGGGGCTTCCCCCCCACCAGATCAAGAAAAAAGGAATCTCCAGGACCTTTCAGCAATCCCGGCTCATTCTGAGTTTGAGCGTCTACGATAACCTTTTCACGGGCATGCTGGAAGGTTTCCATTCCTGGTTTTGGGATTCTCTCATCTTCCGCTCCAGATTCAAAAACGAACTGAAAAAAGCCATCGAGAAGGCCAATCAACTCCTGGGCCAATTCAATCCGGAGCTCGTGGGGAAGGGGTTTTTGCCCGTAAGCGAAATTTCTCAGATCGACCGGAGGCGGTTGGAGATCTGTCGAGCTCTGGCCACCAAACCGGCTCTGCTGCTCCTGGACGAACCCTCGGCCGGGATGAGTCCCGAAGAGAGCGCGGAATTGATGCTCGACCTCCGGCGGATCCGGGAGGATGAATACCGCCAGCTCTCCATTATTCTTGTGGAGCATGATATGGCCGTGATCGAGGACATCACCGATCGAGTGATCGCTCTGAACTATGGCAAAAAAATCGCCGAGGGAACCTTCGAGGCGGTATCCCGCAACCCAGAGTTGAAGGAGGCCTACCTGGGGCGATGAACCTTCTTCTGGTGGATAACATAACCGTCGGCTACGGCAAAGCCGTCGTGCTCCATCGGGTGAATTTACAGGTTCCCAAGGGGTCGATCGTCGCTCTCCTGGGGAGCAACGGGTCCGGGAAAACCACCCTGATCCGCACGGTCCTCGGCCTGGTCAGACCTCTGGAGGGGAAAATCGCCTTCGACGGCCGGGAGATCCAGGGCGTGGAACCGCACCGGATGAATGAGATTGGAATCTCCGTAGCCCCCGAAGGGAGAAGAATCTTTCCGGAAATGACGGTGGTGGAAAACCTGCGCATGGGTTGCTTCCGGGAAACCCGCAGGGAGATCATCCGCGAAAGAATGGAAGAAGTCTTCCGGCTTTTTCCCAGATTGCAAGAGCGGTCCGCCCAATTGGGAGGGACCTTAAGCGGAGGAGAGCAGGAGATGCTGTCCCTGGGAAGGGCGCTCATGGCCCAGCCCCGCCTTCTCATCCTCGACGAGCCTTCCTTGGGTTTGCAGCCCAACCTGGTGCAGAAAATGTTTGAGATGATCCAGCAGATCAAGGAAGAGCGGGGAACGACCATCCTTCTGGCGGAACAGAATGCCCGGAAAACCCTGGAAATTGCCGATTCGGGATACGTCCTCCAGAGGGGAAGAATTATCGCCTCGGGCCAAGCAACCGAGATTGCGGAGAACGAAGTTGTGAAGAGGGCCTATTTAAAGGCCGACCGGCCAACATGAAGATGACGCCCCTGAAGGCCACGAACCCTCGCTAACCAAATTCGACGGATCCAATCATTCCTACAAAATTTGTAACCCTGAAGCTAGACACCCCGGATTGCGATCGCTATTCCTCTTCGCAGCCTCCCCCAATCGAAGCGCTATGGATCCCGTTTCCTGCCACTCTTCGCCAGCGGCAAAGAGCCGCCCGTCCGGACCCCCGCAAAATGGATGAAAATTCCGACCCACCATGTATCCTTTTTGTCATTCGAGGGGCAAGTTTTAACATTCTCCATCGGTAGGGAACGCCCCCCTGGGTTCCTGAAACGAAACCCCCTTGAATTCCTTCCGGTTTTCAAAGAACCGGATGTTATATTTCCTGGCATCAATATTGCTGGTAAAATTATGGACGAATTTGACAAAGGCTACCCGAATGCCAAACCCAATGAGGCTCCGGGAGAAAAAAGAAAAAGATGGCGGATTCCAAAAGCAGCATAAAGATCGGGTTTTTCGTTGCTTCCCTTTTATTGATGATGCTTCCCATGGGAATGGCCTGGGGCGCAGAGGGGACTCCGGATCTGGGCAATAATGCCAGTCTCCAGGGTAAGCGGATCTTCCCCGCAAACAACCCGTGGAACCAGCGGATCGATACCGCTCCGGTTGATCCCAATTCCGGTGCCGTTATCAGCAGATTTTCGAGTGCTGGCCTACATCCTGACTTTGGCGCGAATTGGGGCGGGGGGCCGTTCGGCATTCCCTATGTCGTAGTACCCGGTACCCAGCCCGATGTGAACATAGGCCCGATAGCCTATGCGGACGAAAGCGATCCGGGCCCTTATCCCATTCCCGCCAATGCGCCGATCGAGGGCGGTTCCCAGAGCACGGGCGACAGACACGTCATCGTCCTGGATCGTGACCACTGGATCCTGTACGAACTCTACAATGCCTACCCGAACGGAGACGGGAGCTGGAGCGCGGATTCAGCCGCAAAATTCGACTTGAATTCTAACCATCTTCGTCCGGAGGGTTGGACCTCGGCAGATGCCGCGGGGTTGCCCATTCTTCCGGGGCTCGTGCGGTACGACGAGGTTTATGAACAGCAAGCAATCCAGCACGCCATCCGCTTCACCCTCCAAAAGACGAAGAAAGCCTATGTCCATCCGGCAACCCACTATGCGAGCAGCCTGACCGATCCAAGTTATCCCCCCATGGGCGCAAGATTCCGGCTCAAATCCGCCTTTAACATTTCCGGATATTCCCCGGCGAATCAGGTTATCCTTCAGGCGATGAAAACCTACGGTTTGATACTGGCGGATAATGGTAGTAACATGTATATCTCAGGCGCCCCGGATGCAAGATGGGATGACGAGGACCTGAATGCGCTCAAGAACATTTCTGCCAGCAATTTCGAAATGATCCAATTGGGATACGCCAGCGAACCTTCCACCCCGGGCGACATCGATCCCCCCTCAGCTCCCAGGAACTTAAGGATACGGTGAAAAGACCCGCCAGCCAGAAGTATACATAGGCAACGGCCACGAGAGGGATAAAAGCCCCGATCATAACGAAAATCGCCTGCGAAAATTCGGCCGGCCATCCTAATGCAACTTCACGGTTTGGCCGCCCAGCACGATAATGATGCGCATGGCGAAAATTCCGCAAAGGATGAAAGCGCAAGCCGTGCATTGCCCCAGGGAATGAAGCCGAATGCGCTTGATGGAAAGCAAGATTAAAGGAATCAACCCTCCCAGCGTAAGTTCCACCCCCAGAAACAGAGGGGCCCATTGCCCTTGGGTGAGCAACTGATACATTTCGTACTCATCCGTCCGGGAGTTTGCCAACACGGCGATGTCGCAGGCCATGAGAAATATTTCGATAAGCAAAAAGATATACATCATGATCACCAGCGTATTGGTGATGCGTAAATCCGCCGTCTTTTGCTCCTCACCCTGAACGAAGTAGCGGCGACGCAGGTTGACAATGATGATGATCAAAGCCAGCCCGGAAACCATCGCGGAAACCAGGAAAAGAATGGGATTTAGGGGAGTGTTCCAGAAGGCCCGGCCTTTCGCTAAGGCCAGGATAAAACCAGTGTAACCATGAACGCTGATCGCAATGGGGAAACCAAAGAGACCCCAGATTTTGGCCGCCCGGTAATTTCCTTTGAGCACACACCAGGCGTAGATCAAACCGATCGGCGGATAGGCGGTCAGGAAGAAAGTGCCCCAGCTAATGGCCGAGCGCCAATTAATGAAGGAGAACAGATGCCAGAACCGGAGCGGCTGGGTGAGGTCAAGGAGAAGGAAGAGGGGGGCGGTAGCCAAAACGACCAGCGCGCCAACGGCTCCGATCTTGCCGATGGGCTTCCACTCCTCCTTTCCCAGCAGGGTGGCGACTACCGAAGTCGTGTAGAAACCCATATGCAGACCCGTGATGTAGAAGTAAATGGCGATTAAATACCCCACGGGAATAACATGGGGCACGTTGTAGATTAATTGTGTATACAAATCCATGGCGTTCCTCCTTTCAACCCGACATTTTTGACGGTTCACAAATACCATAGGATTGGCTACAAATTGGTTACAGATTGGAGACAAATGCGTTAAAAATAGAGGAAAAAATAAAGAATTTGAAAAGGGGGAGGAAATTACGGAGACGCGTTTTAGCCCGCGTTCAGGTGATGGGGTCAACTGCCTTTGAGGCCGGTACTCATCAAGCCGCCTGCGCTGCGGGGGGGGCCTGACTGTTGAGCAGGGATTGATAAATCGCTTCCGTTTTCCGTGAGGGCATAATGTCCAGGCCTTGCGAAATCATTCTCCGGAAACGCCTGTACACGGCAATCCCCTCATTGCTTTGGCCGGTCTGCAGGTAACAAGTCATGAGATTCTGATAAAATTCCTCGGGAAGGGGATCCACCTCGACCGCTTTTTGATAATGTTCCACTGCCTCTTTCCATTTTTTTGCTTGCTGCAGGTGTTCCCCTAACCGGTTTATGAGAAAAAGGAATTTTCTTCGTAGACGCTCACACTGGGGCGACGTCCAATCATATCCCTCGTCCCCTTGGAGAAAGTTTCCTTTATAAATAGCCAGGGCCGCTTCGGTGAGCCGTATGGCCTTCCCCGGGCTGCCCCGTTTATCTTCCCAGGCGTTCTTGGCCTGTAAGAAAATTTCCTCGAAGGCCCAGGCATCCACCCAGCAGGTTTCTGGATTCAAACTGGCCTTGCCTCCCTGGAACTCGATCGCATCTTTTACACCCAGCAACTGACGGAGACGTGAAAGAAGTGTCTTAAACCCGATATGGGCCGCATCGCCTTCACTCTCAGGCCAGAGCAGATCCGTGATCTGTTCCTCCCGGACATCTTTTCCCCCAAAAGCAACCAGCGCCTTCAGCATTAAAAAGGCCTTCTGCGGGGCCTTTCCAGGAAAGACCAAGCGCTTCCCATCCTTTTGCAGGTTGAATTGGCCCAGGGTAAAGATCTTCAAAGGCCATGGCCAATTTTCTAAAGTCCGGCCGAAAATATCTGGAAGGAGGTTGCGTTTGCGGATCAGGTGCCGCGCATATTCAACCTCGATTCCCTCGGCCAGCGCCCTGGCACACAGCCGGGCCATAACCGGTGCCTGCCACCAGTAATACATCGATATGTACCCCTGACTCCTTCCCAAGGCCATCGCCCTGCGCAGGTATTCCAGGCCTTCCGTCTCCTCGTCTTCATCCAGGCTAAACTCGGCTTTGGCCATCAGATACAGGTACTCTAAAATCGAGCTCCCACATCCGGGAATGAGTTCGCCCGCAAGATTGAGCTGGATCGCAGCATTTTTGATTTCGCCGGCTGACTTCAATATTTGCGCCATTTCCAGGCGACAGAGGATTTCCCGGGCAGAGGAGCCGGTTTCTAAAGCAAGGCGCAAGGCTGTCTTCGAATCGACAAGCGCACGGGGGTATTCTCCCAGAAGCAGGTAATACCATGCCGAGAGGTAATAGTATTGGGAGAGGACGACACGCTGTGTGCTTTTGATGGCGGAGTGCATTTCCTGGAGGAACTCGCCCGCTTTGGCCAGATCTCCTTTGTTCAAACAGGCTACAACCGCCTGATTCAGGAGCATGGCATTCCAAAAGTAGATCCCCCTCCCGAGGGCGGTTTTCATCCCCTCCTGAACCATCCGCAGCGCCGAGTCATAATCCGCTGCGGGGCCCAGATTAAAGGCACAGGCGTCCATCCATTTCTTCACGATAATCAGGACCGGCGAAGCGGAAGGGGATTGGGCGATTTTCTCCAACTCTTCGCTAATCATGCTGCACCGGGCCATATCCCCGTTCAATTGACACCAATAGGCCGCCGTGATGTGAGCGCGGATGTTGAGATTCACATCGTTTATTTCCCGGGATAATTCCAGAGAACGTTCCACCCAATTCTTAAGATCGGGGTGCTGAGGCCTTAGAATCAACAGCGCTCCAGCCAGACTGACGGCCACCCGGGCCTCGATTTTGGGGGAAGGGAAATGTGGATGAATGCCGATCTGTTCCGTTAGCCATTCAACCCAGGGGGCCAGGAGCGCCCAATCATTCTGCTCGTAGGTAAGAGTGCTCACGACACCGGCCCAGGCCAGATAGGACCCGATGACGTCCCCTTGGTCCTGAAACAAACGAAAGGCCTTCTTAAAAGATTCAATACTCCCTTCAGAATTCAAGGGCAATTGGCATGTACCCAGCCAATAAAGTAAGGACGGGTTACTCTCCATCATCTCCCTGGGTATGCTTTGAATCCATTCCTGAACGGTTTTAAACCGGCCCTGATTCAGGAAGTAATGGGCATGGCCGATGATGAAGCGAATAAAACGGTCCCAGTCCTTTCCCTCCCGATGGAGTTTGGCGGCATCTTCAAGCCGGCCAAATCCTTCCAGGAGCTGGCCCGCCTTCTGCTGGACCTGGAACATCTCCTCGGTAGAGAAGATATCCTTTGCCTTAGAGGATAGAAACTTCCTCAAAAGCGGATGATATTGGTACTGCGGCTCGGGCTGTATGCTCTCCTCAATAAAATAATGATTCCGGGATAAGATGGACAGGATGCGGTTTGCCGAGGAGAGTCCGGTGAGCTCTTCAGCCATCTTGGCGGTCATTTGAGGAAGAAAAGATGTCTTGAGGAGAAATTGCCTGATCTCCTCCCCCATCCGGTCGAATATTTCCGTTGCGAAATAGTCAAATACCTCCTCGGGGATAAAATCTCCGGCCAGTTTGATCTCCAAATCTTCAATCCGGCCCCGGCCCAACATCAGCATCAGGCCGGCTACCCACCCGTCCGAAGCTCTGTGCAAGCCCACGATCTCCCTCCGGGCCAACACTTTGTTGCTCCGCAGCCGGACGATTTCCCCGGCCTCCTCCAAGGTGAGGCGAAGCTTGTCCCATCCGACAATTTCCGCCATATAATCGGCACGCAACCGGATCAAAGCGGCGGGAGGATCACTTCGACTGATGAAAATGAGATTTATCCCTTCCCGAATGGCCGAAAGGGCATTCAGAATAATTTCATGAATGGATGACCCCGCCGGCACCTTATGGTAGTTGTCCAAAACAATCGCCGCCGGGGGCTTCAGCCGGCCATAAAGGTTCTCAAAATATCGCAGCGTGAATGTGGGTAAACCATGCAGGTATTCTGAAGTGAGGAGGGGAAGAGGTTCTCGTTTTTTGCACCCTGCCCTTCTTTCCGCCTGGCCCAGATAGTAAAAGAAAGTTGCGGCATCGGCATCGGCTTCCTCGACTTGATACCAGAGGCAGGGGATCTTATGGGTCTCGAGATAGCTATTTACCAGGGTTGTCTTCCCGCACCCGGGAGGGCCGGAGATCCAGATGACCGGCCGTTCCCGCATGGAGTCGAGCAATTTAAACAATCTTTCCCTTGGAAAGACCCGGCTGAGGATAGGACGAATAACGTTGCCCAGGATTCCTCCTATTTTGGTTTAGTCGTCCTTTTTTCTACCCCATGCTTTTCCAGACCGTCTTTAATTCTTTGCTCACCGCCATAACGCCTCGATCCTGAGTTATTAGTCAGTCCATAATTGTATAGACACCGAAGACTAAATCCCTCCTCCCCTCCCTTTACAAAAGGGAGTCCCGCCTTTGGCGGGATTTGGAAAAGAGGGGTCAGGGGAGATTTTGGAAGAGTATGTCTGGCCAATTATGGACTCCTTTTCCGAGTTTAACCAATACCACGGTACTGGTTACATATTGGTTACACATTGGCTAAAACGAATAAGAAAATTAAGAAGGGGCGAAACCACTGAAAATCTAAGGGAAAAAAACAGTGCGCTCCCCCATACAAATACGGTGCTTGCGAGCGATAGAACTTTACCCCAGGTTTCTTTGCCCCGGCATCTTCCATTGCTGCAGCCTCCATTTAGGGTAAGAAGAAAGCCTCCGCGAGAAAAAAGTCCCCCACAGGCTTCATACTGGACCATTCCGGAAACTCCTTCCCGTACGACATTCCAGAAGGTTTGAGAGTCAAGGTCTTTGGTTAACGGTCACCGGGCAAGAAAAACCTGAACTTCGGCTATCTTCAATTCATCAAAGATGCGCTTCCGGCCAAGTAGAGATCAACTGGAGCTCAGACGTGAATTGATTGAGAACAAATTAAAAACCCCCAAGAGAGTTTTGGGCTCCGCTGGAGGTCCACATGTTCATCCTGTGATAACTCCACCTTCTCATCCTGCTCCACCAAAAGGCCAGAGATTCG
>Ga0214473_10010893_pt1 | contig 10681 bp, 8 predicted proteins | sample RVTome_7_FD_203509 | JGI IMG/M metagenome (GOLD analysis project Ga0214473, IMG submission 203509) | Soil microbial communities from uranium-contaminated site in the Upper Colorado River Basin, Wyoming, United States - RVT98D197 | ecosystem: Environmental > Terrestrial > Soil > Contaminated >... | reverse complement strand
TGGCGACCGCGTCCTCCTGACGCCGCCGGCCGACAGCGACAACCTGGCGTTGCGGCGCTTGCCGGCCCAGCCCGGTCCCGCCCCTGTCGCGGGCGGGGATAGCGCGATCGCTCCCACATCCGTGCCCGACTCCCCGCCCGCCCGGCCGGACTGAGCCGTGCGCCTCGATCGCGCCACGCTCGCGCACTGGCGCGAGCAGGCCCGGGCGCACCTGCTTTTCAACCTGCGAACGGCGCTGGAGGGCGTCAACCACAACAAGCTCCGCGCCTCCCTCACTTCCCTCGGCATCCTTTTCGGCGTCGCCTCAGTGATCGCGATGCTGGCCATCGGCCGGGGCGCCGAGCAGGAGATCCTGGAGCAAATGCGGCTGCTCGGCACCAACAACATCATGATCACGCCGCTGGTGGAGCAGAAGGAAGGGCCGGCGCAGGACGAAGAAACGGAACGGGAGGTGAAGAAGTTCTCGCCAGGCCTCACCTACGCCGACGCGCAAACCATCGCGCGGGTGATTCCGGAGGTCGAGGCCGCCAGCGCCGAGATCGTGCTGAATACGTTCGTCACGCGCGAGGGCCTGCGCCGCTCGGGCAAGGTGGTGGGCGTGGACACCAGCTACTTCCGGCTCGCCAATCTCGACCTGGCCGCGGGCGGATGGTTCAGTCCGCTGCACGTGGAGCGCGGGCTGCCGGTGGCGATCATCGGCCACGGCGTGCGCACCCGGTTCTTCACCACCGAGGAACCCATCGGCAAGCCGCTCAAGGTGGGAAGCACCTGGGTGACCGTGGTGGGCGTGCTCGCGGACCGTCGGTTCGCCGGTGAGACCGCGCAACGCTTGGGTATCCGGGACGTCAACATGGACGTGTACATCCCGGTGCGCAGCATGCTGCTGCGGTTGAGGAACCGCGCCCTGCTCACGCAGCGCGACATCGAGCAGGCCGCCCGGCCGCAGGGCGTCGTCATCAGCGGGGAGCAGGAAACCGAGACCGAGGAACAGCGACAGGAGCGAACCAACCGCAACCAGCTCGACCGGATCATCGTGCGGGTGAGCCAGTCCAGATTTGTGCCGGCCGTGGCGAACGTGGCCCAGCGCATGCTGCAGCGGCGGCACAATTCGGTGGTGGATTTCGAGATTACCATGCCGGAGCTGCTCCTCAAGCAGGAGCAGCGCACCAAGACCATCTTCAACGTCGTGCTGGGCGCGATCGCCTCGATCTCGCTGATCGTCGGGGGGATCGGGATCATGAACATCATGCTGGCGTCGGTGCTGGAGCGCATCCGGGAGATCGGCGTGCGCCGCGCCGTGGGCGCCACCCGCCGGGACATCCTGCTCCAGTTCCTCACCGAGGCCGTGCTGATCAGCATCGCCGGCGGCCTCGCGGGGATTCTGGTGGGCTCGGGGCTCAGCGCGGGGATCGAGCGGGCCGCCGGCATCACGACGATCGTGTCCTATCTCTCCATTGCCGTCGCCTTCGGCGTGTCGTTCGCCGTGGGCATCGTGTTCGGCATCCTGCCGGCGTATCGCGCCGCGCAACAGGATCCGGTGGTCTGCCTTCGCTACGAGTGACCCTATGCCAAGCCGCCTGCCTCTCCGTGCCACGGCCCGGAGGGCCGTGATCTGCTTCGCGCTCGCGGGCGCCCCACCGCTCGCCGCACAGGAATCCAGCGCACCACCGCAGCCGCTGACGCTCCAGCAAGCGATCGGGCTGGCCCTTGGCCAAGGGTACCAGGCCCGCGCCGCGGCGGCCACGCGCGACGCGGCTCGCTACACGCATCGGGCGTTCACCGGGAGCCTGCTGCCGCAGCTCTCGGTGCGCGGCACCGTGCCGGCGTACAACCGGTCCATCATCCAGGTGTTGCAACCGGACGGCAGCACCTTGTTCCGCGCCCAAGACCAGACCAGCACCGCGCTGACCGCGACGCTGTCGCAGACGCTGCCCATCACGGGAGGCAACCTGTTCGTCCGCTCGTCACTGTCGCGGCTCGCGGTCACCGGCCAGCAGGAGATCCGTACCTGGTCGTCCGCTCCGGTGGAGGTGGGCCTGACGCAGCCGCTGCTGCGGCCCAACGCCAGCGCCTGGGACCGGCGCGTCGAGGCGGTCCAGTCCGACCTGGCCGAGCGGCAGTACCGGGAGGCGGAGGAGGATATCGCGCTGCGTGTGACCAACCTGTTCTTCGACGTGTACACCGCCCAGGTGGCGTTGGCGACGGCCACCGCCAACGCGGCGCGCAACGACACGCTGTACACCCTGAACACCGCGCGGCTCGAGATCGGGAGGATCGGCGAGAACGACTTGCTCCAGAGCGAGCTGGCGCTGCTCCGGGCCCGCACGGCGCTGGACGCCGCCAAGCTCGAGTATCAGCGGACGGTTGCGGCGCTCCGCCTGGCGCTCAACCTCGCGCCGGATGCCCCCGTGGAGATCGTGGCGCCGGCCGACGTGCCGGTGCTGGATCCCGATACGGCACGCGCGGTGGCCGAAGCCCTCGCGAATCGCGCGGTGGTGACCGACCTCGAGCTCCAGGACGTCCAGGCCCGCCGGCGCGTCACCGAAGCGAAGCTCAATAACTGGTTCGGCGGCACGCTCCAGGCGAGCTTCGGCTTCAACGCGACGGGCTCGGAGCTGGATCTCGCGTATCGGAACCTCCTCGAAGCCCAGCGGCTCACGTTCTCAGTGGAGCTCCCGCTGGTGCAGTGGGGTGTTCGCAAGGGGAGCGTTGAGGCCGCGGAAGCCGACCGTGAGCGCGTCGCGCACGTCGCGCGGGCGACCCTTGAGGAAACCGCCCACAACGCCCGCTTTGCTGCCCTGGATCTCTCACAGGCACGGCGCAATCTCGCGCTGTCCGCCAAGGGCGACACCGTGGCCGGCAAGCGGTTCGAGGTGGCGTACAATCGGTACCTGATTGGGCGGATCACGCTGGACAATCTGTTCATCGCGCAAAACGAGCAGGATCAGGCGCGGACGCAATACGTCCAGGCACTGCGGCGCTACTGGCAAGCGTACTACACGCTGCGGCGCACGACGTTATTCGATTTCGAGAACGGGCGGGAGATTCGGTAGGCGGCGGAGAGGCCCTAGTGGATCTTCCGGACCACGCCCCGGACCAGGCGCTCCAGGTCCGCGGCCACGGTTCGCCCCGCCTCCAGAACCTCCTCGTGGGACAGGGCCGTGGGCGAGATACCCGCGGCGAGATTGGTGATGGTGGACACGCCCAGCACCCGCATCCCCCGCGCGCGGGCGGCCACCACTTCCGGCACCGTGGACATCCCCACGGCATCCCCAAACCGCTGGAGCATCCGGATTTCGGCCGGCGTCTCGTAGCTGGGGCCCAGGAGCCCCAGGTACACGCCCTCTTCGAGCCCAATCCCCTCGGCCAGCGCCACGTCCCGCGCCAGCCGCCGCAAGCCGCGATCGTACGGGTCGGACATGTCGGGGAAGCGCGCTTCCGGCGGCAACACTGGCCCGGCCAGGAAGCTCCGGAACATGAGGTTCACGTGGTCGGCGATGAGCATGAGGACCGGAGGGCGGAAGGTGGGACGCAGCCCCCCGGCGGCGTTGGTCACGATCAGGGTCTCGATTCCTAACGCGTGGAACACCCGCGTGGGCAGAACCACCCTCTCCGGAGCATGACCTTCGTAGAGGTGGAAACGGCCGCTCTGGAGCAGGACCGGCACGCCCTCGAGCTGCCCCAGCACTAGCTCGCCGCGATGCCCGGCTACGCCGGTCTCGGGGAATCCCGGGATCTCCCGGTACGACACCACCACCGGCCGCTCGACCTTCTCCGCCAGCCCGCCCAGACCCGTGCCCAGCACGATCGCGACTCGCGGACCGAACCCCTTGAGCCGCCCCCGTAGGACGCCAGCAGCCTCGGCGACGGCCGCGCCCCCGTCTTTCATGCTACCCGTGTCGAGCTTCACGTCTCACTTCTCACATCTACGTCTCACGTTACAGCAGCATCCCCGCCAGGCTCGCGCTCATGAACGCCGCAAGGTTGCCGCCGATCATCGCCCGCAAGCCCAGTCGCGACAGCTCGCTCCGCCGCTCCGGGGCGAGGCCGCCGATCCCGCCAATCTGAATCGCGATGGACGAGAAATTGGCGAAGCCCAACAACGCGTAGGTGGCGATGATCGCGGCGCGCGGCGACATAGGCGCGCCGGCCTGGAGCTGGCCGGCAAGCTGCAAGTAGGCGACGAACTCGTTCACCGCGGTCTTGACGCCAATCAGCGATCCCACCGCGCCCGCGTCGCCCCACGGCACCCCCATCAGCCAGGCCAGCGGCGCCAGTATCCAGCCAAGCAACACCTGAAGCGACAGGTCCGGCCGGCCCAGCAATCCGCCCACACCCCCGAGGACCGCGTTGAGCAGGGCAATCAGCGCAATGAACGCCAATAGCATAGCGCCCACGTTGAGCGCCAACTGCAACCCCTGTGCTGCGCCGCCCGCCGCCGCCTCGATGACGTTGGCCTCTGGCTTGGGAACCGCCAGCTTGAGCGACCCTTTGGTCGCCGGCTCGGCGACCTCGGGAACCAGCAGCTTGGAAATCACCAGCCCGGCTGGCGCATTCATGACGCTGGCCGTGAGCAGGTGCCCGGCAATATCCGGAAAGTATGGCGACAGCATCCCGACATACGCCGCCATCACCCCGCCCGCGATGGTCGCGAAGCCGCCCACCATCACGGTATTCAGCTCGGAATAGGTCATCTGGCCGACGAACGGCTTGATGAGGAGCGGCGCCTCGGTCTGACCCACGAAGATGTTGCCCGCGGCGGACAGCGTCTCGGCGCCGGAGGTCCCCATCGAGCGCTGCATCACCCAGGCGATCCCCTGCACGATCCGCTGCATGACACCCAGGTAGTAGAGCACCGACATCAGCGACGAGAAGAAGATGATCGTGGGCAGCACACTGAAAGCGAAGTAGGCGCCGGTGGCGGCCCAGCCGGTGGGGTCGCCCAGGGGGGCCATGTCGGTGGGCACGCCTCCGGGGATCCCCACCGGCACGTTGTTCTTCACCAGATTGCCGAAGAGGAACCGCGCCCCTTCCTCGGTGAAGCCGAGCAGCTTGGTAAAGACGATGTTGGCTCCGTTGAACAGGGCGCGTCCCACGCCGGTCTTGAGCACCAGCAACCCGAAGATGGCTTGGAGGGCCACGCCCATGCCCACCAACCGCCAGTTCACCCGCTTCCGATTCGCCGACAGTCCCCAGGCGATGGCCAGCATGGTAGCGATCCCCACCACGCCCATCAGGCGCTCGAGCAGCGGCGTCTCCAGGCCTTCGCGGGCCGCGGCCAGACGCTCGGCGGCGGTCTGCAGTAAGAACCACCCGGTCACTTGGTCTCCTTGAGCTCCTGGGTCACGCGCGCAAGCAACGCTTGCCTGTCGGCGTCGGGAAGAAACGCGCTCCGGGCCGCGTTGAGCACCAGCCGATCCAGGTCGGCCCGGTTCAGCCCCAACGCCTGGTGCGCCAGCCAATACTCGTCGCTCAACGTAATCCCGTCCATCAGGCGGCTGTCGGTATTGAGCGTGAGCAGGCAGCCCCGGTCGAGATAGCGCTTCACCGGGTGATCCGCGACCTCACGCACCGTGCCGGTGTGGACGTTGGACGTGATGCAGGCCTCGAGCGGGATCTGGCGCTCGCGCACCAGCTCCTCCAGAGCGGGATCCTCCCATAACCGCGTCCCGTGCCCAATGCGCTGGGCCCCGCACACGTCGAGCGCCTGGCGGATGGAGGCCGGGCCGTCCCCTTCCCCCGCATGGCAGGTGCAGAACAGCCCATGGACGCGGGCGTGCTCGAACGCGGAGGCATGGTCCCTGGCCGGATGGCCCCGCTCGGAGCCTGCCAGGTCGTACGCCACGACCCCGTCCCCGGCGTAGTCCACAGCCAGGCGGGCCAGGTCGAGCGAGACGGTGGGCGGCAGCGTGCGGAGCCCGCAGATAATGAGCCGGGCGATGGTGCCGGACTCCCGCTCCCCGCGCTTCAAGCCGGCGAGGGGCGCTTCCACGGCCTGGGTGAGGGTCAGCGCGGGCGTGTGAAGCGCGGGGCAGTAGCGAACCTCCACGTACCGGACGTTTTCGGCGGCGGAATCCAGCACGAACTCGTACGCGATCCGCTCCAGCGCCTGCGGGGTCTGCATGACCGACAGGGTGATGGTATAGCGCTCGAGGTACTCCTCGAGACTTCTTGCGTGCCGGACGTACAGGGCGCGCGCCAGCCCTAAGGGATCGTCGGCTGGGAGCCGCACGCCTTGCTCGCGCGCCAGGTCCAGCATGGTCTGGGGGCGCAAGCTGCCGTCCAGGTGGACGTGTAGCTCCACCTTGGGAAGGCGGTGTACGAGGTCTTTGGTGAGGGTCACGACGTGCGACGGGCGGAGCGCACCACGCGCACGATTGCGCCGGCGAACACAGGGGTGTCCGGGTCCATGGGCCGGCCCACGCCGTCGGTCACGTAGGCGCGGCCCTCTCGCAGCGCCGCGGCCAGCGCTGGTTCGCCCGACGAAACCGCCGTCGCGACGGTCGCCCCCGCCGGAGCCTCCACCGGCCGCTCGTCCACGAAGATGCGGACCGGCTCGCTCATCGCCCTGCTGCGGCCGAGCCCCGGATCCGCTCCCGCGCTTCCGGCGGGATGATGCGCCAGGAGTCCGTAAACCAATCTGTCACGCGAAGCGTGCCAGCCCTCCGGACTTCCTCAATCAGGAGATCGCGGATGCTCTCGCCCCGGTCGTAGACCACCGCGAGGTTCTTCAACATCTCGAAGCCCCCGCCTCCACCCTGGCGATAGTTGTTGAGCGCCATGGTGAAGGTGTCGGCGGGCTGGACCAGGCGTCCCTGGTAGGTCAGCTGCGTGATCCGCTGGCCCACCGGGCGCGTGAGGTCAATCGAGTAGCTCACGCCGCTCACGATGTCGTAGTTGAAGCCCGGGATGCTGTCGTTGATGGCCGCCCCGGTGGCCGCGTACGGGCGGAAATACCGCGCCGACTGCTCCAGGTACCGCACCAGCGTGGCGCCGTCAATGCGCACCGCCTTCAGGATGTTCTCGTAGGGATACAGCGCGGCGACCTCCCGTAACCGTACCGGCCCCGGTCCGAACCTGGCCTGCGGGTTGAATGCCGCCGTCGCCGAAAGCTGGGTTCCCGCGGTCCGCCGCTGGACTTCGTTGACCAGGTCAATGGCGGGCGTGTCTTCCACGCGGCCGTAGCGCGCGCTCCAGGTGTCGTCGGTTTGGGCAATGGGAACACTCGCCCAGGCGCGCACTTGCTCGTGCACCACCTGCAGGCTCCGGGTGAGTCCGGGGTCAGGCGGCACGTTGGCCAGCGACACCTGATCGCCCCGGATCCGCCACACACCATAGCGTCGTCCTGCGGCCCCTCCAGGCCCTCCACGCTGTCTCATCAGCCACACGTGCACCACCGCCAGGCTCCGCGCCCAGGGCAGCGGCTGCACGAAATGCACCCCGGCGATCACCGTATCCCGGATCTGCCGGTGCGAGTGGCCCACCACCACCAGATCCGGCTTCGCGGGCAGGCGCGCTAGCTCCGCCGCCACATCCTCCGCCCCCACGCCGGTGGTGTCGTAGCTGGAAGGCCCGCTCAGGCCGCTGTGGATCAACACGACCGAGAGGTCCGTGCCGCGCAGCGCCTCTAACGCGCCACGAGCCTCGGGCAGGATGCGGCGCACGCGGATCCGGTCCGCCAGCTGCGCGCGGTCCCACACCATCACGCCCGGGGTGGTGAACCCGGTGATCCCGACGCTCACGTCGCCCCGGCGCAGGGTCACGGACGGCTGCAAGGCGAACGTGTCGCGCGGCAGCCGGTAGACGTTGGCGGACACGTAGCGAAAGGCCGCGGCCTCCACGGCGCGACCGAACACGTCCAGCCCAAAGTCGAAGTCGTGGTTGCCCGGCGTGGCCGCGTCGTACTGGAGGATGTTGAGGGCGTCGATCACCGGGTTGGGATCCAGCCGGCTCACCGTCGCGACGTGGGCCGCGAACGGGTTCCCCTGCAACAGGTCGCCCACATCCACCAGGACCACGCGCCCGGGGTACAGGCGGCGCAAGGAGTCCAGGGCGGTGGCGGCCCGCGTGAGCCCGAAAGGGGCCTCGCGGTCGTTCTCATAGTCCCAGTGCATGACGCGGCCGTGGACATCGGTGGTAGCCACAATGACCACGTGCGCCGTGTCCGGGCGCTGCGCGACAGCCTGGAGGGGCAGGATCAGTGTGGCGAATACGCCGACGGAGCGCCAGCGCACGGGCATCAGAATCCGCTCAGCGGCGGCCCAATCACGACCCGCGACCGCCGATGCCGGGCCACGAACTCCCGCTTGGCAAACAGGCGGATCAGCGCCGCGCCTGCCACGAAACCGCCCAGGTGCGCCACGAACGCCACCCCGCCCCCCTCGCCGCCGGCGGTGAGCACGCTCGAAGCGAACTGCAACAGGGCCCAGTAGAGCAGCATGAAGTACGCCGGGACCGCGATGGTGGTCACGAAGAAGCCCAGGAAGACCAGCGTATGGACCCGCACGCGCGGGTAGAGCACCAGGTAGCCGCCCATGATCCCGCTGATGGCGCCCGAGGCGCCCACCATGGGCACCGGCGAACCGGGACTCGCGAAGATCTGCGCCAGCGCGGCCAGTACGCCGCACAGAAGATAAAACCCCACGTAACGCGTGTGGCCCATGGCGTCCTCGACGTTGTTCCCGAACACCCACAGGAACCACATGTTGCCGATGAGGTGGAACCAGCCACCGTGGAGAAACATGCTGCTCATGACCGTGTACCAGGCCGGCTCGCCGGTCAGCGCACAGCTGAGCCCCGGACCTACCGGAATCTCCGTGCCTGCGGGAACGGTCTGCAGCAGTTCGCCGGGAATAGCCCCCAACCGGCACACCGAGCTCGCCAGGGCCGGATAGGTCCCGGCCCCCTGCACCACCAGCCACACGAGGGCGTTCAGGAGGATGATCCCGATGGTGACGATGGGGGCGAGGTAGGTGGGATTCTCGTCCCGATAGGGAAACATGTCTCAATGTATCCGGGCGTAAGTCTTTGAGCAACAATACGTACCGACCTGCTGCCATTTTGGCATTTTCGGCTGGTATGGGGCTTGCTCCTGCGACCATATGTCCGCGTTCTGCATCTACTACTCGTGTATGAGGGACCTGCCGTATGGCGCAGAAAATCATCGGTATCGACCTGGGCACCACCAACTCGGTGGTGGCGGTGATGGAAGGCGGCGACCCCGTCGTCATCCCCAATTCCGAGGGTGGCCGGACCACGCCGTCAGTAGTGGCCTTCACCAAGGACGGGGAACGCCTGGTGGGTCAGGTCGCCAAGCGGCAGGCCGTGACCAATCCCACCAACACGGTCTTTTCCATCAAGCGGTTCATGGGCCGGCGGCTGCCGGAAGTCCCGGAGGAGATCAAACGGGTTCCGTACAAGGTCGTTACCGGCGCCAACGGGCTCGCCTCGGTGGACGTGCAGGGCAAGACTTACACGCCCCCTGAGATCTCGGCCATGATCCTCCAGAAGATGCGGCAGACGGCCGAAGACTACCTCGGTCACAAGGTCGAGAAGGCGGTCGTCACGGTGCCCGCGTACTTCAACGATTCGCAGCGTCAGGCCACCAAGGACGCCGGCCGCATCGCCGGGCTGGACGTGGTGCGCATCATCAACGAGCCCACCGCGTCGGCCCTGGCCTACGGCCTGGACAAGAAGAAGGAAGAAAAAGTGGCCGTTTTCGACCTGGGCGGCGGCACCTACGACATCTCGATCCTGGAGCTGGCCGAAGGGGTGTTCGAGGTGAAGAGCACCAACGGCGACACCCATCTGGGTGGCGACGACTTCGACGCCCGGATCATGGAATGGCTGGTGGCAGAGTTCAAGCGGGATCAGGGCATTGACCTGTCCAAGGACGCGATGGCGCTCCAGCGGCTCAAGGAAGCGGCCGAAAAGGCCAAGATGGAGCTGTCCACCGTGATGCAGACCGAGATCAACCTGCCGTTCATCACGGCGGACCAGTCCGGTCCCAAGCACCTGAACCTCTCGCTGACCCGGGCCAAGCTCGAGCAGCTGGTAGACGACCTGGTCCGGCGGACCATTCCGCCCATGGAGCAAGCGCTGAAGGATGCCGGGCTGGATCCCAAGAGCATTGACGAAGTGATCCTGGTGGGCGGCCAGACGCGCATGCCCAAGGTCCAGGAGATCGTGAAGAGCTTCTTCGGCAAGGAGCCCCACAAGGGCGTGAATCCGGACGAAGTGGTGGCGATCGGCGCGGCAATCCAGGGCGGCGTGCTGGCCGGCGACGTCAAGGACATCTTGCTGCTGGACGTGACGCCCCTGTCCCTGGGCATCGAGACCCTGGGCGGCGTCACCACGGTGCTGATTCCCCGCAACACCACGATCCCCACGAAGAAGTCCGAGATCTTCTCCACCGCGGAAGACCATCAGACCACGGTGGAAATCCACGTGCTCCAGGGCGAGCGCGAGATGGCGATTGACAACCGCACCATTGGGCGTTTCCAGCTCACCGGCATTCCGCCGGCGCCGCGAGGCATGCCGCAAGTCGAGGTCACGTTCGACATTGACGCCAACGGCATCCTCCACGTCTCGGCGAAGGACCGTACAACGGGTAAGGAGCAGAAGATCCGGATCGAGGCGTCGAGCGGGTTGTCCGAGACGGAGATTCAGAAGATGGTCAAGA
>Ga0214473_10010892_pt1 | contig 10681 bp, 8 predicted proteins | sample RVTome_7_FD_203509 | JGI IMG/M metagenome (GOLD analysis project Ga0214473, IMG submission 203509) | Soil microbial communities from uranium-contaminated site in the Upper Colorado River Basin, Wyoming, United States - RVT98D197 | ecosystem: Environmental > Terrestrial > Soil > Contaminated >... | reverse complement strand
TTGTTACTTCAATTGATTCAGTCGGCGAGCCAGGGGGCGAGGCGTTTCAAGTGCGCGTTGGTGAGATTGACCATCACGGTGTCCTTACGGGCGCCGCCGATCACGCCAAGAGTTTGCCAAGCGCTGACGGAGAAGGAATCGATGGCCAAAGCGCGGTGGGCGTAGACGAGCGCGCTGTCGTCTTTGCGCATTTGCCGAAAGGCGGTCGCGATAAAAGCGTCGGCGGCGGCCCAATCGGATGGGCCCATCGCCTTCAGTTCGTACATGCGTTGGACCGCGGCGGGCAGGTCGTTCTTGACGAGTTCGTTGTAGGCGGCATTGACCTTGTGCGCCAACTCGATTGATGGCCAGACTTCATCGGTCCCCTGGAATTCACCTTTGCGGCGGTGAATCGCCAGCATGCGCTGGGGAGTCGGCAGAAGCACCGTGTAGTAGTTGTTGCGGAATCTCGAGTGCAGGATCAGGGCGCGTTCGGCGGGAGCCGACGGTTTGTGTCCGGTCGAGAACAGAATCCAGTCGGGATCTTCGGAAAGAACGTAACTCGCGTTGAAGTTGCGCTCGCGCCAGCTCGAAGTGTTGCCGGAAATCGTCTCGGGATGACGCGCTATCGTGGAGTCGGTCAGGCCGAGCATGTCGATGATGCGTCGTCCGGGAAGATCATACGCCACTTTGCCGATGGTTGAGACGGCCAGTGTAAATGGTCGATCGTCGATACGGCGCAGATAATCGGCGATCGTCGTCATCTTCTGGATCAGGCCGAGCTCGAGATTGCGTGTCGAGGCAAGAATCTCGAGCGGCTTCGTGATCGAAGTCGTGAGGAGCGCAGCGATCACGAGGACCGTTGGAATGTATGGGAGCGGATACCGGCGCGCGAATGCGGGAAGCCACGCCTCCCCGGCCATGATGGCTGCCACCATGACGGGGATCAGTGGCATGAAGAATCGATGGGGGCGCAGGACATCACCGCCGACTGTGACGATGTACGCAGCGTAGACCAGAAACAGGATCGGCACGGCCTTCCAACGTGATGGGAGCTTCCAGGCAGCGACACCGATTGGGATCAGCATGAAGCCGTAGAGCATGTAGTGCTGCAAGAAGAGCCAGGCGTATTCCAAACCGCTTTGCACATACTCCCACGCAAACCCGGTTTTCGCGTAGAATGGGTTTGGCAAGAGAAAGCCGTAGTACAGAAGCTTGAATACGCCGAACGGCGCCAGAAGAAGCGCCGTAACACCGAAAAGCACCAATGTCCGGCGGAGATCGCGTCCGAGCAGAAACTCGCAGCCCACCAGCACGAGCCAGACCAATCCGCCTTCGGGACGTGTCATCGTCGCCAACGCCAGCGACACCGGCGTCAGCGGAGACTTGTCAATCCAGAGCCAGACCGATAGCGCAATCAGAAATCCGAAGAACGCGGTCTCCAACCCAGAGACGGCCCAATAGGCGAGCGAACCATTCACTCCAACGATAATCGCGCCGGCGAAACCGGCCCAGTGCCCTCCCTTACCGTGAATCTGATTCCAGGCACGCCGTGAGAGGAGCGCTGCGAGAGCGATCATACCGATTCCGGAGGCCAGACCGAGCGCCTTGGCGGCGGGATCGAAGTCGATGCCAACGACTCCGCAGAGAATCAGCCATATCACCCAAAGGAAATTGGTATACCCCTCGACCCGTTCGCCGACATTGAAAACGAGCCCGTGTCCATCGAGGGCATGCTGGGCATAGCGGTAGGAGATGAAGGCGTCATCCTGCGTGAACCAGAGGTTGCGGGCATTGACGATGAAAATGACCGCAGCAGCGATGATGCCAACAGCGACGATCAGATTGCAGAATAGCTCTGAATTATCCGGGCGTGCTGGTTTGGAGCGGGGCGGCATGACGGGACAAAGAACGATGCGGGGTAGGCAGCCGCAATGGATTCCATCAGGGCCAGCGGGGAATGCCGCATGGTCCTATGGGCCTGTTGAAAATGCACCCCTAAAGCGTGACGGGAGACGGCATGTCGGTTTCGCGGGGGTGTTGCGGGACGATCCAGGGGAAGTCGGTCGAGTCAAGCACTTGGAAGAAGACTTCGAGAATCAGCGGATCAAACTGGATGCCGGAAAAGATGCGCAGCTCCTCGCGGGCGGCGGCGATGGACTGGCTGCGTCGGTACGGACGGTCAGAGGTGATCGCATCGAAGGCATCGACGACGGCGAGCAGGCGGCCTTCGATCGGAATCTCCTCCCCGGCTGCGCCGGTCGGGTAGCCGGTACCGTTGTAACGCTCATGGTGATAGTAGACATACGGGACGGCGGCCTTTAGAAACGGCACACCTTCGATGATTTTGGCGCCGATTTCAGGATGTGTCTTCATGACGGCGAATTCGTCCGCCGTTAACGGACCCGGTTTCGAGAGGACCGAATCGGGCACGCCGATCTTGCCGATGTCGTGGAGGGTGCAACCCATCCAGAGGTTCGCCAGACGTTCGTCGTCCCATCCAAGTTTCGCTCCGATGGCGCGAGCGAGCACTTTCACGCGGTCCGTGTGGCCATGGGTGTAGGGGTCGCGTATCTCGATGGCGTTGGCCAGTGCGGTGACGGTCTCGATGTAAGTTGTCTGAAGATCCTTGTACAGGCGGGCGTTGTCGATGGCGAAGGCGGCCTGCTGCGCAATCATACCGATGGTGCGCATGGTGCCGTCGCCCACCGAACCGGCATTGGCACGGCGGACGATGTTGAGAAGGCCAATCGTCCGGCCTTTCACGACCAACGGCTGACAGATGCGCATCCCGCCGTCGTGATCCGCGGGGGAAAGCGTGATCTGACTGTCTTCCAACACCATCGGTTGCGCCATGCTGAGGACGGTCGAGGCCGTGACGCTCTCGCCGCGCAGGAAGCGCCCGTGTTGGGGATTTTCGAGCATCTCCGCGTCGCCATGGAATGCGCGCATTTCGAGCCGGCCGGTCTCGGTGTGGCGGAGAAGGACACTGGCGGCCTCGGCTGAGCATTCGCGAATGACGGTCTCGATCACCGTCTGAAGGATCTGGTCGACACCGGAGATTGTGCCGACGGCACGATTGAGTTCCGAGACGGCGACTTGCTCGCGTAGTTCCATGTTCTCACGCCTGAGGCGGCAGTTTTCCAGGCCGCGGTGGACGGCGGCAGAGAGCATCTCGAGACGGAACGGTTTGATCAGATAATCATAGGTGCCAGTCTGCAAAGCAGAGATCGCGGTCTCGACAGTGGGGTGTGCCGTGATCAGGATCGAGACGGCGTGGGGCTGAACCTCTCGCGCGCGCCGGATAACGTCCAACCCAGAACCGTCGCCGAGGAACAGGTCGACAAGAAGCAGATCGACTGAGCGTTTTTGGAGAATGTCAAACGCCTCTTCGACACTGGCGGCGACATGCACGGTCATTCCGGAATGATCGGAGAGCCAGTCATGAAGCAGGATGCGTATGCCGGGCTCGTCGTCGACGACCAGAGTGGTCGCCGGAACAGGCAGAATGTCGGGCAGAGCATTCTTCATCGTCTCTGGGATTATCGGCGTGATTTGAGCAAGCGTCCATGGGGCGCAGGCAATCTTTACCGAGATCGTTTCCGGGGGTGCGCAAAGGATTGCGCAGGGGTGTGAGCAGTGTGGGATTCGTCCCAGAGGGCTCTCGGAGGCAAAAACGATTTCGCCCGGTGTTCGCCGCAGACTCCGAGACACCGACTCCTTTCGCGTCCGGGGAAAGGCGGCTCAAGCGCCGCCTTAGGCGACACCACGTGCCTAATGGTTCGACTTCGCTCACCACGAGCGGCCCGTGCCACCGGCGTTGGGGTGCGCTGAAAATCTCACAGGCTGAAGAGGCCTGTTGAGAAACCGCCGCCCGCGCCGACGAAACTGTTTGCGCTACCGATCGATCCAACGAGTGATGCGGAATCCAGCAGGGCCGACAGTCTTGCCCGTCCCGAACGACGCGAGGGGTCGGCCCGGCTTGCCGTACACTGTATTGTCGTAGAGGCTCGGAGCCGCGCACGTCCCAATCACACCCAGGCCCGCTTACAACAGGTGGGGCGTTATAACTATGGTGATTTCGCTTGTCTCTGAGCGGGTTTCGGTGTGACGAAAGAGGTAACCTAAAATGGGAATCGATCCAAGAACAGGTACCTTCCGGATCACGTTCGTACGATTCTCGAGTGTAAGCCCGCCGATTACGAGAGTCTCACCATCGGGGACACGCACCCGTGTTGTCACGGTACGCCTCGAGGTGACTGGCAGCCCGGCGGTCCCCGTCCCAACAACATCCGAGAGCGAAGGCTCGACCTCGAGTGTGATCATCCCGTCGTCTGAAACATATGGGACAATGCTCAGTGAAATACCCGTTTTGATGACCTGTAGCTGTGCGTAGGCGTAGGTGACTTGGCCACTCACAAATTGGAAATACTCTTCCCGTCCGATGAAAATTTGCGCCTTATTTCCTTCGACTGTGGCGACTCGCGGATTGGCCCGGATGTGTGCCTTGCCCTCCTTGGCGAACGCGTTCAACCGCGATCGATACTGGGCGACCCATCCTTTTCCCATGATGCCCATCCGCTGGAAAAAGGCGCCAAAGGTGGAATCCGCCCCCGCGGTCTCCGGAGGAAAGGCGTCCACCGAGAAGGTTTTCCGGTCGCTGTCCTTGGATCCTTCAACATGCCAAGCGATTCCCAATTGGCGGCTCACGTCGGCGGACGCCTCCGTGATCAATGCGTCGATCATCACCTGCCGCGGGGCTTTGTCTATGCGCGCAAGATCGGCTCTCATGTGTGCAATCAACTCCGGCGATCCCACCAATCCGACCGTGTTGGTCTCGCTGCTCACGCGCAGAAACGGTTTGTAGTACTCGGACATCAAATTCGCCACGTCACTGGCTTTCACGAAATTCGGCCGGTAAAGTTCTGTGACGCTGAGCAGCGGAAACGCAACATTGTCCGGACGTGGCGAACCCACGACATAGTAGTCTCCCATCCAGCGAAATGCAAGACCGCTGGGAGACAGGATCATGCGAAGCGCTTGGGGAAGGGGTACATGGTTCAACTCGACACTTGTGTATCCCGCGACTGTTACGTCGGTAATGATTGGGACCCCCGTCTGCGTGGCGATCGTGCGTAGCGCATCGCGGATATCGTTATCTAAGAAAACGTTAGTCACAAAGACCCCCGTGTCGGGACTCCGGCCGGGTACAGGCACCCCCGACGGGGCGGGCTGCGGTTCGACGTGCCAGATGGTCAGCGTGTCTTGCGCGGGCGTCGGCGGACCCTGCTCCTGCGCCTGCGGCAATTGCCGGCCAAATGCGGTCAACAGGACAGTTAATGCTATCACTCGCAGTTGCTTCACCATGCTGCTGCCTTTCACGGAAGAATTGGGACAGGACCGCTACTACCGGGCGCGTTTGCGCAAGACTTCCACAATCTTAGTGGTTCCCTGATCGCGGACACGAACCGGGATCTCCTGGGTTGCAGTTTGCCCTGCGTATCGCGCCGCCGCGACAATGACATAAGGCCCGGGTCGAACGCCGGAAAAATCCACTACGCCGCTGAAGCGTGTCATCCCCAGTGGAAGCACCAGTGCCGAGTCACCCGTCAGCGCAAATTGCCTGATTGCCGTGATGGCCATGGGATCGGTCAATTTGCCGGAGCACGAGAGATCCAAATATATGTCGCCGACGTTTCCGTATGCGGCAACGAGGCTATAGATGTTGCCGTGTTCGCGCGCTAAGTTCAGGCCTGTACCCTCCGCGCGCGGCGCGGGTTTCTGCTTGTCGTTCACCGCGAGGACCAACACTTCAGCGGAACCGGCCGACTGACCATCCGGATAAGTGGCCACGAGGCGCAACGTGGAATAATAACAAGGCTTCTCGGTGCCCGTCCGTGGATAACCCACGTCCATGCGAATCGTACGCACGCCGCCAGCGGGGATCGAAAACTGACTTGGGCTCACCGTTACCCAGTCATGGGCGGAGTATTGATCCCCCGTGATATCCCCATAAGCCACCCCTTGGAGACTCTGCGGTTCCAGAACGGCACCGGATACATCCACGGCATCTGCGCCGGGATTGTGCACGACAACGCTGGCACTTCTCACGGCACCGGCCAGACCCCGCACCTCGACCTGGTTGGGCTTCACCGTCAACTGAGCATAAACGGCCAGCGCCGAATCACCCGGCTCGCCCTCGAAATCGACCTCTTTGTGTAGCCGTGGCCGCCGACTCCCGTCGACCATCAGAGCAGCATCCAGCCGGTACCTCCCAGACGGGAGCGTGCGGCCCAAGTCGGCGGTCAGGGTGAAACTCACGCCGGGGATGATACGCTTCTCGGGGAAACTGGCCTCGATCGCGCGCACCCAGTCGTTGCCCGCCTGCCGCAGTACCGTCATTTGCCCTGCAACGCGGGCCATCACCTGACCACTGTTGGAGACCTTCAGGTGTGCACGGGTCGTTTTTCGGGCCACAGGGTCCGCGGCCACCCCTGCGGAGTCAGCACGTGCGATGCCGGCGTCCTGCAGTTCGATCAGTTTCCGGGCCGGGGGGCCCTGCGTCTCAACCAGCACCGGTATAAGCATGCGGATGACCAGATCGACTTGGGCCTGTCCCAGCACTGGGGCGGGCCTCGGTCCCGGCACAGTCCGCACTACCACCGCAGCCCCGTAGAACCCTCGGGCCGTTCGCGGCACGGCCAGACGCAAGTCCACCGACTCCATGGCCATCGGTGGCACCCGGACCGTGTCCCGACTCAAGTACAGCCAGTCACGGCAAGAGGTCAGATGCACTTGGTCCGCCCCGGCGACCTCACCGGGCGCGATCGTTCCCCACCCTCCCTCCGCCCCCTGCGTCAACAGCACGGTCTCTACCGTCATCATGACACCCTGGGCAGCGGACGTGTTGCGTAACTCCATGCGCCGCTCGATCGTCTCACCCGCGCGTGGATACACCTCGATGAGCATGGGCTTCACCATGAAGCCCTGACCGGAAACTATGTGTGGCATGAACAGCACAATCAGGGCAAGGGCGCTCGCAAGTCTCCCCCGCGACGATGATGGGTGAGTGAGGCGTTCTAAGGCGTGAACACTACGTCCCACCATGTGGGCGTGCCCTCCCGATAAGTATGGACTTCTCAAGAGTTGGGGACTTTTGCGTGAGGCAATCTTCAAGGGGGACAACGGCTCTCCAATTTCGTTTCTGCACATATCATAAAGGTAGGGTGCGCCCCCTCAGGAGCGCACCCTCTTTCTCACACCCATTCCACCCTGTGGACAGGGGGGCAAACAGCTTCACGGAACAGGGATCAACTCCAGCAAGATAGAGCCCGTGTAAGTGCCCGCCAGATCCGCCACGGTCCAGGCATGGCCGCTGATTCTCGCGCAGAGCACGGTCGTACCCACATAGGAACCGGCGTCATAGATAATAAACTGATACCCCGGATCCAAGGGGTTGAATCCCGTCGGTAATCCTCCACCTGAGAACGCGATGTCCGCACTCACGGTGTAAGACCCGGGGGAGCCCGTCAGGACTGTGCTGGTCGGAGCGCGCAGTTTCACCTGGTGGTTCGACACAACATCTATCAGAACGCAGCCGATGCTCGGAAGCGAAGTGCCAAACCATGAGGCCGGCACCGTGGTCATGACGATGTTGTGCGTTGACGGTGGCGTCGGCGGGTGCACTGTGACCGAACTCCATTCGTCTATGGTCAGCGACACAGGGGCCACATCGGTGGCTGGCAGAGCATGTGCGATGGGCACACCACATCCCAGCCCCATGAACAGGAGGAATGTGAGACCGAGCACGATTCTACTTGTATTCACCCGTGCCTCCAGTGGGACCTCCGTCAAGGAGCAACAATCGTGACCGTTGCAGTACCGCCGACGTAGAGCCCTGCAAGATCAGTAGGGGCGATACCACTAACACACACAGTAATCGAGCCCGGCGTGATGCCAGGGAGAATCGGAACAATCACTGGGACCGCTGGGGTCCATACGCCAGGGCCTATGGGCGGGACCAGAGTCATAGTGAGTGTCGCGGGGGTATTGGCGAGCGCCGTCCAGGCCTGGCCATCGCAGTAAGGACCGCCACTCGTTCCACCGTCCCAGACGACCACATCGAAGGAAGCCCCAACGGCGTCAAAGCTGACGGCAACGTAGGGATCAATTGTCAGAGCCACGGTGGCGACGGCAGATGGAGCCGCCAAGGCCGCGGTCGAGAACATGCCAACCAGTGCGAAAGCGCACAGAACTACGAGTAACTTCTTCATCTCTTTCTCTCTTTCGTCTGCTCGCAAACCTGGTGCGAGCGATGGTATACCTACTCTTGTGTTGGCGGCCAGTGCACACGTCCACAGATCCGCCGGATTTGTTCCGCGGTCAGTTGTCGTCGTGAGGGGTCGTGCCGCGGACCTGTTCCTCACCCCGGTACTATCCTTAGAGCATCTAACAGAAAGAGGGAGGGTATAAATGTGCACGCCAAGCGCCCTCGCCTGGCGTCAGGTCCAGCCAGCCGAGGGCGGCTGACCTCCACGGTCATCCTCGGTAACGACGGTCATTCTGTTAGGTGTTCTTGGCACATCCTCCCGCTGAGTGGCACCGACACCCACTCCGGCGGATCACTTGCGTGAAGGCGTGAGGCATCACGCCTTGGCCTCCTCTCAGCCCCGAGCACATCCGATGCTGATCATCTCTCACTGTCCGTCAGCGCACGCACAGCGGCAGTGAACATTCCCATTAGAAACTATCGCATAACGACGTTTCCTGTTGTATAAGGAGCAATCGTGATCGTCACACTACCGCCGGCGTAGGCGGCTGGCGCCTCGTCCAGCAGGGTGATACCACTAACACACACCTCCAGTGAGCCAAGGGTGACGCCGGGGCCGATCGGACCAGCCGGTGCCATGACTGCGGTCCATGCGCCAGGCGCACCCGGGGGCACAACCAAAACAACACCGAGTGTCGCCGAGCCGAGATTGGATCTCGCTGTCCAGCACTCGGTATCACAGTCACCGGCTCCACCGTCCGTAACGACCAGATCAAAGCAGGCATCGGGATCATCGAAGCTGATTGCAATGTAGGGATCGATTGTCAGACTCACCAAGGCGACGTCAGAGTCAGCCGACAAAGCCGCGGTCGAGAACGCGCCAACCAGCGCGAAAGCGCACAGAACTGCGAGTAACTTCTTTACCTCTTTCTTCTGCTCGCAAACCCGTTTGGAGTTCCCCCGGTTTAGTGGACGCCTCGGAAACGTAGTATTTATAGTATTTTGGGATCGGGAGTTGTTCGATGGTTCGACCCGCCGTAGCGGACAAAGAGTAGATCGAGGCGGTGCGGTTGATCCAGGATGGCGCGCGCCGGGGGCGGAGGTGGCCCGTGAACTGGGGATGGACGACGCGAACCTCTCGTACGTCTGGAAGGCGCGGTACCGGGAAGAGGCGGAGGGCGCGTTTCCATGGCACGGGCGGTGCCGGAAGACATGGACCGTTGACGGATTGCGCGACAAGGACTTCATCTGGCAGCCCCGTTTTCGGTGCACGTTATTCATGGGACACGACCGTACTGAGGTTGCACACGACTGTCGCTCCATGTCAAGTCCAAAATGCACGAGGTCCAAAGAAATGGTCTCAAGAGAATCGCTTTCGGACCTACGGACTGAAGCGCAAATACAGCACCGGCCCAGCCAAATCCTCCCAATCATAATCCTCGTGATCAGGTGAGATTGGAAGTCGATATCCCAAGACCAAGGAGAACATCCTCATTGGCACTCTCCAAATCCGCTTCTTTACACCCCGATCGAGGCGAATGCCGATCCAGGGTTCCAGTATCGCGTGATCATCCGAATGGATTGTCACACTGTCTTTCGGTTTGTCACGGAAGTGACGACTAATATCCCCATATCCGATCATCAGACCGAATGGTATGCGATACTGCCCAGTCTGCAGTCCGCCATACTCCAGGTCGAATCCGTAGTAAACGGCCCTGTCATACTCAAAGGTGATTGTGTCATTGGGGGCGTAATGATCAAAAAGTGTTGCTGTTTTTGTTGTATTCATATGTTTGGCATCATGTTGCTGTCATCATAACTCAGGCGGTTTAGACATGGGACAAAAAGCGGTGCGGTCAGTGCGGCGGTGCACGCATCCGGCGTCATGGACATACGCGTCGTGGCAAACAGCGGTGGCTGTGTCGGGACTGCGGTCACACGTCGGTGCGGCGCGGCCTGCCGCTTCGGCGTCAGCGTCAGCGCGTGTGGTTCGAGCGCTGGATCACCGAAGGATACAGCTATCGCCAGCTGAGCAGTCAGAGCGGCTGTCCTGTCATCCGGCTGCGGCGCATCATCCGGTACTGGTTGGAGCGCCCACCCCAGAGTCGGGTCGATCTGACCGGTTGCCGGCATGTCATCACTGGCACGACGTATTTGTGCGGACGGCGTTGGCCATTGACGGTGGTCATGGATGCACAGACCAACCGGGTGCTGGCCGGGGTGTTGGGGGTGCACGAGGCGTCGACGCAGATGGGGACGTTCAGTGCCCGCCTCCGACGACAGGGGTTGTCGCCTCTGAGCATCACCACCGACGGACAACCGCGCTTGTTGTGGACGTTGCAGCAGTGCTGGCCGCACACGATCCGTCAGCGGTGCCTCGTCCACATCCAACGCCAGGGACTGTCGTGGTGCCGACAGCACCCAAAGCGCGCC
>Ga0214473_10010891_pt1 | contig 10681 bp, 6 predicted proteins | sample RVTome_7_FD_203509 | JGI IMG/M metagenome (GOLD analysis project Ga0214473, IMG submission 203509) | Soil microbial communities from uranium-contaminated site in the Upper Colorado River Basin, Wyoming, United States - RVT98D197 | ecosystem: Environmental > Terrestrial > Soil > Contaminated >... | reverse complement strand
TGTGCTCGAGCAGCCCGCCGAGGTAGGCGTGGTGTCCGGCCCTCGTGCACGGCGCGCGGCGGAACTCCGCCGCGACCGGCTCCGTGAACAGGACCCGGTCGACGACCGCGCGCAGCGCCGGGTCGTGGACCTCGCGCGCGATGTGCTCGAGGAAGCCCTCGAGCTCCTCGACGGACCGGTACGCGGCGGGCAGGAACTCCCCGGGGTCGAACTCGCCCTCGTCGAGGCGGCGGACGTCGCCGAGCTCGGCCTGGAGCTCGCCCCGGAACCGCTCCGCGCGGCCGCGCACGGTGACCGCGTCGCCCGCGTCGAACCGCGACGAGACGCGGTCCACCTCGCGGAACACCCGCGCGGGGATCGTCCCGCTGCGGTCGCGCAGCTGCAGCGACAGGTACGCGGACCCGTTCTTCGACGTCAGGCGGTCCTTGCGCACGCACGCGTAACGGCCCTCGAAGCTCTGCCCGGGGCGCAGCTCGGCGACCGCCGGAAGGGCCTCGTCAGGCGTCGTTGCGGTCGCGGCCTCCATCCATCGATGGTGACCTTCCGGGCGGACGGTTCGAGCGCGCTACGCTCGTTGGGTGGATGCGTTGCGCTGGGAAGGGGACCCGCCCGAGCTTCGCTCGCCGGCGCTGGTAGCCGCTTTCGGGGGCTGGAACGACGCCGCAAGCTCGGCCTCGACGGCGCTCGAGGCGGTCGCGGTTTCGCTCGACTCCGAGGTGATCGGGCGGATCGATCCGGAGGAGTTCTTCGACTTCCAGGACAACCGCCCGACGATCAGGCTGACCGCGGGCCAGACCCGCCGGATCGAGTGGCCGGAGAACACGCTGATCGCCGCCCCGGCTCCGACCGCGGAGCGGGACCTGGTCCTGCTCAGCGGGACCGAGCCGAGCCTGAAGTGGCGCACGTTCGCGGAGCTGATCGTGGACGCGATCGACCGCCTCGGTGTGGAGACCGTGATCACGCTCGGAGCGCTGATCGCGGACGTCGCCCACACCCGTCCGGTGCCGATCACCGGGCTCGCCTCCGATCCGGAGCTCGTCGAGGAGCTCGGTCTCAGCCGGTCCAAGTACGAGGGTCCTACCGGGATCGTCGGCGTCCTTCACGACGCTTGCCGCCGCCGCGACCTCACCTCGGCGAGCCTGTGGGCAGCAGTCCCTCACTACGTCGCCGCGGTACCGAACCCGAAGGCCGCGCTGGCCTTGCTGCGGCGGCTCGAGGGCCTCACCGGCGTGGCGGTCGAGGCATCCGAGCTCGAGGAGGCCGCGGACCGGTTCGACGGCCAGATCGACCGCGCGGTGGCGGCCAACCCCGAGATCGAGGAGCTCGTCCAACGGCTCGAGACCGAGCAGGCCGAGTCCGTCGAGCTCGAGGAGGACGACGTCCCCTCAGGCGAGTCGATCGCCAGCGACTTCCAAAGGTTTCTCAGGCAGAGGACAGACGACGAGACATAACCGGCCAAATCCTCCGCTTCGCGTCCGGTTCGGCCGGGTCTCTCAGGCTTCAGAGGCCGGGCAGATCAGCCGGTAGTCGCACCACGAGCAGATCTCGTACGACGGGCGGGGCTCGAAGTCCTGGCCCTTGATCCCCTCGGCGACGTCGATCACCGTGCGCTCGACCCGCTCGCGGTCGTCGGGGGCGCTGGGGACGGAGATCTTCTCGTCCTCGAGCACATACCAGTAGCTGCCCGCCTCGGCCTCGAGCTGCCACGCCTCGCGCGCGCCGAGCCGGTACAGCGCCAGCTGCAGGTCTCCGGCGAGCTGCGGAACCGCCTTCGGGTCGCCGGTCTTGTAGTCGATCAGCTCGTACCCCCCGTCGGGCAGACGGTCGACGCGGTCGATCCGGCCCCGGAGCTGGTGCGGGCCGATCTCGAACGCGAACGCACGCTCGAGCCAGATCGGGACCGCGTCGGAGCGCTGGTGGCGCTCCCAGTACCGGGTCAGCGCCGCGACGGCCCGGTCGCGGTACTGAAGCTCGTCGTCTGAGGACCCGAATCCGGAACGCCGCCACCCGGCCTCGAACAGCCACAGCAGACGATCGATCCCGCGGCGGCGCTCGGGATCATCCTCGCCCGACTCCTCCCGCAGCTCGTCGCCGTGGAAGCGCTGCAGCACCTGGTGGATCAGGATCCCAAACCGCTGGTTGATCGTCGGCTCCTCGGGGATCGCGAAGACGCGCGCGAACTTGTACTTCAGGGGGCAGATCCGGTACAGGTCGATGTCGGACGCGGACAGGGCGAGCCCCTGGCCGCGGGTGGGGATGAACGCCTCCAGGGAGGGCTCGTGCCGGGTCGCGATCAGCTCCCGCCGCTCGGCCTGCTCGCGCTCCTCACCGAGCACGTACTCGTCGAGGACCGACGAAGCGAGGATCGCGCGCTGCTCGGGGGTCGCCGCCTGCTCCAGAAGCTGGTTCAGTGCCGCGAGCGCGTCGGGGGCGGGCTCGGAGCCATGTCGCTGCAGCAGCGCCGCCAGCTTCACCAGCTCGAGGAACCGGGCGACCGCGCGATCGAGGTCCTCGGCTGTGTCGAGACGCATCTCCCCCAGCGCGCCGCCCGCCCGCCACGAGGACTCGAGCACCTCGTCCTGGAGCATGCGGTAGGTCGCGTGCAGGCCCTCCGCGGGCCCGAACAGCTCCTCCTCGTGGATATCCTCCTCGCCGCCGATCGCGTCGCGGACCTGCTCGTAGACGACGGACGGCTGCGTCGGGCCGCGGCCGCCCTCCTCGGGCCACCCGAGCACGAGCGAGTCCCGCGCCCGGGTTACCGCGACGTACGCGAGCCGGGCCCGGTGCGCAGCGCTGAGCTCGGAGCCGGGGGTCGGAGCCGGGTCGGCGAGAAGCTCGTCGGGGATCCACCCGTCGCGCCCGTTGCGAACCGGAAGCGCCTCGCGGTCGAGGTCGAGCACGTACACGCGCTCGAACTCCATCCCCTTCACCTGGTGCGGCTCCGCGAGCAGGACGCCCGCGGGCGGCGTCCGCGCGAGCGGGTCGTCGCCGAGCTCGCCGGCTTCGGCGACCGCCGTCAGGTAGCGGACGAAGTCGCGAGTCGAGGCGCGAGGCTCGCGCCGCGCCCACGCGGCGGCCAGGTCCCCGAGGCGCGCCAGGCTGACGAGCCGATACGCGTTGTCGGGCGAGGCGGCGAAGAGCTGGCGCCGGCGCAGCCCGATCCGCTCGATCAGCCGCCGCACGAACACGTCCGCGCGCATCTCCTCCAGCGCCGCGGCGGCGGCGCGGTAGAGCTTCAGGAAGGCCTGGATCCGGTCTCGGGCCTCGGGCGGAAGCTGCGGGCTCTCCATCGCCGCCTCGAGCGCCGACACCATGTCGAGCTTTCGCCGCCGCGCGATCAGCGTGCAGCGGGCGAGGTCGACCGAGCGCAGCTCGACCGGGGGACGGGTGAGCGCGCGGACCGCGGCCGGGGCGTCGTTGGGATCGGCGAGCACGCGCAGCCACGCGATCGCGTCGCGGACCTCGGGGCGGTGGAAGAACGCGGCACCGCCCGCGAGCCGGAACGGGATGCTGCGCTCCTCGAGCGCCGCCGCCACCAGACGGCCCTCGCGCTGGGACTCGCCGACGAGCACGCATACCCGCTCGGCGCGCGCCTCCCCCGCCGCCAGCAGGTGCTCGATCTCGCGCGCTGCCGCCTGCGCCTCGGCGCGGCGGGTGGTCGACCGCCACAGGCGCACGCCCCCTTCCTCGCCCGGGGCCTGCACGGGCTCCCCGGCAACCGCCGCGGCCGCCGCAGCGATCGCTGGACCGGCGCGAAGCGAAGCGCCGAGGTCGACGTGCGCGCAATTCGAGTGGCGACGGCGGAAGGCGTCGGCGGCGCTGTCGCCCGCGCCCCGAAACCGGCGGATCGTCTGCCGGTCGTCGCAGGAGACGAGCAGCCTGCCGTGCGCCGCGAGCCCCTCGACGAGCTCGCGGTGGGCCGCCCCCGCGTCCTCGTACTCGTCAACCATCACCTCCGCGAAGCGATCCGCGAGCCGCTCGCGGACGTCGGCACCCTCGCGCACGAGCCGCGCGAGCTCGAGCACCAGATCCCCGTGGTCGAGGTTGCCGGCCTCGCCGAGCATCCGATCGTGGCGCGCGTACAGCTCCGCGAACTCGATCTCGCGCCGAGCGGCCTCGCGCTCGCCCTCTCGGGAGGCGTCGCGCTCGCGACCGGCCGCCCACGTGCGCAGCGCGGCCGGCGTCACCGCCTCCGACTTCAGGGTGTCGATCCGCTCCAGCAGCCTGGCGAGCAGCCCGGCGGGGTTGCCGCGGATCTCGTGCCGTCGCAGCGGCAGCTCGTCGACCCTGTCGAGCAGCATCGCCAATCGGTCCGCGGCGCCGACGGTGGCGAAGAACGGGTCGAGGCCCGCCTCGACCGCGTGCTCGCGGAGCATCCGCTCGGCGAACGCGGGGTATGGCTCGATCCACAACTCCTCGAACCCGCCCTCGAGCAGCGCCTCCGCGCGCTCCCGCAGCCGCGACGCGGCGGTCGCCGACCGCGTCAGGACGGCGACCCGCTCCGGGGCGACCCCCTCGCGAGCGAGCGCGGCGAGCCGGCGGGCGATCGTCTCGGTGCGGCCCGACCCGGCGGCGCCGGTCAGAAGCAGCGGCCCACCCCGATGCTCGATCGCGCGTCGCTGGGCATCGGTCGGAGTGTGCTCGGCGGGCTCCTCTCCCATTCCGGTCAACGCTAGCGACCGCAGCGGGCCGACCGCCGCTGTCAGAGGCCCCTCTAGCATGCGCACCGTGCCGAGCGAGAGCGAACAGGTCGAGGCGCGGCGCTTCGTCGCTACTGACTGGCTCGCGCTCTGCCGCCGGATCGTCGCCGCGCAGCAGAAGCTGTTCGACGCCGCTCCGTCGATCGCCGAGCGGACCGTGTACGAGGGGATCGGCGAGGGGGGCGACCGGGCGCTCGAGCTCGACCGCCGCTGCGAGGACATCGTGTTCGCGGAGCTCGAGGGGCTCGCCGCCGAAGGCCACGAGTTCGTCGCCGTGTCCGAGGAGCGTGGCGAGGTCCGCTTCGGCGACGGAGACTCGGCCGGGCGCGTGGTGATCGACCCGATCGATGGCTCGCTCAACGCTCGCCGCACGATTCCCGGCCACGCGCTCAGCATCGCGATCGCATCCGGCGACTCGATGGCCGACGTCGAGCGCGGGTACGTGTACGACTTCGGCAACGGGGAGGAGTTCGTCGCCACACGCGGGGAGGGCGCCCGCCTGAACGGCCGCGAGCTGCGTGCCGAGGGTCCCGGCCACGGCGTCGAGGTGGTGGGGCTGGAGTCGGCGGAGCCGAGCTGGATCCTGCCCGCGATCGAGGAGCTGCGGGGGAAGGCGTTTCGGATCCGCTCGGTGGGTGCGATCGCGATCACCCTCGCTTACGTCGCTGCCGGCCGCTTCGACGGGATGCTGACCGCCCGCAGCTGTCGGTCCGTCGATTGCGCCGCCTCGCAGCTGATCGCGCGCGAGGCGGGCGCGCTGGTGCGGTTCGAGGGCACCGAGCTCGAGGACACTCCGCTTGGCCTTGATGCCCGCTACAGGCTCGCCGCAGGGCTGGACACCGAGGCGCTCGAGGTCGTGCTGGCCGCCCAGGCCGACGCCGGATGAGTCCCGAAGGCGGCGGCCGAGCGCTCGTCGACTGGGGGCTCGCGGAGCGGATCGCGATGGCGATGGGCCGCGCGGGCGAGCAGCCCCAGCCGCCTCCCGCGGAGGAGCTGTCGCTGTGGGCGGGCCGCGCGATCGGAGAGGTCGCCGAGTACACGCGGCTGGAGCCCCACGAGCCGATCCCCGAGCCGGAGCTGGTCGGCCGCGACGAGTGGGTGCGCGCCAACCTGACCACCTTCCGCGAGATGGGGGCTGAGATCGAGCGGCGCCTGCACGACTCGATCAACCTCCCAGGGCCGCTCGGGGCGGTGGCGCGAACGCTCGCCGGGACCGTCGCGGGAGGCGAGCTCGGGATCGTGCTCGGGTACGTCAGTCGCAAGGTGCTGGGCCAGTACGACATCGTCCTCGTCGGGCCCGAGCGGTCGCCGCGGCTGCTGTACGTGGGGCCGAACCTCGGCGCCGCACACGGCCGGCTCGGCGGAGGGCGGGCGATGTTCGTCCACTGGGTGGCGCTGCACGAGACCACGCACGCGTTCCAGTTCGCGTCGGTCCCGTGGTTGCGCGAGCACCTCGGTGGGATGGTCGAGAAGCTCCTCCATGGCGCCGGCCTGGGGCCGGACCTGGGCGAGCTTCGCGACGCGATCGGGCGCATCGTGAGGCGCCCGGACCCGCGGCGGCTGGCGGAGCCACTCCGTGAGGGAGGACTGATCCAGCTCGTCGCCGGCCCCGAGCAGGCGAAGGCGCTGCGCGGGCTGCAGGCCACGATGTCCGTGATCGAGGGCTACGCCGAGCACGTGATGGACGCGGTCGGGGAGGACCTCGACCCCGGTTACGCGCGGCTGCGCGACGCGCTCGAGTCCGAGCGCCGGAGCCGGAACCTGATCGACACCCTGTTCGCGAGACTGCTGGGCCTTGACGTGAAGCTGCGCCAGTACGAGCTCGGGAAGCGCTTCGCCGACACCGTCGCCGAGCAGTCCGGGATCGAGGGCCTGAACGAGGTGTGGCGATCGCCCGACGCGCTCCCCGACGGCGAGGAGCTCGAGCAGCCCGAGCGATGGCTGGCACGCGTGGCCGTCGGCTGAGGGCTACTTAGCTGTAACCACGAGCCACGACTCGGGTACAAACAGGTGTTCGGTGCTATGTTCCGAACTTCCTTAGAACTAAGTAGCTTCCCCAGGAGGTAGTTCACAAGATGGCTAACGAGACCAAGGCCGCAGAGGCCCCGAAGAAGGTCGACCAGCCCACCGCTCAGCCGGTGGAGGGCGTTGCCGCTTACGCGCGCCAGGCGGCGGACACCGCCGTCTCCGCCGTCGATCTGCAGTTCGGCGCGGCCCTGACGGCCGCCGACCGCGTCCGCGACCTCGTGCAGCCGTGGCGCCAGCGCGAGACCGCCGAGCAGGAGCTGAAGCACATTCGCCACCAGCTCGACCGCGAGGTGAGCAAGGTGGAGCGTCGCGGCGGCACCGCTCGTCGCAACCTGACGCAGCGGGTCGAGCGCACGCGCGACCGCGTCGAGCGCACGGTCGTCGAGAACCGGCGCAGGGCCGAGGAGCGGATCCGCACCGCGCGGGTCCAGGTCAGCGAGCGCGTCCCACTCGTTTAGCCTCAGAAGTTCCCTTTGCAGACCCGGCGGGCCTCGAGAGGGGCCCGCCGGTTTTGCTTTGGAGGCCCGCCGGTTTTGTTTTCCACCTGCCACAATCACGGTGATGGCGGTTCCGACCCAGGAGCAGATAACCGAGCGCCTGCGCGAGGTGATCGACCCCGAGCTGCGCCGCTCGATCGTCGATCTCGGCATGGTGCGCTCGATCGAGATCGGCGACGGGGGCAAGGTCCAGGTGGTGGTCTCGCTGACCACACCCGGGTGCCCGATCCGGAACCACTTCCAGACGGCGGTCGCCCAGCGAGCCTCCGAGGTCGACGGCGTCACCTCGGTCGAGGTCGGGTTCGACGTGCTCTCCGACCAGGAGAAGGCCGGCCTCCGCGACACGCTCGGCCGCCAGAAGCTTCCCGAGGGCGCGCTGGCCCAGGTCAAGAACGTGATCTGCGTCGCGTCCGGCAAGGGCGGCGTCGGCAAGTCGACGATGACCGCCAACCTCGCCGCGGCGCTCCGCGCCGAGGGCGAGACGACGGGCGCGCTCGACGCCGACGTATACGGCTACTCGATCCCGCGCATGCTCGGCGTCAACCGCAAGCCGGAGGTGTCGCCGGAGCGGAAGATCCTCCCGCTCGAGACCCCGTCAGGCGTGAAGGTGATGTCGATCGGGTTCTTCCTCGAGGAGAACGCGGCCGTCGTGTGGCGCGGCCCGATGCTGCACAAGGCAATCCAGCAGTTCCTCGAGGACGTCGACTGGGGCGAGCTCGACTACCTGCTGCTCGACCTGCCGCCGGGGACGGGCGACGTCTCGATGACGCTGGCCCAGCTTCTGCCACAGGCGAAGGTACTGCTCGTGACCACGCCGCAGCCCGCCGCGCAGGCGGTTGCCCGGCGCGCCGCCGAGATGGCGGCGAAGGTCGACCTCGAGCTCCTCGGCGTGATCGAGAACATGTCCGGCTACACCACCCCGAGCGGCGAGCGGGTGACGATCTTTGGCGAGGGCGGCGGGCAGCTGCTCGCGGACGACCTCGACGTGCCGCTGCTCGCCAAGGTTCCGCTGGAGCAGGACCTGCGCGAAGGTGCTGACACGGGCGCTCCGCTCGCGGTCGAGAACCCCGACGCGCCCGCCTCGCAGGCGATCCGCGCCGCGGCGCGCGGGATCGTCGCCACGACGCCGCAGGAGCTGCCGGTGATGCAGGCGGCCCCGGCCACTGCGGCGGCCCCGGCCACTGCGGCGGCGGCGGCCCCGGTGGGCGGCACCGAGCTGCCCGTCGTCCAGGTCTCTGGGCAGAGCTCCTAGCGGAGCGGGCTGTGGGCGCTCAGCCCGGCGTCTAGCACAGCGACGGGACCGAGGGTGGCCTCTTCACCTCGCCGGTTGACGTCTTCACCACCGGCGAAGCATCCCATCCGCTACCGCAGTACATCTGCTGTTCCAGCGCCGAGGTGGGTCGTACCCAGAGGATGAAGCCGCCTCTCGAAGTGAGCGGCTCGGCGCAGCTCGGTACCGCGGACACCCGGTTGTTGCTGATCTGGCATCTGCGGGCGATCTCCGGGGTGATCCACTCGGGATCCTTCAACGCGTCCGAGGTGGTGAAGGCCGGTCTCGCCGTTCCGTACTGGAGCACGGCCATTCGAGCCTTGATCTCGTGGAGGCGGGTCGCCACCCACCATCCGTCACGCGACCAAAGCGCGACGCGGTAGGCAAGCTTGTTCGGCTCGTAGCCGGGGAAGCGCGCCGAATCTTCGAAGCTGACGCCCGCCGTCTTCAACCACGACAGCGTGTCTCCCGTGTGATTGGCGAACAGGTTGTTCACCTCGGCGGCTGTCGCGGCGCGGAAGTTGTAGCGGTCGCTGATCAGGAACGGGGCGGACGTCACGTTCCTTGCGTCGATCTGGCAGAGATCGGGTTGGATCGGCGGATGGGAGTACACCGCGCATCCGGAGAACGTCCCGTTCTGCATCACGTCCTTGGCGTTGCGGTACGTCGGCTCGACGCCCCACATCAGCTTGGTCGTCCTATCGATGAACAGCTGCTTCGGTTTCAGTGGCTCAGAGTCGAGGTGGGTCCGCGGCAGGTACTGGCGCTGCACCGCGAGGTTGTCCTTGATGTCGTTGATGCGGTCGGCTGCCCGCGCCGGATCCGGCGCCGGCGGCTTTTCGCAATAGTCCGGTGGCGTGGTCGTGGCGCAAGGTCCCCCGAGTGTGTAGTACTCGGTCAGCAGCGCCGCGAGGCGGGTCTGCCACCACTCGTAGTACGCGAAGAAGCTGCGGATCCGCGGCCCGCTGTCAGACGTCAGGAAGCGCCCCGCGCCAACCTGCTCACGCAGACCCGGGAGCAGTGCCGAGACTTCCTGGGGCTTGTCGGGGGTTCCCCCCTTTTGCACGTTGGTGAGCGCCTTGTGCAGGTTCTTGGCGACGGGATCGGGTGGCTTCAACAACGCGTTGGCGGCTTCGATGAACTCCGCCGTCGAGCTCTTGAAGGCCCTGATCTCGTCCTCCCGCTTCGCCTTCGACAGCGTCGTGTCCTTCAGGTTGGCGTTGTGCTTCAGGGCATCGCGGAGGTCCTCCTCGGTGGCCTCGATGCTGCCGATCAAGCGCTCGGTGAACCACGCCTGCAGCCCCAGGGTCCTCTTCCCAAGGTTCGCCTCGAGATTCGTGATCTGCTCGCTGATCTTGTCGAGCTTCGTCAAGGCCTCGTCCTGCCCACCCGCGCCGGACCCCCCCTCGATCGCCTTCTTGACGAAGAAGAGCAACGCACCGACGGCGAACCCCTGCCCACCCGTGAGCCCGGCCGCCCCGTTGGCTACGTCGATCAGTCCGTTCAGGATGCTTGCCGCGTCCGCGCTCCCGCTCGCGGCGAGCCGGGCGCCGGGGCCGTCCTCGTCCCGGGGGCGGAACAGGTAGCGGTCGAAACCGGGCCGATCGATGCGTCGCACGAGCGCCGCCGCCCCCGCGCCGACCGAGCCCTGCTCGAGCGTCCAGCGGTGGAAGCGGTCCCCGTTGAACCACCGGTCGGTGGTGTGGAGGTCGTAGTCGTCGAAGATCCGCCTGATTCCCAGCGCCCGCTCGATCACGTTGCGTGCGCGGCGACCGCTACGCCCCTCTTCCGCGTGTGCCCATTCGTCCGCCACGGTGGTGACCGGGTTTACGTGGACAAGCTCCCCGTCGGCCACGCCGCGCACCTTCGCCTTCAGCGACCCCCGCACCGGCCTGCCGCCGGCGCGCCCGCCGCTGACCACGATGCGGAGCGCGGACGGCAGCGAGCGGAACCGCAGGAACCCCGTTCCCTCGGAAAGGGTCTTGCTTGGACCCGGTCCGCCGCGCTCGCGCAACTCCCGTCCTCCCGCGTACACCCTCACCCGCGCGCCGGCGACCGGGGTGTCGCCGTCGAAGTACGCCCAGATCCGCAGCGATTGCTTGCCGGCTCGACCAGCCGCGCCCGGGTCGTTCGCGGCCGCCGCTGTCGCCGAGGCGAGCGCCGCCAGCGCCACTCCAAGCGCGAGC
>Ga0214473_10010890_pt1 | contig 10681 bp, 10 predicted proteins | sample RVTome_7_FD_203509 | JGI IMG/M metagenome (GOLD analysis project Ga0214473, IMG submission 203509) | Soil microbial communities from uranium-contaminated site in the Upper Colorado River Basin, Wyoming, United States - RVT98D197 | ecosystem: Environmental > Terrestrial > Soil > Contaminated >... | reverse complement strand
GCGCGCGGCCGCGCGAATGATGAGCAGCGTGACGAAGCCGCTCAGCGGAATGGCTTGGATGTTGAGCGCGGTCATCTGCCAGGCCACGTCCGGGTTTCCGTCTGCGATGAGCGCGACCAGCACTGCGCCGCCCTAGTGTCCCGTGTCACGGACCTCCCCTTCTGTGCCGGCCTCCGAGAGAAGTGGGGCGATGTATGCTTATGTGCGCAAAGCCGGGGAACATGTGTCCCTTTTCTCGTGCGTTCCAGACTGTCGTCGACGATTGTCGTGGCGCGCGAGCGAGATGCCCGCCGCGGGAGGGAGCTCGAATGATGAAGATCCAAAGGATGATTGTGCTCTGTAGCCTCCTCGCCGTCGGCACCGCCGGCGTCGCGAGCGCCCAGGACACGCCCCCCGGCGGCAGCGCCGACGACCCGACCATGGGCGGCGGCGACCCGACCATGGTGACCCCAGCACCGGGCGACGCTCCGGCGACGGCCGGCGGCTACTCCACGTCCCTTGCGCGGCGGTCGCTGACGCTCCCGGAGCACGCCCTCGCGATCGGCGACGGCGGGCCATGGCCCATCGGACCGATCATGACGATCGGGCACGTCGAGTTCTGCACGCCCCACCCGACCATGCCCGGCGAAGAGATCTGCGCCGGCGACACCTTCGTCGGCCTCAACCTCGGTGCGAGCTTCGGCATCACGGACGCGCTCCAGGTCGATGCGACCGTGCTCCCGATCGCGCTCAGCCCCGATGCGGACTACGGCAGTCCGCGACTCGGTGCCACCTACCGCTTCATGAGCGGCGACGTCATCGAGCTTGGCGCGCGCGCCGGCTTTACGCTGTTGCACGCGGGCGACAGCCGCAGGGTCGCGTTCGATCTCGGGGTCCCCGTCGACTTCCACTTCGGCCGTCATGGGAAGCTCTCCACCGGCTTGTTCCTCAACGTCGCGCTGCTCGAACCCGATGCGGTAGTCGGTCTCTCCAGCCCCGCGATACTCGACTACAACGTCTCGCCCAACTTCGCGATCGGCATGCTCGCCGGGATCGACATCAGGGATTTCAGTGACGTGGGCGAGACGCTGACCTTCCCGATCGGCGCGTACGGCATGTACACGCTCGCGGACGCCGAGAACCGCGCGATGCTCGACGTGGGCGCGTCCTTCCGGTTCCCCTTCTTCCTCACCCCGGGCTCGAACGGAGACGCGGTCCACGCGAACATCTGGGAGATCGGCCTGCTCGCGCGCATGCACCTCTACATGTGATCGCGCGAGGCGTCGCGAGGTCCGTCGGGACGATCAGTGCCGCCAGTGACAGGTGCGAGCACGAGCGTGCTCCACCAGCACGCGTCCGGTCCGTGCCGGCCCTGGCGGAGAAACGCCGGCGGAGGCTGAGGTGAGCGCGCGATGCCCCTGTGTTGAACGAAACCGCGCTTCGCGCGGTAGCTCTTCGGACCTGCACAGCGAGCTGAGCGAGGCAGCGGGCGCTCGGGGTTGAAAACGAGGCGTCCTCCTTGGGACGGTCGGGTTGTCCAGACACGACCCAACCAAGGAGGACGCCATGGGACAGCTTCGAGACCGAATGGAAACCGACCTGCGACTGGCAGGGTACAGCCCCTCGACCCGGAAGATCTACCTCGGCTACGCGCGGCTTTTCAGCAAGTACCACATGCGTTCGCCCGCTGAGATGGGCGAGGATCAGATCCGCCAGTACCTGCTCCACATGGTGGAGGAGAAGAAGATCTCGCGCGAGACCTACCGCCAGATCCGCGCCGCGCTCATCTTCCTCTACACCATCACGCTCAAGCGGCAGACCGAGGTGGAGCACCTGCCGGTCCGGCGCAAGAAGGTGAAGCTGCCGGTCGTGCTGAGCGGCACCGAGGTGCAGGCGCTGCTCGAGGCGGTTCGCAGCCCCAAGTACCGCGCGATCGTGATGGCCCAGTACGCCGGCGGTCTGCGCATCTCCGAGGCGTGCCGGCTCCGGCCCGAGGACATCGACTCCAAGCGGATGGTGATCCACGTCCGCGCCGGCAAGGGCGGTCGGGATCGGTACACGGTGCTGTCCGCCCGGTTTCTCGCGTCTCTGCGCGACTACTTCCGCAAGCACCGCCCCGACGGATGGCTCTTCCCCGGTCAGACCACGGAGGGTCATGCCTCGCCCGAAACGTCCCGCAAAGTCTTCCACGCCGCGGTCGCTGCGGCCGGCATCTCGAAGACGATCACGCCGCACGTATTGAGGCACTGCTTCGCGACGCACCTCTTGGAGAGCGGCGTCGACGTCACCGTCATCCAGGCATTGCTCGGCCACGGGTCGCTGCGCGCCACCGAGGTCTACACCCACGTGAGCGTGGAGCACATCGGCCGGGTCAAGAGCCCGCTCGACCTTCTGGGGACTCCGGCCGCCAAGCCGCTCGGCTGATCCCGGGCGGACACCGTGGCCCCCGAAGGCCGGCCTCGCTTCGAGGTCGCCGACGTGGTGCGTGCCCACGCCGACGACTACCGTCGGGCTCACGTCCCGTCGGCGGCCCAAGAGGCGGTGCTGAAGCACATCGCTGAATGTCGCACGGCCGCTCTGGGCGGTCATCTGGAGGCGTGTGACTCGTGCGGGCATCAGCGCGTTTCGTACAACTCCTGCCGCGATCGACACTGCCCCAAGTGTCAGAACACGGCGCGCGCGGAATGGATCACGGAGCGGCTCGAGCGGCTGCTCCCCATCCCGTACTTCCACGTCGTCTTCACGATCCCCGACGAGATCAACCCCCTAGCGCTCCGCAACAAGAAAGCCCTCTTCAACATCCTCTTCGCCGCCGCGTCGCAGACGCTGCTCACCATCGCACGCGACGAGAAGCACCTCGGCGCGCAGGTCGGCTTCACGATGGTCCTCCACACCTGGGGCCAGAACCTCCTCTTCCATCCGCACGTACACTGCGTGGTCACCGGTGGGGGCCTCTCGTCCGACGGAGCGCGCTGGATCTCGGCGCGGGAGAACTACCTCTTGCCGGTGAAGGTGCTCGGCAGGCTCTTCCGTGGAAAGTTTCTCGCGGCGCTCGACCGCGCCTACGAGGACGGCGAGCTCGAGCTCACGGGCAGCACCGCCGAGCTGTCCGAACCGGAAACGTGGCGCCGCTTCAAAGACCGGCTCTACAAGAAGGACTGGGTGGTCTTCGCCAAGCCGCCCTTCGGCGGGCCCGAGCACGTCTTCAACTACCTCGGCCGCTACACCCATCGCATCGCGATCTCCAACCACCGCATCGTCGACGTCGCCGGCGGAAAGGTGACCTTCTCGTGGAAGGACTACGCCGATGGCTGCAAGAAGAAGCTCATGACGCTCGACGCCGTCGAGTTTCTACGCCGCTTCCTCCTGCACGTCCTGCCGAGCGGCTTCGTCCGCATCCGGCACTACGGCCTGTGCGCCTCGAGCAACGTGAACACCAAGCTCATGGCCGCTCGACGCCTGCTCGAGCCCAGCACCGAGGCAACTCCGCCGTCGAAGCCCGAACCGGAATCCACCGAGCCGCCGCCCTGGTGGGAGCGGTTTCTCGAGCAGACGGGCATCGACGTCATGGCGTGCCCGTCGTGCGCGATCGGCCGCATGCAGCGGCAGCGCTCGCTCTCGTCGATCGAGATCGCCATGCTCGCCGAGCGCATCACCGCTTCGAGGCTGGACACCTCATGAGCCGCATCGGCTCGACGATTCGGCCTCTGCAACGATCCGAGCAACGCCTCGGCTGGCACCGGTGTGCTCACAGCCCCAATCGCGGTCTTCGAGCGCCAGCGAGCGTGCCCGAGGTCCGCCGTTTCTCCGTGCGGACGACACCATCGTCGCCACCTTCGGTACCGCCGACCGAGCACAGCGCTCACACTCTGCCGCCTCGGACCGCCTGAAATCCCCATAGGCGAGCGCCCTGCCGGCGGGTTTCGTTCAACGGGCAAGTTGCGAGCATGCGCTTCGCGACGCTCGCAACCCGCTATGAGTTATGCAAACGGGACCTCGGCGAAGTGAAGGGTGCCCGCGGCGCACCAGACGGCGTCCACCAGGCCGCCCCTCATCTCTGCGCAGCTCCACGCGCCTTCGCACGGATCCCCCGGCCGCCCGCTGCGAAGGGTGTCGCCGCAATTGCCAGGCGGCTGCGATCCGGGGGCCAGCGGCCCGTCGTTCGCGCACCCGTGCTCCACGACATCTGCGCGAACCAGCCCCGTCGGGCCGCACCACACGAGGTCGAGCCGGCACGAATCCGCAGTCGTCCTCGGCAGGGCGCTTCGAAACGCGGCACACTCCTCTGCCGCCGGAGGTGTCGTGTAGGACACGACTGCCATCCGCCCCCGCACGCAGAAGAGGCTCCAGCCGGTCGCGCCCCCGTCGCCCCCCGTACATCCCCAGCCGTCTCCTTCGCACGGGGTTCCCGAGGGAGGCAGATCCGCGAGGCGCGCCGAGCCGCGGCCCGAACCGTTCACGCAGGATTCCCACCGGTCCCTCGACGGGCCCACTTCGGGGTAGCAGCCCGCGCCGGCGACGGCCACCGCGAGCAACAGCCCGGTCAGATGATCGAAACGCATGCGCAACCTCCCTCGAGAGTTCTCACTTCCCGCTGCCCACGTCAATCCGACCACAGCCTATGACCGGGGCGCGCGATGTACGCGAAGGTGCCCGAAGAACCGTCGGACAGCGGCGCTTCGCTCGTGAACATCTCAGCCCTGAACGGTCCGCGGCTGTGCAGCCGGTTCATCATCTCGGCGCTCACGAGATCCGAGTGGCGAAGCGTGATGCGACACGCAGCCAGGCCACACGTGAGGGCCGCGACCTCGACGGAGCCATCGAGCCCGGCCTCCAGCAAGGCCTCGAGCGCGGCCTGCCGCACCTGAACGGCGTAGGCTCGATCCTCGCCGCCAGCCGCAATCGAATCGTCGAGCCGGCGCGCCAAGGCAGTATTGTCGGCGGGCAGATCCTGGTCTTCGATTCGCCGTCTCGGCCCGGCATCCGGCGGCACCGATAGCCGGGGCGCGCGGCTGCTCAGCCGTTCCACCTCGGTGCGCAGCCGGCTGAGCTCCTCCGTGATCGCTCGCACGTCGTCCGTCGCGGGGACCGACTGGGCGTCAGGCTCTGGCGGACGCCCAGTCGCATCGGCCGGTGCCGAGAACCGTCCCAAGATCCAGCCCAGAGCCGCAGCGGCGAGCACCAAGGCCGGCCACTTGCGGCCGTCGAGGAGCCTCATGATTCCTCACAGGCCTTCAGTACCAGTCCCGCTCTCCGTAGTAGTCCCAGATGTGGGCTGACCCTCCCAGCGTTCCTCCGGTCGGCGGAAGGCTGCACCAGATGCTGTAGGCCCGGTACCGCCAGGCCTGGCTGAACGCATCGATCCACTCGATCGAGAGGTTCCCCGTGTCTCCATCGGAATCGCCCGACGCCTTGACGGAGCTGTACTGACAGTACCCGTAGTAGCAGGCCTGCACCCGGCACTCGACGGCGTCGTTGTTGCGCTGGTCGCGCACGCGGACGAAGACATCGTCGTACCAAGAGGCCGTACCGTCGGTGGCGACCATCGGACACACGAAGTCCGTGTTCACCGAGTCGGGGTTGTACACGTATCCGGTGTTGGCCCGATGTCCCCACTCCTCGTATCCCCAGAGCGGCTGACATGCGGAACCCGGGTAGTAGTCATACCAGTACGTGGCGTGCGCCGTGGCCGCGAAGCTGGCCCACACGGCCACGACCCAGCACAGGGAAACGACGGATCTTGCGAGCTTCGTGCAACGCGTCATACAGGCACCCCCTTGCGAGACCGGTAACCCCCGATCCGTACCTTGGTCGACGGTACCACCGCGGGGGGGGGGGGGGGGCAAGTGCCGATCCGCGCCAATGTCCCCGGCTCAGCCCCAGAGCGCCGCGTCGGGCGGGTGCACCTCGCTGCCGTCGTAGCGGAGCCCGGGGTCACGGTCCCGCGCGAGGAGCAGCGGGCCGTCGAGGTCCACGAAGTCGGCGCCGGCGGCGACGAGCAGGGCAGGCGCCATCGCGAGCGAGGTGCCCACGATGCAGCCCACCATCACGCCGAGGCCGAGCCGCCGCGCCTCCGCGCGCACGCGCAGGGCCTCGGTGAGCCCGCCCGTCCTGTCGAGCTTGATGTTGATCACGTCGTAGCGACCCACGAGCTCGGGCAACGCGGTGAGGCCGTGGCACGACTCGTCCGCGCAGAGCGGCACCGGGTGCGGCACGGACGACAGGCAGGCATCGCGTCCCTCGGGCAGGGGCTGCTCGATGAGCAAGACGCCCAGCGCCGCGAGCTCCTGCGCGAGCTCGCTGAACGTCGCTTCGGTCCACGACTCGTTGGCGTCGACGACAATGCGCGCCGCCGGGGCGCCATCGCGCACGGCGCGCACGCGCGCCACGTCGTCCCCGTCGCCCGCGAGCTTGATCTTGAGGAGCGGCCGGTGGGCCTGGGTCCGCGCCGCGGCGCCGAGCGCTTCGAGCGAGTCGATGCCGAGCGTGAAGGCGGTGGTGAGCACGCCCGGCGCCGCGAGCCCTTCGAGCTCCCAGGCGCGCCGCTCCGCGACTTTGGCGTCGAGGTCCCACAGCGCGCAGTCGAGGGCGTTGCGCGCCGCCGACGCTGGCAGCCGGTCCTGCAGAGCGGATCGGTTCAGGCCGGCCGCGACGTCGGCGCCGAGCGCCTCGATCGCCTCGACGGTGCCGTCGACGCTCTGCCCGTAACGCGCGTAGGGCGCGCACTCGCCGCGGCCGACGTGCGTGCCCTCGTGGATCTCGGCGACGACCACCTCGGCGACCGTCTTGGCGCCGCGGGCGATGCGAAACGTGCCCGCGATGGGCCACGACTCCCGCCGGACCCGGAGCTCGCGACGGCCCACGACCGGACCTCAGGGCTTCCAGTGCGCGGCGAGCACCGAGGGGAAGCGCGCGGTGAAGGCGATGGCGTGGACCAGCTCGCGCGCGTCCACGCACTCGCCGATCTTGTGCGTGTTCTGCTCGATGCCGGGCCCGAGCCCGAACATGGCCGGCAGCTTCACCGCCCCCGCGCGCACCCATCCCTTCGACTCGGGCACGTCGATGGTGCGGTCGTCGACGGAGACGGGGAAGCCGACCCCGTCGGTGGAGAAGATCCACCGGTCCACGCGCGGCTCGCGCCGCAGCGCGCCACCGGCGCCGCCCTCGCCGACGTGCGGCGAGATCACGCCTTTGTACGTGTCGACCGCACACGCGATGGCGGGGTGCTCCTCGGGCGTCACCCAGCCCGGGTAGATCTGCGGGTTGCCGAGACGCAGCCCGCGCCAGGTGGGCTGGTCGTAGACGGGGACCTCCACGCGCACGTCGAGGCCCGCCGCGCGCGCGGCGGCCACCGACTCGAGGGCGAGCACATCCTCGACGGCCTTCTCGGCGGTCTCGCCCACGGTCAGGCGCCGGTCGAAGCGGAACACGAAGCGATCGGGCACGGCGCAGTCGCTCGGCGTCTCGAGCCTTGCCCAAGACGCCGTGCGGGTGCCGTGGCCGAGGAAGGCGTCGTCGAGAAAGCCCCGACGCGCGTCGTAGGCGCGGGCCGCCTCGGCCAGGATGGCTCCGCCGTGCTCGAGCGGGTTGAGGCCCTCCCAGGGCATCGAGCCGTGGCAGGAGCGTCCCGTGACCGTGACCTCGATCTGCATGCGCCCGCGCTGACCCCGGTAGATCCCGAGCGCGCCCTTGCGCGCGTCGCCGGTGCCTTCGGTCAGGATCACCACGTCCGGGATCAGCTCCGGCCCGGCCGACGGCAGGACCCTCTCGACGACGAAGCGCGGCCCCCCGCCGTCGTTGTCCTCTTCGGTGACGGTGGCGTAGCTGCGCACGATGGCGCCACGGAGCGCGCCCTCGCCGGTGAGCTCCACGAGGATCCGCGTGGCGATCACCTGCGTCACCACGCCGGCCAGCTGGTCGGCCGAGCCGCGCCCGAACACGAGGTGCTCCCGCTCGTTCGCCGGGGGCAGCCAGCCGAGCTCCCGCTCGAGGAAGGCGTTGTCCACGCGCGCCGGATCGACGAGGCCGTCGTAGGCGTCGATGCCGCCGCCGATCTTGTCCCGCCACTGGGAGCGCAGGGCCTTGACCGTGTCGCTGTGGCCGTCGAGGTAGATGACGCGCCGCTCGGCGCGCGGGGTGGGGTCGTCCGGGTCCTCGACGCTCCAGACCAGATTGCCGTACGCATCGAAGCCCACGTCGTCGGGCGAGCGGACGGCGCCGATCTCGACGATCCGGCGACGCAGGTACTCGAGGCGGGGTCCCTCGTGATTCGACAGGCCGCAGGAAGGATCGCCGCCGTCGTCCGGTGCGCGATCCACGTAGTCGGCCGGGATGCGGACGACCTCGCGGAGGATCTCAATGGCGAGCCCGCGATCGCGGGCCGCGAACTCGGCGACGCGGCGGTCCAGATCGGTCATCGTCCCGCCTCGAGCTCGGAGAGCCGACCGGCGAGGTCGCTCACCTTGGCCGCGGCGAGCAGCGCCATCACCACGTAGACCTTCTTCTGCGCTTCGCGTGCCAGGTCGAGTCGGTACTTCTCCATCACGCCGGGCGAGACCTCGGCGCCGATGTCCGCCGGGAGGCAGTGCATGTAGAGCGCGTTGCCGCCGGCGGTCAGGGCCATGCGCCGCTCGTCGCAGATCCAGTCGCGGAACTTCGCGTTGCGCTCGAGGGCGCGCCGCTCGATGTCCGCCATCGTGTCCCGGTCCTTGGCCGCGACGCGCTCGAGCATCAGATCCATGGGCCCCCAGCTCTTGGGATAGACGACGTCGGCCCCCTCGAACGCCGCGTCCATCGTGTCGGCGATGCGGAAGGACCCGCCGCTGCGCTGGGCCCCCTCCTCGGCGGCCTTCGTGCACTCGGGCAGGAGCGCGTAGCCCTCGGGGTGCGCCAGGGTCACGTGCGCGCCGAACCGTGGCAGCAGCATGATGAGCCCCTGCGGCACCGACAACGGCTTCGCATAGGACGGCGAGTAGGCCCAGCTCACGGCGATGCGCTTGCCGCGGAGGTCCCCAACGCGCTCCTTCAGCCACATCAGGTCCGCGAGCGTCTGGGTCGGGTGGTCGATGTCGCATTGCAGGTTGACGATGGGCACGGTGCGGTCCTGCTCGGTGCCCGCCAGGTAGTCGTCGATCCCGCGCTTGATATCGCGCATGAAGCTGTTTCCCTGGCCCAGGATCAGGTCGTGCCGCACGCCGAGGGCGTGGGCGTTCATGCCGAGCATGGCGCCCGTCTCGACGGCCGTTTCCCCGTGGGAGACCTGCGTCGAGCCCCCGTCGACGATGACGGGCTGCATCCCGAGCCGGGCGGCCGCGCCAGCCCAGGCGCTCTTGGTCCGCGTCGACTGATCGAAGAAGAGCGCGTAGGCGAGCTCGTTGTGCAGGAGGCCCGTGTGCACGCCCGCGAGGTCCAGTGCCTCGAAGGCCTGGGCCACGGAGAGCAGGGCGGCGAGATCGGTGTCCGAGTACTCCGTCGTCAGCAGCAGGCTGCGCCCACTCAGCGCCTCGATGGCCGCGGGGTCCAGGTGGGGCAGGGTCGGGTGGGTCATGCTTGCTCCTCGTGCACGTGGGTGCCGGTCGCTCCGTCGAAGGCGGCGACGAGATCTTCGGGACGGCAGATGGTGGCACGCCGGCCGCCGCCTCGGACGAACTGAATGGCGGCCTCGATCTTGGGGCCCATGCTGCCCGGCGGAAACTCCCCGGCGGCATGGAGCCGCTCGAGCTCGCCCACCGTCACGTCCCCCAGCCGCTCTGGCGCGCCGCTCCGGTATCCGCGGTAGACCGCGTCCACGCCCGTCGTGATCATCAACCGCTCGGCCGCGAGGCCCGCCGCGAGCAGGGCGCTCGTCCGGTCCTTGTCGATGACCGCCTCGACGCCCTGAAGCAGGCCGCCCTCATCGCGCGTCACAGGGATGCCTCCGCCACCGCAGGCGATGGTCGCCACGCCCGAATCGACCAGCAACCGGATGATGTCGAGCTGAACGATCTCCACCGGCGCGGGTGACGCGACAACGCGGCGGAACCCCCGGCCCGCGTCGTCCACCATCTGCCAGCCCTGGGCGCGGCGGGCATGGGCCTCTTCGGCCGAGTAGAACCGCCCGACCGGCTTGGTCGGCTCCCCGAAGGCCCTGTCCCCCGGGTCGACGACCACCTCCGTGACGATCGAGGCGATGGCGACGTGCGCCCCTAGGGTCCGGAGGTGTTGCCGAAGGGCGCGCTGGATCATGTACCCGAGGGCGCCCTGCGTGTCGGCGACGAGGGAGTCGAGCGGGACCTCGTGGAGCTGGCCGCGCGCCAGATCGGAGCGGAGCTGCAGAAACCCGATCTGGGGGCCGTTTCCGTGCGTGAGCACGAGTCGCTCGCCCCGGACGAGGAGCTCGGCCATGGGGCGCAGGGCGCGAAACGTGATCTCGAACTGGCTCGTGACCGTCGGGGGGAGCGAAGGGTCGAGCAGGGAGTTGCCGCCCATGGCGACAACGGTGAGCCCGGAGCGTGGTGGCAAGTGCGGTCTCCTGTGTGAGGGCACGGATCCGGCCCCAACCGCGACCCGCCGTCAAGCCGACGCAATACTGGGCGGTCTCCTGTGTGAGGGCACGGATCCGGCCCCAACCGCGACCCGCCGTCAAGCCGACGCAATACTGGGGACAGGTAAATTCCTGAACCGGACCTCAGAAGTCCGGTTCAGAAATTTACCTGTCCCCGGC
>Ga0214473_10010889_pt1 | contig 10682 bp, 4 predicted proteins | sample RVTome_7_FD_203509 | JGI IMG/M metagenome (GOLD analysis project Ga0214473, IMG submission 203509) | Soil microbial communities from uranium-contaminated site in the Upper Colorado River Basin, Wyoming, United States - RVT98D197 | ecosystem: Environmental > Terrestrial > Soil > Contaminated >... | reverse complement strand
TATCGCTTTTCCCGTTCACGGTGAGCTTCACCATATATTGTCCCGGCCCCGCCCAGATTGAGCTCGGCGTCGGCACGGTGTTGAAGGCGATCGCGGCGATAGGCAACCCTCCCCGTCCTCCGCCGCCGGAAAGAGCCTGATAGCGCATATCCCAGGTGAAACGATGCAGGCCCGCGGACGTCCCCAGCGCTTGAGGCGGCCGATACCAATAGATAGGAACGGGCACGGTCGCAGGGTCGAGGGCTTCCGCACGATCGGCGCTTGAATAGCGGCGGATCACCTTGCCCGCGGCATCGAGGATTTCAAGAGTCAACGGACCCGCCTCGTCCGATTTCAAAGCATAATTGATGACCGCCCCGTCCGGCGGATTCTGCCCGGCCGGTTCATCGGGCGGCAAAGGGGTATCGGTGTTCATGTTCCATCGGACGCGGTAGGCAACCTGCGGCTTGAACAAGACCGCGTCCGCGGCGACGGCGTTCGTCTCAAGCTGACGCAGCGGGGTGATGTCGTCGAGGATCCAGAATCCGCGCCCGTGCGTGGCCACGACCAGGTCGTCGTCTTTGATAATGAGGTCGCGGACCGAGGACGCGGGCATATTGAGCCGGAGGGACCGCCAATGGCCGCCGTCGTCGAAAGAAACGTAGACTTCATGCTCCGTACCGGCAAACAACAGTCCTTTGCGCTTCGGGTCCTCGCGGACGACATTCACCGGCGCGACGGCGGGAATACCGTCCGTCACGTGCGACCACGTCTTTCCGCCGTCATGCGTCCGGTAGATATGCGGCCGCATATCGTCGAGCCGGAGGGTATTAATGGCGGCGAAAGCAGTCTGAGCATCGAATCGCCCCGCGTCGATGATGGAAACCTTAGCCCACGGCCCGACCTGGGGCGGAGTCACGTCGGTCCAGTGGAGGCCGCCGTCCGTCGTCAAGTGAATGAGGCCGTCATCCGTGCCGATCCAGATGCGACGGACATCGATATACGACGGGCCGATTGTGTAGATAACGCCGCGCTGGGACGGCGCCGCCGAGCTTTCCGCCTTGTATTTACCTACGTTCGCCGGAACTTCCCATGTTTTTCGGGTCAGGTCGGGGCTGATCTGCTCCCAGCTCTGGCCGCCGTTCGCCGTCTTCCAAAGCGTGTTCGACGCATAAAACAGAAGGTGGGGATCGACCGGCGAAAAGAGGACGGGCTGGGTCCTGACCGTCCGGACATCCGGCGTCCGGACAGGTTTCGGCCCGACGTTCTGGACCTGTCCGGTGCGGCGGTCGTAGCGGGTCACGCTCCGGCCTCCGTAGACGATGTCCGGGTCGAGAGGATCGGGAGCGGCATATCCATATTCGTCGACGCCGACCGGATGCCACTCGCGGAATGTGATCTGGCCGTCGTTGCCGCGGCTCGCAATCCCGACCGAGCCGCTCTCCTGCTGGCCGCTGTAGAGACGATACGGAAAGGCGTTGTCCGCGGCGACATGATAGAGCTGCGCAGTCGACTGGTTGTACCACGAGCTCCAGGTCTGTCCGCCGTTGACAGTGACCACGGCGCCCTGGTCGCTGGCGAAGAGGATGATATCGCCGTCCGCCGGATTGATCCAGACGTTTTGATAATCATCTCCTCCCGGGGCGCCTTTGAAGGCCGCCCATGTTTTCCCGCCGTCGACCGATTTCCAGGCCACGGTGCTGGCGACGAAAACGACATCCGGGTTCTTTGGATGGACCGCCGGCCTCGGCAGGTCTCCACCGCCGATCCGCGCGGCCGGTCGCGTATCGTTGAGTCTCGTCCAGGTCTCCCCTGCGTCGTCCGACCGGTAAATCCCCGTGCCGCGGGAAGTTGCGATCGCGGCATAGAGGCGGCGAGGATCGCCGGGCGCGACGGCGAGATTGACCTGGACGACTCCATCCTGTCCGGCCGGCGAGAGCTGCCGCCAAGTCGTTCCTCCGTCGATCGATTTGTAGAGCCCCCCTCCGGTTCCGCTCCAGGCGGCGTTTTCCCACGGACCCTGCCGCGATTCCCAGAGTCCGGCGTAGACGATGTCGGGATTCGTCGGGTCGAAGGACAGCTCGGAGCCGCCGGTGTTTTCATCTTTAAAGAGGACCTTTTCGAACGTCCGCCCTCCGTCCGACGAGCGGAAAATGCCCCTTTCCATGTTCGGCCCATAGGGATGGCCGAGCGCGGCGACGAAGAGCCGGTCCGGATTGCGCGGATCGACAATGATTTGAGGTATTTGTTGCGCGTCGCGGAGGCCGAGGTGCGTCCAGGTTTTGCCGGCGTCCGTGGATTTATAGACCCCGTCTCCCACCGAAAGGTCCGGCCGCTGAAGTCCCTCCCCGCTCGTGACATAGACGATGTTCGGATCCGAAGGGGCGACGGCGATGGCTCCGATCGAGCCGGTCGGCTGGTCGTCGAAAATCGGTTTCCAGGTGCGGCCGTAATCGATCGACTTCCACACCCCGCCGTTGCAGACGCCGATATAGAAAACGTTCGGCTGCCTCGGGACGCCGGCAACGGCCCGCGTCCGGCCGCCGCGGAACGGACCGATATTTCTCCAGCGCATCCCGGAGAAATATTTCGCCTCAAACGGTTGGGCGGCAAGGGTCAAAGAGAAGGCGCCCAAGAGAATCAAGGCCGAAAGCGCGGCCGCTTCGATACGGAACGGGTTTTTCATGGAGGCTCCTCCTGGATAATACCCGATGACTGTATCTCAAGCCGAGAATCGATGTCAATTTGAGGGAAAGATGCGGGCCGAATCCGGCGCCGGCAGGGACGATTGACGGAGAGGACAGGCGGGGATAAAATGAAAATCCGGAATTCCATCGACGGTCATGGTTTTCCCATTCGAGTAAAGGAGGCCAACATGGAGATCATTGACCTCGACGAGAGATATTTCAATACGTATTTTGTCTGCCTTGAAGACTGGTCTGAGGAACTCAAGGAGGCGGGAAACCACAAGGCCGAATGGTACGGCCGGATGAAGGACCGCGGCTTGCGCGTCAAGCTCGCTTTAGAAGACGGCCAAGCCTGCGGAATGATCCAATATGTCCCGATCGAACATTCTTACGTCGAGGGAACCGGGCTCTATTTCGTCCACTGCGTCTGGGTTCACGGCTATAAACAGGGCGTCGGCGACCACCGGAAAAAGGGCATCGGGAAAGCGCTTCTCCGGGCGGCCGAAGAGGACGCTCGGGCGCTGGGAGCCAAGGGCATGGCCGCCTGGGGCGTGGCGCTGCCGTTCTTCATGCGGGCGGCCTGGTTCAAAAAACAAGGGTATCGCAAAGCCGATAAAAATTCGATCGCGATCCTCCTCTGGAAACCGTTCGTCGAGGACGCCCTTCCGCCGAAATGGATTAAAGAGAAAAAAAGGCCCGGGCTTACCGAGGGTAAAGTCACGGTCGCGGCTTTCAAGTACGGTTGGTGTCCGGCGATGAATTCGGTCTATGAAAGGGCTAAACGGGCGGCCGCGGAATTCGGGGACAGAGTCCAGTTCAACTCGGTCGACACCTCGAATCCTGCGGCGTTCGGAGAATGGGGAATCGCCGACGGACTCTTCATCGACGGGAAACAGGTTCGGACGGGGCCTCCTCCCTCATACGAGAAAATTCGGAAAAAGATCGCCCGCCGGGCGCAAAAAATCAAGGATCGGGCGTAGGGGGGCTAAATGTCCTGAGCGCCCGGCAGGGGACGGCCTTCACCGACGCAAATCTTGCGGAGGCCGGCAAGGCTTCGCTCATCGGAGAAATCGTAAAACTCGCCGTAGGGCCGCAGGAGAAAATCCAAAACCTCGGCCGTCTGCGGGTCGAAGCCGTCGCCGATCTCCCGCCGGACACGGGTCAAATCGACGCCGCTGAGTTTCAAAGTCATGAAATCCGCGGCAAGGCCTTTATGGATAGACAGAGACCCGAGTCCCCGGGAGAGAATGACGTCTTTCGCCCGGCTCACCCTGCGCTCGCCGAGATCGTCCAGGATTTTCAAGTATTTCTGGTGGAGGACCCACTCGTCGATCAACCGGGCGATTTCTCCTGCGTTGAAGCTCTTCCAGAAAGCGATCTTTGCCCCGGGATCGACCAGGGAACCGATGAGAAACGCCCCGGCCCGATACCCGGAAATCCCCCTTCGGATGCATTCCGCCAACGCGTTCTTCAAGAGATTCACTTTACGGCTCAGGGTTAAGAGGTTGAAAGCGGTCTTGTTGATCAAATGGGTTCCGAGGCTCGCGTCCATCATCCTCTCGACGATCTTGTCCCGGTTGATGTCGAAGCTGCGATTGACGAAATCCTCGGCCTTGAGCCGGTCGTCTTGAAGCCGGCCATAGCGGACCGCGTGGCCCAGATCCTGGAGGCTTTCGAATTCCGTCGCGTCCACGCTTTCGACGATGCGCCGGTACTCGCGATAATATTCGGCGAGCTTTTCGAAGCGGGTTTTTTCCGCCGGCGTGAGATCCACCTTCTCTCCGGCCATGAAGCGGAGGAGCCGCGCCGGAGCAAATACGGCCTTGCCGAGATAAAGCGTTCCGAGACGGCTCGAGATCGAAACCCAATCCCCTTCCTTGATCAGCATCTTGTCTCGGTTGATAAGCACCTTTTTTTCGGGGTCGAGGCGGACCCCGCCCTCCTCCAGGTTGAGGAGGGCCGGGATGCCTAAGTTTTGAGCCGTAGTCACGACATGAATAGCCGCCGGACTGAGGCTGAGGATGCCGCCCATTTTCTGCATGTCCACGGCGTCCATCGGCGCGAAACGGTCCTTAGCCAGGATAACGTTATCCCGGTTTTTTTCGTCGCGCGCCTGATCCGCCGACGCCGCCGAAAAATAGATCCGGCCTGTCACCGCCGCCCGGGGGAGGACAGAAATCCCCCGGCAGAACGGGATCAAGGCATGGAGCGATTTCGAGTCGATCGCGTCGGATTCGATCTGGCGGACATGATAGGGCCGGACGAGTTCGCGGACCCGCTCTGCCGGGATCTTGCCCGTCCGGTGCATATCCATGACCGCGGTGAGCATTCCGGCCCCGACCATCTCCGCCGGATTGACCTGGAGGATGGTGAATGTGCCGTGAACGCCCGTGAACTCGACCATGACCGGGGCTTGGAAAATTGCTTCAAGCTGTCCGAGCCGGTGCCAGAAATGATAGACGGCGGGAAAATCCCGGCGGGCGTCCTCCGGGGTCCGGAAATGCCGCTCCTCGGCCTGGAGGCGCCCGGTCATCAGATCCTCCCCGTAGACGGCTCTGGCGAACTGGAGAAAAACGCCCGAACCGAGACGCGGATGGTGGCTGTAGAGGACGCCGGCATAGGATTTTCTGTCGATGACGCTGCAGACCATGCGCTGGACGATCACCGCCGGGTAATGCGTCTCCCGGATCATGAAATTGCGGAGGGCATCGAGATGTCTTTCGTAATAATCGTAAATCCGGGAAAGGAAGAATTTGACCTGCTCGCGCGCGTTCCAGAGGAGCTTGGGATTCCGGTTTTCGATGAGCGCTTCGATTTTCCGGGCGAGGTCGAGGTTTTGATCGATGGTCATCTCGGGCCGTATGTCGTTTTCGATCAGACGAAATGTTTCCGGCTCGAGAGCTTCGAGAATCGTTTTGCGGGAATTGAGGCGGATGCGGGCGGCGGCCTCCTCGCCGTAGCGGGGAGGAAGCCCGGGAAGGAGTTCCGGCGTGAGGCCTACGTTGAGGTAAGTCGGCATGAAACCGGGTATGTATTCGGGCATGGCCGAGCGCATAGCGATGAGAAGGGGATTATCCGGATCGGCGAGAGTCCGGCCGCTCAGGATTTCCAGATCGCGAATCGCCTCCCAGAGACGGGCTTCCCTCTCCTCCGCCGGGAGCCCGTACACGGCGCTCGAGAGGATCGCGAAATCGGCCGTGGCGAACCCGCGCCGGGAAAGATCCAAAAGAATGCCGCCTTTGTTGCTCACCCGGGAATCCGGGAAGGAGGCCGCGGTTGTATAGGGAATGACGCACTCGCTTTCGACGAGCGCCGCGCCCAGGAACCGCCCGGAGATCAACCGTTGCGTCTCGGACGTCCTCGAGGCGAGCTCGGCCCGGGCCGCGGGCTCTCCCAGCCGGGCGCAATGAATGAGATTCAGGTATTCAAGGGCTTTGGAGGGAGAAACGCGGTCGAGGTAACGGACATCATAATCGCGGACGGCGATGGTCCGCGAGACACCGTCAGCGGTTGTGTAATCGATCTCCGCAGGCATGTAGCCCGGGGGCCGCTGCCATTTCGTTCCGGCCAGCCGGTGCTCGAGATTGGTCGCGATGATCCGGGCGCTTGTGTATTCGGTCCGGACCTGAGTGATTTTGCGAACGGCTCTATCCATGAAGTCCAATGGGGATTATCCGTACCCTCCCCCTCCTTTCTCTGGGCTTCCTCGCTTTTGCCGGAACAAATCGTCTTTCAGGAATTTCTGGGCGAGCTCGTCCGAATCGCGGTAGTAAGCCTGAAGTTGCCGGAGCTCGGCGCTGAGATTTGTGACGACACCCGCATGAGATGGATCGGCATAGATATTCTTCATCTCGCAGGGATCGGACTCCAGATCATAAAGCTCCCAGGCGTCGATGTCGTAGTAGAAATGAATGAGCTTGTAGCGCCGCGTCCGGATTCCGTAATGGCGTTTGACCATATGGACGGCCGGGTATTCGTAATAGTGGTAGTAAACCGCGCCCCGGCGCTTGTTCGCTTTCCCCAGGCGAAGAATATCGGCAAAGGCGGCCCCCTGCATTTCGGCCGGCGGCTCGATTCCGGCGACCGCTAAAAGCGTTGGGGCGAAATCGAGGTTGCTGACCAGGTCAGGGGCCGACCTCCCGGGCCGAATCATGCCCGGATGCCGGATGACGAGAGGCATCCGGAGAGATTCCTCATACATGAACCGCTTGTCAAACCAGCCGTGGTCGCCGAGAAAGAAGCCCTGGTCCGAGGTATAGACGACGATCGTATTCCGGTCGAGCCCAGTTTTAGCTAAATAATCCAGCACTTTGCCGACGCTCTCATCCACGCCGGCGACACAGGCCAAATAATCCTGCATATAGCGTTGATACTTCCAGCGGACAAGATCGTCACCCAGCGGGTTCTTTCGCCTGAAAGCGTCCCGTTTGGGGGCATAAGCCGCTTCCCATGCGGCTTTCTGATCTGGGGACAAGCGCGCCGGCGGCGGACCCATCTTCAGGTCGGAATTGACGTCCATATAATCCCGAAGGGTCATCTGTTGTTCGCGGGCGGCACGGGAGCGGGTCGCATAGTCTTCGAAAAGCGTCTCCGGTTCGGGAAAGACGACATGGTCGTACATGGCGAGATGGCGCGGCGACGGCTGCCAGTTGCGATGCGGCGCCTTGTGATGCATCATCAGGTAAAACGGTTCAGGCTCCGTCCTCGCCTTCTCGATAAAATCCAGAGAAAACCCGGAGATGATGTCGGTGACGTACCCCGGGTAGCGCTTTTTCAGGCCCATGTCGATGAAATCGGGATTGTAATACTCGCCCTGGTCGATAAGAATATTCCAGTAATCGAAACCCGTCGGATCGCTCTTGAGATGCCACTTACCGACAAGGGCCGTCCGGTATCCCCCTTGCCGCAGGAGCTTGGGCAAGGTGGCCTGCGTCCCGTCGAAGACCTGGGCGTTGTCCCGAACGCCGTTCAGGTGGCTGTGCTTCCCGGTCAGAATAACGGCCCGGCTCGGCGCGCAAATGCCGTTCGTGCAAAAGCAATTCTCGAAGCGGATCCCCTCCTTCGCTATCCGGTCGATCTGGGGAGTCGCGTTGATCCGGCTGCCATAGCAGCTTATGGCATGAGAGGCATGGTCGTCGGCCATCATGAAAATGATATTGGGACGAGAAGAAGAAGGGGCGGCGGGGCGCGGCTTTGGGTATCTTTCCGAAGCGAAAAGGGCGGCGCCCCAGCCTATGGATTTGACGAATTCTCTGCGTTTCATCGACGCTTCCTAGAATCCAGGGGAGCGCAGTGACGCGGGCGCGGATGGGACCGGGAATTCGCGGGCGGACCCGTTATCTGGAGCATCCCTCATTCTTATAATCAATCCGGTCTTTAAAGTAAAGGAGTGCAGTGCTAAAATGAGGCAACGATGGACGAGCCAAGGCACCGGAATCTCCGCTTCCCTCCCCGTGGTATCGTCAGATTCGGGGACCGCTCCTTCGACCGCATGGCGATGGCCCTGGTCCGGCTGAAGATCACTCCCAACGCGCTGACCGTGGCGGGGCTCTTAGCCGGAGCCGCCGGAGGCGCCTTTCTCGCCTTCGGCCTGCCAAGTCCAGCGTTCATCGCGATTCTGTTTTGCGGTCTCTTCGACGTCGTCGACGGCCGAGTCGCTGTTCGAACGAATGCCGAGACCCGCTTCGGCGCCCTGCTCGATTCCTCCCTCGACCGCTATTCGGAATTTTTCCTCTACGCCGGACTCGCCTACCATTTTCAAGGACGATGGCCTTCATGGCTGGCCTGGCTCGCCTTTTTAGGTTCGGCGATGGTCAGCTACACAAGGGCACGGGCCGAGGGCTTAGGCCTCAATTGTCGAATCGGTCTTATGCAAAGACGCGAACGGTTCTTGATTCTCGGAACGGGCGTTCTCGCCGGAGTCCTTGTTCCGGTCTTCGACACGGCGATGATGATCGCCCTCAGCCTGATCGCGTTCTTGGCGAACATCACCGCCGTCCAGCGTATTCTCTATGTGCGCAGAGCCGACCGGTCAAATTCGAGGAAAGGATAAGGCAAATGGATTTTCACGGGCCGCATGAGAATTGGAAAAAAATCTTGGGGATCATGACCGGGATATGCCTTGTGGCCATTGGCCTCGGGCTGGCCATCGAGACGGGCGAAATCAAGGGCAGGGTCAAGGATGAAAACGGCGAAGCCCTCCCCGGCGTAGGCATTACGGCCGCCGGCCCTTCGCTCCAGGGCATCCGTTCGGTCCTGTCTTCCAGAGACGGCAATTTCCACCTCCCTCTCCTGCCCGTGGGAAAATATACCCTGACCTTCAAGCTCCAGGGATTCGCCACGGTCAAACAGGAAAACGTCGTCGTCCGGCTGGGAATGACCACGACCTTGACCGTCACCATGCCTCTCCAGGCGATCCAGAAGGAAATCGTCGTCGCGGCCGAGACGCCTCTCATCGACAAGACGTCGACGGATACGTCTTATCATCTGAGCGCGGCCGATTTGGAGAGAGTCCCGGCGCAAAACCGGACGGTCGTGGACGCGGTCAAATTCACGCCGGGCGTCACGGGGATTCGGATGAATACTCGGCGCGGCACCGCGAACGAGGGGCAACCCAGTTTTCGGGGCGAAGGAGAAGAGGGCAATACCTGGGTCGTCGATGGCCTGGCGGTCAGCGGCGTCCGGCTCAAGAATTCGGGAATGAAGCTCAACTATGATTCGCTCGACGAAATCCAGATCATCTCCGATCCCTTCAGCCCGGAGTTCGGATCGGCCTACGGCGGGATCATCAACATGGTCACCAAGAGCGGAAGCAACGACTTCCACGGCGAAACCAGCCTCAACTTCATGAATAAAAGTCTGCAGGCAGCCCGCCTGAGCCAACTTTCGGTAATGAGCGAGCCTGACTACTTTTCCAACGCCAATGCTTACCTCAACCTCGGAGGCCCGATCCTCAAGGACAAGCTCTGGTTCTTTCTCTCCGAGAACTACTATACGAACATCGAGGAGACTCGGGACGGGGCGCTCGATTATCTCTCTATCCCGGGCGGGAAAAAAACGACGGGCTACAATAACGTCTTCGCCAAGCTCACCTATTCCCTCAACACCAATCATAATATCTCGGCAACCGTCATAGCCGACACGTCCTTCCGGCAGAAAGGCCTGACCGGCCTTCCCGAAATGAACGAGCTGAACGATTACCACGACCTCATTTTTCGCCTGAACTATAAAGGCATCCTCGGCCCCACGGCATTCATCGAAGCCGGGATCGGCCGTGTCCAACGCTCCTCGTTCAAACACCCGGACGACGGCGACCTCGGGCCGGCGATGTACTATATCCAGGACCTGGCCCAGAACATCCACAATTCCTACGGCAACGTGACCGACGACGAACAGAGGCTCGACGCCAACGTCAAGCTAACCAAATATTTCGAGACGGAAACGTTCGGCAATCACGAGTTCAACCTGGGCCTTGAAGCCTATCGCGTTGCCTCGGATTTCAGCGTCGATTTCACGGGCCAGGCCGAAGACGTTTTTCCGGAGAACGGTTTTGACGCCGGGACGAAATATTTTTTCGATACCTGGCGGGACGGGCGGGGGACGCCGACGATGCTCCGCGAATACGGATTATTGAGCTTTGTCAACTCGTCGAGAGGAATCGGCCTGTATGTCAAGGACAAGGTCTCCTGGGACAGGTTCACCCTGATGATCGGGGTTCGGAGCCAAACCCAGACCTGTCTTGACGATAGCGGCCGGACCTTGTGGTCGTGGGGGCTTCTTGATTTTCTCTCGCCGCGTTTCTCCCTGGCGGTGGACCTGACCAAAGACGGAAAAAATGTCTTCAAGCTGGCCTGGGGGAGGTTTTCCGACCTGATCACGACCATGCCCCTCGGCCTCTTCAATCCGGGCGCGGGATTGAGGTACCGGGATTACGTCTGGAGCGGGCCTCCGACCCCTTCGACGGCCGATCTCCATGACCCGCGGCACTGGGAATTCTTCAATGAGCCTCCGACGTTC
>Ga0214473_10010887_pt1 | contig 10684 bp, 8 predicted proteins | sample RVTome_7_FD_203509 | JGI IMG/M metagenome (GOLD analysis project Ga0214473, IMG submission 203509) | Soil microbial communities from uranium-contaminated site in the Upper Colorado River Basin, Wyoming, United States - RVT98D197 | ecosystem: Environmental > Terrestrial > Soil > Contaminated >... | reverse complement strand
AAGAGAAGTGCTCTGATGGGTCAAAGGATAAGAATGTCTTTGATATTAAGCAGGGCGTAGCAATTGCCCTGTTTATAAAGAGAAAGGGTAATTCAACCATTCCCCCTTTAGAAAAGGGGGGTGATGATGTAATTGCCCGCAAGGTATATCATTCAGAGATTTGGGGGTTGAGAGAAGAAAAATATGATTGGCTATTGGAGAATGACATAAAGGCGACCAAATGGGAAAAGTTGTCTCCGAAATCTGAATTCTATTTCTATGTTCCGAGAGAAGAGGAACTCTTAGAAGCGTATGGGAAGTATCCGAAGATAACGGTTATTTTCCCAGTAAATAGTGTTGGAATTGTCACGGCAAGGGACAAGTTAACGATAAAATGGACGCGAGAGGAAATTTGGAATACTGTTTTAAACTTTTCAAAACTTGATACTGAATTAGCAAGGTCGGCTTATGATTTGGGAGAGGATGTGAGAGACTGGAAAGTTGAATTTGCTCAAAAGGATTTAAAGGAAAGTGGTCTAGAGAAAAATAAAATAGGCCCAATCCTTTATAGGCCATTTGATATAAGATTCACCTATTATACTGGCAAATCACGTGGCTTTCTATGTATGCCTCGCCCCGAAGTCATGCGTCACATGGTAAAGGATAATTTGGGATTAGTTTTTCACAAGAGAGAGGAGCTTCTTATACCTTATTCCCATTTTTTAGTTACAGATAAGATTGTAGAACATGGTTGTTTATCTTCAAAGACTACATGTTATCTTGCCCCTCTTTACCTCTACCCCGAGACAGATAAAAAAGATCTGTTCAGCCATACAAAAAAGTCAGAGAAAAGCGAACCCAATATTGATCAAAACCTTTTTAGGGCTTTATCTGATGCATATAAAAAGGAGCCAACTCCAGAAGAAGTTTTCTATTATATCTATGCTATCCTCTATTCGAACATCTACCGAACAAAATACGCCGAATTCCTAAAAATGGATTCCCCAAGAGTCCCTTTTACAAAAGATTACAAACTTTTCGATAAGATGGGGAACCAAGGGAAAACTCTTGTCGATTTGCATTTGCTTAAGTCAAATGAACTTGACCAGCCTATTACTAAGTTTCAGGGCAAAGGGGATAATAAAGTTGCAAAAGTGACTTATGGAGAGGAAAGAGTTCGGATAAACAAAGACCAATATTTCGATGGCATTAAAGAAGAAATCTGGAAGTACCAAATCGGTGGTTATAAGGTTTGTGATAAATGGCTAAAAGATCGTAAAGGGCGAATCTTATCGTTGGATGATATACGGCATTATTGCAAAGTCGTTACTGCAATTAAGAATACAATAGAAATCCAGAAAGAGATTGATAATCTCTATCCCGAAATAGAAAAAGAGACAATCGAATTCAAAAATCCAAAGAAAGAATAATTTCATGGAACTGAAATCCAACTCTGGATTGGACAAGGTATTGCAAGATATAAAGGCTGGCAATTTATTTCCTGTCTACCTGATTTGTGGAGATGAAAATTATATCATTAAAGAGGCTGCTCAAAATTTAATAGAAGCTATTTTACCCGAGAAAGATAGGGAGATAAGCTTAGAAACTATCGAAGGTAATGAAGAAGATTGGGGCAAGATAATCCAGTCATTGAATACCTATCCGATGTTTGGTTCAAGAAGTGTCATCGCTGTTAAAGACACTAAAATCTTCTTATCTAAATTTACGCTTGAAAAGATAATAGAAAAAAGTATGGAACGATTTGAAAATAAAGATATCAATGAGGCCATTAGATTATTCAGAATTGCCCTTGGGTATTTAGAAATTAAAGAGATTAACGAAATAAGTGATAAAAAATGGGGCAAAATAGCGCGTTCGGATCATGAAAGTCAAGCATGGATAAATAAGATGGTGGAGGAATGTCTCGCCCAAAACCTTACTCCGATTCCTTATGAGGATAATTCAGATCAACTAAATAATGCTATTAAAGTAGATGAGGAGGGCAAGGGCGCTCCACAAAATAATATTTTGATTTTAGTAACTGAGTATGTGGATAAAAGGAAGAAACTTTATAAAACGATAAACGATATAGGAGTTATCATTGACTTTTCGATCCAAAGAATGAGAAGAGATTCGGCGGATGTCGAAGAGGAGGAAAGAAAATCCTTATTACAAAAAGCTACTGAATTATTTAAGAGAAGCAATAAGGCATTTGATAAGGGGGCTTTTGAAACCCTTGCCAATAAAACCGGTTACAATATGGGAATATTCCTGAACGAATTGGAAAAAGTCATTCTTTCTGTAAAGGAAAGAAAAGTAATTGAAGTTAAAGATATTGAAGAAACTGTTGGAAGAACTAAAGAAGACTCCATCTTTGACCTTCAAGAAGCTCTCGGTCGAAGAGATCTTGAGAATGCTGTTCTTTATTTGGATGAGCTTTTGGGCCAGGGAGAATTTTATTTAGTCCTATTGCAGGGAATTGCCAAGGAGATAGCGCGCTTGATTGTAGCAAAAGAATTTATTGAAAATGAATTAAAGGGTAAATGGAATTCCAGAATGGATGAGGAGGCTTTTAAAAAATATATCTATTTCCCCATCATCCTGAAGATGAAAAGAGAAAAAGAGAAAGAGCAGGGCCCCGGATACCAAAAAAGCCGTTACAACATTTATAAACTGCCACCCGATGCTTTGATGAAACTACTAAAGAGTTCAGAAAATTTTACCGGAGAAGAGCTATATCGTTTTATTAAGCTACTCGCGGAAGAAGATTTGAAAACAAAAACCACAGGGGTGTCGCCAGTTCATTTGCTGGAAAAAGTATTGGTGGAGATTTGCTCGGACAAAAAAAGTGGCAAGAAGGTAGCGAATCTTTAAGAGCGAACTTTTGGACCAGAAATCGATTCATCTTTTAAAAAGGTGGTAGTCGATCTCTGCTGCCCTTCCCTAAGGATCAATTCTTCAAATATCAATTTAACCTGCCTCTCCTAGCCCCCACTTTCCAGCCGGCTTCTCCCCAAAGCAATCACCTTTAAAACCTTCACCTTGGAGTTCCTAAGTCTGCTGGTTTCCAAACATCTGAATCTTTCCCCAACACTATTATTTAAAATATATCTCTGTTTTTAAATAGTTACATGGACAATATAAACAAAAAATAGAGAATTTATATGATTGCGATAAAGATCTTGACAGCCTTTGAGAATTGTGGTAATGAGAAAACGATTTTAAAAATACTGTTTTTTTCAGAATACTGAAATAATAAAAAAATGAAAATCGGCGAGAAAACAAGGAAGTGGAGAAAGGAACAAGGGCTACGGATAGTGGATCTTGCTTCTAAGGCAAACATGTCACCGAGTTACATCAGCCAGGTGGAGCGAGAGCTCGTTTTTCCATCGGTAGTTGCTCTACAAAAAATTGCAAAGGGGTTAAATTTGCACGTGGCGGATTTTTTCGACGAAGGGAATGAAATCCGAAATGGAAATGTACAAAATGATTCAGCGAAATACGGGCCTCAAGTCGTAAGGAAAAATTCTCGGAAAGGACTCGTCTATGCGGGAACTAATGTAACATATCAGCTCTTAACCCCAGATTTGAAGCGGAACATTGAACTCTTACTGATCAGTGCTCTTCCGGGAAGCGAAAGTGGAGAAGATGACTTTGTTCACGAAGGTGAAGAATGCGGCGTCGTCCTTCAAGGAAGGATGGAATACTGGATTGACGGAACCACTATTCTTCTGGAAGAGGGCGATTCTGTATACTTTCGGTCAAACTTGCCCCACCGTTGGCGCAACGCCGGAGATAAGGAGTTAATTGCGATTTGGGCTATTACTCCTCCTTCATTTTGATGGGTGATGATCCTCGAAAGGAGGTGAGTGTTTATCAGGGGGCAGATTGTATTTGTCAGTGTAAATAACAAAGTTTGTCAGTGAACATTAATGCCATAAGGAGGAAAACGAAATGGAGAAAGATGACGGGAGAGGAATCGTTCGGGGCGATTACATGAATATCGATAGACCTATCGATAGAACGACATGGGCCAGCGAGGTTGTTTCACAGTGGGGTACTTATCTTAACAATGAGATTGAGAAAACAAAGCCTAAACAGGGAACTTCAGTTCTCTGGTGGCTTGGGGCAGCCAGCTTTGTGCTGAAATCCCCGGAGGCGACGATCCTGATTGACAATTACTATGGTCCCTCGATGTATACGACATACGATTTCTGCGGGGTCTGTCGTACCCATGGAGCAGAGAGCATGGACTGGGTCCGATTGCATCCAATTGTTCTCGACCCCTTTGCGATCAAAACCTGTGACTTTCATTTTAGTACACACCATCACCAAGATCATTGCGACATCTATGCGATCAAAGCATTGGTGCCGAACACTAAGGCTAAATTCGCGGGCCCCAAGATCACCTACGCAAAATTGAGAAACCTGGGGGTTCCTGAAGACCGCGCCATCCTCGTAAAGCCGGGGGACGAGATAAAGGTAAAAGATGTGACGGTGGAAGTTGTCGGGGCGAGCGACCGCAGTGCGATGATGACTGGGAAAAATGAAGCCAGCATGCCAAAAACCATGGACGAAGTGGCCGTCACCTACCTTTTCAAAACGCCGGGGGGGAATATTTTTCATCTTGGAGACTCCCTCTACTCGAACATGTATCGCAAGATTGGGGTGACAAGAAAAGTTGATGTAGCTTTGCTGCCTTTCGGAACAAACGCTCCGGGTATTACTGACAAGATGTCAGCTTACGATTGTTTCCGCGTTGCCCAGGCCCTCAATCCTAAAGTGCTCATTCCCATGCATTATGACAACTGGGGCAATTCGCAGGCAGACCCGCGAGAAGTCAAAAACATCGTTAAGATGCACGAGCCCAACATTCATGTCAGCATCTTGCAATGGGGAGCGCGGTTTGAGTTACCCACGGATTTCGGCATGGAATTCTACAAGTACCCCGACTTTGTGGAACGATTCCGTTGGGAGTATTCTTGGGAATATGGCAACAAGCGTTAAATTGCAAACTTTCTCTGCATGAGGCATCTGTTTCGTCTTGAGAGCCATACCACATATATCCTCAGGAAATTGAATGACCGCGATCCGTCAGCTCGTTGGAGGAACGAAGGACTGAACTGAATTAGTTTTCCAATAAGAAGGGAGGCCTTATGGGACTCAATTTGATTGTCATGTTGACTCGCAATGATCAGACAGTAGAAAATGCGCTGGAGGTTTTTGAAGGGTGCAAGAATTCCGCTGCTGAGTATTGGGGGTTTAAAGATGTGGGTTTACCGGTCGATCAAATGAAAAAATTGGTCGCCAGTATGAAGAGTGCACGTAAGAAAATCTGCTTAGAGGTTGTTCGCTATACCGAGGAAGAATGTTTGGAATCCGCCCGATTGGCAATCGATTGTGGCTTTGATTTCCTCATGGGGACTCTTTACTATAAGCCTGTGGGTCAACTCCTCAGGAATAAGGCTATTCAGTATATGCCCTTTTGCGGTCGAGTGAGCGGAAGTCCCTCCGTGCTCGAAGGCTCGATCCATGAGATCATCAACGAAGCCAAGGAGATCTCTAAAAACGGGGTGAATGGTTTTGATCTTTTGGCCTACCGCTATGTTGGTGACCCCGAAAAATTGGCGAGGGAATTTGTCAAAGAAGTTAGCCTGCCAGTGGTCGTCGCCGGAAGCATTTCCAGTTTTGCCAGACTGGACAAAATAAGAGAAGTTGGCCCATGGGGATTTACGATCGGATCTGCTTTCTTCGAGAAGAAGTTTGGTGATCTTCCGATTTCGAAGCAAATTGACAAGGTCGTGTCTTATGTGAATCGCTGAGAATAGATCCTATAAGAGCGGATTGAAGAGATTTCCGGACCAGGCGGTTTTGCTTTCTGTTTGGATTACTGAAAGGAGGTTTGTTTTTCGATGGAAGCCAAGGTAATTCACGAATCAGAGACACGAGTATTCTTAGAAGGCTCCGAGGTCTGCCGTGAATACTTCAAGACAGGGAAGATAACATTCGGTTCTTCCACACTTCTTGCCGGACAAAGCGGAGCAGTTGACCCGGGACATCCTGTTTCCCATGAAGTCTTCTTTGTCAGCCGCGGCCACGTCCTTTTATCCAACCCGACTACTAAAACGGTTTATGAGTTGAAAGAGGGAGACGCCATTCTAATTCCCGAAGGGGAACCCCATGAGCTTATAAACGTCGGGACAGAAAAGGCCATTGTGACGTGGAGTTGTGCGCCGAGCCCAGAGTAAAAGGGGGATGCATCATGGACAACATTCTCAGTGTCGATTTGGGCACGACGGCCCTTAAAATCATTCTTTTTCGGCACGATGGTACTGTTTTGGCTAAATCGACCCAGGAGTACTCCCTCCTTACGCCTACGACCTTGGCGGTGGAACTTCCTGTTGAAATCTATTGGAACGCGTTCAAGAAGGGAATTGAGGAAGTAATGACAAAGTCCGGGGCCGATCCTACGAGCATTAAGGCCCTTGGCATCTCTGCCCAAGGAGAAACTTTAATTACATTGGGAGAAGATGGCCAGCCGTTAATGAATGCAATCGTCTGGCTTGACAACCGGGCCCAAGAGGAGGCAGATGTCCTTGCCCGTGAGTTTGGGAACGACAAGTCTTACCATATCACCGGTCAGGTGAGTATTGTTCCTACTTGGCCGGCCGCAAAGATATTTTGGATCAGGCGCAGTTTACCAGATCTTTTCAAGAAAGCAGCCAAGTTTGTCTTGATTGAAGATTACTTCATTCATCGCATGACGGGATCCCTTGTATGCGAAGGATCTCTGATTTGTTCAACTGTTTACTGGGACATTATCAAAAAGCAGTGGTGGCCAGAGATGCTACATTACCTAAAAATCTCGGAAGGACAACTCCCAGAGCTTCGAGAATCAGGCGAATCGGTGGCCTCTCTCAAACCCGACGTTGCAAAGGAGTTAGGGCTTTCCCCTGATACGATTGTCTGCACTGGCGCCCTCGACCAAGCTTGCGGAGCAATCGGGGTAGGGAATATCTATCCTGGAGTTGTGTCCGAGAACACGGGTGCAGCCCTTGCTATCTGCGCCACTGTTGAGCGGGCGGTCTTTGACCCCAACCGACAGATGCCCTGCCATTATCATGGCATCCCCAACACTTACATGGCGCATACGTTCACGACGGGAGGCATGGTCCTGAAATGGTACAGGGATCAGTTTTGTGATTCGGAGATTCAAGTTGCCGCGAGGGCCGGCATGGACAATTATGACTTGTTGAGCAATGAGGCAGCCCAGGTCCCTCCCGGATGTGATGGGCTGGTAATGCTGCCCCATCTGCAAGGAGCGATGGCACCGGAGGCAAATCCTCAGGCAAAGGGCGTCTTCTATGGTTTTACGCTTCATCACACCCGGCCCCATTTCATCCGCTCGATCATGGAAGCGATTGCCTGCGCGATCAGACGGAACGTCCACGTTCTGGAGGATCTCGGAATCGAAGTGAAGGAAATCCGCTCCCTCGGAGGTGGGTCCCGTAGCGAACTCTGGAGCCAGATTAAGTGTGATCTGATTCAAAGGCCTGTCTATACGATGGAGAATGAGGAAGCGGCATGCCTGGGAGCGGCCATGCTCGCCGGGGTTGCCACCGGAATCTTTTCCAATCTTCCTGAAGCGGTGCAAAAGCTGGTGGTTTTGAAACGACGGTTCGATCCTAATCCGGATCATTTTGCCATTTATACTTCGGTCTACAACCGGTATGTTGATCTTTATAATTCGCTGGTTCCACTGTTTGAGCGAGGTTGAGCCAAGTCCATGAGGGATGAACGATGAAACTGGGCGTCAACACATCCGTGTGGTCAAGAGCGGGATACTCCCTCCCTGAAACCCTGTATCAGGTGAGCAAGACCGGCTTGAGATATGTTGATATATTCGGCAAAGGCCATGGGGACCCGACACTTCTCAGTCAGAACAAAGAACTTCTTGCGGCAATGGAAGGCGCTCTCAACCAGAATGATCTCATTGTGGCCAGTTATTGTGCCCTCGTACCCCGGAACCCTGGAAATGCCTCATGGAATGAAGAGAACCTGGCTTACATGGGTAGCTCCATGGAGCTCGCGCTGCGCTGGAATTGCAAGAAAGTTATCCTGGATACAGGAGAACGAGAAAAGGGATTATCCTTTGATGCTGCCTGGTTAAACCTCCAAACATTAGCCCGTCGGTGCGCGGATAAGGCTGAGAAGCTAGGGATCATTCTCACTTTGGAACTCGAGCCTTACGGGTATCATCTCGTCAATACCTTAGAGAAAGTTTTGGAACTGGTTGCAGGGGTTTCGTCCCCGGCCCTTCTTGTCAACGTGGACACAGGCCACTTGAATGTCATAAGAGCAGAACCCTCGGATCTGATGTGTTTGAGAGGCCTGGTCGCCCATGTTCATCTGTCCGATAATTTGGGAGCCCTTGACAGCCATGATGAAATAGGTCTGGGAACAGCACCCAATGGTGCTTACCTTCGAGCGTTGATGGAAGCAGGCTTCGAAGAGACTGCCAAAAGGCTGAGTGCACCGGCTGTGGCTTCGATGGAGATCCATAACCTGCTCATTCCCCCTTTGGCCACTCCGTCTCCGAACGTGCAAGTCATCAGAAGCAAGGACCGGATCATGGCAGAATTTCCAGGGTTGGAGGTCAGATGAAAAAAGACAATAGGGTACAAAGGATGCCGGAGAGGAGGTGAAGAAGAGAAAGGGGAATATTTCATGTTGAAGGTAGTAAAAATCCGTAAAGAATGCGACAGGAGGTAGAAGAGATGAGAAACAGGAGATTAGGATTATTGGCAATTACGTTTATTCTTGGATTCGTGATGGTCTGGACTCCAGTCATGGCAGCCGACACGATTAAACTCGGATGTCTCAGTCCTTTGACCGGACCTTATGCGGCTTTGGGAGATTCACAGAAAAAAAATGTTGAGTTGGCAGTTGAGTTATATAACAAAGAAGGCGGAGTTCTGGGGAAGAAAGTTGAAGTACAAGTTCGTGATTCACAAATGAACCCTGGGGTCGCCTTGCGGAAAGCTCAGGAACTTGTATTTGACCAGAAGGTTGATTACCTGGTTGGAACCCTTTCCAGCTCTGTTGTGAAAGTCATCAGCGAATTCTCAGCGAAGAATAAGATTCTCTACATGGGGTTTCCTCAGACGGAGGCAACGGGTAAGGATATCAATCGTTATGCTTTTACTGGAATGGTGTCTCCCTTCATGTGCGCCATGGCGATATCGAAATACGCTTTTCAAAACCATGGGAAGAAATGGTATGCTTTGACAGCTGACTACGTGTGGGGGCACAACTTGCTCAAGAGCTGGATCTATTCCAGCCAGACAAATGGAGGAGAATTCCTTGGCAACACCTACGCACCTCTTGGGGCCAGTGATTTTTCAGCTTTCCTGCCGAAGATTATAGCGGCTAATCCCGATTTCATCGTTTTTAACAACTTGGGTCGCGACCAGAACGCTGCTCTAAAGCAGGCCCATGAGATGGATATCATTGGTAAGAAAAAGATCTTCTGTAGCAAGACCGAAATCACCACCATGAAAGAGATCTATCCCATGTATGATGAGAATGTTTTCGGAGGGGTGACTTTTTATTGGGGACTTCAAGACAAGTATCCTGCAGCCAAGAAGTATGTCAAGGCATTCTGGGAGAAGTACAACGAGCCACCCCTGCAGGACGGGGAGGCTGGTTTCTTCCAGGTAATGGCTCTCCTTGACGCAATCAAGCGAGCGAAGACCACAGACACGGAGGCTGTGATCAAAGCCTTGGAGGACGGCAAATATACCATTACCAAAGGGGAGGAATATTATCAAAAGTGCAATCACCAGAGGGTGACGAGCCAGATCATCCTGCGTGGCAAGGGCAAGAGAGCTGAGGGCTGGAGTATGGCTGAAGTCGTAGCCGAAATCCCGGCAAGGGATATTATGAGAAATTGCGATCAGGCCATAAAAGATCTACCCCTCTCTACCATCGAACTGCCTAAATAGCCGAATATAGCGGCAGCCTCCCTTTGGAGAGAGGCTGCCGCAAGAAAAGGGCGGGACCTTGAAGAATGTTTAACATACCTCTGAATATATTGCTCATGCAGGTGATCCTGGGATTGGCCTTGGGAGCTATCTTTATTCTCCTTGCCAGTGGTTTATCCATGATCTACGGCCTCATGGACGTCGTCAATTTTGCTCACGGCGTCTTCTATATGCTGGGGGCCTACGCCATTTATACGGTGAACCGCTATTTGGGGAACTTCGGGCTAGGGGTAGCGTTTTCTGTCATTATTGTAGCTTTGTTGGGAAGCATTGTAGAGCTTACTCTTTTACGGCCTCTTTATAAAAGGAATAATCCACTTTATCCTCTGTTATTAACTTTTGGTTTGGCCTTGGCGATTCCGGACATTATCAAGATCATCTACGGACTCGTGGGGAAATCCATTCAATATCCGGAGTCATTGATGGGGAGTTTTCTTTTGGGGGCGCTGATCATCCCGAAGTACAGGGTCTTTGTGATTATTTTTACCTTTACAACCCTGATCGCTCTCTGGCTGTTCCTGAAGAAAAGCGATCTCGGAATGATTCTCCGGGCGGCAACCCGGGACAAGGAGATGGTCGATATTCTCGGAGTGAGTGTGCCCAAAGTGATGACGGGCGGATTCACAATGGGAATTGCCCTTGCAGCCCTGGGAGGTAGCATC
>Ga0214473_10010886_pt1 | contig 10684 bp, 11 predicted proteins | sample RVTome_7_FD_203509 | JGI IMG/M metagenome (GOLD analysis project Ga0214473, IMG submission 203509) | Soil microbial communities from uranium-contaminated site in the Upper Colorado River Basin, Wyoming, United States - RVT98D197 | ecosystem: Environmental > Terrestrial > Soil > Contaminated >... | reverse complement strand
GACATCCTGATGGAGCCCGAGGTCGGCTACTCGCTCACCCACGCCAAGACCGCGCTCGAGGACGCCGACTGGATCAGCGGCGACCACCGGCCCGAGGGCGTGATCGTCGCGGCCGGGCCCGGCGTGAAGCCGTTCGAGCAGCCGCCGATGCTGATCGACATGGCCCCGACGATCCTGGCCGCGCTGCGGGCCCCCGCCTCGATCGAGCACACGGGGCGGATCCTGCACGAGGTCGTGGGCGCCGAGGCCGAGGTCACGCGCCGCGAGGACGCAGCGCCGGCGATCGCGATCCCCGGCATGCCGAGCGGCGAGGAGGACCTGGCGGTCAGCGACACCGAGGCCGACGAGATGGAGGAGCACCTGCGCGGCCTCGGCTACATCGAGTAGGGGCAGCCCTTCTCCCGGCGACAGCCGATACCGTTTCCGGTATCGCTCGCGTCCGAGGGATCCTGCTGAGGGCCTTGGGTTGCCTCAGCCCCGTGGCCGACGAGTCGGAGGAGCACCCCTGTCGGCTACCTCGAGGAGTCGTCGCGTCAGGTCTCGCGGGGACCCTCGTAGCTCACCGGGTGGTTGATCCACGCGAGGCACATGTCGCAGAACGAACCCCCGCTCCAGCTCGCGTAGGTGAGGTCGTCGATGTCCTCGACGTCGCTCGATCCGTCGGCGCTGACGACGTGGGCGCGGTTGGGCTCCTCCGAGAACGCGATCTGCGACCCGTCGGGTGACCACACTGGATCACCCCACAGACAGCAGCCGCGGTTCCCGTAGGACGCGACCAGCGACGCCGTCGAGCCGTCGGCGGGCGCGACCCAGATGCGGATCTCGCCCGAGGCGGTCGCCAGGCCATGCTCCTCGGCGAAGACGATCCGAGATGCGTCGGGCGACCAGTCGGCGGTCGTGAGCTCCCCTGCCGCGACGATGCGGATGTTCGACCCGCCCGTGTCCATCACGAGGAGCTGCGCCGCGCCCGTTCCCTCGACGAGGACGGCGAGACGTGAGCCGTCCGGCGACCACGAGAACGCATAGATGGTTTCTACGTAGCCGGCCAGCTCGACGACGGGAGAAACCTCGCCCGTATCCACGTCGACCGAATGGATCGACCGGGTCTCGTCTCCGAACACGATCCGCGTATCGTCCGGAGACCAGGCGAGGGTCGAAGTGATCCCGGCCGTCGATGCGAGATCGGTCACGAGACCGCTCGCCGGGTCGATGATGTGGAGCATCGAGTTCTGTTGCACTGCGAGGAGAGCCCCGGTGGACGACCAGTCCCAAGAGGGGCGCCCCGTCCCGGGGATGCCCCGTCGGCCGACCACCTGGCGTCGTCGAGATAGCCGAGTTCCTCGACGAGGACGCGCGCGTCGCCGGTCGCGGGGTCCACGGCGAGGAGATCGCCCTCGTTGAAGGGGTACCAGAGGATCTCGCCGGCGCTCCGGAGGATCGGCCCGCTCGGCGTCGGCGTCGGCGTCGGGTCGGTCGCCGGAACGCTCGGTGACGCCTCACGCAGCTGGGACGCGCCGGCGAACAGCACCGCGATCGCGGCCGCGACCCCGAGCGCCCCGACGATGACGGTCCTTCCGGCGCGGCGCTGCGCGCGACGGGTCAGCGGCTCCGCGTCGAGGAACGGGACCGGCTCCTCGGCCGCAATGCGCTCGAGGAAGTTGCGGACGTCCTGGTCCATCATGTCGTCACCTCGGGGATCTGGCGGAGGGCCTCGAGCCCGCGCGCGACGAGCGAGCGCACGGTCGCGGGGCGGCATCGCAGCACGTCGGCGATCTCGGACTCGTGGAGGTCTTCGTAGTAGCGGAGGACGATCGCCGCGCGCTGCCGCGGAGGGAGCGAGAGCAGCGCGGTGCGCATCGACTCGTACGCGGCGACGTCTCGATCGGTGTGGCCTTCGCGGAACTCGGCGCTCCGCCGCTCGAGGTAGGACCGCTCGACCGCCCGGCGCCGGAAGACGTCCCTCGTCAGGTTGACGATCGTCCGGCGGAGGTAGCCGTCGAACGCCCCGGGGTCGCGCAGGTGGTGGAGGCGGCCGACGAACCGCAGGAACGCCTCCTGGACGAGATCCTCGGCGAGCGCCCGGTCGCCCGTCAGGAGGTAGGCGAGCCGGAACCCCGCCGGGGCAGACCGATCGTAGATCTCGGCCAGCCGGTTCACGCCCGCCTGTTCTGCTCACATGTCGGCGAGCATCGTCGTCCTTTTCGCACCCACATCACCAGGACGCGCGAGGGCCCGATCCTGTTGCGCAGCCGGCCGAACCTCTCGGGAGAACACCTCCCGGCCTCGGCTACTTCGAGTACCCCCGCCAGACCCCGAAGCTAGGGTCGAGGCGCGGTTCGACGCGCGATCAGGTTGAGGCCCCCCACGACGAGGGCGATCGCGCGGGCGATCCCACCCCGCCGGCGCGTTCGACCGCTCGACGCCGGAAGTGGTTCTTCGAACGGTCGCCACCACCCCGGTCCGATCGTGCTCCATGTTCTCCTGACGCGCGAGCCGCTCGTTCCGTGGCAACCCGATACCGATGTCGGAGGGCGGTGCTACGCTCGCGAGCGACATGGAGGCAGCGCTCTGGACCGCGATCGGCTTGGTGGCTGCGACCACGCTGGGGAGCCTGTTCTACCTCGGCTCCCGGCTCGACGCGCTCGCCTCGAGGATGGACGCCCGCTTCGCCCAGGTCGATGAGCGCTTCGCCCAGGTCGATACGCGCTTCGCCCAGGTCGACAACCGGTTCGCGCAGCTCGACGCGAGGTTCGACACGCTGATCGCGCGGATGGACTCGAGGTTCGATGTATTGGAGATAAGGTTCGACGCGCTCGGGGCCCGCATCGACGCTCACGTCGAGCGCCACGCAAGCTGACGCGCCCGACGCCCCCATACGCCTTCCTCTCAGGGCGTCGGGAACTGCGGTTGCAGATCCGCCCAGTCGATCCCGTCGACGAGGCGGCGGAGGTCGGAGCCGTCCACGCCGATGCTCCAGAGCGAGCTCGGGCCGCCGTCGGCACCCGGCCTTGTGAAGAGGATCCGGTCGCCGCCGAGGGAGAGCGGAGCCAACAGACGTCCGTAGGGCTTCATATCGAGGCTGTTCCCGTCTCTGGGATCAATCGGCGAACTCGCCGAGTGCTGTCATGAGACAACAAGTCATCAGACGGCGAGCTGGCTACCCATCCATTAGCGGAATCCGGTAGAGCACCGCCTGCCACCCCCGGAGCTTCTCGACGTGGGCCGAGATCCAGAGCTGCCCGTGGCTTGCGTGCGCGCTGCCGCTGGCCTGCGGCGACCCGATCCGCGCAACGACGCGATCGGTGGCCGGGTCGATCTGTGCGACCAACTCGGAGCTGGCACGGAGCCAGACGAACCCCGCTCCGACGGTGAGATCGCCGCCCTCGATGGCTGCGTCCACGGGGATCGTGGCGACGACCTCGTTGGACGTTGGGTCGACATGGGACACCGATCCATCGAGCTGATTCATAACCCACACACCGCCCTCACCCACATCCAAGAACCGTGGGCCGAAACCGACATCTATCTCCGACACGACCTCGCCCGTCTCAGCGTCAACGCGCACGACGCGATCCTCGAAGGGGTAGGTGATCCAGATCCCACCGAGGCCGGCACGCACGGCGGTGCCCCCTTCCGGTACGTCGTACGTCTCGGTGATCTTGACGATTTCTGGGTCGATCCGAGCGAGCACGCACCCGGAACAGTCATCTCCATCGGCGATCGCCCAGATGCCGCCCTCGCTTGCACCGATGCTCGACTCTCCTTCGGCCGGAACGTCGACCGCCACCCAATCGGTGACCTTGCCGGTCTTCGGGTCGATGCGCGCGACGCCTCGTCTTCCGCACGTCGCCGTCCACAGGGCACCGAACCCCGAATCCATCGAGGCACAAGGCGACTGCGGCACGGCGACCGAGCCCTGAAGACGACCGGTCTCGGCGTCGTAGAACCCTATGCCTTTGCCCACGCCGCTCACCCATGCACGTCCGAACTCCACGAGGACCCAATCGGCGCTCGCCGGGGCGCGGATAGCCTCACCGCCCGCCTGCCTCACGCTTGTGATCTCCGGCAGCTCCGGCTCAGGTTGGGGCGAGGGGGTCTGCGCTTCAGAGGGGACCGTGGCGGGCGACGTCGCTCGGATATCGCCTGACCCATCGTCTGCGGCAGCGTCCGTCGCCTCCGGACCCGACGTGCAGGCTGCAAGCGCGAGCATGATCGCCAGCGCGACAGAACGTCCTGGGCGGATCCTCATCAGGCTTCCTCCTCCGACCCTACGGCCGCAGATCCGCCCAGTCGATCGCGTCGAGGAGGCGGCGGAGGTCGGAGCCGTCCGCGCCGATGCTCCAGAGCGAGCCCTGGTCGGCGTCGGGGTCATACCTCATGAAGAGGATCCGGTCGCCGTCGGGGGAGAACTCGAGGACGTGGAGCCACTCCGGCCTCTTCACGTCCACGAGCGACGTGTCGGTTCCGGTCGCGACGTCCCGCACCAGGAGCTCGTCAACCTCGAACGCGACGAGGTCACCGTTCGGCGACCATGCCACGCTCCAGAACTCCTCCCACGCGCCGCTCACCTTCTGGGCGTCGGGTTCGTCGGCGTCCTCCACGACGAGCGATCCGCGGTCGGCGTAGGCGAAGCGTGACCCGTCGGGCGAGTACGCGCCGGACCGAGCGACTTCCGGGAACGGCGTGGGAGCAGCGCCATCGAGGGGCACCTGCACGCCACGGAGCAGGACGGATGTACCATCCCGCGACCACCCCGCCGGGGAGTAGTCCCCCGAGGGCCTCAACTCCGACGGCACGGTGAGGGCCGCCTGGCGCGTGCCGTCGAGCCCGTAGACGCCGATCGTCGGGTCCCCCTGGCCCTCGGGCGCCCAGAAGTCCATGACCGCGACGCGCGTGGAGTCGGGCGACCATGAGATCGTCCATCCCTGGCCGGGGAACGAGGTGATGACGTTGCCCTCCGCATCGCTAATCAGGACCGTCCCCCCCGGACGCACCGGGCAGCCCCAGTCCCAGTACGCGAGGTACCGACCGTCGGGGGACCAGGCCGTCCCGTGCACGACGTAGTACTCGGCTCGCTCCTCGCCCGGCGGGCACTCGTCGGTATAGGGTGCGCCGTCCGCGATCCGGACCGCGTTCGAGCCATCCGCGTCGGCCAGGAAGACGTCCCCGTCGACGCCGTAGGCGAGGGCGCTCGAAACCACGGGAGCGGGCTCGGGGAGCGTCGGCGTCGGGACATCCTCCTGGACGCCGGGTGTCGTCACCCAGACCGTCGGCTCGCCGTCGTACTCGCCGAGTGCGGCGAAGCGCGATCCCCACGCCACGACCTCGATCATGGCCGCGCCCGGCGCGTTCTGGGGATCCCCCGGTTGGGCGACCCGGAACTCGGGGCCGCTGGGGACCCTGACCCACGTCTCGCCGTCCACCGAGGTCATGACGACGGCTTCACGAGATGCACAGTCCGTGATGCACTCCATGGTCGCGCCCACCGCGACGTAGCCACCGTCCCCCGCCGCGACCGAGTACAGCTGGAGGCCGTCCGGGCCGGGGCGGTGCAGACGCCAGTCCCGTCCGTCGGGTGAGTACCAGATCGCAGCCGTGCTCACCTGTCCGACGGTGATCTGTCCGACGGCGACGAAGCCATCCGGACCGGCCGTGATCTCGGAGATGGAGCTGCCCGGGGGGAAGACGTCCGCCTGGGTGGGAACGTCGGTCCAGGACCGGCCGTCTCGGGAGGTCCAGACGACGACCACATCGGAGTTGTCCTTGAGCATGGCCGATCCCGTGGCGACCAGCCGACCTCCCCGATCCGCGACGTCCCTCAGGTAGATCTGCGGCGTCTGTCCATCGTCCCCCGGGTAGACCTCGGGTGGGACCGGGGGGACCGACGCTCGCTCCCAGGTCATGCCGTCGGAGGAGTACCACGCTCCCATCCAGGATCCGACCGCCACCAGCCCCGGCCCCCCGGGTGCGACGGCCGAGATGAACAGCGTGTCCCCGAAGACCGGATCGTCGGGAAGCCGGTTCCAGGAGACCCCGTCCTCCGACGTCCAGATCGTCGGCTCCCCGGTGCCGGCAGTGGGCCCATCCGATCCCGTCGCGATGAAGCCAGGGCCTCCGCTCCTGATGTCGTTGATGTCGGTGCGGTCGAGATCCTCGGATGGGGTCCGGGTCCAGGTGGCTCCGTCGGACGAGGTCCAGGCGGTTGCCGGTCCGCCGTATGGCACGCCCACCGCCGCAAGGCGATCCGGACCTGCGACGAGGATGCTTGGACCATCTCCACCAGCGAGCGGCGGGTCGAGCTGGACCCGCGACCACGACTCGGGCGTGTTCGGAAGGTCTGGAGGAACGGCCGGGACCTGAGGCGTCGATCGGATCGCGATGACGCCCAGCCAGCCCACGCCGATCGCGATCGCGAGGCCCAGCACCCCCGCCCGGACCCGCTGGTCGCGACGCTTGCGATCGCGCCTGACCACGAGCGCGTCCATCACGTCGGTCGGTGGATCGAAGGCGCGCTTGGCGCGCTCGAGGAGCTGCTTCGTCTCAGCCATCCGTCTCACCTGCGTTCCGCTTGAGCGCCGCTCGTCCCTGCGAGACGAGGACGCGAACCGTCGGAGCCTTGATCCCGAGGAGCCGCGCGGCCTCCTCGGAGCTGTGATCGAGCAGGTCGACGAGGACGACCGCGGCCCGCTGCCGGGGGGTGAGGGCGGCGAGGGCTCGGACGACCGCCTCGCGCGCCTCGACCTCGGCGAGCTCGTCGCGCGGCGCGGCCAGTCGCATCGCGCGACGGACGGCGAGCGCGGCGCGCCGCCGCCGCTTCCGCCACAGGTTCATCGCGGTGCGGAACAGGTAGCCCGTCGGATCGTCCATCTCGGCGACCCGGTCCCAGCGCTCCCAGACGCGGAGGAAGGCCTCCTGCATGACGTCCTCGGCCTCGGGGCGGTCCCGGGTGATCAGGCAGAGCGCGCCGTAGAGGTTCGCGTGCTCGGCCTCGACGAGGTCCTCGAACGCCGTCATCCGGTCCACCGCCCTGGTACCGGGCGGGGCCTCGGAGACGAGACGGATGGGCTCGTTCATAGCTACCGACATGAACCCCTGGGAGGCGAAGATCGATTATGTGGGTGAGCCCGCCCGAACGCTACGGGTGCTTCGAGGAGGTCACGGCTCGATCCGGATGGAGTCCAAGATCGCGCGCAGCTCCTCGAGGTCCTCGGATGGAGAACCGGGGGACCGCTCGGCCGCGATCATCAGGCGGGTGCCTTCGACGTCGAGGATCCAGAACTCCTCGGTGTAGCCGGGACCCGTGTAGCCGTAGAACGCGTCCCCCGGTTCCGTGTCGATGGCCGCGACCCAGCTCTTGAGGTTCCCGTCGGGGCATCCCACGAAGATCCCGTCGTCCCCTTCGCCTTCGAACGGCAGGTTCGGCACGGTCAGCTCGAGGTGCGTCCCGCGGTACCCGTAGATGGCCACGTCCTGCGGCGGGGACGTCACGCGGAACGGGGCCAGGTCCGCGAGCGCCGCGGCGAGGTCGTCCACGCTCGGTCCGACCGGCGGATCGGCCCACGAATGGTTGCGGCACCCGTGGCGGACCAGGTTCGACACGGTGGTGATGCTCACCCCGACGTGCCCAGCATCCGAGAACTTGGCCGCGCCGATCCACTGCTCCCATCCCTCGGCGGGGATCTCGTACACCACGCGGAGTGGGGTGGAGGGGTCGACGTCCGGGTCGATGGAGTAGGTGCCGGGCTCGAGGGGTGCGAAGTACTCGATCTGCATGACGTCCTGAACCGCCGAGGCCGGACTCTGGTCGCCCGGCGCCTCGGGAGAAGGGATGAGGACGTTCGACGCCTCCGTCCCCGGCTCGCACGCTCCCAGCGCGAGCACGACGGCCAAGACGACGAAACCTGAGCTGATCCGCATCACGCGCACCCGCAGGAGTACGAACCACCGTTCCAGCTCCTGTACGTAAGCTCGTCGATGCGCTCGGCGTCGCCAGAGCCGTCGGCGTCGATCGCCGATACAACCACTGATCTGCCGCCATCGGTCCGGAACGCGACCCGGGACCCGTCGGGCGACCATATGAGGTCCTCCTGACAGATGAGCGCGCACGAAGCGGGGAGCGGAGTCCCGATCTCGGTCGGAGCGGAACCGTCCACCGGCGCGACCCAGACCGACCCATCGTCCTCGTAGGCGAGCCGCGTCCCATCGGGGGACCATGCAACACGCGTCGCGGGGTAGTAGTCGATCAGGACGCGGACGTTCGATCCGTCGCGGTCCATGACATACACGCCGCCGCCCCCACCGCCCGCGTCGACCATGACGGCGATGTGTGCTCCGTCCGGCGACCAAACGATCTGGTCGACCGAATCGAGGTGCTCGCCAGGCAGGCGCACCAGGAGCGAACTCGCTCCGCTCCGAACGTCGATCGAGAAGATCGCACCGCCTCGCGCCCCGAACACGAACCGCGTCCCGTCCGGTGACCACGCCGGCGCGGACGTGACGTCGCCGACGTCTTCGGGGAGCGACCCGACATCGGTCGTCTCGCCGGTCAGCGGGTCGATCGTGCTCAACGAGGAACCTGCGATGTTGGTGTGGAGCGGCGACGTCAGTCGGATCGTCGCGAGCTCGGCACCCGTCGAGGACCACGCCAACATCGACGCGCCGGTGGCGACCTGGCGAGGCTCCTGCGACGCGCTCACGACCCACAGTCCGATGCCCTCCGGCCCCGGGGCCTCGTACGCGACCCACCGGCCGTCGGCCGACCATCTCGCGGAGTAGACGGTCTCGAGGGCCTCGACGAGGACGCGTTCCTCGCCAGACCCCGGATCCACGGCGACGAGATCGCCGGGTGTCTCGAGCGGCACGCCGGTGAAGCTCAGCACCTCGCCGTTCGCGCGCGCGAAGCTCTCGCTGGGGGGCGGCGTGGTCTCGTTCGCCGGGGCCGACCCGGCCGGATGCCAGGGCCCCGAGGCCGCGAAACCGAACGCTCGGACGTTGGAGCCGTTCGCATCGGCGATCGCCAGGCCGGCCGGGCTCTCTCCCGGCTGAGGGTCGAACTCCGAGCGTCGGATGGACCCTTCCGGGCACAAGCCAGCATCGGGGTGTTCGTCGCACGGGATCGTGTACGCGATCTGGGATCCGTCGGGCGACCAGTACGGCGAGATCCCACCGGTGATCACCTTCGTGAAGTCCGAGCCGTCGGTGGCGAAGGTGTAGATCGCGGGGCGGCCGCCCCCCTCGTTGTCGCCCAGCCCGATCGCGAGGCGATCGCCCGCCGGCGACCACTCCAGGCCGGTCACGCCCACGAAGACCGTTCCCTCGTCCGCCAGGATCTCGCGCGCGTCGGTGCCGTCCGCGTTCGCCACCCACACGTGCTCCTCGTCGACGTTCCCGGCGATGTCGTCTCCGTAGACGAGGTAGGCGATCTGCGTCCTATCGGGCGAGAAGGCCACCCAGTCCGCCTCGAAGGTCGCGAGACGATCCGGCCGACCGCCGTCGACATCGACGACGTGGAGCCCATCCTGCGCAGCGAACATGACGCGCGACCCGTCGGGCGTGAACGCCGCGCCCGCGAACTGCATCGGGTCGCGGTTCAGTTGGGTCACGGATCCGTCGGCGTGGAGGACGAGGAGGTACTCCTCGGCGAACAGCGCTTCGACCGTTCGCTTGAGCAGCAGCTCGGTGCCGTCGCTCGACCAGGCGAGCGGCATGGCATCTTCGAGGTCCAGTCGCACCAGCGTTGAGGCGATGTCGTCGGCGACGCTCGGTCCTTCCGCCGTGTCGGAGGGGCCGCTCGGGCCGACGGCCCAGAGGCCAGGGTCGTAGCCGCGATCGGTCCCGTCGTTCAGGTAGACGATCCGGCCGGCGACCGGGGCGAAGATCCCGAGCTCCTCGGAACGGTCGGCAGGCCTCGGCGCGGCATCGCGTTCGAGGACGAACCAGCCGCCGAGCCCGACGAGCGCGACGACGATCCCGACCGCCGCGGCTGTGGCACGCTTCACGTTCTCCTGGTGCCGGCGTCGGCGATCGAGCCCGCCGAGCACGTCGGGCGGCGGCGCGATCCGATCTCGTGTTTCGCGCAGGAGCTGCTTCGTCTCAGGCATCGACGTCGTCTCCAGTTCTGGCTCGGAGGGCGGCCCGTCCCTGCGAGGCGAGGACCCGGACCGTCGTCGCCTTGACGCCCATGAGTCGCCCGGCCTCCTCCGAGGAGTAGTCCAGGAGGTCCGTGAGGACGAGGCTCATCCGTTGCCGGGGGCTGAGCGTCGCGAGCGACCGGAGGACCTCGTCACGCGACTCGACCTCCTCCAGCTGGTCGCGCGGGGGTCTGGGTCGGATCGTATGGCGGATCGCGACGGCGGCCCGGCGGCTGCGCTTGCGGTACAGGTTCATGGCGGTGCGGTAGAGGTAGCCGGTCGGGTCCTCGAGCGAACGCACGTGGTGCCAGCGCTCCCAGACCTTGAGGTAGGCGTCCTGCATCAGGTCCTCGGCCTCCGCCCGGTCGCGCACAAGGAGCCGGAGGGCGCCGTGGAACCGCGCCGTCTCGGCGTCGACGAACGCTTCGAACGTCGAGGCGAGGTGATCGACCTCCGATGGGCCCACCGGAGCCGTATACACGATGGCCGCCGTCTCATCCATCGGCGTCATGAACCCCTACCTCGGCCGGAGGGTTTAGGTGGATGTCGGGGTG
>Ga0214473_10010885_pt1 | contig 10684 bp, 13 predicted proteins | sample RVTome_7_FD_203509 | JGI IMG/M metagenome (GOLD analysis project Ga0214473, IMG submission 203509) | Soil microbial communities from uranium-contaminated site in the Upper Colorado River Basin, Wyoming, United States - RVT98D197 | ecosystem: Environmental > Terrestrial > Soil > Contaminated >... | reverse complement strand
ATAAAACCCCTCCTGGGGAAAATTCCCTTTTTTCCTTTATATAGTATATAAATAATATTTACTACACAATATATTGGGTGTCAATCAAAAAAATGCAGAAATCAATACTTGTTGACTCGTAAAAAGGTATAATATGAAGATAGGTTTCGCCAAAAGGGATATGCCGGGATGACCCGAGATAAGGAGGGATATCTTATTTAAATATAAGGATATTATGAAATTTAAAAATTATTTTCAGGTTTTGCAAAAAATTTCAATAATTTTTAAATTTTTCCCTACAAATTGGCCTTCATAAGGTTCAATTTTAAAATTTCAATACCAATATAATAAATTAATATAATTACAATTAATGACTTACTGAGCCATTATATTGCCTTATTTTTTAGCAAAATCCCTTTGCATTTCTTTCTAAATGAGTGCCAAAAATAAGAATAAATTTATTCAACTCAGTGCCAAAGTATTAATAATTTGATTTTATTAATTAAAAATGTAATTAACGATGATTTATAATTTAATTTAATGAGTGCCATAGAGCGCCACCACTAAAAAAAGATTGACAAGTTAAAAAAAGAAGTTTATTCTTCTTATTACATAAGTGCGTGAATGCGCAATTTGAGGACTATGGAAAAGAACCTATTTACAAGTACCGAAGTTAAGAAAATATTGAGTGTTTCCCAAAGAAGGATTACTCATTTGGTCGATAAGGGACTTATTGTGCCCGTTCAAAACGCAAAGGGGGCCGGCAGTAAGAGATTATATAGTTATTTAAATTTATTGGAGTTTTCTTTGGCTGAAATTTTATTTAATATGGAGTTAGGAATTCATCTCGTAAAAAGAATCCTCTCGGATTTAAAACGCGAAGGAATCCTTGAATTGTGGGCAGAAAACTTCGAGGGCCATTTCACTCGGTTGGCGAAAGAATATAGTCAGTGGGCCAAAGACGGTATGAATCAGAGGGATGGTTGGAGTTTGGTGTTGAGTAATGGAAATAAGAAAATTATTGACTGGGGAGACGTGGAAGAAATTAAAAAAGGTCTTATGCCCAAAACTCAAATAGGAAGTTTTTTTTATTGTTTTAAGAAAGATGGAACAAATAAAATGACAATTATTCCCTGGGATCTTAAATTTTCAATCGGGGTTCCTTTTTTACAAAAGGAAATTTTTGAGAGTAAAGGAATAATTGTAATTAATTTAGGGGAAATTAAAGAGAATTTGGATAAAATGGTTTCAGTTAATAAATAAAAAAATTTCGGCTATTAATTACACGGTCGTGCAATTGCGCAATTAATACAAAAGGTGATAAAAATGAGAATATGGTTAAAGGTTAAAATCTTGACAACATTTGGGTCCCAACGCGCTTTCGCACAGGCTTGCTCAAAAACAGATGACTGGATTTCTAAAATTATATTAGGGATCAAGAATCCCAACATGGAAGAGAAAAAATTAATTACCGAGAAGTTGGGGGTTAATTATGGGGACGATTTATTCATTAACCAAACAAAAGATATTTAAATACTATCTCATTTTATACTAAAAATGAAAGCAAATAACCCATATTTAACCTTCAAAGATTTCTCCTATTATACCGAGATGCCAGAGCGGACTCTCCGGCGTAAAGTTAAAAAAGGGGAGATTATTTCCCTTAAGAAAGAGGGTAAGCGACTCTTCCATTATACAAGCCTGCCTTCCCAAAAGGCACAAGATTCCTTCTTACGGGATCAGGGGATTTCGCCCAAAACAGACCATAATTCAGATGGCCTTAAGATGTTCGACCTTAAACCTTGGCAAAAAGAAGAGGCCGATAGAAGAGAAGCCATAGTAAAAGAATATCTCACGGTTTATAGAGATGTGCCTCCAAAAAAAAGGACCGAGTTTAAACGAAAATTCGCAAAATTAAAGGGTATCGGGGTTCGAACCCTTGATAATTATATCGCTCTCTTTAAGGGGGATGGTTATTATAATCTGATTCCGGATTGGAATAATGGAGCCAGGGAGAAACTCCTTAACGCTGAAATAACCAAATTTATTGAGCGGTCTTATCTTGTAGAATTAGGTCCCCCATTGAAAAAAGTTTGGGAAGATTCGGTCAGACTACTCGGGGGCAAATATCCAAGACATCCCTCCTATCGCACCTTCGCCCATTACGTCCATTCTAAATGGACTTCTTCTCAGCAGCTTCTTATCCGAGACCCGGAAGCCTGGAATAGAAAATATTCCCCTCATGTCCGTAGAGATTGGAGCAAGGTTGAGATTAATGAGGTTTGGCTCGCAGACGGAAAACAACTTGATATTTGTTGCCTTTACCGGGGAAAACCTATTTTCCCTTGGGTCTCTGTTTTTATGGATGCCAAATCCAGGAAGTTCGTTGGCTGGATCATGACTCCGACTCATAACTCCCTGTCTATCGGTCAAGCTTTTGTTTATGGGGTACGTCAATACGGCCCCCCGAAAACCGTCTATATTGACCACGGCAAAGATTATAAAAGTAAATATATTTCCGGCGAAAAAGTGAGAAAAGATAAGGTAATTAAACTTTTTGAAGATATCGACCAAACAATGATTCCAGGCATTCTTCGGGATCTTGGTGTCGAAATATTTTTTTCCGCGCCTTATAACCCGAGGGAGAAAATCATTGAGGCGAATTTTGGAATTTTTACTGATCGACTCCGACACTTGCCAGGATACAGGGGACATAACATAAAAACCCGGCCTAAGAAATTAACCCAAGAATTAAAAACCGGGAGCCTTCTTTCCTTTGAAGAACTCTCTTCCTATTTAGACAAATTTATTAAAGACAGAAACGACAGACCGCACTCAACGACCAACAAAACTCCTAATTCCTTTTATGAAAATTTTATCCCACAAATTCCTTCCCAGGCAGTATTGGATTACCTCTTAATGGATGTGCGCCGCGTCAAGGTAAAAGATTCTTCAATTGTTATTGACCGTCATTTATATCGGGGTGAAGAACTTTTTAGGCTTGCCGGGGAAGAAGTTGAGGCCCGGAGAGATCCGAAAGACATCACCAGGGCGGTCATTATTCATAAGGGTCAGATTTTCGGAACGGCCAGTTTAGAGATGCCGGATCATTACCGAGGGCCACTTACCCTTGAAGCGAGTAAAACCTGTGCGAGGGAAAGAAAACAAATCCGCAAATATAGAGAGGCGGTCTGGAAGGCGGAGGGCATTATTGATGATCCTATCCGGATGGAAATTGAAATCGAACAAAGGGAAATTTCACGGAAAAGAGATATCCGCCCGGCCCCTAATCCAAAGGTTATTTCATTACATAAAAAAGAAAGCCTCGCCCGAAAGGTTTCTAAAGTATTGAGCCAACCTGATCCCGAAGCAATGGAAGAAGTTCGGGTGGCGGTTGGAGGGGGGAAAGATATCTTTGCGCGGCTGGCCGCGAGTCTGCGCCCGGTTTCAAAGGAAGATACTATACCCATACCTCGTTATATAAAAAAACTGTCTTATAGCCCTTCGGAGATAGATGAAGACTCATTTTAAGGAGAGTTAAATGTCGCCTGAATTAGCATTAAAACCAGCTTTAACAGAAGCCAGGGTTTCAGAAAATGGTTACAGCAATGAAACCTATGCAAGGTTTGTCTTCTGGATCAATCAGACTGGAAATTCTCAAAAGCGAGTGGCCGGGATGATCGGGCGAAGCGCAGCCGCGATTAACCAATATATCCACAAAAAATATGAAGGGAACATTCCTGAATTTGAAAAGGATATCGAGAGCCTTCTCCGAAGGGAGGAAGATGTTGAGTTCCCTTTTAAAAACCCTACTTTTCGGTTAACCAGCATTTCTCAAAGAATATGGACCGTTTTGCAATCCTGTGATCAAGACCGGGATATGGGTGTTATAACAGGTCCTGCGGGGTGCGGTAAATCAGAAACTTTAAGGGAATATAAACGTCAGGTGCGAAGCTCAATCTTCATTACCGGGGATGTTGTTAGCCGGTCGGCAAGTTCATCTCTTGGACTTCTCGGACGCAAATTGTCAATAGGAAATCGAGGCAGTAATAGTAATTTTTTGCAGAGGATTACTGAAGTTTTAAAGGATAGTGGGCGCCTTATAATTGTTGACGAGGCCCATTTTTTCGACTGGGGGGCATTTGAAGTTTTTCGGAAACTTCATGACTGTGCGGGAATTGGGGTTGTGTTTTGCGGCCAGGAAAGAATTTACGAGGAAATGAGGGGTGGGCGGCGTTCTTTTCTTTGGGATCAGATTTTTTCGAGAGTTGGAGTCCGGTGTCACCTAAGCACCATTGAAAAGAAGGACATTAAAATACTTACCGATACCATTTGCCCTAACCTTGATAAGCCGTGCTTGGAATATTTACTTGCCAAAGCAACGGGAAAAGGCCGGTTCCGGGTGATGATGAAAACCCTTCAGAGAGCGGTTAGAATAGCGGACTCTGAAAAGGTCCCGGTGACCTTGGATATTTTAAAAGAGGCCAATAGCCTTCTTCTTTTATAAGGACATCAATCTATGGTGCTGAAAAAAACATTATCTCTTGAAGGTCAAAAAGTCTTGAGGTCACTTGGTGAAAAAGAAGCCAAAATTATTCAAATAGATCATCTCAATAAAAAGGCTCGAAATAAAGCAATTTTTACCTTGGGTAAACAGGGAATAAAAGGAGTTTTATTGGCCGAGATTACCGGCCTTAGTACTCAATCTATCAGCCGGATATTAGAAACGGGAAGCAACAATAGCCGGGGTTTTTTTAACAAAAAAGAGAGGGAGCTTTTTCGGCTAAAAAAAGAGCTTGAAAAGCTGTTTGAGAGATATAGTTCTTTTATTAGGGAAAGGAAAGAAAGGAGGTGAAAAGGAAGCCCGGGTGGGGGAATAAACGCCAGGAGACCCTTTATGATTAACGCGAAACAAATAAAATTAATTTGGGTATTGGCCAGGCAGCTCGGGTTTGATGAGGGCCAGGTTCACGACATAATCTTCCAGTTCACGGCCCGAAAATCAATTAAGGCGTTATCGGATATTGAGGTCAGCCAGATCGTCGATCACTTTATCCAGCTGGGAGCCCAGGTTAAAAAGAGAAGGGAACCTCCCAAAGAATTACCGTTAAATGTGGTCGAACTTGTAACCCAAAAACAGATTCGGCTTGTTGATCTTTTAACGATTGAGTTGGGGTGGCAGGAAGATCCCGAACGCTTAAAGGGGTTTGTCAGAAGGGTTGTTAAGCGGGACCGGATTATCACCAAACAAGACGGAATGAAAGTTATTGAAGGACTGAAAAGCATCCTCAATAAAAAGAAGGGTGAGTCCTTTTTCCCTAAAACCCAAAAAGCCGTTTAAACGGTCCCCTGCGGGGCTTTCGCTTTCTAAGGGTATAAGGTTATGGGTTCGGGAAACTTAAACGAACTTAAACGAATTTAAACAGGTTTTGAACGATTTTGAATCACAAGGAGGGGAAAAATGGGGCAAGATCGAGTAGAGGAGCTTAAATGTGTCCTTCACCCAAACGTAATTAGGGCAAATGAACGCGAGGCGAAGGGGCTTAATGATGTTTTTGAAATGTTTAAAAAAGGCGATGAGGCGTGTCAACGGCCTTTCACTTTTGGCCTTGGGGTACTTGATGACCTGCACATGTGGTCTAGGAAAATAACTATCTTGGGACATATTATAGCCAGGTTGGCCGAACTGGAAGGGAAGCAGGATTATTCCTTTTTCTATTTCGGAGAAGCACTGGGTGATATTATCGAAGATTACGCAAAGGCCATTAACTGTGTTGTGAATAATGAAAATTTTAGGGATCACTTTCTGCGGACAGACGAAGAGGTGACAAAGTGAGGTTTTCAAAATGGGAAATGGAAAAGGTCGGTGTTGAGGTAATTGACAATAAGAGAATACTGTTAGGATGCAAGACCTGCCGACGCACTTGGAGCCCTAATTTATTGGAGGGAGGAAGACTTCCAAGGGGATACTGGAAATGCCCAGAAGGGTGCAATCGGGAGGCGAGGGCAAAAGGTCCCGCCTGGATGGGAAGAAAAATTTAACAAAAAAAATCGGGGGCGCCATGGGGAAAGTCATAGAGGATAAATTTAATAAAAAGTTAATTAATAAGAAAGAAAGAAAGAAAGGCAGAAACAGGAAGTATTTCTATACAAAAGGAAATTCAGTCCATTCGAAAAGGGCTGGCAGAAATAAGTGATGAACTGGAAGCATCCAAGAAGATACTAATGAAGGGAGAAGAGAGAGAAATGGAATATGCAAAGGAAATGAAGGCGATTTGGTGCGACTGGTTCAAGAAAAAGGGTCTTTGTCCTTAAATCTTGTCTGAGGCTTGCTCTGGATAGGCTGATCACCGAAAAGGCGGAAACTCTCACCGCCCTGCCAGGGCAAAACAAATGAGAGGCAACTTAGAGGGGGTTGCATGGGGCATGACATGCAGCCCCTTTTTTATTAAAAATTGGAGGTAAAGGACATGAGCAAAGAGAATGAAAACTTAATCTCGGAGGCCCTAAAGACCTACAAAATACCCCCGGAATATGTTTTCGCAAGTAGAGAAAACGAGGAGGCAGGTGAGGCTGTGATCGTCACCAATGGGGGTAAAAAGGTGGTCCATAAAAAAGGGGAAGCGGCCAAATTTGAATTGTCCCAAATGGAAATCACGGGCGAAAAGCCCATTGAAGAGATGGTATGGCATAAAAAACTAAATCAACGAATCAGTGTTAAAGAAATACTGGACCTTTTAAAGCTCAGTAGATCTCAGAGCAAAAAGGCATAGGACAAGAAAGGAGAAAGAGTCATGACAATCAACGAAAGCCTTTTAAACGATATTGAAAGGACATTGTTTTACCGTCATCACGCCACCGTGGGGAAAAATGAGTTGGAGAAGGCAACGGATGCCCTCGTTAAGTGTCTTGTTCCTGAACATAATACCGGGGGGCTAAGAGGCTTTGAAGGGTTAAGAGAAGCCTATGTTTATTTAACCGGTGATGAGGAAATAAAGGGCAAGGTCGGTTTTAATCCCTCAAAGGTATCGAGTGGATTGAGGGCTTGTGCTGATTTTAATTCAAGTACTTTCTCCTTTGCCTTACAGAATGCCCTAAGCATGTATCTGTCCAAGATCTATAATTCTTTCCCATATCATGAGGAAATACTTATCTCCGAAAAAAAGAGGGTCACTGACTTTAGGAAAATCCATTCCATTCAATTGGCCTATTCGCAAGACCTTCCGGAGGTTGATCCTGAAGCAGGAGACTATTCGTCACTCGATGACTATGTGGATACCGAGACTCAATATGATATTGGACAAAAAGGCGGAATCACCTGGGTAACAAGAAGGCATATTATAAATGACTCAATCGGTTTGATAAAGGCGATGATTGAAAGGAGGGCTCGATCCGCGAGAAGAACTCACGCCCGGTTTGTTTGGAGTTTTTTTGTTAATAATTTAAACTGTCCGGATGGAACAGCATGGTTTACCGAGGCTCACGGAAACTTAGGTACAGATGCTCTTGATTTTGATCCCCTGGCTGCGGCTATCGATGCGTTGGCCAACATGACAGAGCCCGGATCAGGAGAAACCATTGGGTTGGATCTTGCCACTTTTAATTGGTCTCTGGTTGTCCCTATTGGAATGTGGAAGCTGGCCGTGAGGAAAAACCAAGGGGAAAATTACTATACCTCAAATGATTTAACCACGAAAACAGAAAATCCCAATTGCCGGCTTTTCGGCGATCACAATGAAAGGATTGTTACCTGTCCTTTTCTCGCCGATGCCAATGATTGGGGGGTTATCAGGGACAAAGAAGATGTTCCAATTGTCGAAATGTCTTACCTCAATGGGCATGAGGAACCCGAATTTATTATTGCCGACGCCCCAGTGGCTGAAAGAAATTTTCGCGGTGATGATTACGGCTATAAGGTCCGGCACGAGTTTGGTGGCACCATTGCCGATTTCCGGGGTGGACATAAGTCTATTGTGCCCTAAACCCTGAAGTGTTTATTACCTCGTCCATGAGTCCTCCTTGTGGATTCCAGGCCAGGGCGGTTTTGATACTTCCCCGAGATCGTCCTGGGCCTGGGAAAAAAATAAGAGTCATAATGAGAAAAAGCCCTTTTCTGAGTGACATAGCCAAACAATACGATCCTAAAATTGATCATGTGTCCTTTTGCCTGCCCGGATTAATAGAAAACTGTAACGGCCAAGTGTTCGCGCGAAAGAGTGTTAAGGAATACAGAATACTAATCGATGAAAATCTTCTTTTTTGTGCAAACCGAGTTCTTTGGGTCTTTTTCCATGAGGTAGGACATATTATACTCGGGCACTTAGAACTAACAGATTCAGAAAGATTCTCTAAAAAATTGAAGCTGGAAAGAGCAGCCGATGAATGGGCCTTTAATCAAATGGGAATATTTGATCACCAAGGGCAAGTAAAAAACATCCCATGTTTTAACTGTATTAAAGATTTTTCTCTAAAGTGCCGCAAAGAATTTAAATGAGCCAAATCGATGAAATTCTTAAAGGCCAAGATTATTTTTATTGCACCAGGTTGGCTTGTAAATTACGGGTGAAAGTGTGTTTACAGCGCCAGGGGAAAAACCTCGACAGCACTTCTTTTAATGAAATAAAATTCCCCCATTGTGTGAATTGTACCCAGGGGGTCAAAAATAAACTCTTGCAAAAGTCAGGAGGATTCATGGTAGAAAATCTTGGAATAACGAGAGAAAAAAAGGAAGAAGGAAAAAGCATAACCCCTCAAACTGAAAACCCCAGGCTATGCGCATGTGGTAAAAAAACCCTTTCCCCTAATTGTCCCTATTGTCCATCCTGTATGTCGAAAAAATCAAGGACTGTTACGGGGGAAAAGGAGAATAAGGGGGACCCCTTCAAGGAGAGTTTAAAAGAGGCTAAAGGGGATATTAAAGGCTTATTAAAAGCCCCCGAAACACCCGTTCAAATTAGGCCGGGTAATGACATCCTGATTGACTTTAGCTCCCATGACTACATCTTAAGGGGCATAGAAAAGCTGGCAGAAGAAGAGGTTCGACCGGTTGGATTGCAGATAATTTACATCCTAAAGAGTTATTTGAAATCTCAGCAGACTCTTTAAAGAAAGGGATTAAATCAATCTAATTAATTTTTAACTTGAGCCGACATCAATAAGTCCCCCTCTCCCACCAGATCCCCGACACCTTAAGTCGAACAGGATTTGTGTTCTCTTTTTTTAGCCTTATATTTTTTTGGCAAAACCTCTTTGCACTTTGGCGAAACCTTTTTGCAGCTATTAAAAGGCATCAAAAGGGACGGCACAGTAAAAAGCGCCAGAGGCAAGCGCGCAAACTCTGACGAATGAGGCGTACATAAGAAGTACCCCGCAATTGGCCTGCCCCGCTGAAAACCGGGGAAGGGTGCAGTGCAACACAGCAGATGGACTTTTTACGAAGCCGTTAATAATATTCCGAGATAAGGGCGGTCTAATATCAACCAGCCTTGCTCCCACTCATCCAGCCCAAAGCCCCAAAGGCTCGCGGGACCAGAAGCAATTTGACAACATAAAAAGACCACAATATAATGCGTCCCGGATTGCTTATAAAAAAAACAGACTCAGCTTGGGAAGGGGTCCAGATGTCCACATTATTGATTGAAGAAAAATCATACCTGCGCGTTAAAAAGGAGATCGAGGCCATCAGTACGGATATCGATGTTGTGCTGATAGGCGAAGACGGCAGCCTGTCGGCCAAGGGCCAAAAAATCGAGGCCGGGGCTGTAAAACCCGACATGGCTTGGCTTAATATTGAAATACTTCTATCCGGTTTAATGGAGAAATTTGTCAAACTGGTTTTGGAGGCGGGAACGGTGAAGTGGCTCCAGACCTTTATGGCCGGTCTCGACCTTCCTTTTTATAAAGAGATGCTCAGAAAGGGCATTCGGATTACCCGAAGCAATGCCCAGGCCATCGCCATAGCGGAATACGTCGTGGCCAACGTGATGATCCTGTTTCAAGGGGTCTTTGATCGAAAACGACACCAAACAGCCCATGAGTGGCGGACAACCGGTTTTCGGGAGCTTTGGAAGACCAAATGGTTGATCATCGGGTTCGGAAACATCGGTCAGGAGATCGCCAGGCGTGTTCGGGCCTTTGATTGTGAAGTGATTGGCGTGAAACGCTCGGCCGGAGAGCATCCCCTGGCCGACACCGTGATAACCCTGGACCGGCTTTCAGAATACCTGCCGCAAGCGGACGTCGTGGTGCTGGCCTGTGCCCTGAACCCGGAGACGAGGGAACTGGCCGACAGGACTTTCTTTCAGAAGATGAAGAAGAATGCGACCTTCGTCAATATCGCCCGGGGTAAGCTGGTAAATCAAAAGGATATGATTGAATCCCTCAAAGAAGGCACCCCGGCCCGGGCGATTCTCGACGTCTTCGATCCGGAACCCTTGGAAGCGGACAGTCCCCTTTGGGATATGGACCAGGTTATTATCTCCCCCCATTCCTCAAACGCCGGCAGTGGTACCCACTCAAGGGGGGATAGGCTTTTCCTCGAGAATCTTCGTCGCTTCCTTAAGGGACAACCATTACAGAATGAGGCCGATCCGGATCGACTTTAGCTTCGGGGAAGGGATATCCTCCCATCCCTTTTGATGTACTCACCATACCGGACCAGCGCATCCAGGACCCTGGCGGCGTCGCCGGGCAGGCGATAGCAGAT
>Ga0214473_10010884_pt1 | contig 10684 bp, 9 predicted proteins | sample RVTome_7_FD_203509 | JGI IMG/M metagenome (GOLD analysis project Ga0214473, IMG submission 203509) | Soil microbial communities from uranium-contaminated site in the Upper Colorado River Basin, Wyoming, United States - RVT98D197 | ecosystem: Environmental > Terrestrial > Soil > Contaminated >... | reverse complement strand
GATCGGCGTCGTGAGCGTGGGGTATGGGTTTGGCCGGTTGAAGGTGAACGAGCTGGAGGCCTGGCTCGAGCGCGTGCTGGTGCCGGTGGAGCCCAGTCAGCGCCTGGCGCAGCGGTTGAAGGCGCGCTTGGTGACGTTGAGCCGGGCGGGTCCGGCCAGCGGGTGGGTGACGATCGGCGTCGTGTTGACCGGCGTGGTCGTGGCCGTCGTCTGGATGGGCCTGGCGTTGCGGACCGCCTTGGGGATTCTGGCGCTGCTTGGGGTGGTGCAGAGTCGGAGGCGGCGGGCCCTCACCCCAACCCCTCTCCCACTGAGTGGGCGAGGGGCTGACGCAAAAACCCGGAGGGGCTGAAGCCGGGATTGGGGAGGGGGAGGTGGGGGGCAAGAACCGCGTGGCTGGGGGGGCAAGACTTTGACTTGGCCGCGAAGTATAACCTGTAGAGTCCCTATCGATCAGACAATTCTGGCCCGCTTTTCGGCGGGAGGGCCAAACGTACCAATGTGGGATTTGCGCGAGTCTGTAGAATCGGAAGTTGGGCCGCTCATTCCGGCGCGAGCAGGTAGCGAATTGGCCAACCAGGTGCATCCTTGAATGAGGAGATACAGCATGAACAGCCATCCCAAGAAGACACTCTTTCCACTCTGGGCCCTCGCAGTCCTCTTCTCAGGCGCACTGGCTTGCGGAGGGGGCGGCACCGGTCCTCCGCAGGTGATTCAAGGCACGAACCCCGCACAAGAGGCGCCCGCTTCGCCAACAAACACTCCCATGCCCACTGCGATTCCACCGACGGCCACGCCTCCGCCTATTGGCTTGAGCCGCAGCATTCCCTACCCCCTCTCAGACATCGTATCCGCACCGAATTGGGACGTCCAGGTAGTTGAGGTCAAACGTGGCGAGGATGCTTGGAAAGACATTCAAGCGGCCAACATGTTCAACGAGCCTGCCCCAGAAGGCATGGAATACCTATTGGTAAGACTGCATGTAAAGAGCACTTACTCCGACAGTGACGAACACTCTATCAGCGGATGCGATTTCGATATGACGGGTGATCGCCTCATCCGATACACGTGCAGCATGGCCTCAGTCGTGGAACCAGACCCTGAACTCGACGCAACACTCTTCTCAGGCGGCGAAGCAGAAGGCTGGGCTGGCTTTGTCGTTGGTCAAGGCGAGGGCAATCTCATTCTTGCTGTGAATGAGAGCTTCAACTTCGACGAGAACACTGTTCGCTATATCGCACTTGATCAAGCCGCATCGCTCAGCATACCGTCCGACTTGGCTGGTATCACTCCTACCGACCTAGGCACAGAGCGGAGCAATCCAGCACCACGATCAGACAGAATAGTCACCGAGGATTGGATAATCTCAGTCATTGACGTGATCCGAGGCGATGTGGCCTGGCAAATGGTGCAGGAGGCCAATCAATTCAACGATCCGCCGCCAGAAGGCATGGAATACATCGCAGCCAAGATCCACGCACGCTATTTTGGAACAGAAGATACTGCCGTGAGCATTGACGGCAGCTTCTTCAGTACCACGGGCAGCGCAAATGTCATTTACGATCTCCCCTCAGTAGTTGATCCCGAGCCTTCGCTCGACATTTCACTATATCCAGGCGGGGAATACGATGGCTGGGTAGTTCTCCAGGCGGCAAAGGAAGAGGCAGGTGTCATGCTCATCTTTGAGCCACTGTTTGATTTCACTGACGAGAACAGACGATTCATCTCTCTCGAACCCTAAGGAGCAATAGCTATCGCCTCAGCCCCCTCCTTCAGCAAGGCCGCCCATGTCTGACAGGAGAGCGGCCCAACAACTCGATGGAGCCCCCCCCCAGGGGGTGCTCCGCGACCGACCCGGCCAGCTGCGGCGAATCGGGTCTAAGATGGGTTCGGAGAGCTGGCCAGGCGGCCCATCTCGAGGCCGGCTTGACCATCATGTAGACGAGGGCGACCGAACATACCGAGGGTGGACTGGGCCTAGCGGGGCAGGATTGCTGGGGGGTGTGTAGAATCGAGAGTCAGGTAGCATCCATCGAATCAATGAAACGCCCCAAGGTCTTGCCGCCCCAACACCAATTCGCCCACGACTACTGCTTTTATCTTCTCGATTACCTGGCCGATTTCATCGGATTCGGGGAACGAACGAAGTCATTCAACATCACTATCCAGTTCAAGGACTCGAACGAAGCCGACTCAATCAAAGGGCTCGAAGGCGAATTCATCTGGAAATGGCTAGAAGAGAAGGGCTACAGTGACAAACTCGGTGAACTGCTTCTCAAGTCCCTATTCCCGGCTCTACTCGCCGACTTCTGCCAGTTCACTTACGAGGCCCTCAGCTGCTCTGGCCGGGGTCGCCTCACCGTAGCCTACGCGCTGTTGAGGAAGCCACTCAAAGAGAACCTCGCATACCTAGAGTGGCTGTTGGGCGACCCACAATTCCTACTCACTACTCTTTACAACGAGCCAGCAGCCGCCCTTGCACTGGGCGTCCTCACTCAGAGAGACCGGCACATGCCCATCATCCGAGCGGCCGCCCGAAGAACGACGAATTCAGAAATGTACAGCGAAGAGTTCCTTTACGATCTGCGATATGTCAAGGCTGCGTACTATGGCTTTGACTCACTGTGGAACAAGGCCCTACACCTCGTCACTACCCATAAGGATCTTGCGACTGAGCCCCAAAACCTCAATTTCATATTCTCTGGCGAAGAAGCGCGGCATGACCAATGGGATTTCCTCTACTCCCGTCTGCCCTTCCTCCTGTTCTACACCGCTGACATCTGCGAGTCCCTAATGGCAGCTATCCTCGGCGACCTAATGCCCGATGCCGCCGAGAGGATAGTTCGCAGGGGTCTCGGCCTTGTGGCATGCACCGCAGGCAGCACCGAACTTTGGAAGAGTCAGGATGTGTCACACGCGTCCTCTGCCGACAAGGTCCAATTACAGTTGGCCATCCCGTGCCCCAAATGCTGCAACTCCATCGGCCTTCCGACCGTTCAGATCCGTGAGCTCTTCGTCAATGGCCGCACCAGATGTTCGTCCTGCCGCCGAACAGTCAGAACAGCGGACATGGCCGTGAAGCCTTATGCTGCCTAACGACTCGGTGGAGTCCTGGAACTACACTTGGACCTTCGGCCGACACGCCTAGCTGCATAGAATGGACGCTTGCCTTGCCGGCTAGGCCGCCGCAGGGTGGGGGCATCGCCGGCCGCGCCCGAATCCAAAGGGTGGGTTCTGTGCAGCGCTGTAGAATCTAGAGTTAGGCGGCAACACCCGGCAACGGGGAGTAGAATCCCGCAGACTGAGACGAGAAGAGCAACTTCATGCCGCCCGACACACCGTCAACCGACGCCGCCCTTCTCCACGCGATTGCTGACGCAAGCAGGCGTCTCACGAGAACCCAGATAGAGGATTTCCTCGTAACCAGAGGCTTCTACTCCCTATCCACCCTACGAGCGGACCCGACATATGGCAGCTTAGGCAAACGTGAACTTCTCGACGTGGCGTTTGAAGAGCGTGGACGCTGGGAACTCACTCAAGCCCTAGCGGACGAAGGTGCGTTTTCAGAAGAGGCGCTCACTGAGCTGCGTCGCGCAGGTTTCCTTGAGGATGCTTCAACTGACCAATCCACACCTGAGGGTAAGCGCCTGCACCAGGACAATGAGCGACCAGCGTCGCAGTCCGTTCGGATGACATCTCGGCCATCGCAGAAGTCCCCACCGCGCCACGGTACGGCCGGGGTCCTTGCACTATCCTCTGCCCAAACTCGCAAGGACGGGATACTTGTTGCCTTCATAGGGGCACTTGCGCTCGTGGTCGTAGGGATCATAGGCTACTTCGCGGCAATCGCGCCCGTCCAAATCAGTATTCACGCTACCCAGACTGCCGAAAAGGGAGCAGAAACCAGATCGTCGTACACCCTTACAACTGCTTTACCATCGAGCACAACTTCGCCCGCGACACAAGTCACGTTACCCGCTCTTCCAGAAGCCGCAATCCTCTCGCCGCGCAGTGGCGATGTGGTTTCCCTGCACCAGCTTCTCGAAGGCTCAGTGTCTTCCATACCTCCAGGGATTCGGGTCTTCTTGTGCGTTCGAGCATCCGCACCGGGCGGCCTTATCTATCCACAAGGCGAAATCGATTCCTCCGGCGAATGGGAAATGATGGTCACCTTCCAAACAAGCCGAGCCGCCTACGAGACGTACGTCGTGGCCGCATCAACACAAGAGGCTTCGACGATCATGGCGGAAGGGCATTTTGCTCTCGCAGGCATGGCTGAGCTGCCCCCTGATGTCACGATGATCAGCGCAGCGGTCGCTGTCACCCGCGACTGAGCAACTTATCCGATCCGCTAATAGATAAGCGTTGCCGCCTTACAACTCGGTTCCGCCGGCCCGCCTAGCTGCGCCAAATGGACGCTCGCCATGCTCGCCAGGCTGGCTCAGGGTGGAAGGCACCGGAGTGTGCGGCGGATACCGGATTGGACCGGGGAGATCCGTAGAGTCGGAAGTGGGCTGGCCTCATGGCCCCCGCAACAGACCATGACCGTATCAGGGTGGATCAAGGTCTCCGACGAAGGTACCAACTCGCCTCTTGTCGCACGGCTCTTCTTCGCACCGCTCGAAACGCGGGACCTCTTTCTCCTCGGTGGTCTCGAGGAACCAGCGAAGCAGGCCAGGAAGGCAGTCTTTGACGCAAGATACACGCCTGTCTATAACGCAGCAAAGGCCACTAGAGATGCCGGACTGGAGGCGGTCCACCTGGTAGTAACCCACTACACTCGTATCTCGTCAGGCGAGGCCGTCAAGATCGGTGCTGGACACTACGAGGTCCTTGAGAACATCGACTCTGAGCTCGAGCAGGCGATCGACAGGCTCTTGGATCAGGCGGTTGTCTGCACAAAGGGCGGCATACAGACCATCCTACGAGATCTTCTCGGTCTCGACATAGGATTCCTTTTCCAAGAGGATCCTAGGTTCGAGGAGGGGGTGGCGGGCCTCCGTGGTTCCTCGGAGGGAGCCTTGGGCGACTATCTCACAGAAGTCCGCAAGACGTGGTTATCGGGCCTGCTCAGGTACCGCAACTTGCACGAGCACGAGGGATGGACGCTTCCCCGGATACAGTATGGCCTTAGGTCCTCTACCCAAGTCGGAATCATCCTTCCCAAACTCGATGATATCAACGTCCATGAGTGGGCCTGGAGAACGGCCAATCGCGTCCTACTCTTCGCCGAAAACATGCTTGTCTACGGGATGAGCAGGAACACCCCATTGCCCATCAATGTCGTCGAAATCCCTTCCCAAGCCCGGGAGCCAACTGACGTTCGCCGATTTGCGTTCACTCCAAGAGGCCTCGACCCATCGCCCAGCTGGGCCATCTACTTCCGAGACGACATGGACTTCCTACCTCCGCCGGATGCTTAGCAACTCGGTAGAGTCCTGGAACAATACCCCGTTCGGGCCGTGAGCCCCGTATGGGTCCTCCGAAATGGAATAGCGGCCCGCTGCCCCCTCCGGGATGCTCTGCGAGGGCGCACCCGTCGGTGCGCCGATGCGGCGAGACGGCCGGGACGGTGTTCGATCGACCCGCCTACGTGCCCGCCGCCAGTCTGACGCAGGGTGGGGGTCTCGCCGCCCGCGCTGGCGGAGGCGGGGCAGCACCATCATCGATGCCGACTTGACGATCCAATAGACAACGCCGACCAAGGCTGCCGAGGGTGGACTGGGCGTGCTGGGGCAGGGCGGCTGGGGGTGTGTAGAATCGGGAGGTGGGCGGCCACAGCTCGGAACCGGTCACAGTAGTCCCATCCCACCTCGCACCATCCGGCTCGAGAAGCCCCCTATGTTGCCCGGCCCTCAACAAACTCTGCCATAGCGCATCCGATTTACCCTCGTCGCACTCGCGCGGTAACGCGTCGGCGTATCGCGGAAGTGTCCCCATTGCCGAGGCCAATGGAAAGGAGTAATGTGAGAGTGGGGTCAGGCCGACGTCGGGCGGCAGGTCCTACACCTCGCAAAGGCGCGCTGTTCCCCCTCTCTCGTTCTTGGGATCCGTGCTTTGCGGTATCTCCCCCAGGACTACCCCAAGTCCAGCTACGGGGACCATGATAGACAATTGCTCCGCTGCCGCGTCACACAAGGATGCGAGAGATGAAGGCAAGATCCATTTCCGTGATTGGGCTGGCCCTGATGACACTCCCCCTTTTGGGTGCTGGTGCCCCGCAGCCATCTGGGCTGGCAGATGAGAATCCGACAGAGATTCTCTTCGGGCCGGTGCGGTTCATACGCGAGACGGGCAAACCCTCCATAGCGGAGGTGGATGTCGCTGGGCCGGACTTCGAGCACTTCCAGCCGCCATTCGTGCTGCACGTCCTGAATGGTGGCACTGACAAGAAGGACCTCGTGTCATCTGCGAGCATCACTCTTGACGGTATTGAGATCTTTAGCCCCTCAAGCTTCTCCAAGCAAGTCCAGGAGCTGGTGGCAGAGGTGACTCTTTCGAAAGGTTCAATCCTGCAGGTTGGTCTGCAATCAAAGCCGGGTAGCTATTTGACTATCTGGATCGATGGAGCACTCAAGCAAGGGCGGGCGATGGTCGGGCCTGAGGGCGGACAGCTGGTCAGCGCAGATGGTATAGCCCTCCTAGATGTCCCTGAAGGGGCAGTCACGTCTCCGACGATTCTCTCTATCGAAACCAGCGATGTTGACCCAGATCCAATACTAGATCCGTACTTTCGGGACGCCGTTTCGCCGATAATCGACCTAGGCCCAGATGGCTTTGAGTTCTTGCTGCCGGCGACTGTGACGGTCTCCTACTCGGACGATGATGTTTCCTCAGGTGCAAGCGAGGACACCGCGATGCTTCTTGAGGTACTACCGTCGGGCGTGGTCTTGGACGTCGGCCCATTCGAAGTTGACACTGACGCCAACCTTCTTCGCACGGAACTTTCCCACTTCACTTGGCTCGTAGCTGCATTTGCTAAGACGCCGGGAATCTATCTGTCTGGGCCGATATGGAATACAAACACGATCAAGTTCTTCATCGGGCCAGATACTGATCAGGAATGGGTCTGGGGCGGACGCGAAGACATAGTTCGAGGGGCGATCATGAGCTGGTGGGGACACCAGGACCGGTTCGGCTTCGAAGAGGTCTGGGACCCCGAAGATGCGAACATGGTCTTGTGGGTGGGAACCGAGGAACAATGCAGCCTTCCGTTTTGGGGACCGTGCGGTGGCACTGCCTGCACGCACTGGCCGACGTGGCTCACAGTGGAGATGCCCAACCCCCTCTACGGGGACCAGATAGACATCTGCTTTGTATCCTCACAGGCGAACTGGGAGAGTTGGTACAGTAATCCATACGCACTTAGGGCGAGCGTGCAGCACGAAGTGGGCCATTTCGTTGGTCTTGGCCACAATCCAAGTCCCGCAAGCGCTCGCTGGCCAGTATACAGACCGATAATGTATACAGAAGCAGGCACGAACGCCCACATCTCGGGAGACGATATAGCATCCATCGAGGAGAAATACGGCGTCCCATATTGGCGGCCTGGTGCTCACCTCGCGTTTGACAATGGAGGAGATGCCTATTTCGACGAGGGAGTCACACCTGCCCTCTTTGACGGTTGGGGAGAAGCCACGATCGGGGACATGAATCAGTTCCTTGACTTGGTAACCATGGATGTTCGGATAGACGGCGATCGGGTCTTCGAATGCGGAACCTCTTCGTCCTGCCGGACATCCTGGCAACCTATAGCAGGGCCTCCTCAGTACGAGGAGTACAACAGCGTTTGGATATACCAAATGCCCTGGCTCGGGCCCGGCACCCACACGGTCGAATACGTGAGGGGCCACCTTGATGAGTACTGGGGGATGACCTCAACTATCACGATCCACGTACGGTGACCCTCTCACGTGGAGTTTGAACAGCCCCCTATCGGCAGGTGACTCCTTTCTGTTTGACGGGCATTCCCAAAGGCGGGTGCCCCTCGTCTGCCACGGACACCACCCTCTGGGTTTCTTCGCAGTGCATCATCTCTGCCACTCCCTTCCAAGGGATATCCCTCCACGGATGAAGATACCCGCTGCGAGGCTCCACAGCAACATCTTCCCTGAGCGCCCATCCTCGCGGTGCAATACCATCCCGGGCGGCCCGTCGCCTGGTCGATCCGGCCCTACAACTCGATGGGGCCTCCCCGCCTAGCTGCGTCACGGACGATAGCCCTGCCCGCCTAGCCGGGCGTGGGGTGGGGGGCTCGCCGCCCGCGCCGGCGCCGGCGGAGGTGGGGCAGCAACCTCATCGATGCCGACTTGACCATCAAGGAGACAACGCCGACCGGACTTGCCGAGGGGGGAGTGGGCGTACTGGGGCAGGATTAGTGGGGTTGAGTAGAATCGGGAGGGGGGCAGCCCGCATCGCTCACTATCTGCCACTCAAGGAGTCCCACATGCTCCCTCACCTGCTCACGCCCAGCGGATCCCCTGATCATCCCAGGATGCCTCGAAGGGCGTTTCTCCGGCTCATGGGCGCGGCCGGAGGCGGACTTGCGCTTGCGGCCACTGGATGTGTCGGCCGCCTGAACACACCCTCTCCTACCCTGCCCTCAACCGGGCCGACGACTCCAACATCACTTCCGCTGTCACCGACACCAACCCTAGCGCCGTCTCCCACAGTTCGCCCTCCAACCCCAACCCCGCAACTGTCTCGACTCCTTGAGGCCGAAGCCGCAGCCTACGCTCGCGCATTCGGCCTTGATGAAACTGAAGTCATTCGTCGGGCCGCACTTCTCCAAGTGCCGCGCACCTCGTCTGACTCTATCTCGATCGTCCAAGATCCTGATACCTCCACGCCGCTCCTGATTGCGAACCCTGACGGTTCCTGGCGGAGAGCCTCACTCAAGGAACTCGCCGCGCCCTCAGGAATCCGCGTATGCAATCTCCTCGACCAAGGGCAGTGGCCATTCCTCTCCGAGGAGTTCAACTTTGGCTTGATCACTTCCGGTTGGGGCTGGTCCACCCAGCCCACTTCCAGCACACAATACTCATTCCAGTGGGAGGACAGCCAGATCACGGCTGGCCGCAATCACGGGATCACTAACTTCCGCCTGATGCACCTCGTGGCGCCACACGATGGAGAACTGCCAACGTGGCTTCAGCAAGGGGGCTACTCCGCTGACGAGCTGATGCGGATTCTGCGCAAGTACATCACCGACGTCATGCACCACTTCGAGGGTGCTGTGGGCGAGTACGTGGTGATCAACGAACCGTTCTTCCCTGGGAACGTCTTCCTTGACGCGGTCGGCCAGGACTACATTGACATTGCGTTTGAGACCGCTAGGAAGGCGAACCCAAGCGCCGTTCTCCTATTCAACTGCTGGGGGAACCACTCGCCGGCAGGGCCATACACCGCCCAAACCAAGCGGATAGTTGACCGCCTCAGCCAGAAGAGCCTCGTCGACAAGGTTGGGCTGCAGATGCACATCGGTGCATACGAAGCCTCCCCGGAAAGGATTGCTCGGACCATCCTGGAATATGGCATTCCTGCCGCGATCACAGAATTCGACGTCGACATGCGCGACATCGCCGGAAGCTCCGATGAGCGATACGCGCTCCAGGCCGACACGTACGAATCCGTCCTTGGAGCAGCTATCAGCGCGGCAGTGACCGATCTCGGTTTCTGGGGCTGCAATGACTCCCTCTCTTGGCTGGAGAACCCTGAGTTCTATAGCTCTCCAGATGCGGATCCGAACATGTGGGACGGGGCGGCGCTACCCAAGCCGGCGTATTACGCGGCAAGACGCATCCTGCTTCAAGCTCTCCTGCGCTGATTCGTGACCAACGAGATGGTCCGAAGGTGCCTCGAAGTCGGAGATAGAACCTTCAGGCTGCCCAACAACTCGGTGGAGCCCCCTACGCTTCGCTCCGGGGATCTCCCGGAAGGACACCCCGTTCGGACCGCGCAGCCCCGGTCCGCCGGGGCGAGACGGCCGGGACGGTGTTCGACCGACCCACCTAGCTGCGGAGAATGGACGCTTCGTGTACTCGCCGATGCTGACGTAGGGTGGGGGGCTCGCCGCCTGCGCCGGCCGCCGGGCAGGATCTGGGGGAATCAATAGAATCGGAAGATGGGCGGCTCAGAATCCTGGAAGGAGAAGATATGAACAGAGAAGATCAGCATCGCATAGACGCCCAAGACGCAAGTCGGCCCACATCCGAGATAAGCCATGTCAAACGTCGGAAGATTCAAGCGCCGATAGCCGCGTGTCTAATCAGGGGATTTGGGAAGGTGATGGGCCAAGACAAGGCTATGGAGATCGCCACAGCAGCGGTTCAGGCAGATGCAACAATGGCCGGTGGCTTAATGGCTGAGCAATATGGTGGCAACAGTATGAAGGAACTGGGCCGTATTGTAAGAGAGGTATGGGCCGAAGACGATGCCATGACTATCCATGTCCTGGAAGAGACGGATCAAGAATTAGCTTTCGACGTTACTCGGTGCCGCTATGCCGAGCTATACGAGAAGCATGAAATGAAGGACCTTGGCTTTTGCCTTTCCTGTAGTCGGGATGAACCATTCACCACCGGATTCAATCCACGTATGAAGTTATCGCGTACTCAGACAATCATGCAAGGCTCATCTCATTGCGACTTTCGATTTGTCCTGGAGTGAGGGGAATGACCGCCTA
>Ga0214473_10010883_pt1 | contig 10684 bp, 5 predicted proteins | sample RVTome_7_FD_203509 | JGI IMG/M metagenome (GOLD analysis project Ga0214473, IMG submission 203509) | Soil microbial communities from uranium-contaminated site in the Upper Colorado River Basin, Wyoming, United States - RVT98D197 | ecosystem: Environmental > Terrestrial > Soil > Contaminated >... | reverse complement strand
CGGCGCCACGCAGCGCCCCAACGGCGGCTGGGACGAGCCGTGGTTCACCGGCACCGGCTTCCCGGGCGACTTCTACATCCGGTACCACCTGTACGCGCTCACCTTCCCGCTGATGGCGCTCGGCCGCACCGTCCGGGCGACGAGCCCCGGCGCGAAGCAACCCTCGCTGGGTACGATGGAGAGCTAGACGATGGGTGTCCCCGTTGCGCAGATGTGGACCGTGGCGACGTACCTTGTTGGCCAGAGACTCCGGGGTGCGAAGCGCTACCCGCTCGTGCTGATGCTCGAACCGCTCTATCGCTGCAACCTCGCCTGCGCCGGGTGCGGGAAGATCCAGTACCCGTCGAAGGTCCTGAAGTCACAGCTCTCGGTCGAGGAGTGCCTGCGCGCTGTCGACGAGTGCGCTGCGCCGATGGTGAGCATCCCCGGCGGCGAGCCCCTGCTGCACCCCGAGATCGAGCGCCTCGTCGAGGGTCTCGTCGCGCGCAAGAAGTACATCTATCTGTGCACGAACGCGCTGCTCCTCCGGGAGAAGCTGCATCTGTTCACGCCGAGCCGGTATCTCAGCTTCAGCGTGCACCTCGACGGCCTCGAGCCGGAGCACGACGCCGCGGTGTGCCGCCCCGGCACCTGGAAGACGGCCGTGCGCGCCATCGAGGAGGCGCTCGCGCGCGGGTTCCGCGTCACGACCAACACCACCCTCTTTGCCAACGCCGATCCCGAGCGCGTGCAGACCTTCTTCGACGAGGCGATGCGCCTCGGCGTCGAGGGCATGATGGTCTCGCCCGGCTACGCGTACGAGGCGGCCCCCGACCAGGAGCACTTCCTCGCACGCGAACGCACGCGCGAGCTCTTCCGCCGGATCTTCTCGCGCGGCGGCCGCGGCTGGCGCTTCAACCAGTCGCCGCTCTTCCTCGAGTTCCTGATGGGGACGCGCGACTACGACTGCACGCCGTGGGCCATGCCCTCGTACGGCGTCTTCGGCTGGCAGCGCCCCTGCTACCTGCTCCAGGAGGGCTACGCGAAGAGCTATGGCGACCTCCTCGGCTCGACGCAGTGGGAGCGCTACGGCCACGCGAGCGGCAATCCCGCCTGCCGCGACTGCATGGTGCACTCGGGCTTCGAGGCGAGCGCCGTGGCCGACGCCTTCTCCTCGCTGCGCGGACTTGCCGCGATGGCGCGCGCCTTCTGCTTCGGCCCGCGCCTGCCGTCGGGCGACGCGGCGCGCATGAACAGGCCCGAGGCGGCTCGCCCCGTCGCGCAGGGCGCTCCTTCCGCCGCTCCCGCCACCTCGCGCGGCGACGCCCTCGACGCCACGCCCGAGGCGCTCGCCGCCGCCTTCCACTACCGCGGCGACGTGACGCTCGAGCTCGCCGACGGCTCCCGCCTCGAGGGCTTCGTCTCGAACCTGGGCGACGCCGACCTCGAGCTCTGGCTGCGCCGCAGCGTCGAGGTTCGCCGCATCCCGCGCTCGGCGATCCGCCGCGTCGCCTTCACGGGCCGCGACCGCGCTGCGGCGGGCCAGGACCGTCTCGAGGCGCAGGCCTTCGCGTAGGCTCCCAGGTCTTCGCAGGCCCTCACCTGCTCCGCAGGGGCAGGCGCAGGTCCCCCGATGCGAAGCGCTCCGCCGGCTCGGGCCCGAGCTCGAAGACCAGCGCGCCCGGCGCCCGTCCGCGGATGCGCACGGCTCGGCCCTTCGGGCTGCCTGCGCCGTGCACGCAGTGCTGGTGGTGGAAGGCGCACAGCGTCGTGCGGTTCCAGGCCTCGTCGGGGCCCTGCGCCGAGCGGAAACGGATGTGATGGCTGTGGAGCTCGCGCCGTCCCGTGCAGCCGGGCACCGTGCAGCGGTAGCCGTCGCGTTCGAAGTCCGCGTAGTCTTCGAACTGCTCGCCGAGCTGGGTCCAGGTTGCGATTGCGTGGGCGAGCAGCCGCTCGAGCGACCCCGCGCGCGAAACCATCGCGAGGAAGAAGCGCGCCACCGGTTCGGGTGCCCGGAAGGCGATCTCGCCTCGAGGCAAGGCCCCGACGTCCTCCTCGAGGCGTCGCAGCGTCACCCGCCGCGCCCGCTCGACCCAGTCTCGCGCGTCGGTCGCGCCGTTCGAGCCGTCGGCGCGGAGCGCACGTGAGATCGCGTGAGCCTGGAGTGCGTTGAGGCGCCCGGCGCGGAACGCATCGGCCACTGCCGGGGCGCGCCCCGCGCCGCGGGCGAGCGACACGAGCGAGCGGGCCGTGCGGGGAGCGAGATCGAGCCGCTCCTCGACGTAGCGGGCAAGGCTCTCGAAGCCGAGCTCGCGGTAGAGCCCTCGGTCCACCACCCGGCGCAGCAGACGGCCGGTCGCCAGGTCGGCCGTCTGGAGGAACGCAACGGCCGCGCGCAGACGGCGCTCGATCTCGCGCGGTCCGCAGCCCGCGAGATCGCGGGCCAGCGCTGCGATCCGCCCCGGGAGCGAGCCCGCGACGGGTGACCACGCGAGCGTCGGGAACGCCTCGCTGCGCAGGCCCGCTTCTGTCCCCTCGCCGGGCTCCCCGGCAGGCTCCACCGCCGAGCCGGTCTGGGTCGTACCCGCGGCCTCCAACGCATCGCACTCGCCGCGATCGCTCCCGCCGGAGCCCATCACCGCCCCGATTGCGCTCGCAGCCTCGGCCGCGACCCGATCGGCGCACTCCCAGACGGGAAGCTCTTCGCCGGCGACCCGCCGCGCGAGCTCCACGGCTACCTCCCACAGGAGCGCCTCGCGCGCGGAGCAACCGAGGCGCACGAGCACGCGGTCCTCGTCGTCTTCAGGGTCCGCATCCCCGATCTCGGGGCCCGGCGTAGCGGAGGATCCCGGCGATGCTGCCTGCACGGCTCGCACTGCCGCGACGATCGCCCGCACCGCGCGCACGGTGCGTCCCCGCACTGCGGCGAGGCAGGCCGTCTCCGTCTCGGGAGTCGCGAGCCCGACCACGAGCCGCGCGACGGCCCACGAGACCTCTCCGCCGAGGATCGCCGCGCGCAGCTCCGGGAGGTCCCGCAGCCCATCCGACACGCGCGCCCACTCGCGAACTGTGCGCGCCCCCACGCCCAGCCGTTCGCGCGAGAAGTCGCCGAGCGAGCGGTAGCCGAGCGCCTCCGGAAGTTTCCGGCGCAGCAGCTCGGCCGCGAGCGCGCCGAGCACGGGCCGCGCCACTGTCCGCGTCCCCGCGATCTCGCGCAGCCGCGCGTCGGCATCCCGGCCACGCAGGAACACCAACGCCGCCGGCGAGTCCACCCGCAGCGCGCGCGAGCGCAGACGGTTCCCGCTCTTCCGAAGCGGCCGAAGGGCCCGCGCCCGCACTCGACATCTCCCCGGGACCCCGGGGTCAGCAACGAAGAGCGTCGCAGGGCGGTGTGACAGGGACGGTCACAGCGAATCCCGAGCGCCCGGGCCACAGCGGGGGCGCGCGTTCTCAGCTCGTGAGCTCGAAGCGGCCCATCCGCTCCCCGCTCGACGCCGGCCCTCCACCCAGTTAGACTTCGCTTCGCTCATCCCTTGGTGGGGAGAGCCGGCCCATCTAGGCGAGAGCCTGTGGGACGACTGGTAAGCCAACGCTTCAGTCAAAGGAGGCACCTATGCCTACGCTCACCGCCAAGTGTGCTTGGTTCGCTCGCCTGCCCAATCCCCTCGAAGCTCGCGGCATCAAGAACTACTACGCGATCGTCGACGTGGATTCGATCTTCAACCTCGCGGGCTGGCGAGACATCAATGTGCGCGACCCAAAGGACTCCGGGTACGTCCCGAATCAGATCCGACAGTCGCTGCTCGAGCAGGAAGCCTTCTTCCTCATCAACCGCGGCCTTGCCCTCTCTGCAGAGTCGGTCCATCACGACAACAAGACCGACACTCTCCAGATCGTGGTCTCGGACAAGCAAGTCCATGGCCTCATGGACGGCGGCCACACGTATCTACAGCTCGAGAAGTTCAAGCAGATAAGGGACGAGCGCGCGTGCGATCCCCAGTACGTGAAGGTCGAGATCGTCACCGGACTCGACCGAGCAACGATCGTGAACCTCGTAGACGGGCGAAACACGTCCAACCAGGTCAAGGAGGTCTCTCTCGAGAACCTCCGCGACTCCTTCCGTGGCCTGCGTAAGATCCTCGACGAGCAGCCCTACGGTGACAAGATCGCCTACAGCGAGTACGAAACCACGACCGACGGGAAGGGCAACACGATCCCCAAGCCCGTTTCGATCATGGAAGTGCTGAAGTGCCTCGTATGTCTCGACACCCACAACTTCGACGACTCGAAACACCCGGTTGAGATCGCGACTCGTAACAACAGGGTGATCGAGCACTTCCGCAAGTACGAGCAGAAGCTTCGCCCTCTTTATCACCTCGTTCCGTCGATGCTTCACCTGTGGGACACGATCGGCGAGAACTTCGTCACCTGCTACAACGAGAGCGGCGGCAAGGCAGGGCGAATCGGCGGAGAGGACCGCTTCTTCAAGAAGCGCACCAAGCCGGGGAAGCTCTACTTCACTGGCAGAACTTCCGAATGGGCATTCGCGGACGGTATTCGCCTGCCTGTCTTCGCAGCGTTCCGATCCGCCATCCGTGAAAGCAGGGGCAGCTACTCGTGGCGCATCGACGACCCGTCGAAGTTCTTCGTCGAGGGGCTCGGTTCGAAGCTCGCGCGCGTCGTCTGCCACAGCCTGATCGACACGCAGGACGTGACGAGAACCGTCCGGGCCGAGAGTGTCTGGGCGCATTGCTACTCCGAGGCTGAACTCGCGGTCCTGAAGCTCGAGAAGCGCGAGGAGTAGAGCTGGTCGGCTGACGCGTTGCATATTGCATGGGCGATGGGAGCTTCCCCCGTTCGCCGCAGGGGTCGACGCTGCCGGCGGTCGTGAGCGCGAACGTCCTGAGGCCGACCTCGCGCCTCGCATGCGTGGCGCCGTGACAGACGGCGAGGATGGCAGGACGGGCCACAACTCGGTCGACATGAACGAAGGGGGGAAGGTGCATGGCAGTACACGAGTTTGAGCTGTTTCATGGGATTGCGCTTACGAAGCTCGTTCGCGGGGACCGTCCCATCTCGCTTCGCATGATCGAGACGAGGCCAGGCGAGGCATGGTCGGCCTACACGATCAACAACGAGGTAGAGCTGTTCTTGAAGCACAGCACGAAGCCGGGGAAGCTCAGGCGGGAGAAGGGCGGTCTCGCCTGGAACTTTGTCGTCGGAACTGATCAGCTCCGTCAGATCCGTGAATCAGCCCGCCCTGTGTATATGGCTCTTGTATGCGGCGATCAGAAGTTGAAGACCAGCAGCATGCAGGTCTGCCTAATCGACCCGGATCAGCTGAAGCAGCTCGTGGATCTCTCTGCGCCTTCTCAACAGACCGTGCGCATCAAGTTCCTTCCGGGCAAGAGCCTTCGCGTCTCAAGCGCGCGTGTCGATGAGTTCATTGTTGCCCGGAACCGATTCGAGGAATGGCAGGTTCCCGGTTCATAAGCGCTCACCTGCCTATCCGAATAGCTCAGCTCGATATCTCCCTCGAGAACGTCTTGAGCTACCGCGTGGCTACGATCCAGGCCGCTCCCCATGCGGTCCCCGACAGATTGCGAGCTTCGCCGTGTCAGCGGGCCCTCCCGTCTGGAGTTCTATGACTTCGCGATCGTCGCGTTGCGACGGTATCGATGGGCCGCACGACCCACCGTCGTCCGATGGTGACGTCGCTCGAACCTGTGGGTTCAGAGGACTTCCCTTGCACGAAACCGGTCCTTTGGGCCAAGATAAAGGGGCAACAAGAATTCGGGTCCTCGTGTCTCGACCATGACGAGCCGGTCAACATCTGAGCCGCCCGACAATGGCGCTCCGGGCTTCGACACTGCCCGCATCGCTGCTCAGCTACGGAAGTGGCAAGAGCGCTTGCTCGACCTGACGAAGGCGAATCCCCTCCTCGGCATCAACCGCTCCCGCGTTAGCAAGCTGCTCGCGATCGACCCGGACGCCGGGACGCTTTTCGATCGGTTCATCGTGGATGAGGAAAACTTCCGGATGCCCCTTGTTCGCAAGAAGCCGAAGCCTCGGTCGGCTTCTGTGCCTGTCGGAGAGGAAGCGTCGGAAGAGGAGGGGGAGTACACGGTCGAGCAGGGGGACGTCACCTTCGACGCAACGCCCGGGGACCTTCTGCGACGGCTACGCCGGATCTACGACAATGCCCGCACGACCGTGGAAGAGCGCGGCGTGACAACGCTCCATCTCACCTTCGGCGTCCTGGAGTGGGACGAGGCCGCCCTCGGCGAGTCGCGCTCGCCCCTCTGGATGGTGCCCTGCCAGTTCGAGTACTGTGGGCCGAACGCGGCCCTGCGGCTGCGGCGCGCAGATGAGGAAATGCAGCTCAACCCGGCGCTCGAGCTCTACCTGCGGGAGCGCCAGCGCGTCTCCCTGCCGCCCATCCCCGAAGAGCCGACCGCCGGGGATCTCGCCCGTTACCTCGACCGGGTTCGCGAGGTTGTTCGGGGGCAGGGCTGGGCCGTCGCAGCAGACGTTTGGCTGAGCACGTTCAGCTTCGAACGGCTCGTTATCTACCAGGACCTCAAAGCGTTGGGCGACGTCGCCGCCAAGAACACGGTCGTCGCGGCGCTCGCCCGGGCCGGCGCATCCGAAGACGGATCGGAGTCGCTCGGGGAGAACCTCGACGACCTGCCGACGCCCGACCGCGTACCCGTCCCGGTGCTGCCCGCGGACGCGAGTCAGCTCGGGGCGCTAACCCTGGCGGCGACCGGGCGCAACCTGGTTATCCACGGCCCGCCGGGGACGGGGAAGAGCCAGACCATCAGCAACCTGATCGCGGACGCTTTGGGAAGGCGGCAGAAAGTCTTGTTCGTGAGCGCCAAGATGGCGGCCCTGGACGTCGTCCATGACCGCCTGGCCGAGAAGCGGCTCGCCCGCTTCTGCCTCGAGGCGCACAGCACGAAGGCAGGCAAGGCCAAGATCATCGAGGAGCTCAAGCGCACCCTCGAGACGACGCGCGACGGCGGTGGCGGGCTCCTCGAAGAGCAGCTCGAGGAACTGCGCCAAGTCCGCGCCCAGCTGAACGATTACGTCCGGCAGCTCCACGAACGTCGCGAGCCGCTCGGCCTGAGCGTGTACCAAGCCATCGGCAAAGTTGCCAAGCTGCACGCCATTCCGGCAATCGGGACGCACGCACTGCCCTGGGAGGATCCTTTGGCGGTCCGCCGTGCTGATGTCCATGCGACTCTTGATCTCCTGGAGGAACTCGCTGCCCAAGCTGCCATCTTCGATTGGCGGAGCACGCATCCGTGGCGGGGGCTGGCGGTCGAGGCGGAGCGCGGGGTCCGCGAGGAGGCCATGGAGCTGGCGCTGACCATGACACTCAACGCTGCCCATCAGCTGCTGGAAGGACTCCAGGCACTCACGGCGATCCTCGGGCCGCAGGCGACCGCACTCCCCATCCGGAGCGTTCACGCTATTGCCCCCACACTCACGGAGCTGGCTGGCTGCGAGCGGCTGCCGGCGCGGTGGCATCGTCTCCCTGTCGAGGAACTCCACGCGGCCTCTGAACTCCTCAAGAAGGCAGCCGAGGAAGCCAAGCGGTTCGGGGAGAGACTGAGTCAATTCGAGAGGAGCGTGACCGTCTCGTTTGCAGACTGCCTGGAGCTCCTCGCGCCCCTTCGGCGTGAGTACCGAACCTGGACGCGGCTCATGCGGCCGCGGTGGTGGCGGTGGCGGGCAGCGGTCCGGGAGCGTCTCGCGCCAGACGCAACCGACAGCCTGGCCGCGCTGCGCTCATACCTCGACCTGGCGACTGAGTTGGCGAGTGCAGAGGAGTGGTTTCGGTCAGAAGACACCGCGCTTCGCAAGCTAGTCGGCTCTGAGACCCGCGACCCCGGGGCGCTCGCGAAGGCCTCAGCTGAGTACCGGGTCGCGTCCCTCCTCCGCGTGGCAATCGCCGAGCACGGCCTCGTTGCAGTCGATCAAAGGATCGTCTCCGCGGACATCCAGGCGGCGGCCACGTCGCTGCCCACGATCGCAGGCGACGCTGAGCTAGCGAAGGCGATCGCGCAGCTGGACTCCGGCTGGCCGGCCGGGTTCGTCGACGGGACCAAGGTAACCGCCGCCCCGCTCGCCTCGTTGATGGTGCGGTGCGAGGAAGTGTTGGCGGCGTTTCCGAAGCTCCACGAGTGGGTGGTCCTCTGCCACACGCTCCGGCGCTGCGCTGCAGCTGGCCTCGGGAGATTCCTCGACGCCCTCGGGAGCAAGAGCGCGCGCCTGGCGCCCGCCGCTTTCGAGCGGCGCTTCTACACGCTTTGGGTGAACCGCGCCATCGAGCTGTCCCCAGCGCTCGGACTCTTCAGTCGCGAGCGGCGGGCCGAGCGCGTCGAGCGCTTCCGGCAACTGGACACGCGCATCCGGGAGACGGCGCTTGGGCGCATCAAGTCGGTGGCTGCCGAACCCGCCAGAAGCATCCTCAGCGCCCAGACGAACCTCGGCGAGGTCGGTGAGGTGGGCGTGCTGCGGAGGGAATTGCAGAAGCGGAAGCGCATCAAGCCTCTCCGGAAGCTCTTCGCGGAGATTCCACACGCGCTCCAGGCGCTCAAGCCCTGCATGCTCATGAGTCCCCTCTCCGTCTCGACGTTTCTGAAGCCCGGGAGCATCTCGTTCGACTTGGTCGTCTTCGACGAAGCGTCGCAGCTCCCCACCCCAGAGGCCATCCCCGCGATCCTCCGTGGCAACCAAATCGTCGTCGCCGGGGACGAGAAGCAGCTGCCGCCCACGTCGTTTTTCGAGGCGTCCGTCATCTTCGACGAGGACTGGGGCGAGAGCGAAGTCGAGGAAGAGCTCGAGCCTCTTGAGTCGTTGCTTGACGACTGTATCGCGATCAATCCCGTGTTCCTCCCTGCCTTCCTCGCCTGGCATTACCGGAGCCGGGATGAGCGTCTGATTAACTTCTCGAACCATTATTTCTACAACAACACGCTGGTCACGTTCCCCTCGGCCGCGACGAGCAGCGACGGGCGCGGGGTCCACCACGTCTACGTCCCCGACGGGGTCTGGGACCGCGGGCGGAGCCGGACGAACCGACGCGAAGCCCGCCGCTTGGCAGAAGTGGTCCTTGCGCAGCTCGACCGCTACCCCGACCGCTCCGTGGGCGTCGTGGCCATGAACGCGACCCAGCGCGAAGCGATCGAAGTTTCACTCAACGAGCTCCTCGAGGTTCGTCCGGATCTCGCGCCGCTCCTGAGCCCAGCGCGGCCGGAACCGTTCTTCATCAAGGCGCTCGAGAACGTGCAGGGGGACGAGCGGGACACGATGATCATCAGTATTGGGTACGCGAAAACGGACAGCGGCGCGCTGAGCCTAAACTTCGGGCCACTCAACCGGGAGGGCGGGTGGCGGCGCCTCAACGTTCTCGTGACGCGCGCCAAGTGGCAGACGATCTTGGTCACGAGCATGCGGAGCCAGGAACTCGCGGCAGTGAACCCCAACAACCGCGGCGCGTTCATGCTCCGGAAGTTCATTGAGTACTCGGAGCGCGGCGGCACCCTGCCGCCCGATCCCGCTATGCCCAGCCAGGCCGAGACGAATGACTTCGAGGAGGCCGTCGCCGAAGCGCTCCGGCAGTGCGACTTCAAGGTCGACGAGCAGGTCGGCGTCGCCGGCTATCGCATCGACCTTGCCATCCGCGATCCGCGCGATCGGAGCCGCTACCTCCTCGGCGTCGAGTGCGACGGCGCCTCGTATCACAGCGCGAGGACCGCTCGGGATCGGGATCTCCTCCGCCAGGAGATCCTCCGGAGCCAGGGATGGCGGCTCCACCGCCTCTGGTCGACCGAGTGGTTCCGCGACCGCGACAAGGCCCTCCAAGGCGTGCTCCGGAGCGTCGAGGTAGCTCTTCAAGCTCCCGCGGGCGAGTCGCCCGAGGCCTCGGCACGCTCAATCCCACCCCCGAAACCTCATCAAGAGCCCCGCGGAGACCTGGAAGGAACAACCCACAAGCCAGTCGGCGAGCCGAATCGGCGGTTCGGACCCGGGCAACCATACCGGAAGTACCGGGCAGCACGCCCGCTCGATAGTCAAGGAATCATGGATCGGCGACGCGTTTCGGAGGTCGCCATGCAGATCGCCGAGGTGGTAAGGTTCGAAGGACCGATCCACGAAGAGATCCTGCTCGAGCGGCTGAAGGAGATCTACGACGTGGCACGTGCCAAGAGCAGAATCCAGGAGAACGTTCGGCAAGCCACCGTCATTGCGGTCCGGAGGCACGGGCTCCGCCACGACAGCACCAGGCGCTTTCTCTGCGCTGGAACGGAGTCGGTTGCAAGCTTCCGCGTCTCGGCGGACGGCGTCGAGCGTTCCATCGGACAACTGCCGCCTGAGGAAATCGAGTTCGCGGTCCTCTACGTCGTGGAGGATCAGTTCGGGTTTCCGCGAGAGCACCTGCCGCGGGCCGTCGCCGAGGTCTTCCAGCTGGGAAGAACTAACGCTGGGGTCGCCGAGACGGTCGGCGACGTTGTCGATGGGCTCATCGAGCGCGGGCGGCTACGCCTGAGCGGACCCAACGTCTACTTGCCCTAGCCCGAGTTTACCGCGTTCAGAGCCGCCGAATCCACGCGCCGCGGGTCTCCCCGGGCGTAACTGCCTGAAGTGCTTCGGATTTCATGGAGAGAGCCCACCCCGGCGAGTGCTCGGAATCTGT
>Ga0214473_10010882_pt1 | contig 10684 bp, 11 predicted proteins | sample RVTome_7_FD_203509 | JGI IMG/M metagenome (GOLD analysis project Ga0214473, IMG submission 203509) | Soil microbial communities from uranium-contaminated site in the Upper Colorado River Basin, Wyoming, United States - RVT98D197 | ecosystem: Environmental > Terrestrial > Soil > Contaminated >... | reverse complement strand
GGATAAGGGCCAACTGCAAGTCCTCGGCCTTGATCCCCGAAAGAACAAACGCGCCCTGCGCCAGCAGATCGGGTATATGCCCCAGTCCCCAGCACTCTACGAAGACCTGACCGCCGCAGAAAATATCCGTTTCTTTGGACAGGCCCATCGCTTGCAAAACCTGCGCAAACAAACGGAAGCCACTTTGGATTTCGTCGAACTGAGCGAGCGCGCCGATGACCCGGTTAACACGCTTTCCGGCGGCATGAAGCAACGCGTTTCATTAGCTTGTGCCCTGGTACATCAACCGCGCCTGCTGCTGCTCGATGAGCCCACCGCGGGCATAGACCTCAAGCTGCGCGCCGCCTTTTGGCAGCATTTCCGCCGATTGGCTAAACAGGGCGCCACCATCCTGATAAGCACCCACCAAATGGATGAAGCCGTGCACTGCGATCAATTAGCCATCATTAGCGAAGGCAGCATCCTCACCAGTGATACGCCTCAAAGATTGTTACAGCGCGGCCGGCCCCATGTGAAAATTTGGCATGGCGGCAAGAGTGAGCAATACGCTCTGAAGAATTACCCCGTGGACCTGCCAGCGGTTTTGCACCCCTATGGCTTGGATCGCAAAGTGGATCGCATCGAATTTGAAGCGAAACCTTTGGAACGCATCGTATTGGATTTGATCGAGATGTCAGCAGACAACAAAGGGGGGTTGAACTAATGGCCGCTACAGTTCGCCGCACCCTGGCAGTTGCCCAGCGCGTGTTGCGCCAGCTCAAGCATGATCGCCGTTTCATCGCCCTCACCCTCTTTGTGCCCATTGCGATCATTTACGTCCTCTACGTCTTTTTCGACAGCATCGAAAATCCACTTTTTAACGCAACCCCTTACGTCATTTCCTTCGGCGCCTTCATTATCCATTTCCTAACCTTCGTTCTCACCGCGATTGTGATCGTCAGGGAGCGCGTCAGCGAAACGTTGACGCGCATGCTGGTCAACGGCTATGGTCAGACAGAAATCATCCTGGGTTATTTGATGGCCTATACCACCCTAGCTACTCTCCAAAGCCTCTTGGTCCTCACTGAAATTACCTATCTTTTTGAATTGGATTACGCATTCGGCAGGCTGGCTTCAATTTACCTGGTCATGTGGCTTTTGGCTGTGATCAGTATGGCGCTGGGCATCTTCGTTTCCAATTTCGCCCGCAACGAAGGCCAGGTCTTTCCTTTTATCCCATTAATCCTGCTGCCCTCCATATTCCTCTCAGGCATCGTTTTGGCGGTCGAGCGACTCCCGGAATGGGCACAGGTTCTGAGCCGCGCGACTCCGCTTTTCTACGCCACCGAGGTATTGCATACGCTGGTGGATGGGGGTGAACTGCTTGATAACACCCAGGCTCTGCTAAGTTTGCCGCTCTATGGCCTGGCGATATTGATATTGGCCCGATTCACATTGCGTGAAACAAGTTAGCTAACCCCAACGATATAATCGGCGAGGTGCCCGACCAGCCAACCCCAGCGTGTATACTGCTCGGCCGCCTGCAGCGCGACTTTCTGATCAATGCGCAAGGGCAAACCATTATCGATCAACCCGGGGGAAATTTGCTCTATGCGGCTGCGGCCTACCAGGTGTGGGCGCAGGGCGCAGGGCTGATCGCCAGAGTTGGCGCTGACTTCCCGGCCGAATGGCCAGAAAAATTAAAAGAGCGGGGGCTAGATACCCAGGGGATCGGCGTCCTCGATCAAGTGCAGGACCTGCGCCGTTTTGTCGGCTACAGCGACGTCACCGCCACTCGCCGCGATCATCCCATCAAACAGTTCGCCAAATTAGGCCGGGCTTTCCCAAAATCTTTGATTGGCTATCAGCACAGCACGCCTAAGCCGGATTCAAAAAAGCAGCGCTCAGTGCTTTCCCTGCGGGGAGAAGATATTCCGCCCAGCTACGTCGGCGCCAGGGCCGCCCATCTGTGCCCACTGGATTATTTCAGCCACAGCCTTATGCCCGCCGCGTTGCGCCAGGCCGGTGTGCAGATCATTACCCTGGACGCGGGGCGCGGCTACATGCATGCAACTTTTTGGAACGAATTTCCGGAACTAGTTAACGGACTAAGCATCTTCCTGGCAGAGGAAGAACGGCTCAGATCATTGTTTGCCGGGCGCAGCGATGACCTGTGGGAAATGGCCGAGGCCGTGGCCAGTTTTAATTGCGAGGCCGTGGTGATCAAGAACACCAGGCGCGGCCAGTGGCTCTATGACAGCTATAGCAAAGCGCGTTACCACTTGCCCGCCTACCCGGCACGGCTGGCGGATATCACCGGGGCCGGCAGCAGTTTTTGCGGCGGCTTTCTCGCCGGCCTCTTGCTCACCCAGGATTTGTTACGCGCCGCGCTCTATGGCAGCGCCACGGTTTCGCTTGCCGCCGAGGGCAGCGGCGCCTTTTATGTGGCCGATAGCCTGCCCGGCCTGGCTGAATCGCGACTTAAGTCCCTCGAGCAAGCTGTTCAGGTTGTGTAAAGCCTGAACTATTCTTTATGGTACTTAAACGAAACCTTCAGCTTGGTGCGATAAGCCATCACCTTGCCATTTTCTATCTGCATATCCATAAGGATCACTTCGGCAATGCGCAGATCTTCCAGCGATTTAGCCGCCAGCGCCACCGCGGCCTGGGCCGCCTTCTCCCAGGATTCTGAGCTTGTGCCCACCAGTTCAATGATCTTGTAAACAGATTCTTCAGCCATTTTGGCTCCTTTCACTTCTTCTTTCGTTTCTTCGCCGCTTTCTTTCCAGGTCTCGTAGATCTCTTCTTCATTGCGTTTCTTTCCGAGTTGCCGAATTTCTCGCGCAAAAATTCAAAGACCAGCCGATCGATCTGATCGCCTTCCCCGGTCCAGCGTTCTTCCAGGTTTTCCACACCCACCAGGGCGCGCAGCGCCTTGCGCGTTTCCTCGTCGAAGTTGCCGGTGACAGTTCCCTGATAGTGTCCCGTGCGTTTGAGCATGGCCTGCAGTTCGCCGGCTACTTCCGCCAAGGGCACCAAGTCCTCTTGATTGACCTCTCCGAAATAAAGATGATGAATACGCAAAATACGGCCTAATTCTTTAATAGGATCAGGGTGGTCGTCCACACGCAAGTCGAGGTAGTGGTCATTGTTGCCACCGTAACCCCGGTTGGCTTCCACAACTAACACCGCCGCCGATTGGCGCCCGCGGCTGTCGCCGCCCGCTCCCTGACCGGCATCCAAGGCCTGCACCAGCCAACCGGCGAGTTCATCCTCGCCGCCGCGCAGCTCTTCAAAACGCTTGGCCATGGCTTCTACCGTGCCCGGGATAAGAATATTGCCCTGGACGCAAAAGCCCTCGCCGGCAATGCCGCCTGCCCAGGCGTGGCAGTCCTTGCCGGTGTAGGTAGCGGCTTGGCCTTTCGCGTCCACCAGGCCAACCTGGCGCAGGGCGCGCTGCTCATCTTCATCGGTGAGCTTCTTGATCGTTTCTTGCGCACTCAGCCCATTCTGCATTAGGTCCAGGCCCTGAGGTCCAAATAAGTAATTGGCATAGGACTGGGTAGCTAGCGCCCCCACGCCTGCACGCGCCCAGGGAACCACGGACCCCACCGCCAGGAACTTGGATTGCACCGCCACGCCCCATTGATGGCGTCCGGGATCATAGGCAACGATGGAAAAGGTGGCGATGGGCTGCATCATTTCTCTCCTAGAGGAACGATGAAATGCAATAGAAAACCCTATATCGGCAAAAAGGCCCATAAGGGCCTTTTTGTTTAAGGCGGGCTAGACCTTACAACTTTGCAAAGAGTACCTCGTTCCCATGTATTTATTACCATAAACTAACTATAATCTAACTAGAAATCGAGTAATCCTCAACTCGAAAGAGGTTAGAAACATGAAATCGCTCAGCATCCTCATCCTCCTCAGCACCATCGCCGCAATCGTCTTAGGCGTTCTTTTCGCCTTTACGCCTGTTTTCGCCAAGAGCGAAAACGCTTCCCCCGCAATCTCCGGTTCTGCCGCTCAACCGGTAGCCCCCATGACTGGCGGCTCGGTTGATGTGGCCGTTGATCAGGCCCCGGCAGCAGCTTCCCAAGCTCAGGTGCCCGCTGCCGAGCTAAGCAACGACCCCGGCCTCGTGCTTGCCAGCACTTTCAGCGTATCTTTCGAGAAGGATACTGCAAGCGCTCTGGCCGTGCAAGAGGCTGAGGCGCAAGCAGAGGCCCTTCAAGCTGAGCAAGAGGCTGCACAGGCCGAGGCAGAAACCGCCGAAACCGCAGTCGCCAGCTTGGACAGCTTCGTCGCCTCCGTAAGCAATGGCAACGCCAATCAGGTCTCCGGCATTTATGTAGAAAATGTCCTAGCTTTTTCAGTCGTCCGTCAGCCCAGCGGCAATGCTGCCTTCATCAGCAGCGCAGCCAACGAAGTGACCCAGTTCGGCCTGACCTCTGAGTATGGCAGCCAGGGTTTCCTCGCCCATAATTACCTTGCTGGCAGCGACTTCTTCAACCTCTCCAGCAGGCAGACCATTACGCTGGTATACGGCGATGGCAGCACTTCCCAATATCGCATTGATAGCATCCGCCGCTTCCAGGCCCTGCAACCCGACTCCACCCAATCCAGCTTTGTGGACCTGGAGAACGGGGATCAATTATCCGCTTCGAATCTCTTCCATCAGATGTACAACAGCAGCAACTCCCTGGTGCTGCAAACCTGCATCGCCAACGAAGGCATTAGCACCTGGGGCCGTCTGTTCATCATCGCTGTCCCGCTGAGCTGAGCTGCTTTGGCAAGAGGAGCCAAAGTTTAACCGAGGAGGGACGGCATTAAAAATCCCCGCTTGAGGAAGCGGGGATTTTACTTTTAAGGGCGGAGGGACGAATTCAGTTGACCAGTGCCGCTGTGCGCAAGGGCACAGCCACCACGATCACACGGTGGGTATTGCTCTCATAGGGCCAGCACGTGATCAGGGTGATGCGCTCATCTTCTGTGGGCTTAATCCATTCAGCATTCGCCAGGCGCACTTCCAAAGGCTGATTGCGTTCCGGCAGAATCGCAGTGTATACCACCACGTACGTGAACTGTTGCTCTCCCGAATATACAAGAATTTGCTCGCCCACCTGAACGCGATAGAGATCGCGGAACACCTCCCCTTTGATGTTGTGATGTCCGTTCATCACCGTGTTGCCAGGGACGCCTAAACCCACCGAAGTGTTATGCCAGCCCACCGCGCGAACATCGGGAGCCAGCCATTGCTGGTAGATGTCACCCTCATATTCCAGCTCTGTAAATTTTACGGGGACGACAGGGGCGTCCAGCCCAATTGCGGAAATCGCGATCCGGTCTGGCACCATGCCTGGGATGGGGGTGGGCAGCTGCACTTCAGCACCCGGCAACGGCGTAGGAAAGGGTTGAGCCGGCTGTTCGGCATCCACGGCAACCAGCGCGGGGTCAGCTTGTGCATCCTCGGCGGCGTACACAGGCAAGAAACCCGCTTCTAATTGGTCATCGGCAGCCAAATCGATGCTGCGCGGGGCAATCACCAGATCCACAATGCTTTTGCCGAAGGCAAAGAAAACCACCAGAAAGCCTAGATAAACCAGGCCAATGATCAGACGGTTTGAACTGCCTTTGGGGCGGCGAGATTCCATTAGTAGGTCACCTTATCGATAGCAGGCAATTTACCAGCTCTTGAATAAAAACAGGGCACCTGATGAAGATGCCCCGCAGTCCATAACTAAGGCTAAGCCAGTGGAAGTCCGAGGTCTTATTCCTCATCCTCCGCATCTTCTTCATCTTCCTGATCGCGGTCGCGGTCCAGTTTGATACCAATGCCCAAAAGGATGAGGGCAAAGCCGAAGATACCCAGACCCAGGTTGAGGAACATGCTGTCCCGGAATATAGCGGGCAGATTGATGCCGGTGACCGGAATCAGGACGCCGGAGGTGGACGTCGCCGTCGGTGTGGGCGCCAGGCCTTCACAAGCGGTGCCATTGTTGTTCGTGGTGAGCGACTTGGCCTGACCGTCATCCGGATCGATCCACATGATAGCTACCGTGTTGGGTAGCGGACCGTCGATCGGCGTCGAGAAGGTGATCGTGCCGTTGGCCGGTACAGCGGTGGGGCCGCCCGAAGCGCTTCCGCCCACCACCCACCATACGAAGGTGATGGCGCTGGAGTTGGCATTGCTCACCTGCCAGCGCAGGAAGCCCGACTGGTCTGCACAGACTCCCACAAAGGTGACCCCATCGCCAGTGACTGGCACAAACACAGTCGGCGTCACGGTGAAGGTCGGCGTATCTGTCAGGGTGACCACGGGCGGCGTGTTGCTGGGCGTAAATGTGGCGGACGGCGTCGGCGTGCTGGAAGGCGTCGGCGTATTCGACGGAGTTAGCGTATTGGTGGGCGTATTGCTCGGCGTAGCTGTGTTGGTCAGCGTAGGCGTATTGCTTGGCGTGGGTGTATTGGTCGGCGTATTGCTTGGTGTCGGTGTGCTTGAAGACGTGGATGTACTGGTGGGTGTGTTGCTGGGCGTCGGCGTATTGCTGGGCGTCGGGCTGTTGGTGGGTGTATTCGTGGGTGTGTTGGTCAGCGTCGGTGTGTTGGATGGCGTGGGTGTGTTCGACGGAGTACTGGTCGGCGTATTGCTGGGCGTTGGCGTGTTGGACGGTGTCGGAGTGTTCGATGGAGTCGGCGTATTCGTTGGCGTATTGCTGGGTGTCAACGTACTTGTAGCTGTATTAGTCGGCGTATTGCTCGGCGTCGGGGTGTTGGATGGCGTGCTTGAAGGTGTGCTGCTTACAGTCGGCGTGTTGCTCGGTGTGGGCGTATTGCTGGGTGTAGGTGTGTCAGACGGCGTCGGGGTGTTCGACGGAGTCGGTGAATTCGTAGGTGTATTGCTGGGCGTGGGTGTATTGGTCGGTGTGCCCGATGTTGGCGTGCTGGTCGGAGTATTGGTAGGCGTATTGGTCGGCGTGCTAGTCGGGGTATTCGATGGCGTGTTGCTAGGTGTATTGGTAGCTGTATTCGTTGGAGTATTGGACGGTGTCGGTGTATGGGTCGGGGTCTTGCTCGGCGTAGGTGTATTGCTCGGCGTGGATGTATTCGTCGGTGTATTGCTTGGGGTGGGCGTGTTGGTTGGCGTCTTGCTAGGTGTCGGCGTCTTTGAAGGAGTAGGCGTGTTGGTAGGCGTCTTGCTAGGAGTAGGCGTATTGCTCGGTGTGGGTGTGTTCGTCAGAGTCTTAGTTGAAGTGGGCGTCTTAGAAGGCGTTGGTGTGTTGGACGGCGTAGGTGTGTAGGTAGGGGTGTTACTGGGTGTCGGTGTCTTGCTTGGGGTAGAGGTGTTGGTCGGAGTCTTGCTCGGCGTAGGCGTCTTGCTTGGTGTAGGCGTGTTGGTCGGCGTCTTGCTCGGCGTCGGTGTCTTGCTTGGTGTAGGCGTGCTGGTGGGTGTCTTGCTCGGTGTCGGCGTCTTCGATGGAGTGGGCGTGTTGGTCGGCGTCTTGCTCGGAGTCGGTGTCCTCGATGGAGTTGGCGTGTTGGTGGGCGTCTTGGAAGGCGTCGAGGTCTTTGTTGGAGTAGAAGTCTTCGTCGGCGTTGGATAGCCGTAACAAAACGTAATATGGCTTAGGCCATATGGTTGTCCGGTGTTCGGGTTAATCGGTGCGCTTAGGTTAGATCCGGAAGTCACCGGCGGAGAATAGGTATAAACATTGGCCGTTGGACCTCCCTTGGCAATGACTCCAGAAATAGCCAAGGTGGAGCTCCAATCGAAATAATCGCCGTGTATAGTAACAGTTACTGAATAGCCGTTACCAAGATCGTATGTACCGGAGCTAGGCGGATCAATCTTCTTTTCGTTCGGGCCGAGGCCAACATCTGCGCAACTCGGGTTGTAATCAACGGTGGTCGGTGTAGCGCTCGGAATACTGACCGTTGGTGTATTGGTGGGAATACTCGTATTCGTGGGGGTCGGGGTTTTTGTTTTCTCTGGCGTCTTAGTGGGAGTAGGTGTCTTGGTATTTTCGGGCGTCTTGGTCGGGGTATTGCTGGGAACTGGGGTCGGTGTTGAAGACGGACTCGGAACTGACCCACACATTACTCCGTCACTGCTATCTGCTTTGTTGTCCCCGTTTTGATCCCGGATAATCCACCAAGTTGCGATTACATGCCCGTCAAGGTCGCTCTTCCCGTTTGATACTCCGCCCGGAAAATCATCGGAACAGGAAACATGCAAAACATTTACATGCAGGGGAGGATAAATAGTTTTGTCGACATTCATACCCTCCATACACAGATCATCTGCCTGATCCACATGGCCATCGGTATATTGGAAATAAAAGTCAAAACACTTCACGGAAGCCAAATTGGGTCTTGCACTCGTTGGCAAGAATTGAGCCGCCAACACAACAGTAACTAACCCAAAGGCGGCCAAAAACAATAACCCTATATTCGAAAACTTAAAAACTGTGAAACGCTTCATTATTCGGCCGCTAACTGATACCCGAAGCGCGTCTTGTTCAAAATAAGTTCAGGTTTGCCGGGATCTTTTTCGATCTTTTGACGCAACAGATACACGATCCATTTAATCCGTTCGCGGATCTTGTCGTTGTCCTCACCCCACACTTCCTTAGCCAATAATTCATAAGCGACCGGCTTAGGGTGCTGTTTGGCTAGCACTGCCAGCACAGCAAATTCACGCGGGGTCAAATCAACCTGCTGCCCGCGGAAAGTTACCTGGCGCGTGTCTAAGTCCAGGGAAAGATCTTTGCCAGGAAAGGCGAGCTTGGAAACAGGCTCCGGTGGGCCAGCGCGGCGCATGGCGGCTTCCACCCGCGCCACAACTTCGTCTCCCACGAAGGGCTTGGAAACATAATCGTCTGCGCCTTCGCGTAGACCGCGCACTACCACATCCTTTTGGCTTAGGGCGGAGAGAATAATGATGGGCGCGTCCGTGATGGCGCGCAACTGGCTGAGCGTTTCCCAGCCATCCATTTCGGGCATCATCAAATCCAGCAGAACGATGTTAGGATTGACTTCCATCCATTTGCGAATGGCTTGCTTGCCATCCATGGCGCCCACCACATTCATGCCGGCGCGGCGCAAGGTGAGCTTAAGCAGATCCAGCGTATCCGGATCATCTTCCACGACCAGAACAACCCGCTGATTGCCCAAAGCCTGCACGGCATCCAGGTCTAAACCCGAGGCCGATTTTGTGGCATTCAGCGTAGATAATTCTTTGTCAGCCATATTTCTGCCAGCAAAAATCAAATCTTTTCCTTCATATAGTCAAGTGCCCCCATATTTGGGGGCAAAACCAAAGTCGACCCATATCTTGGGTTTGTTTCTACTTAATTTCAATAGTTTTTCGACTATTCCCAACTAGGATAATACCACAGACTTGCAAATTTGCAAGTCTCCCAAAAGTAGGGAAAACGAATTTGTTAGTGGAGAAAACTCGAAAATTTACCTTGGCAACTATTATTCGGCGAGCTCAATAAATACACCGCCATCCCCGCCATAAACTTGATCAGCATCGTAATTTACGGTTAAATCGAAGCTTCCCGAGGCTTTTAATTTGTCCACAATGATTTGAGAATTCAGCGCGATAGTCGTTCCACTTCCGGAAAGATCGAGAAAAGCCGTCGCCCCATAAATCGTGCCCGTGAGATTAACGCTGCCATTCCCACTAACTTCAATCGTTCCACTATTTGACTGATCCATAAAAATCGCCATGCCTTGATATTGTCCAGACACGGGCGCGGTGATTTGAATGTCCCCACCCCCTCCCACTTCGAAATCACCCTCTTCCATATAGATCATCACTTGATTCGCCACCAATTCTCCGCCGCCGGAAACCGAAAAATCTCCTTCAATATAATAAATACCGGGATCCATCGTAAGCAGGCCATTCGCTGAAACAGTGATACTGCAGTAGAGGCCGGGATCGATTGTGTCATTATCACCACTACCTACCGAAACAGTTGTACAAGTTCCGGGGGGAAGCGGGGGGGGAGGAAGCGAAGCGAGCGGGTCGGGTATAATAAGTACCCCTTCAACCGGCGTAGGGGTAAAAACGCCTCCACCCGATTCGTGATAATTACCAACAACGGAAAAGGACGAAGCCGAGGCCTGCCCACCTGATCTTACCGCCATGGCCTTACCGGCACTTGAATTAGCGTAAACCCCTCCACCCGTGACAATGACGTTCGCACTTCCCCCAACTTCAAAGGCATATTGTTCAGTGGGCTCTAATGTGATAATCGCGTTGCCGGCTCCCAACGGAACTGTTTCTTGCCAACAGCGGGCAACCGCGCGGGCGGCAACCTCCAATGGTCCACTGTAGATGAGCTTCATAAATGTCGCAGCTAAGTTTGAATTTATATAAACTTCAACGTATTCATCATCACCGGAATTAGGTCCTTCAACCGGTGGATTGTTCACAGTGACATTATTGCTGTCACCATCATTATTAAAGCCATTCTGGGTTGCGGCTCCCAAAGCGATCGAGGAGATATCTCCCCCGCTGCACATCGCCCATGCTCCCGCCAGAGCAGCATTGTCTGCGGCATTTTGGGCCGAGCGCCGTTGAGAATAAAGGCGGCCGCCATCAATGGTCAAACCGGCCACCGCAACCAATCCAGTGATCACCAGAACCAGCAAAATAATGGCTTGCCCCTTTTCGCTTTCTTTAGTCAACCTCACC
>Ga0214473_10010881_pt1 | contig 10685 bp, 8 predicted proteins | sample RVTome_7_FD_203509 | JGI IMG/M metagenome (GOLD analysis project Ga0214473, IMG submission 203509) | Soil microbial communities from uranium-contaminated site in the Upper Colorado River Basin, Wyoming, United States - RVT98D197 | ecosystem: Environmental > Terrestrial > Soil > Contaminated >... | reverse complement strand
TACATGTTCCTGAAGACGGTGTTCACCCAGGACTTCCTCGACAAGTACGAGGAGATCAAGCTCGACGAGCACCTCCAGACCTCGCTGCGGCCGTCGCCCTACGAGTTCTACCGCTACATGGACGCGTAACCGCGTCCGACGTCGAGGACCGGCGCCCCCGAACCCGTTCAGGAGAACCCTCAACGGGTCGGAGAGCCTAGTGGGAGCCGTGGGACTGCCAGGGAATCTCCAGCCTGCGCTGAAACGCCGTTCGCCCCCGCCCCGCGAAGTGAGGGCAGCTCGTGCGGAACCTTTATGGACCCGCCTTCAATGGCTCGCGCAGCACCGGGGAGGAACGGGATGGCGGACGAGGATCCGAGGACCCACGTCTTGGAGACGGCGAAGACGGAGAAGGTGCAGTTTGTCCAGATCATGTTCATGGACCTTCTCGGGTTCGTGAAGACGGTCACGATCCCCACCTCGAAGCTCGAGAGGGCCCTGAACGAGGGCGTCGTCTTCGACGGCTCCAGCGTCGTCGGGTATGCGACGATCGAGGAGAGCGACATGCGGGCCCACCCCGTGCCCGAGACGTTCCGGGTGTTCCCGTGGACGAACGGGGACCTGAAGACCGCGGGGATCGTCTGCAACATCTACGACGCGAAGGGGGACCGCTTCGCGGGGGACCCGCGGTACATCCTCGAGCGGCTCATGAAACACACCCGCGAGATGGGCTACGTGCCCCACACGGGACCGGAGTACGAGTTCTTCCTCTTCAAGATCGGGCCCGACGGGCGGCCCACGAACACGCCGAGCGACACGGGGCGGTACTTCGAGCAGCTCCCGATGGACGCGGGGGAGATGGTCCGCAAGAAAGCCTCGCTCTACGGGAACGCGATGGGCTTCGACGTGGAGGCGACCCACCACGAGGTCGCCCCCGGCCAGCACGAGCTCGACCTCCGCTACGCGGACGCGATGACCTCCGCGGACCGCGTCGTCTTCCTCAAGCACCTCATCCGGACCGTGGCCCTGGAGCACGGCCTGCACGCGACCTTCATGCCCAAGCCCATCTTCGGCGTGAACGGCACGGGGATGCACGTCCACCAGAGCCTCATCACCCCGCACGGGGAGAACGCGTTCTACGAGCCCACCGCGAAGTGGGAGATGTCCGAGCTCATGCTCCATTACCTTGCGGGGATCCTGGCCCACGCGCGGGAAACGTGCGCGGTCCTTGCCTCCTGGGTCAACTCCTACAAGCGGCTCGTGCCCGGCTACGAGGCCCCCGTGTACATCTCCTGGGCGAACAAGAACCGGTCCGCGATGGTGCGGATCCCGCAGGGCCGCGGCATGTCGACGCGGATGGAGGTCCGCAACCCCGACTCCGCGGGCAACCCGTACCTCCAGTACGCCTCGATGATCGCCGCCGGCCTCTCCGGCATCGAGAAGAAGCTCGATCCGCCGGGGCCGATCGAGACGGACATCTACCACCTGACCGCCGTGGAGCGGAAGAAGCTCGGGATCGCGTCCCTCCCCGCGAACCTCGAGGAGGCCCTCGAGGAGTTCGAGCGGTCCGAGGTCATGCGCGAGACCCTCGGGTCCCACGTGTTCCCCCACTTCCTCTACCTGAAGCGGCAGGAGTGGGACGACTACCGCATCCACGTGACGGACTACGAGATCGAGAAGTACCTCCCGATCCTCTGAGGGCCACACCCTTTAAGTCGAAGGACCGCTGTGGGTTCGGGCACCATGGCGGAAGCGCGTGACGATGTGTCGGAAGAGCGTCGCATCCTGAAGGACGCGAAGATCCTCGACGAGAAGCTCATGGATCGGATGGACATCTACCCCGGGGACCGCGTCCGCTTCCGCTTCTACTACCCGCAGAGCGGCTTCGAGGAGATCGTCGGGCACTTCCTCGGGTTCTATACCCTCTACGAGGGCCCGGAGGGGGGCGGAGACCTGAACCTCATGATCCGCATCGTCAAGGACGGCCGCACGATGGTCCTCTACAAGGACCGGGCCTACCTGGAGGAGTTCGAGGTCCTGGAACCGAACCTGGACGTGCGCGAGCAGATCAAGGACCTGGACGCCCGCTCAGGGCGCCACGTGGGCCACGAGTTCGGCTGAGCCGCGTCAGTACGTGTCGACCCCGCGGGCCAGGTCCTGCAGGCGCTTGACGCGCTCCGCGATGGGCGGGTGCGTGCTGAACATCCGCGTGAAGGCGCTCGCGGAAAAGGGGTTCACGATGAACAGGCCCTGGGAGGACGGGCTCCCGAACTGGAGCGGGCGGCGCTTGTTCGCGGCCTCGAGCTTCTGCAGCGCGGAGGCCAGCGCGAGAGGCTGGCCGATCGTCTTCGCCCCGCGGTAGTCCGCCTTGTACTCCCGGCTGCGGGAGATCGCGAGCTGGACGAGCAGGGCCGCGATCGGGGCGAGGATCATCCCGACGACGGCGAGGATGGCCGCGGCGCCGTTGTTGTCCCGGCTCCGGGATCCGCCGAACAGGCTGTTCCACCAGAACATCCGCGCGAGGATCGAGATCGCGCCCGCGATCGTGGCGGCGACGGACATCACGAGGATGTCCCGGTTGTTCACGTGGGAGACCTCGTGGGCCAGCACGCCTCGGAGCTCATCCTCCGTGAGGACGTTCACGATGCCCTGGGTGCACGCGACGACCGCGTGCCTCGGGTTCCGGCCCGTCGCGAAGGCGTTCGGGGTCTGGGACGGCACGATGGCCACCTTGGGCATGGGGATCTTCGCCTGCTGGGCGACCTCCCGCACGATCCGGTAGAGCTCGGGGGCGTCCGCCTCGGTGACGATCTTCGCGCGGTAGGACCAGAGGACCATCTTGTCCGAGAAGAAGTAGGAGAAGGCGTTGATCCCGGCCGCGAGGAGGATGAACATCACCATGCTGCTCACCCAGTCCCCGAGCCAAATCGATCCGATCGCCCAGCCGAAGACCATGAAGATGGCCGTGAGGGTCGCGAACAAGACGAGTAGCCGGAGTCGGGCTCCCATGTTTCCACTCCCCACGCGTTTGGGCGACCGTTTGCACTCTGAGGTCCCTTATCAACTTGACGCCGGACTTCCCACCGCGGACGTACGGTTCAGAGGCCCAGGACCTGGGAGTAGCCCTCCATGTCCATGAATCCGTGCCCGCTGATGTTGAAGGCGATGACCTTCTTCTCCCCGGATTCCTTGGCTTTCAAGGCCTCGTCGATCGCGCACGCGACGCTGTACGCGCTCTCCGGCGCGGGGAGGAACCCCTCCGCCTGGATGAACTGCCGCGCGCGGGCGAACACGTGTTTCTCGTCCTCGGGGTAGGCGACCGTGTCGAGGTAGCCGAGGTGGCGGAGGAAGGAGAGGAGCGGCGCGCAGCCATGGTACCGCAGGCCATCCCCGCGGATCGGCCGCATGTCCTTCTTGTGGCCCAGGGTGTACATCTTCAGGAGCGGCGTGATCTCCGCGTGGTCCGCGAAGTCATACCGGTACTCGCCCTGGAGGTTCGGGGCGGCCTGGCTCTGGGCCGCGAGGAAGCGGATCTCCCTGCCGTGGATTGCGTCCGCGAAGAACGGCAACGCGAATCCGCCGAAGTTCGAGCCGCCTCCCACGCACGACACGACGACGTCGGGGTACTCGCCTGCGATCTCGAACTGCCGCTTCGTCTCCAGGCCAATCACCGTCTGGTGCAGGAGCACGTGGTTCAGCACGGAGCCGAGGCAGTAGATCGCCTTCTCGTCGCTGCGGGCGTCCTCGAGCCCCTCGGACACCGCGATCCCCAGGGAGCCGGGGTGCTTCGGGTCCTCCTTCAGCAGCGCCCGGCCCGTCTCCGTGCGGTTGCTCGGGGAGGCGAAGACCTCCGCGCCGTACAGCTTCATGAAATCCCGGCGCTGGGCCTTCCAGTCGTGCACGGCCCGCACCCAGTAGATCGTCGTCTTCAGGCCGACGAGACTGGCGGCGTAGGCGAGCGCAGTCCCCCACTGCCCCGCCCCCGTCTCCGTCGTCATGCGCTCGTAGCCCTCCTCCCGCGCGTACCACGCCTGGGCGAGGGCCGTGTTCACCTTGTGGCTGCCCGTCGGGCTGTAGAACTCCGCCTTGTAGTACATCTTCGCGGGCGTCCCCAGGCGTTCTTCGAGGCGCCTGGCGCGGAACAGGGGTCGTGGGCGCCCCGCCTGGAGGTACAGGTCCTGGATCTCCGGAGGGATTTCGATCCAACGCTCCGTCGCGTTCTCCTGGCGCAGGCACTCGCCCAGGAGGAGCTCGGGGAGCGCCTTAATCCGCGAGGGTCCCGTCTCCGGATCCATCGGCGGCGGGAGCGGTTCCGGGAGATCCGCGCGGATGTTGTACCACTTCGTCGGGCGTTCGTCCTCGGGGAGTTGGACGACGAGGGGATCGGGCTTCAAGAAGGCACCCCGTACAGGCCGGCGCTCGGGATATCCCATGGCCGCCCTTTAGCGTTTCCCGGCGTCCGTCGCAGAACTACGGGCTGAGGTCGATGTCTGAGCACTCCTCACAGAGAGAGCCCGTTCGCCTCGACGACGGAGACGCCGCCCGCCGGAAGCCCGCGGATGATCTCCTCGATGGGCACCTCGAAGAGTACGGCGAGCCGCTTCGCGAGCCTCTCGCGGCCTTCCTTCCCGGGCGCCAGGACGACGTACCTCGTGGACCGGAGCGCGACCGCGGTGACGGGACCCGCCATGATCTTGCGGTGGTTCTCGACTTGGACCTCCCCGAGCGCCATCCGGACGGGCAGGTCGTGGAAGTAGTTCCGCTTCCCGCGGATCATGAACGCCCCGCGGGGGAGGAACTCGCCGGACTCCGCCTGCTTGGACACCTGCTCCGGCAGGACCCAGTACGCGCTCCCGCTCGCGAGGCCCGCGGACCACGCCTTGCTGTACAGGAGGGCGAACTCGCACGCCTCCCGCAGGGTGGCCTCCGTGGCCTTGGAGCCCTCCTTGACCACGGTGGACGGCGCGCCGTGGAGGTCCGCGTGGGCGTAGCGGTCGCCGTCCTTCAGGTGCTTCTTCACGATCTGGTCGTTCGTCCGCGCGTCGCGGCCGCCGAGGATGAGATGTCCTTCCGAACTGAGGGTCCAGCGGTAGGCGTCGAACCACATCGCCTTCGTCCCGCGGACCTTCGGTTTCCGCGCGACCTTCACCGCCTTCTTTCGGGCCGCGGCCACCTCCTCCTTCGTGGCGCGGATGGCCTCCTCGACCCGCTGGGCCTTGAGCTGCGCCTCCTTGCGCTTGTCGTAGAGGGCCTGGGCGTTTGCGGTCACGTCCTTGTCGTACTCGAGGGTGATCGCATCGAAGTCCGCGATGCCCACGGTCACTGTGTGTGCCTTGCGGTCCACGGCCTTGATCTGCGTGTCGGCGGGAGGTTCGCCTCCCTCCCGGATCCGCCTGAGGAGCTCGTCGAAGAGCGGGTAGTGTCCGTAGAGGAAGTGGGCCTGGGCTTCGTACCGCACGGCCTCCTCACGGAGGGCGCGGAGGCTATCTTCCTGCTGGGCGATGCGGCGTTCCAGCTTCGTCGCGGCCTCGCCCGCCTCCGCCTCTTCCGGCTCGGCGACGGTCAGGTAGTGCGAGAGCGCCTCGTTGAACGTCGGGAACTCCATCCGCTCCAGGCCCGCGTGCTGGGCCAGGTCGATCGGCGTCGCGTCGACGGCACGCCCGTCCTTGAGGATCACGGCGGGACTCCTCTCCTGGTCCACGGCCACCGCGATGTTGTTCAGCGCGGTGTACAGCGCGTCGATCTGGCCGTCGCTCAGGTCCCGCACCTTCGTCTCCTTGTCCAGGCCGGCGCGGAGGCAGAGCTCCTCCGCGTACGGTCCGCCCAGGTTGAGGATGCTCGCGAGGACACGGACCGCCTGACCCTTCGCGCCGCGGAGGGCCGCCGTGAAACCCTGGCGGTCGAGCTCGAGGGGATCGAGGCCGATCGGCGGGAAGGCGTAGGGCTCGTCCGGCCGGACGGCGCGGTCCTTGAACGTCTGGGGAGAGAGGCATGCGACCGTCGTTTCTCCCTGGACGACGACGAGGTTTCCCTTCGAGAAGAGCTCGAAGATGACCCGGTACGCGACGGGTCCGCGCTCGGCCGAGACGATCGCGATCCGATCGAAGCCCATCTGCTCGACGGCGATGATCCGGGCGTTGTCCAGGAGCCGCCGGAGGGTCAGGGCGAACGGCGGAGGCGTCTCCGGCTTGTTCTCGACTTCATGCAGGCAGAGCCACCGGCCCGACTTCGAGTACAGCTCGGCCTTGCCTCCCCCGGCGGGGTTGATGCGGAGGATGACCTCATCGTCACGCGCGTACGCCTTGTCGATGTGGCCCCCGACGAGGCCCTGCCACTCCGCGACGAGGGCCCGGAGATCGAAGGAAGACAGCCCGGACTTCATGTCGGTGCGTCGGAAGGGACCGGATGGGCTTGAGGATTCCGCCTTCTCGATTCACGACCTGGGAAGGCGCGAGTCCTCGAGGGCGACCATCGCCGCGTTCCGCCCCGGCGCGCCGGTCACACCGCCGCCGGGATGGGCGCTGCTCCCGCAGAGATAGAGCCCTCGCACGGGCGTGCGGTACCCGGACCACCCCGGGACAGGCCGCAGGGAGAAGAGCTGGTCCGCGGTCATGTCCGTCTGGTAGATGCAGCCATGAGGGAGACCCCACTCCCGTTCCATGTCCAGCGGCGTGATCACCTCGCGATTCTCGACGGCTTGCCGCAAATTCGGCGCGAACTCTGCCAAGGTCTCGACGATCGCGTCCCCGATCTCTTCCCGCCGGTCGTCCCAGCTTCCCTTCGCCAGTTGGTACGGGAAGTATTGGGAATAGATCGAGAGGGTGAACTTCCCGGGCGGCGCGAGGCTCGGGTCCGTCACGGAGTGCAGCACGCAGTCCAGGAAGGGCTGCTTGGACGGGTGCCCCCACTTCGCGTCGTCCCACGCCCGCTCGAGGTAGTCGACGCTCGGGCAGACGTCGATGTACCCCTTGTGGTGCGGCTGGACGGTCTTCCCAGGCCGGCAGGTGAAGTCCGGCAGCTCCGAGAGGACGCAGTTCACCTTCGTGACCACCCCGGAGGCCTTCACCCGCCGGACCTTGTCGAGGAATTCCCGATCGACGTCGTCGGGAGGCAGGAGGTCCAGGAACGTCGTCTTGACGTCCAGGTTGGAGAGGAGCATCTCTGCGTCGATTCGCGTGCCGTCGGCGAGTTCGATGCCAGTCGCGTCCCCATCCTTCGTCCGAATCCGCGCGACCGCCGCTCCCACGCGGATCTCCGCACCGAAGTGTATGGCGGCCTTCGCGAGCGCCTCGCTGATCCCGCCCATCCCACCTTTCGCGTACCCGAAGGTCTGCTTGACGCCGTTGATCTCGTGGAGGAGCATGTGGCCGAGCATGAGGGCCGTGCCGGGTGTCTTCGGCCCGGCTGGGAGGCCGATCGTCGTCGCGGTGACGAGCATCGCCTTGACCTCGTCCGATTCGAAGAACTCGTCGAGAAGCTCGGCCGCGCTCTGGAGGAGGATGCGCTTCGCGAGCTCCTCCGCGTCCGCGCCCCGGAACATTCCGATCAGGTCGGGGAGCGGCGGCGGGGCTTCGAGGACCATCGCCTCGATGAGCTCCATGACCTCCGTCCAGAACGCGACGTACTTCGGATAGGTGTCCGCGTCCTTCTTCGAGAACCGGGCGAGCTCCTTCTGGTTCTTGTCGTTGTCATTCCACAGGAGGATCGAATCGCCGTTCGGGAAGGGCAGGAAGAACTGGGGATCGAAGGGAAAGGCCTCGTACCCAAACTTGGCGAGCTCCAGGTCGGCGATGACCTCCGGGCGCAGGAGGCCCGCGGAGTACGCCAGCCGGGAGAACTTCACCCCTGGGAAGACCTCTTCCGTGACGCTCGCGCCGCCCACGAGCCGGCGCCTTTCGAGGACGAGCACTTTCTTCCCGGCCTTGGCCAGGTACGCCGCGGCGACGAGCCCGTTGTGGCCGCCACCGATGACGATCGCGTCGAAGTCCGGCAGGCTTCAGCCTCCCCTCGGTTCCCCGTTTCCGGAGATTGCAGGCGGAACACGCGGATTCGATAAAAAGGCGACGACGGGAGACGGCCTACCAACGCTGCCAATGGAGGAGGGACCTCAAGGGTAACCGGTCCGGGGGATCGGGCGTCTCCGCCGGCGTGCCGACGGGGACGAGCGCGACGGGACGCGCGCTGTCTGGCATGCCTAGGATCCGCCTCACCGCATCCTCATCGAATGCGCCCACCCACACGGCGCCGAGGCCCGCGTCGTGGGCCGCGAGGAGGAAGTTCTGGGTCGCGGCCGCGGCGTCCTGAACCGCGTACAGGTCCGTGCCCCGCTTCCCGTACCTCGATCGGATACGCTCCACGTTCGCGCAGACGACCAGGACCGCGGGCGCTTGGGTGATGAACTCCTGATCGAGCGCCGCCCGTGCGAGCGCGCGTCGCGTGTCCTCCGCCGTGACGAGGACGAAATCCCGGGACTGCAGGTTCCCCGCGGAGGGTGCCGTGTTCGCGAGTTCGACGAGCCTCTCCAGGAGTTCCTCCGGCATCGGATCCGGACGGAACGCACGAACGCTGCGCCGGGTGCGCAGGGCCTTCTGTAGTTCCATGAATGGGAGCAGCCCACGGAGGGCCCATCAGGGTTCCGGACAGGTTGTAATGATTCCGTCGTGCGGCCGGTCGGCCCGATAGACCTAAGTAACGCAGGTCCTTTGGCCCGCCCGCTGCCGCAGTGGCTTAGTGGTATAGCGGCGCCTTGGTATCGCCGAACCGCCAAGATCCGGCGACAAAGAGGCGCAGGTCGGGGGTTCAATTCCCCTCTGCGGCTCTATCCTTCTTTCTCGATGCGCGAGGGCCCGTCGGATTTCGCGCTCTCCTGATAGACGACGCGTCCGCCGACAGCCGTCGTCACGACCCTTGCCTCACGAACCTGATCCACCGGGCGTTCGAAGATGTCATGTGTCAGGACGACGAAATCCGCGTAGAAGCCTTCCACGAGGGCGCCACGGGAGGTCTCCGCCTGGCATGCGTATGCCGCTCCGCGAGTGTACGCGTCAATCGCATCGCGGACCGAGAGCCTGTGCGGGGACGGGCCGCCCTCTCCGTCCGTCCGGCCGACGGCTTCCTGCACGCCGACGAGGGGATTCAGGTCCGCCACGGGCCAGTCGCTCGCGAAGGCCAGGTGCGCACCGGAATCGGCAAGACCTCGCCATGGGAAGCCCCGCGCGGTCCGGTCCGTGCCGACGGCTTCGCGCCAACGCGTCGTGAGGTCTGGGGAGGAGTGTCGGGGCATCATGCACGGGACCACGTCGAGGCAGACGAAGCGCGGGATGTCCTCCCCGGAGAGGTTCTCGCAGTGCTCGATCCGATGGCGCCGTCCCGAGGTCCCGTTGACGCGCCCCGCCTGCTCGTAGGCGTCGAGGGCAATGCGCACGCCGCGGTCGCCGCACGCATGCGTACACATCTGGAAACCCAGGCGGTCGAGTTCCTCCACGATCGACGTGTACGTGTCCACGGGGTATTGCGTCGATCCACGGGACGCGGGGTTGTTCGTGTACGGCTCGAGAAGGGCGGCGGTGCCCGTCTCCTGCACGCCGTCGATGTACAGTTTGACCGCGGCGACCCGCAACCAGTCGTCCCAAGGACGGTCCCGCGCCTGGACGAAGGCGGTGTACTCGCTGCGAGGCGTGTCGGGAGGATGGTAGAGGGCGGCTCGGATCCGGACCGTGAGCTCTCCTGCCTTCCAGAACGCCTCATACGCGGGGAGATCTGCCAGGTTCACTTGGACGTCGAACGCAGTCGTGATTCCTAGGCGGCTCGCCGTGCCGATCGTCCGTCGCAGGCCGTCGAGGGATCGGCGCCGCCGGACCTCCGGCAGGTGCGGCGTAAGGTCGAAAGCTTCGTGGAACACGCCGGTCGGTTCGCCCGACCTCGGGTCCCGCTGCATCTGCCCCACCTCCCGTCCGAGGGAGGCCATCGTTTCGAGGGCCCGCTCCACGAACTTCGTGTTCCCCAGGCCCGTGTGCCCGTCCCAAGCGCTCAGGAGGACCGGCCGGTCCGACACCGCGGCGTCGAGATCCGCCTTCCCTGGCAGGCCCGAGGGCTGCAAGGACGCGTAGTCGAAGCCGTGGCCGATCAGGATTTCCTCGCCAGGATGGTTCGCAGCATGGGCCGCGATCCGTCGCTGGGTTTCCCGCAGGGATGGCCGGTCTGTGAGGTCGATCCATGAGCCGAGTTCGTACCCCCAGATCAGGTGCACATGTGCGTCAATGAAACCCGGAAGGACGAGGCGTCCGCCCGCGTCCATGGTCTCCGTGTCGCGGCCGATGAGCCCTTCGACGGCCTTCGCCCGGCCCACGCGAGCGATTCGTCCTCCGGTGCAGGCCAGGGCTTCCGCCCACGGCCGCATCGGGTCGGCGGTGTACACTCGGGCATTCGTCACCACGAGGGCTGCGGCGTTGGGCATTCCTTCACCTCGGGAATCACGACACGGTCAACGCGGGATGCTATTTCAGGCTGGGTACGCGCCCGTTGGCCGACTTGAGAGGTCTGCACGCGCCTCGGTGAGGCGCAGGGCGGGGGTTCAGTTCCCCCTGCGCCTTCTTGAACGGCTACCGGGCGATCTCCGACCCACAGAGGTCGGTGGGAGGGAAGAGACGCTTGGAGTTCCGCTTCGGCCGCCGGAGTAGCATGGGGGCGCCTTGAACCGCAAGCTC
>Ga0214473_10010880_pt1 | contig 10685 bp, 11 predicted proteins | sample RVTome_7_FD_203509 | JGI IMG/M metagenome (GOLD analysis project Ga0214473, IMG submission 203509) | Soil microbial communities from uranium-contaminated site in the Upper Colorado River Basin, Wyoming, United States - RVT98D197 | ecosystem: Environmental > Terrestrial > Soil > Contaminated >... | reverse complement strand
ACGTTCAGTTCGCTCCCGGCGAGCAGCGCCAGGATGCGCAAGCGCGTCGCCTCGCCCGCGGCGCGAAGCCCGCCCAAGGCCTGCGCCCGGGACAAATTTCCGGAATGAGGCTGGGCTTGGTCGACACCTGACATAAAGATATGTTTATGCGTTTCGGCGGCGATTGGCAAGAGTCGACCGGGACTCGCGCCTCGGATGTGCGCCCTCGCTCTTTACACGTTTAACGTGTATTTTATCCCCGCCTACACGCTTGGTTGTAGCCTCGCGAGGTTTCGGCGGTGGAGAGCGGACAATGGCCAGCAAGATCAATCGCAAATTCTTCTTCGACCAGGTTCGGCATCGGCTGTTTGGGGGCAGGCTCTCTGCCTCGCAAGTGAAAGGTCTCGAGACCATCCTCGATCTTTGGGAGGCGGAGCGGGCAGTGCAGGACGATCGCTGGCTCGCCTATGCACTGGCCACCACCTATCACGAGACGGGGTTCACCATGCGGCCAATTCACGAGAAGGGCGGCGCCAGATATTTCTTCGACATGTACGATAAGGACGGCAAACGGCCGAAAGTGGCCAAGGATCTCGGCAATACACAGAAGGGCGACGGTGTTCTCTTCCACGGCCGCGGTTACGTCCAGCTCACCGGACGCAGCAACTACGAAAAAGCCGGAAAGCTCGTCGGCTCGAATTTGCTAGCCAATGCCGACTTGGCGTTGGACCCGGCCATCGCCGGCAAGATCCTGTTCGCGGGAATGGAGACCGGACTCTTTACCGGCAAGAAGCTCGGCGACTATTTCAACAAGTCCACGGAAAAGTGGATCGACGCCCGTAGGATCATCAACCGGCTCGACAAGGCGCCGCAAATCGCCGACTACGGCAAGCGCTTCTACGGCGCCATCAGCTACACGACCGGGCCGTAACCCGAAGTCGCGGTGCGTGCACTCCTATGGAGATTTGGCAGCGGCTTGAAGCTTGAAGACATCCCACTGCCAGCGCGTCCCCGTGGCATCCGGGAAAATCCTCAGTATGGCAGGCGCTTCCACGTCGATTTCAGAGTCCTGCGCGCCATCATTGAACGAGAACTTTAACTTGCCGCCACACGTCGCGCAGGCGATCGGCGTGTTCGTCGCTGGCGGAAGGCGAAACTCCTGCCATTGATTTTGATCCGGGCGATAGAGCTGCAAGATCAACTCCTTGTCGGCGCGCGACGAAACCACCACCTCGGCACTGCCCGCCGCCACCAGAGTGATGGCGGCGGTGTCCAGTCCGCTGAGTTCGGGTGGATTAGCTGAGGGACCCAGTACAGGCGCCGTGGGAGCCTCCATAATCTGCGGCGGTTTCATGCCCCACAGGGCCCGATCTCGATCAGCCGGCGGCATCATGGTCGGTGCGAATGTTTTCGATCCCGGAGACATGGGCGTGCGCGGTGCGGCCTGCGGCTCCTGCGCGAGGGTCGACCCAACGCAGGACAACATGGCAACCATAGACACGATAGTCACCGTTGCGGAGCATGACGTGAGAGCCATGGGTGCTCACTTCTTCTCGTTGCCGGCCGCCGATGGCATGGAAGACGAATTGCTTGCCGGCTCGGGCAGAGGCGCGGGTGGAGGCGTTGGGGCGGGCGCCGGCGCTTGCGGCATCGGGCTTGGGGCGAGACCGCCGTTGCCATTCATCTCTTGTCCATTGGGCCTTTGCGCGGCTTTCTCGCCCCGCCCGAGGATGTAGCCCACGATCGTTCCGAACAGGCCGAAGGCCGGCGCAATCTGCTCGTTGTTGTAGCCTGCGGTGATGAGGACCATCGTCGCCATGATGACGAACAGAATCGTCATCGCCCGCGTGGCATGCTCGAGCTCTTCCCGGTGAATTTGGCGAAGGAAGGACACGGCCAGGTAGGCGAAGAGCAGCCCTGCCGCCAGGATGACGCATGTCAGCCAGAACTCGTAAGGCGTCTTCGCGCTGAAGAAGTCGATCAGCTTCGGCGACATCGGTGGCGTGGGACCGGGATTCTGCTTGCTGAGTGCGGCTGGCACTTGTTGTGCCCAGGCAGACCCACTCAAAAGAACGAAACTGATCGCCAACAGGCTGAATCGACACATCGCGCGCATACGTCACCCCTACCGCCCACCAAAACGACAGGATCAGTATAGCACGTTATACGTGTATTATTGAAATACACTATTTTAAGGTGTACAGCGCTTTTGCTTACCTACGCCCGCGCGAATTTCTTGTATTTGATGCGCTTCGGCAGAACGGAGTCCTCGCCGAGGCGGCGCTTCTTGTCCTCCTCGTAGGATTCGAAATTCCCCTCGAACCACTCGACATGGCTGTCGCCCTCGAAGGAGAGGATGTGGGTGGCGATGCGGTCGAGGAAGAAGCGATCGTGGCTGATGATCACGGCGCAGCCGGGAAAATCTTCGAGCGCTGCTTCGAGCGAGGACAGGGTCTCTACGTCGAGGTCGTTGGTCGGCTCATCCAAGAGGATCAGGTTCGCGCCTGATTTCAGCATCTTGGCGAGATGAACGCGGTTGCGCTCTCCGCCAGAGAGCTGGCCGACCTTCTTCTGCTGATCCGGCCCCTTGAAGTTGAACCAGCCGACATAGGCGCGGGACGGCACCTCGCGGGTGCCAAGCTTGATCACGTCGCCGCCGCCGGAGATCTCCTCGAACACCGTCTTCTTGCCGTCGAGCGTATCGCGCGACTGATCGACATAGCCGAGCTTCACCGTGTCGCCGACGCGGATACTGCCGTTGTCCGGCGTCTCCTGGCCGACGATCATGCGGAAGAGCGTGGTCTTGCCGGCGCCGTTCGGGCCGATCACGCCGACGATGCCGCCTGGCGGCAGCTTGAAGGAGAGATCGTCGACGAGGAGGCGGTCGCCGAAGCCTTTGCCGATATTCTCCGCCTCGATGACCATATTGCCGAGGCGCGGTCCAGGCGGAATGGTGATCTGCGCCTTGCCGTTGGTGTCGCGGCCGGCCTCCGCCACCAGCTCGTCATAGGCCTTGATGCGCGCCTTGGATTTTGCCTGGCGCGCCTTGGGGCTCGCCCTGATCCAGTCGAGCTCGCGGGCGAGCGTCCGCTCTTTCGCCGCGTCCTGCTTGCCTTCAACCTCGAGCCGCTTGTGCTTCTGCTCGAGCCAGGAGGAATAGCTGCCGTGATAGGGAATGCCGGCCCCGCGATCGAGCTCGAGAGTCCATTCGGTGATGTTGTCGAGGAAGTAGCGGTCGTGGGTGACCATGACAACGGTGCCTGGATAGTCGCGCAAATGATGCTCGAGCCAGGCCACGCTTTCAGCATCGAGATGGTTGGTCGGCTCGTCGAGCAGGAGGATGTCGGGCTTCGCCAGCAGCAGGCGGCAAAGTGCAACGCGCCGCTTCTCGCCGCCTGACAATGTATCGACCTTCGCGTCGCCCGGCGGGCAGCGGAGCGCGTCCATGGCTTGCTCCACCTGCGCATCGAGATCCCAGAGATTGCCAGCGTCGATCTCGTCCTGGAGCTTCGCCATCTCGTCGGCGGTCTCGTCGGAGTAGTTCATGGCGAGCTCGTTGTAGCGGTCGAGCTTCGCCTTCTTCTCGGCCACGCCCTCCATGACATTGCCGGTCACGTCCTTGGCTGGATCGAGCTGCGGCTCCTGTGACAGAAAGCCGACGCTCACGCCGTCCGCAGCCCAGGCCTCGCCAAGGAACTCCTTCTCGTCGCCAGCCATGATGCGGAGCAGCGTCGATTTGCCGGCGCCGTTCAAGCCGACCACGCCGATCTTGGCGCCAGGCAGGAAGGCGAGCGTGATGTCCTTCAAGACCTGCTTGCCGCCAGGATAGGTCTTGGACAGCTTATTCATGACATAGACATATTGCGGGCTGGCCATGGGTCTCCCGAGGTCGCGTGGGTTCGGTGTTGGAAGTTAGATCGAGCTTCTAGCGAATTGCGGCGGACAACTCAATGTCGGAACACAAATGACTCGTCATGGCCGGGCTTGTCCCGGCCATCCACGAATTCTTCCAGTCAGAAATAAGACGTGGATGCCCGGCACAAGGCCGGGCATGACGAGGTTGCTTTTCCGATCTAGAACAATCCGGGCAGGCGCTCTTTGAGCTTGGCGGCAAGAGCGTCGAGCGGGTTTTCCTTGATCGGCTCGATCTCGGATAGCGCCGCGGCGAAGGTCTCAGGGGTCAGCGCCGCGATGGGCAGCACGCGGCACCAATCGTTGCGCACGAGAAAGGCGCGATAGGCCGACTCCTCGTCGGTGAAGCGGTGGGCTTCCGGCGCCACGCCAACCACGGGGAGGCGCGCCGACACGGCCTCAGATACCATGGTGCTCGAATCCTCGGTGCAGACGATCATTTCGGCCTTACCGAAGATCTCGGGCAGCGTGCCTGGGCCGGCGGTGCGGTAGTCGATGAAGCGCGCGACGACGCTCTCATCCTTGGCGAGCTCGGCGACCTTGTCGGCGACAGGATCAGGTGTCCGCCGAGAGGTCGAGACGAGCCAGCGCGTGCCCCAGGCCTGTGACACGCGCTTCGCAAACTCAAACAGCCTCTCCCATTCGACCGGGCGATAGCGGAATGGACCCGCATTGCCGCCGATGAGCAGGCCGGCGAGGCGCGGATGACGATCAGGCCCATAGCGCGGCACCGTGGCCGGCCGCCCCAGGACATCCGGATCGATGGCGGAAGGTTTCAGCATCACCATGTGCCGCGGGCTTCCCGCGTCGCGATCGTAGGATGAGATGACGAGACTGAAGTTCTCCGCACCGAGCCCGCGCAGCAGCGACCCGCAAAAGACATTGGGCACGCCGAGAAAGCGGGTGACGCAGATGTTGGGCATCTGCGTCTCGCCGCCGGCAGAGACCACGAAGTCTGCCTTCGGCAGCTCGTCGGCCTGGATGCGGTAGGCCATGCGCAACATGCGCGGGGGGAAGAAGCTCTGGGCGTTGATGCGCCGCCTCAGCCACCGCGTGGGCACGATCCATTTCCGCTTCACCTCGATGCGCGTCACCTCGACCGGCCGCAGGCGCGCAACCGCGGCAATGACACCCTCGGCGAGGTGGTAATGGCCCGGCCTCGTATCGGCGAGGAAGATCACTTTGAGCGGCGTCACTGGTGCTGACCCGGGGCTTTGGCGGAATGAAAGAGGCGTCGCTCGCGTCATAAAGGGAAATCGATCCCAATTGAATCCCGATTTCGCGGCAGTATGCCAGCTTGGCAAATTGAGGGCGCCCCGGCACAATCGGCGGCAATTGGGTTAGGAGGGCAGCGTGCCAGAGCGGGCGGCAAATTTACGGGCCGAACTCATCCTGAAGGCAATGATCGCGGTCGCCTCCGCCGACGGCGGCCTGGAGGATTGCGAGGTCAGCCTCATTCAGCAGGTCTATGAGGATCAGGCGGAAAGGCCGATTACGCGGGACGAGATCGTCGAAGTGTTGCAAGCCAGCACGCGAGACAGCCTGTTGGCAGAGCTCTCCGCCGCTTCTCCCCTGCTCGACCGGGAGACCAAGGAGGAGATCATCCGCGCCGCCTATCTTACGCTCCTTGCCGACGACCGCATCGCCGCAGAAGAGCGCAAGAAGCTGAAGGACATCGCCATGGCGCTGCGGGTGCCTGAGATTCACTTCGGCGCGATCCTGGAAGATCTCGCGCTGTGGCTCGAGGAGCAAAAGGCGAAGTGAGTCTGGATAGCGTCCTGCCGAAAGCGAAGCCATGATCGTTTCGCACGCGCATAAGTTCATCTTCCTCAAGACCAAGAAGACGGCGGGCACGAGCATCGAGCTTGCGCTGACTAAGCTTTGCGGGCCCGAGGATGTCATCACGCCGTTGACAGAGATCGACGAGGCGAAGCGCGCAGGCGGCAGGTGTGCACAGAATTGGCGGCTGCATGGCTGGTGGGGATCGAAGCGGCCGCTGTTGAAGCGCCGCTGGTTCAAATTCACCGCCGCAGATTACGGCTTCTACAATCACATGCCGGCGGCGGAGGCCCGCGAGCTCATCGACGACAAAATGTGGCGGAGCTATTTTAAATTCGCCTTCGACCGCAACCCGTGGGACCGGCAGGTCTCTTTCTATCACCACCGCTACCGCAACGAGAAAGCGCCGCCCTCCTTCGCAAGCTTCATGCATGAGGATGCGCGCGCCCGCATCGACAATTACGACATCTATTCCATCGATGGAGACGTCGCGGTCGACTTCGTCGGGCGCTACGAGAGTCTGGCGGACGATCTCAAGCTTGCCCTCGGTCATGTTGGCCTTAGCCTCGACGCAGAGCTGCCGCGCGCCAAGACTACGTTCCGCCGCAGCACGCTGCCCTATCGCGAGTATTATGACGATGAGACGCGGGGAATAGTGGCGCGCTGGTATGCGCGCGAGATCGAGCTGCTCGACTATGAGTTCTGAGCGTCAGGTATCCGCAGCATGATTATTTCGCACGAACATAAATTCATCTTCTTGAAGACCAAGAAGACCGCGGGCACCGCCATCGAGGCGGCGCTGTCGGAGCTGTGCGGGCCAAGTTGCGTGATCACGCCCTATCGCGAGGAGAGCGAGGGCGACAGGAAGGGCCTTGCGCCGCAGAACTACCGCATCGAGCATCCGCTGAAGCCGAAGCGCCCACTATGGCGGCGCCTGCTCGGGCGGCCCGAGCGCTATTATCACCCGACCGTCGGCTATTACGAGCACATGCCGGCGCATGTCGTGCGCGCCTATGTCGGCGAGGAGGTCTGGCGGGGCTATTTCAAATTCGCCTTCGACCGCAATCCTTGGGACCGGCAGATCTCCTGGTACTTCTACAAGACCAAGACCAAAGCGAGCCGGCCGAGCTTCGAGAGTTTCATGGCGAGCCGCCGTCGCGCCTATGTCGACAATCACGAGATCTATCTGGAGGGCGATGCGCTCGCGGTCGACTTCCTAGGCCGCTACGAGGATCTCGATGCCGATCTCGCCAAGGCGCTCAGGCTGATCGGCGTCGCGCGCAGGCTCGACGTGCCGAAGTCCAACGTCGGGCCGAACAAGGAGACGCGGCAGGACTACCGCAGCTACTACACGCGAGAGACCGAGGCGCTGGTGCGCGAATGGTACGCGCCGGAGATCGAGCTTCTGAAATACGGCTTCTGAGGCTTTACACCAGGCGGAAGACTCGTCATGGCCGGGCTTGTCCCGGCCATCCACGTCTTTGTCATTGCCGGCTGGACCGGGCAATCCAGTAACCCGGCGCTGACAAATAACCCTCCGAGATCGGTGATTACTGGATTCCCGCTTTCGCGGGAATGACACCTGAATTCGTGGATGCCCGGCACTTCGGCCGGACATGACGAGTCAATCTGGATGGGCGACCTTCCGCCCGGCCATGTGCTTCAGATAGGCGATGATGAGGTCAATCTCGCGGTCGCTCAGCAAATCCGGCGACCAGCCTTGCATCTTCATCCCGGGCCAGCTGCGCACCGATTTCGGATCGCGGATCAGCGCATGCAGCCCCGCTGACGTCATATATTCGGTGGCATTCATCGGCAGGTTGAGATCGCCGCCGACATCGGACGCGCCGCCGCCGTTCAGCTTGTGACAAGGCAGGCACTGCGCAACGAAGAGCGTTTGGCCGGCGCGGGCCGGATCGTCCGCGGGAAGCCCCTCATCGACGGCAAGCGCGGGCCAGCGCGCTTTCGGCGAAAGCTGGCTTCTAAGCTTCCCTAGTTGATAGGCCCAATATTCGCTGCGGATGCCAGAGGCCTCGGGCTTGGTCCACACGACGTAGAACGGCCCGGCGGTGTAGTCCTTGCCTCGCACCTTGGGCCAGGGTTGATCCTCGGGCTCGATCGCCACCCAGGCAATCGATTTGCTCGGGTCAGTGTTGAGCATCAGGTCGAGCGGGATCTGCGCGGCGAAGCCGTCGATTGCGACCGCCTCGATCACGCTTCCCGGCGGAAAAGTCAGGCCTGAGAGCAGCGCCGCGGCAGGCACCGCGCGGTAGGTCATGGGCGCGCCGGAGGTGACTTCCTTCGGAACATCGATGGTGGTGGCGTCGGACCGCGCCAGCAGCTCATCCCGCGTGAAGCTCCGCTTCTCCGCGCCGACCTCGACCTCAACTGCCGGCTCGGCGGCTTGCGTAACAGCCGGCAGGATCAGGAAAAAGCCCAGGATCAAAGCCCGGACCGGCACTCCACCCCATCGAACAAAGCCCATCGCTAAGCCTCCCGCGGCTCGATCCCCATGCACTTTCCTAGCGCCGCGGCTCGTCCGGCGCCACTCACGACCCACTGTGAGCCGCAACCAGAGTGCGCTATATGGTCGAGCCACCATCAACCCTTTGAGGGAATTTCCCATGAGATCGCCCGCATTTGCCTTTGCCTTTGTGTTTGCTGTTGCCTTCAGCGGATACGCCTTCGCCGATCCTCAGCCGCTCACCCGCGCGGACTGCGAGAAGGCCAGCATGAACTGGGATGACTCGGCGAATGTTTGCGGCAGCTCTCAAGATGCCAGCGAGGCCGCGGCGCCGGCCACTCCGTCAAGCGAAGACTCATCTGCCGCAGCGCCTCAGCCGCTGACCCGCGAGGATTGCGAAAAGGCCAGCATGGAGTGGAATGAGGCAACGAATGTTTGCGGCAGCTCGCAAGGCGCCTCTGACGCCGCAGCTGCTGCGGCCCCCGTCGTCGCGCCCGAGAAAAAGGAGAAGCGGGGGATCAAGAAGGGCGAGAAAAAAGTAACCAAGATCGTCAAGACGAAGAAGGGTACCAAGAAGACCACCGTCTATAAGAAGGCTGGAAAATCCAAGAAGCATGACGCCACCACGAAGAAAGAACAGCGCCGCTTCTTCAAATGGTGGAAGCAGCAGGACAAAGCCAAGTCGTAAAACGCAAAAGGGCGCTGGCTTAGAGCCGGCGCCCTTCGCATTTGTGATGGCCGTCCACGCCGGTATCCGAAGACGGGCAGACGTGGCGAGTGCGGCGCTACGGATATCCCGACCCTGCCACTTGAACCTGGAGCGTACCTTACTCTCCGCTAGCCGCAGACGTGGCAGTGCCTGATCTTTACGTCGCCTCTAGTGGTCCAATAGCAATGATAAACCCGCCGGCAGTGCACGTAGATCAAGGACGAATTTGCGTGAACCTGTGGATCGGCTTCCGTCATGATCGCTTGAGCGGGCGTGAAATCGATTGCTGCTAAACAGGCCGCAACGATTATCACTGCCATCAAGTAGATCGGTCGTTTCATAGCTTGCCTCCTCGACTAAACGAGTGCTCACCGTCAATGCGGGGCCAGGCGGCAACGCGAGAGAGCGCAATGGCCGGACGCGACCATCGCGACGTGCCGTGGGGTCCGGGCCTGTCCGCGAAGATGCGAGCGGCGTGAACGCCGCGCGCGCACAGACCTAGAATGACAGACGGGAGATCGGAGGCCGGTTTGGCTGTTCCGGCGCGAGGGTGTGGAAATTTGCCTCGATGAACATTGAGACGGCTGGATCAGTCCACTGTCGCACTATAGCCGGAGCGGAATCGGGGGCGAGGGCGGTTACGTTGAACATCCCGCAACAGGTCGTCCTATGGATCGGACTGTCGACGGAGCGTTTTTCATGATCAACGTCACCATGATGCGAGATGCGATCTTGCGCGGCGCTGCGACTATCCGCTTTGTGGTCGGCATCAGCCAGGCAGTGGATCGCAGCAGGAGTCGGAACGAAAGCAACCGCGATTGGCGGAGCGACAAAGCCAGCCAAAGCGAGAGCGGCAAGAAATGCCCCGATACGGGCAACGACGCCTTTGGTCAGCCGATTCAACATTTCCTTGCGATTCGCCGACAACTCTCATGCTCGTCATGGCGATTATCCGCCGGACGCCCGCACGGTCAAATGAAAGGATCGTGAGTGTGGCGCCCACTCGCAGCGCCGGCGCACGGCAAGCTGCGGGAGTGGTGGGCCCGGGAGGGCTCGAACCTCCAACCAGACGGTTATGAGCCGCCGGCTCTAACCAATTGAGCTACGGGCCCCGCTTCAGAAGCAAGCGCGATTCCGCCTCATTAGCAGAGTTCTATTGGCGCGCGAAACGGCTGCAAGCAGGGTGCGGGCGCGATCGCTCCTCGCTGCCCGCCGCCAAAGCCAGGCCAACCATCGGAAGGGATCCCCATGGCGTCGTCACGCACCTCTCATCTCTTTGCCTTGATCGCGTTCGCGTCGTCCGTCCTCCCCCTTGCGCCTTTGGCGGCAGGCGCCGACGAGGCGCCGAAGCGCTCCATCTCGCTCACCGCCACCGGCGCCATTCGGACGTCACCTGACAAGGTGGACATCACCACTGGAGTCACGAGCCAAGCGCCGACGGCAAAGGAGGCGCTCGCCAAGAACAGCTCGTCCATGACTGAGGTGATCGCAGCGCTGAAGGCTGAGGGGCTCGACCCGAAGGACATCCAGACCACGAATTTCACCGTGCAGCCGCTCTATGAGGAGCGGAAGGATGGGCGGTCGCCGAAGATCGTCGGCTATCAGGTGACGAACTCGGTTCACCTCACCGTGCATGACATCGGCAAGCTCGGCCAGATCCTCGACAAAGTGGTGACCCTTGGCGCCAACGACGTGAACTCCATCGAGTTCGGCGTGGCGGAGCCAGAGGCGCTGAAAGACGAGGCGCGCAAGCTCGCCATGCGCAACGCCATCGCCAATGCCAAGCTCTATGCCGAAGCTGCCGGCGCAAGGCTCGGCAAGGTGCTCACCATCAGCGAGGAG
>Ga0214473_10010879_pt1 | contig 10687 bp, 4 predicted proteins | sample RVTome_7_FD_203509 | JGI IMG/M metagenome (GOLD analysis project Ga0214473, IMG submission 203509) | Soil microbial communities from uranium-contaminated site in the Upper Colorado River Basin, Wyoming, United States - RVT98D197 | ecosystem: Environmental > Terrestrial > Soil > Contaminated >... | reverse complement strand
TGCCTCCGGAGTTGAACGAGATTCAGGTTTCATCTGGAGAATAACATCGTACTGTTTTGTGCCGCGCTTGAAATCACTTACAACACGTCCGCCTAAAAATGTTTCCAACGTTGTTCCGATATCACTCACGGATAAACCTAATCCTGAAGCACGTTCACGATCAATGTGAATATCGAGCTGAGGTTTATTTAATCTGAGATCAGTATCCAGGTTTACTAAATATCCCAGCTTCGAAGCTTCGCCCATCATTGTGTTTACAGCTTTACTTATTTCTTCGTAATTATCTCCCTGCAAAACGTACTCAACAGGACTTGAGCCGAAATCAGCACCAAGGCTTGGCGGATTAATTACAAATGCAAGTACTCCGGGAATCGACAGTAATTGGGGAAAGAGTTCCTGAATAATTTGCTGTTGTGATTTATCACGTTCACTTCTTGGTTTTAAGTTTAAGAACATAAAACTATTTGAAACGCTTCCTGGTCCGCCGAAACCCAATCCTGTGGCAGTAAATAAACCTCTGCGTTCAGGGAGAGGAAGTAATATTTTTTCAACTTCTCTTACATAACTGTCAGTATATTCAAGAGTTGCTCCTTCCGGTGCAATCACGATTCCAAAACCTACACCTCTGTCTTCAGTCGGGACTAATTCACTTGGCAGAAATAAAAACAGAACATATCCTAAAAGTAAAAGAACAACACTTCCTGCGATCATAAGAACCCGGTGTCGCAACGCTCCTCTAAGTAAGCGATTATAAACTATATTCAGCTTATCAAAGAAAGCATCGAAAGAACGTGATGCCCAGCTTGAGCCTGTGTGATGCAAAGGTCTTAAAATTTTTGAAGAAAGCATCGGAGTTAAAGTTAATGCAACGAATCCGGAAATTAATACTGCAACAGCAACAGCAACACCAAATTCATTAAATAATCTTCCAACATTTCCACTTAAAAATGCAAGAGGAACAAAAACAGCTACAAGAGTAATGGTTGTTGATACGACTGCGAATCCAATTTCTTTACTTCCATCAATAGCAGCCTGCCATCTGCTTTTTCCCATTTCCATATGACGATAAATATTTTCAAGTACAACTATTGCATCATCAACCACCAATCCAATTGCAAGAACAAATCCTAATAGTGTAAGAATATTTATTGTGAAGCCTGCAAAATAAACTGCTGCCAATGCACCAATTATTGAAATCGGAATTGCAAGCGATGGGATTATTGTTGCACGAAAACTTTTTAAGAATGCAAGAACTACAAGTATAACCAAACAAAGTGCAATTAAAATAGTTTCCTGAACTTCAGAAATAGATTCGGTTATAAATTCAGAACTATCATAAGCAACATCAAGGTGCATACCTTGAGGCAGAAGTTCTTTTAATTCCGGTAATGTGGAACTGATTTCAGCGGCAACATCGACAGTACTTGATTTAGATTGTTTTACGATACCAAGTCCTACAGCAGGTTCACCATTCCATCTTGCAGCAGTTCGTTCATCTTCTGCACCAACTTCTACTGTTGCAATATCACGAAGACGAACAACATCATTTCCTTTTTGAGATATAATGATTGCTCCAAATTCTTCCGGAGTAGAAAGTTCACCTCTTGTTCGAACAGCAAATTCACGCAATTCACCTTCAACTCTTCCTCCGGGAATTTCTGCATTTTCATTTCTGATTGCTGTTTCTATATCATAAGTAGTCAATCCATGGGCAGCCATTCTTAGCGGATCTAACCAAACTCTCATCGCATATTTTCGTTCGCCGCCAATAAATACAGAACCAACTCCTGAAAGTCGTTGGATTCTCTCTTTCAAAACACGATCAGCAAAATCCGATAACTCGAGTGTCGAATGCTGTGAACTATAAAGAGCAAGCCAAACAATTGGCTGGGCATTAGCATCAACTTTTGATATTACAGGATCTTCAATTTCACGAGGCAATGATCCTCTGATACGGGAAACTTTATCACGAACATCATTTGCTGCTTCATTAACATCACGTTCCAATTCAAATTCAATTGTGATTACGGATCCACCTTCAGTACTGGAAGATGATATTGTCTTGACTCCTTCAAGAGTTGCAAATTGTTCTTCAAGAACATCTGTTATTTCTGTTTCAACTACATTAGAGCTTGCACCTCTGTAAAGAGTAACAACAGAAATAATAGGTGGATCGATGTCGGGGTATTCACGTACCGGCAATTGTGTAAAAGAAATAATTCCAAACAATACAATTGTCAGGCTCATTACAATTGCCAATACAGGTCGTTCAATCGAGATATGACTAAGTTTCATTCTTTAATCTCCTTACTAAAAAATCTATTGCTCTTTTGAAGTTGTTACTTGGTTGTTTATGGGAATAACTTTCGCGCCGGGAAAAAGTTTTTGATGCCCGGCAGTTACTACCTGCATATTTTGTTCAAGTCCATTAGTAACTTCTACTACATTTGAAAGCTGCAATCCTAATCCAACCGGAACAGGAGCAACTGTACTATCTGGATTAACTACATAAACGAAAGACTGATTACCATTTGCAAAAACTGCTTCACTCGGAATTGTTAATGCTTTAGGTCTCTCACTCAAAACAACAGAAACATTTGCAGACATACCGGACCGGAATTTTTGTCCCGGATTTTGTACTCTTGCGGTTATCATTACAGTACGAGTTTCAGAATCCAACACAGGCTCGATTGCTATTATTCTTCCTTTAACTTCGTGACCAGGATACACAGGTGTTGATAATGTGACTTCTGCACCACGTTTTAATTGAGCAAGATATTTTTCCGGTGAAGAAAAGCCCACTCTTAATTCATTAAGATTTGCTAATTCAGTAATCGGTTGTCCTGCTCTTAAAAATGTGCCAACACTTACTTTTCGAGAACCAATCAATCCATCGAACGGAGCTGTGATCTGTGTTTTTTCAAAGCGAGTTTTAGCCAGCTTCAGATTTGCCTCTGCAACTTTTAAAGATGCTAAAGCATCATCCAGATCCTGTTGTGTTCCTGCTTTCTGATCAACTATATTTTTTATTCTTTTATAAGATGCCTGACTTTGAGAATAGAGTGCTTCTGTCCTGTTAAGTTCAGCTTCATACTGCGAGTCATCAAGCTTGGCAATCAGATCACCGCGTTTAACATAACTTCCTTCTTCGAACGGTATCTCTGTAATTATACCTTCGATTTCAGATACAATTGTTACTTCTTCAATTGCTTCGATTGTACCAACAGCATTGAACTTGTCAGACATTGTTTGTTCAATTACATTTGCGACTTCAACAGGCATTGGCGGCATTGAGAACTGACCTGCCTGTGGCTGGTCAGAGCAGCTTATATTAATTAATGTGGATACGAGGAATGCTGATCCAAACAATGCAATCTGTAAAAATCTTTTCACTTCAAACGATTTTTTCCCGAAATACGGTCCGCCTTTGGCGGATTCAATTCGTTCGACATTTTTTATTTTTTTCATAAGAACCTCCTTATTCATTATTAATATTTTCCGGGTATCTGCCCGATGTAAGCTGTTTTAATGTTGCTACTGCATTAACTGTTCTGACTAAAGATTCAGAATATCTTCTCTGTGCTTTTGCAAAATCTTCACCAAGTCTAACTAATTCGAATGCAGTAATCCTTCCATTTTGAAATTCTATAACTCCGATACGAACCTGTTCTTGTGCTGCATCAACTCCATCGGTTGCAGCTTTAAGCCGAAGATTACCATTGGTCAATTCACGATGAGCTTTACGAACTGATTCTTCGAGATTTCGTGAGAATTCAATATATTGTTGTTCAGCAATAAATGCTACAGCTTCTAATCTGTCCTTTTCACCAATTCCGCTTCGGAAACCGATTGGAACACTAAGTTCGACCCCAACACTCCAACCTGGATATTTTCTTTCGAATACCTGGTTTAGCATATCACCAAAACTTCCACCACTTGTAGAACGTAGTGTATCACTTCCAAAAATTACATTCTGTGAATCACCACCGAGACCTGAACTTGAAAGTGAGCCGATCAGATCTAATCTTGGAAGGACTTCCCATCCTGCAGCATCAACTAACTCGTTTGCAGCATCGATTTGTTTTTGTGCAGATTGAAGCTGCAGATTACCATCAAGTGCATAGCCAATTAATAAATCAACCGGTTCAACGGGGAAATCAACTGGTGGTTCGTTAACTGTTTTAAAACGAACCTGGCTTGAATCTGGTCTTGTACCAATTTGTGATGCAAGAAAATCTGATTGAGCATCAAGAGCTTCCTGTTGATCAATCAGTAGAAGTTCCTGTTCTGCTAAAAATGTTTTTGCACTTGCAACCTGGCTTGGTCCGACCAATCCGGCTTTTTCACGAAGTTCTGTTTCATTTAAAAATTCTTTTGCACGATCGCGAACAAGCTTCTGAACTCCAAAATCTCTTTCAGTTGTATAAAGTTTCCAATAAGATTTTTCAATTTCGCTTGTTACTGCAATTACTTCCTGATCATAAAGAGCTTTAGCAGATTCATATTCAAGATCTGCCTGTGTAAGTTGTCTTCGACCGGTTGAAGTAAATCCACCAAGAAGCGGCTGACGAAAACTGAGGCTTCCAAATGCGTTATACTCAGGATTTAAAAAAGCAAATTGTGAATTTGTATTCAGACTGGTCGTATTTACAGACAATTCTAATTGAGTTCCTACCGGCAGCTTTAACCTCAGACCAGTTTGTGATGAAGTTTCCTGAGTAGAAAGTACATCTGCTCCTGCGAAAAAAGATGCAGAGGGTACTTTTAAATCACTGTAGTATAAATTAAAAAATAGTTCGGGATCAAAAAAGCCGCGTTCTCTTTTCAAAGTTCCTAAACTTGCAAGATAAAGACCTTCAGCTTTCCTTACTGAAGTTGAATTTTTCTTTGCAAGATCTATTGCATCAATCAAACTTAATGGTGTGCCTTGTAGTTCATCAATAATAATATTTAATGAGCTATCGGGTTTAACCACCTGCCCAAAAGTTGAACTGATTGATGCAGCTAAAATTGGCACTACGAAAATAAATTTGAATATATATCTCCACTTGAAATACATTAAACGTACTCCTCAATGTTAATTTGTTTATAGCCCTTTTGTAAAATGAGAACCGTTAGCAGGGTATGAGCCCCGAAAAAGATGCACTAGATCAGTATAACTATTTCTGACTTTGTGCTGAATGAGAAATTGAATCAGAGAACTTGAGAATCATCGTTATCATTTCAATCATGATTAATGTCTAAAATTTAATTTCGTTACGAACTAAAATTATAATAATCACTTATTGAATGTTGTGCTGAAGATTACAAATTGTGTTAAGTGTGAGTTAAATTATAAATGTATACAAATTACCAGTGGAAATTCTTGGGACTAAAAAGCAATAAGATATTTATCAATGACCTATTCATAAAAATATTTTACTAAAAACTTTTTGAAAAGCAGAAATTCTCTTTGAGAGCAAATTCCTACGTCAAATTCTAATTGAATGGTTGTTAGACACAAATTCAAATCAATATCAAAAAGGCACAAACGATTGACTAACATAAATTAGAAATTATGTTTCTGATGGCATAAGTGTTGAAGATGAATAACAAACCAAAAATTTAACATAAGCACTGAATTTATTGTTAACCATTTACAATTCAGGTTATAAAGTTCAGTAGAATTATTCAACAATTCTTTACTAAAAGTAAGGCAGTATTAATGGAAGCAATTGAAAGAAAAATAATTGAGGGTGTGGTTAATGAGACCATAAATCTTCTCAGAGCAACAATGCAGGATGCCCAGGAAATTAAGAGCAATCTGATGGAAGATATTATGGATTACAAAAAAATAATAGTCGATCTAAGCACCTGCGAATATGTGGACAGTACATTCTTCGGCTCGTTAGTATACTCCTGCCGAAAAATAAAAGAGCAACAAGGATCCTTAATACTAATACTGAATGATACTTTTCTGCGAAGAACATTTCTTTTCAGAGAGATAGAAAAAATATTTAAAGTTTGCAAGGATAACTGGGAAGCCATTTCCGAACTCAACAAGTGGTGTGAAGAGATTGACTATCCTAACAATTGACCTCGCACAATTAACAACAAACCTGGCAAAAATTATATCTGTTTGTGTTACCTTGAAGTAATTGTGAAGAAAAGTTGAGTTTGAATAACCAATAATTACTTAACATCGATTATCTGATTGTTAAAAAATAAAATTAACACAAAGATATTAATGGCATATCGATTGGAAATGTTTGAAGAAAAAATCCGTTTCTGTCTCCGTTAGCTAACGGATGACGGATGACGGAAGGGAGATATGATTATAATATACTTGTTACTGGGATTATTGCTCTGCGGAATTATCATAACAACAATTCAACTTAAGATTGAACGCAAGTGGGAGCTGAATCAACTACTTGAGCTATTCGAAGATATTCCAAATGTTTGATTTTTTATCTATTGCATCAACTACTAAACCCTGCCGTATAAATATGAGGGGTGATGTGTCGGCAGGGTTTTTTATTGTCATTATATTAATAATAATTTAATTTTGAACAGGAAAAATATTTTCACTTTAAAGAGGTGATAAAATGCAAGATGAGTTAAATAATACACAGAATAGTAAAGCAAAATTCAAAGCATCAAACTCTCTTAAATATTTCTTAATAGTGCTCAGCATAGCTGCGTTGATTGCAGGGTTTGTACTTGGTCTGCAGGTTTTCGAAGCATTGGCAGAATTTAAACGGCTCGGTATTTTTATTATAATAGGTTCAGTGATTGGAGCCGCAATTCTTTTGGCGATTGTTAAAATTCTAAATGACCTTGCAGAAATAAAATCTAAGTTAGAAAATAAATCCTGAAAATATTTTAAAGTTCAAATTTTCTTGTTGGATATATTCTAATATTCAATCCAAACTAATTAAAATTCTTCTTTTACGTTTTTGTATACTCTTACTTTTATAACCATTTCTATTTAATCCTTCTGTGCTGATAAAAAAGATTATCTTAAATCAACCATCAGCTTTATAGTTTTGTAAACCAGGAATCAGACTGAACGACAAAATTGTCTTGAGACTAATTGCTGAAATAACAAAGTATTAGAAAATCTATTTTAAGTTTATAATGAGATTGTAATTGCCACTAAGCATTTTGGGCAATAAGTACACAATGAATTTAATGAAAATTTAGTGCAAAAAATTTTGACTCTTACCTTTTTTTTTATTAAGGTTGTAACATCTTTTGAAGCGGTTCTTAGCGTGTTTACACATTCAATGCTGTGCTTGAGTTTATAATCGTTAATTATATATACCATCCGTCACTGTGAGAGTCTCAAACAATAGTTGTTTTTAGTGGGCTTTTAAAAAAAGCTCGTTATGTCTTTTTATTGACTTCGTTTTTTTATGAGTTATTAACTCAATAAAAATATATGAACAATAATTAACATTCTTTAAAACAATCTGGAGGGCGTAATATGTATCGAATACATCCACTTATCTTTCCTTTGTAATTGCTTTACAGGCGTCTTGTAATTCCTGTTAACTGTAAAGCAAGATTATATTAATTAATTTTTAATTTATTAATTCAAAGAGGGCACTTATGAAAAAATATTTTCATTCACAAATTTTTATTCTTGCCATTATTGTTGCTTTAATTGGCAACTACAATATCTTTTCACAAAAACAAACTTTATACAACCAGCTAGTGACAGTTGGCCCTGGCACTGAAACAACGAATATGAATCCCGATGCTGAATGTACCGGTCTTAATCAACTAGTGTATGATGACGGAACATTTGAAAATGGATATGGATGGAATACGACAGTTACAGATGGAAGAATGGTATCATTATTTACACCTCCAGCATATCCATGGCAATTTAATACATTTTGTCTGGCTTTAGCAACTTTCAATGCTGTACCCAATTTAACTTTTGATATAGAAGTTTATAATGCAACTTGTGTTGGAGGAGAACCAGGGACTCTTGTAACAACTATAACTGGCGTTACAGCAACTGGTGTACCAAATTGGCCGTCATATGCATTCTATGATTTTGATATATCTACAATTCCACAGCTAAACAGTGGTTCGTACTATATTGGAATTAAATGGAATCCTTCTGTTTATCAAAATTTTTACACTTTGGCTGATGAATCAGTTACAACTCCGTATCATTCAGGTTATGGCTACGATAATATTGACCTTGCTTGGTTTCCAATTTCTGATTTTGGAGGTGGGGGTAAAGCATTGGGTTATAGAACATTAGGTCCAGCAACAGGTCCTGGATCTGCAACAGGTCCAACTCCAGCTAATTATTCAACCGATGTAACTGCAACTGGTTTGAACCTCAGCTGGACTAATCCTGGAGGAGTAAGTTCTATTGAAGTGTATTTTGGAACAGATCCTTGTAGCTTTGGTACACCACTCTATTCGGGAACTCCGGTTACTTCTGTTAGTGCACCTACTCCGCTTGCATATGAAACTCGTTATTACTGGCGTGTAGATGAAATTAATGGTGGTAATACTCATGGTGATTTATGGAGTTTTAGAACTGAAACACCACCAGCACCACCGGCAGCAACAACACCTTTTGATGAGGATTTTGATGGTACCTGGCCAAATAATTGGGTTGTGATAAATGGTTCACAAGTCAATCAATGGTTTGTAGGTACTGCTGCAGTGCCTGTTTCCTCTCCGAACTCAATTTTCATCTCCAGTGATGGCGGTACAACTTGGGGTTATGACGCGGCTGCAACAAGCGTTGTCCATTTCTTTAGGGACATAACATTTACTAATTCTCTTGGAGGTGGTTATCAATTAACATTCCAATGGAAAGGCGTAGGAGAGTTACCTGCTTATGATCAGCTAAGAGTTTACCTCATAGAAACTTCAGTGTATCCTGCTGAAGGAATACCATTAACTTCAGGTCAGATTGGCGATGCACAATACAATAATCAGACTGGTTATGTTGAAGCATCAATTCTACTACCAGAAATTTTAACGGGGACTACCAAGCGCCTGGTATTTTCCTGGAATGATGATTTTTGTTGTTATACTGGAGTCACACCTATACCAGCTTCGGTTGATGATGTCAGTATTGTACCTGTAGCACCAAGCGGGATCAATCCTCCTGTAGGTCTACAAGCTTCGGTTACAGACCAGGATGTTCATTTAACCTGGCTAGCACCTCCAGATAATACTTTGAGATATGATGATGGTATTAATGTTGATGCAATTGGAGGTCCTCCAACATTTCAAGGATCAGCGAGATTTCCTGCTAGTATTACAGGACCTTTAGCTGGTAAAGAATTAAGAGCAGTAGAAGTATATATTTGGGACTTACCAACCAATTATACTATTAAAATCTATGATCAGGGAACAGCAACCACACCAGGTACCGAGCTGTTATCACAAGATGTAACTTCATCTATTACCACGGCTAATACTTGGTACGCTTTCACTTTAAGTTCACCTATTACTCTTTCAGGTGACGATATTTGGATTGGTTTTGAAGTAACAAGTGCTGGATTCTCACCTGGTGTTGATGCAGGAGCTACTGCAGATGGCGATTGGATTTCTTTAGACGGCGTTTCCTGGGCTCACCTATTGGGTTATGGACTAAATTACGACTGGAATATTGCCGGATTCGTATATGATGCCGGTCCGTTAGGTTCACAGTCTAAACAATTTGTTCTCAATTCAAATTCTGATATAGATACGAAATCTTTAAATATTCAGAAGACTAATAACGATATGCAGAAGGCTACCTTAAACAGCGGAATGTTTACTTCTGTTAAAAAAGCCAAATATGGCAATGATTATCAGAATCATTTGGGTAGACAAACAAAATCCATATTCAAACAAAATTTTGGTAATGATGCTATTGATGCAACATTTTTAGGTTACAATGTGTACCGCGATGACGTAGAAATAGCCCATCAAATATCAAATTTGTCTTACGACGACAATGGATTAGCTTATGGAGTTTACAGCTATAAAGTTACTGCAGATTATTCAGAAGGCGAATCTGATCCTGCAGGTCCGCTTGTTGTAAATGTTGTGAATCCAGATCTTATAACGATTCTTGTTTACCCAACGAGTGCCGCTTATTGGACAGGAAATACTGAAAGTACAATTAAAACAGATGGTGAAATAAATACTGTTTATCCTAATTATGGGTGGGCGGCTTTTGATATTAGTGCTATTCCTGTAGGTTCAATTATTAATTCGGTTAAATTTAATGGATATGTAAATGCTAATAACTGGCCATATTGGGGTATCACACCGATGGGTACTGTTAACCCTGTGACTGATGGTGCAGCAACAATCTATGCTGCTATTAATGCTGGAATGACTAATTATTATAGTTATAGTACGGAACCAGGAACTTTACCACTTGGTTACCTTAGTAGGGAATTAACTGGAACTGCAACAACTGACTTGGAAGGTGCATTAGCTCAAGGATGGTTTGCAATAGGAGTTTGGGATGATGATTTCGTTGCAACATATTATATCAACTTTGATGGGTGGTCTCAGGCAAATCCACCTTATCTGGAAGTTGTATATATGAATCCACCGGATGTTCCTGTATTCTCAATTACACCAGCTTCTAAAAATTATGGGCATGTTTTTAGTGGTACATCATCGGCAGATCAAACATTTACGTTTACAAATATTGGTGCTGGAACATTAACAA
>Ga0214473_10010878_pt1 | contig 10687 bp, 23 predicted proteins | sample RVTome_7_FD_203509 | JGI IMG/M metagenome (GOLD analysis project Ga0214473, IMG submission 203509) | Soil microbial communities from uranium-contaminated site in the Upper Colorado River Basin, Wyoming, United States - RVT98D197 | ecosystem: Environmental > Terrestrial > Soil > Contaminated >... | reverse complement strand
AATTCTGGAAAAGATTCATGATCTAAAAATTTTTTTAAATTCATTTAGCTATTACTCCTTATGCAGCTCTGTTACGCCACTATGCTCAGCATCATTACTTTTCAACCAGTCAGCCCCAGCAGCAAAAGCAGTTTCTAATTCCGTTCTTAAATAGTTTGCATCATCTATCAAAAATTCCACTTCAGGATTATCCAATTTATTAATTTTTTCAAGAGCATAATTCATTGCCGCTTCCCATAAAAGTTGTGCTTTCTTTTCTTTCTCTGTTTTTTCTTTCTTTTTATTCATCTAATTTTTCTCCTGAGCATCATAAGGTATGGTTTCAAGCATTGTCCCATCTATAGCATCATAAACTCTTTTTACTTGCAGCATAAAAAGGGCTTTAAATTGTTCAGAAAGATCAGAAAAGGGAATCATTAATTTTTTTCTGTTTCATTAGGCTCACGATCAGCCGTTTTCATTTCTTCAACCCATTGCTTATGTATTTTTTCAGCCACTATTCCAATTTTAGGTAGAACAATCAGTGACATTTTATTAGACTTGTTCATATTCTCTCCTAAATCCATTCTTTCTTAAATCCATTATCTTCTGACCATTTTTCTAACTGCCAATATAAAAATACCTGTTCTGGTTCGTAATTTTTTGATATAGAATCAATTAAATTATTATAAACATCTTCTGGGTTACGTTTATTCCTAACCCAATCAATTATTGTTTCTTCATCATATATATCATCTATATTTACATTTTCTTTTATCCACCCCAAAATTTGTTTCAATAGAGATACCGATTCGATTGCATATTTTCTAGCCATTTTATTTCATCCTTCATTTTATAAAATTCATTAGAATGCAAACCCCTTCGTTTTATTCACAATATCATCGGCAATTGCAAACTTCTTCTTCGATTTAAGATAAGCCACGGCATCTCTAATACCACTCTTAAGATCATCATCTCCATTTACATTGTCAATTTTATCAATAATTTTCTTGGCTTTTTTATCATCCGCTAAAACATCAGCAATAATCAAACATGCTAAGCTTACAGATTCCAAACTCATAATTGTTTCTCCTTTTTTCTCTGGTAGTCTATTGATAATATTGAATCTATTCATCCGTGATTTTTTCTATAGCAGCAAGTCTTTCATTAGCTATTTTACAATATTCTTCAGAAATCTCACTACCTATATAATTACGCTTATTTAATATGGCCATTTTCGCAGTTGTTCCACTTCCCATAAATGGATCATAAATTAAATCTCCTTCATTACTCCAAGAAATAATATGATCCCCGGCAAGCTGTTCAGAAAAAACTGCCGGATGGCCTGTTTTATCATTACCACTACCATAGCCAATATCATACGTCCAAAGATTTTGTCTTTTACTTGATTTTGGAGTGACTTTTACGTGTGTTTCTAATGAATAACCAGTTATGTTGCTTTTTGAATTTTTAGTATATCTAGTAAGTTTTCCCGCACGTTTAGGAATTAAATCTTTGATTGGATTAAATGTTTTAATTTTTCCTTTAGATAAAATAAACATATATTCAAAAGATTGATTATAAGATAAACTAGATCCGCATGCACCCACAGCTCTTTTATGATAAATCATCGTATCATGCAAATTAAATCCAGTTTCTTTAAAATATAAAGCTTGTTTAAAGGATGTTCCAGTTTCACTTCCTTTAATTGTAGCGTCTGCCACTATCCACACCATAACCCCACCTTGTTTAGTTACTCTAAATAGTTCTTTGGCAATATTTTCAAAATCAAAAATATAACCTTTATACTTTCTAAGATCGTCATAAGGTGGAGAAGTCACTATAAGATCAATAAAATTAGCAGGCATCCTATTCATAGTAGTAAGACAATTCTCACGCCATATTTTATTAAGCATTTTATGCCGTGTCCATTTCTAATAAGCTTTCAAATTTTCTCTTATTTTTTCCCACATATCTGTAATCCATTGATGCTGCCTAGGTTCAATTACTTTATTTCCAAAAACATAGTAATGGACTAAAGGTAAATCTGACACAATTAAGGTTATTTTAAATATTGGATACTTGTTTATTTTAGTGAGAAATGCAATGTATATTTTATCTCTAAATTCAAATATATTTTCTTCATTATGATATCTAATAGATTTACCTAATTTTTTAGCCTCATATCCGTATAATTCCTTTAAATCCGGTCTTCTATCATTAACAGGATCGGCAAGTAACCAATACCAATATCCCTCTACAGATTCAAATTTTTCACCATTTATCTCTATGGGAGTATGAGCAAAATTGGAAAGAAATCTTCCAAGTGCTGTTTTTCCTCTAGAATAAATATTTATATGCGTTATGCCATCTTCTTTATAGTAAATCATATCTAACTCTTATTCTATTATTAAATATAGCACACCTAAAATTAAGACGATTATAAAACTCCAAAATATTATTCCGCACTCTTCGTGACCAAATCTAAAATATTCCGCAATAGAATCTAAAGCCTGGTTGTCTTTACCAAATAGGTTTTTAAACATAAATTCTCCTAATCTTATTTCATTAAATTGCTCTGCAACTATTCTATTATACTGTATACATTATAATAAAGTTCCATTTATGGTATTTAATTGATAATATGATAATCAACGTGCCCCTTGCAATGGGAGGAGAGTACTCGCGACCAGAAGCCAGCAGCAAAAGCAGCGCCAGCGAAAGTGGGGGAGTCTAAGTGCCTGTGTATATAGGGGGATACAAAAACGTGCCCACGATTCAAAAGGTATGCCACAAACCCGTACCAAAAAACAAGCACTTAGCCGTTTCGCTTTCGTTCTTTGGCCTGTTTCAAGTCGAGTCAACGATACAATCGGCACCTAAGTCATATGCAGAACATTGAAGTTAGCAGTGGATCAGGACGATACGAAACGCGATACAGTTTGATTTTACTGTATCAAGTTGAGAAATTCCCAAAAGTGGGAATGTGTAAAAACAAGCACTTAGGACTGCCAGTCGTCGTGGCACACGCTTTGCGCTGCTGGTCGTGGCGAGAGCAGCATGCTCAATTACATCATTCACCTTATGAGGATATCATGCAGGACATAACAAGGAAAGTATCATATGCAGCTATGATGACAAAACACGTTATCATAGTAGCATCAATCGCAAGTAAGTATGCTTACCTTACAGCATACGATCGCACTACTTGCAAAGTAAGAATTCTAGATAAACGTGTTCTGAAAATCAGGCTTTCATCGCGGTTCAATCCTATCGGCATTTCGCTTTTCAATTCATTGCATTTCGGTTTTATAGGTTGCTAACCTTACTCCAAGGAGTAACAGATGGAACACTCAACAAACCTGTTTGCAATGCTGCAAGCGCCGGTGAAGGTGCAGCGGCAAACGCAAGCAATAGCTGTGAGGCCGGTCTTTGACGAAACCGCTCTGCGAGTCAAGCTTGCAAAGGCGGAATTGTCGCAAGCGGAGATTGACGACATCATCTCCGCCAAACAGGCCGCACACAACCGCACCGTTGTCAATCGTGGTGCGGTGATGATGGGCGAAAATGGGCGTCATGTCCTGTTGGTGTCCCGGCGCTTCGGCAACAGGCCGCTCCGTGTCGAATTCAAGACCGTACAAGAGTTGAACGACGCGAGCTCTGCGATCACGCAATACCTCGCGGCCAACAAGGAAAACAAACCCGCGTTGTCCTCGGCTGTCATCGATGCGTCGAACGACATCGCCAACGCCTTTGGTTTGACCGCCACCACCGCCAAGGTCACCACCAAGACCGCCACCACCGCCAAGACCGCCAAGACCGCCAAAATCAAGTAAGAGGTGAATCGGAACAAAAACCGCTGTGACCTTCCCTTATGCGTCTAACATCAGTTAAGGAGTTTTTCAATGAACGTTCAAACCTTGAAGCAAGCAACCGCAGCCACCGCTTTGCGGCTTTATGACCTTGTCTTTGGTCGCAAGGATAGTGGCAGCAAAGCGGCAAACTGCCAGCTGGCGCTGATGCACCCGGGGGAATTCTACAGGCTGCAAAGCGACAAGCCGGCAATCCTGTTGATCTGCGAGCTTGACCCGGGGCAGTTCATCGGTAACGTTGGCGAAGCCTATCAGAGCTCACGCTATGAGGGCTCACGCAAGACCGTTACGGTGGTTCAGAGCAACAGCGGCATGGGCACCGCTGTTGTGCAGGTTGGCGAGGATGACCCGGCCGCTGCGTTTCTTCGGTCCCTTACGTTGTCGGTCCGCATTGGCACCGACCGCCCGCAGATCCGCCAAGAGATTACGTCGATGATCCAGATTGCCGCGAACCGTACCACCAAAGCCGCCAAGACCACCAAGGTTACCGCGTAGCTTCTCACTCGCAGTAATGCAATGCCCCGTGCCTCGGATGTTAGACACGGGGCATTTGCTTTTATCTGGAGCTTGACACGATGAGACGATTGCATACCCTACCTCTGCGGTCTATCTCTCAAGTAGTAAAGGCGCATAGTCGACCGTTAGTGGCCCTTGCGTACCTCGCCAAAGTGGACACAACAAGGTTAACCGCTTGCATAGTTGCACTTAACAAAAATCAATTGCTTCAATTGGCGAATTTGATAAACGGTCTCATCATTACGTTATCCCACCTCTTGCAAGTCATTCATCTTAGACTTTCCACCACATCCAAGTAACAAAGATCAGATCAGATAAATTTGTCCGATTAATAGATCGGATAAAGAGACCTTAATATCTGATTAGCTAAATCAGACAAAAAAATCCTTTTATAACCCTTCCAAAGTCTCTTATATGTATCTGTATTGCTTGGATTTATAGGAGTTCTATCATACTCCACCGTTTCAAAATATCTCCGAGAATTTAATTCAATTTTGACTTTGTAAAAACAGCATATTTCTTCTATTAAGTGCAATAAAAACAACATCGATATTTTTCACCTTTTGAGGGCTTTATGGTATACACAGCTGAAATGATGAAGAAATTCAGAGCAAGTGAAGCCCATAAGACAGCACTTGCTTTGAAGAGAAAGTATATGGAAGGATTCATAACAAGAGAGGAATACGAAAATAAGGTCTATTTTCGCCTCTCTATGATCCGACTAAGCAATGTTTTGGAGAAATAACATGGCATATCTTGAGGATCGACGCCGACAAAGAATAACAATGCTTATTGCTGATACAAGACGACTTATAATCATGGGGAAAGAAAACATTACCTCTATTAGGCCGAAATTACTCGGATTAACTGATATTCCGGGTGATATTCTATCTGTAGAAGAAGTAGATTATATCATAGAAAAAACAAAGGATTCTATCTATAAGGATTTTATTAGTGCTTTGAACGTAACAGTTAAGAATATGTACGATGACTTGAAGAATGTAAAACATACTTGATACTAAGTACTTGTAATATATAAAGTTATACCCTCAGCATAGCGTTTCCGTTATTCTCCACTTGATTTTCCACTTATATCCTCTTATTTTTCCTCATGGTTACCTTTGGCAGAGGATACTCCATGAAACTTCTTTGTGAAACTCGTATTCCTGAATGCAATCTTGTTGAATATGTTAGGAAAATAGGACGAAAACGGGCTTTACAACCTTGTTTATTCATTAGCAATAGATATGACAAAACTAAGTTGCAACATAAGGCTGGTTTTACGAGAATCTTAATCAACCAAAACGATAGAGATGCAGAGTTAACCCTTAAAAATGCCCTTACACAATTAGGGCAGAATGGTTCAGAAGTTATACTTGAAATTGACCCTCGGATAAGACCTCGATATAAGGGACATCAGGAAATAAGGCAACGATTATTAAAGTGGTTATCGATTCAGTTAAATTCTCTATCTGATGAAACAAAACAGATAGAGGATCACAAAGTTAGTCGTATTATCAAGACAAAAGTAACTGGAGTAGCACACAACTATAGAAGGATTTTAGGTAAGAAGTCATTGGCAGTGGCTGATATAGACGATGCCACAGTCGATTTAGTTATTCCCGCCGCTTTGCAATATGGCGGTTTAGTTGTAATCGTTTATCAGCATCCTCTATTAGCAAATCATAACAAAGTAATGGTATATGAAAGAATTCCTGAAAGAAGTGAGGATGAACAAAACGCAATAGATATGCAATTTCAAGAAATGATGATAATGGCAAAGAAACATAAGTGCAGAGTTTGTGGAAGACCAGCACTTATGAAAAACAGCTATTGTGGAGGGTGTTTCACAAAAGCAGTACATGGAAATAAACCGTTGTACTAAGTTATCAACTCCTTTGGCAGAGGATGCTATGGATCAAATCGTATTTTTCTTCTCGTGGCTCTGGTGGTGGTTTACCGCTGACCGCTATCGGTTGGGTCTTACAATGATTTGTTTTCCTCAAATGATTTACTACCGGATTCTTTATCGGTGGTACGACTTTACTTTTTGGATTGCCAAAAAGAAAGCCGGTGTTGTTGATCCAAACACATCTCTTACTTTGCTGGTTGGTGCCGTTGTTATAGCAACTATTATTCTCTTTTGGATTTATATGTATACAATGCCTTTTACACCAATTCATCCGATTCCTTTGAATTTCAACTCGAAAATCAACTGAGGATATATGGCATATGCAATGAGTTGCTGTAATGGAATGCACGATACTCCTATCATTCTTTTGACTGGAGATACTGTGCTTGGAGATGAGAGAGAAGAAGAATTGATGGATAACTTCGAGGCTTACTCCTTGCATCGAACTCATCCGATTGACAGAGATGAATTTGGCAATGTTAATTTGTCTGGCATCATTAAAAGAGCCAAAGATTACGCTTTCCGGTTCTGTCAATGGATGATTGGGGGTGCAAGATGAATTATCTATACCCAATTAGAGGTTCAGCGCCTATTATAAATAGCAGAAAACCCGATGCTAATCCATCAGCGCCGATAAAAGTAGTTATTGGATATCTTGAACTGATTGATGTTTTGAAGCAAATGGCATTTGGAAAGTTAATAACTAAAAAATTCGCTACTGATATAATTAGTAGCATAATAAAAATGAGGCTAAGCCTGCCAGAATATATTTGTTTCTATTTCTCCGCTGTTCCTCTCACCTGTTGGACAACAATCTTCGAAAAAACAACAAAAACGGCAATATGCTCGTTTCCCTTTCCTATTCAGTTTACTAAAAAGCATTGCAGGGTTTCTTTTGAGAAAGGGTTTGCATCATGACAAGACAGCATGCCGCCGAATTGGCAGAAGATATGATGAGAGAGGTGCATGATGCACAATCTCTTAATGTGCCACATAACGTATGTCCATGTTGTCAAGACAGCAAAGAAGAAGCTTATACATTTTGTCCTTTATGCCAAAATGCTTATGAGTTATATCTATTAGCGGCTTACCCGGATCAGGAGGAATGTGAGGAACAACCGGGTAAAGTGGCAGATATGTTGATGTATTTTATAATGCAGCAAATGCAAAATTTCATCATTCAACCGGAATTTCCTGAATTAAACTAATGGGTTCGGCTCTTTGAGGTGAGCGGCATTTCCACTCGCAACGCGGTGTTCGATGAGAAGAAACTGGAGTGGATGAACAGCCAGTACCTGGCGCAGACCCCGGCGGACAAGCTGGTGCCGCTTGTCGCCGCCGGCTTCTTTGAAGCGGGGATGCTTTCGCCTGAATGGCTGGCAGCCAATCGGGCGTATTTTACCCAGGTCGTCGAGCTGCTCAAGGGCCGGATGCGCCGCATTCCGGAATTCGTCGAATACGGCAGCTACTTTTTCAGCGAGCCGGTGGAGTACGAAGCCGCGGCGCGCGAGAAGCATTGGAAAGCGCCGGAAACCGCCAGCTGGCTGGAGACGCTGGCCGGGCGGCTGTCCGCGTTGAGCGCCTTCACGGCAGAGCAGGCGGAGGCGACGGTACGGACGTATGCCGAAGCGCTCGGCATCAACGCGGGAAAACTGATCCACCCGACTCGCCTGGCGTTGACGGGCTTCGGCGTCAGTCCTGGCTTGTTCGAGGTCATGGCGCTCCTCGGCAAGGAGAAGGTGGCAGCTCGCCTGAGGCGCGCAGCGAAGTTGATCGCAGATGAGCTCATTGGAGTAACGGAGTGATACGGGATGCAAGATGCTGGATGCTGGTCGCTCGTCCTTGAGTTGAGGTATCGCAAGGATCACAAGCAACGAGCACCCGGCATCCGGCATCCAGAACTGGGGAGTCGTCCAGTGGCAGGACATACGGCTCTGGACCGTAGAACCGGGGTTCGAATCCCTGCTCCCCAGCCAGGAAGGGGCCGGTGCATACACACCGGCCATCTTCTTTTGCCTGTAGCGCCGAAGGGCATTGAAGGATTGCAGTACCTCAGAATCGCTGTCTCCCGCCCGCCACGCCTTGCCGTTTCTCGAAGCGTTATTTTTGTTATTGACAATCGCCCGGCGTTTTTCTATCATATGCGCGATTCGTTCTGCCCGGCTTTCCAGTCAAAGCCCCATCGTTCGTAAGATCGTATTTGCTGCGATTTCCGGCCATCCGCTTGCGGTATTTCCACGAGGATTGACATGGCTTCCGAACTTGGCTATTTTCCAGCCTTCATAATCGTTCAGCGTCCCAAAGCAGGAGGTCCGTCATGAATCTTCTCAAGGTTGCCGATGTGCCGGCGACGGTGGTGCCACCGACCGCCTCCATCATGGAAGCCGTGGAATCCATGGTGGCCAAGAGCGTGGGCGCGGTCGCGGTCGTCGATCAGGGCAAGCTCGTCGGCATCTTCAGCGAGCGCGATGTCATGACCCGCGTGGTGTTGTCGCGAAAACCCCCCGACAAGATCCTGGTCGCCGAGGTCATGAGTGCACCGGTGCAGACGATCGCGCCGGAAGCGGGGGGCGGCGAAGCGTTGTCGCGAATGGTGGAACTGCACATCCGGCATCTGCCGGTGGTAAGCCAGGATGGCCGGGTGCTCGGGATGCTGTCGATCCGCAACCTGCTGCAGCGCCACGTTGAAGAATTGTCCAATGAGCTGAATTCGATGGACTCCTATTTGACGGCCGACGGCATTGGTGGATAGCAAAAGGAACGGCATGAAGCGCTGGAAGGTACCCGCTGACGGAACCGTGAAGCTGAAGAACTACGATCCCGATGAAAATGACGGAATCAAGAATCGCGAGAAGGCCGAGGAAGAGACTGAACAATTGGTGCAGGAAATTGCCGATCAGCAGATGCGGCTGTTTGTGGATGGCACGCAGGCGCTGCTGGTGATCCTGCAAGGGATGGACGGCGCGGGTAAGGACGGCACGGTGCGTCGCGTCTTTGGCCAGGTGAACCCGGCGGGGGTTTTTGTATATTCGTTCAAGCAGCCGACGCCGTTAGAACTACGCCACGATTTTCTCTGGCGCGTCCACTACCAGGTGCCGGCGCGCGGTATGATCGGGGTGTTCAACCGATCTTACTATGAGGATGTATTGATCGTCCGGGTGCACCAAAACGAGTTGCTCCCCGACTGGCTAATGCAACAAAAAGACCTGTGGCAGTGGCGCCTCAAGATGATCAACCGGTTTGAAGAGATGCTGATGAGAAACGGCACGCATATTTTGAAATTCTATCTGCACATCCTCCGATTTGATGACAATTTAATTTGTCTTCTCCGATATTTGCTGTTAATTCTCTGATAAAGGAATGCTGCCATGTTAATTGGAAATGTGGAATATTCGGATGCACAATCAACCGCTGCATTGAATGTCATGAGCAATATGATTGAAAAGAATACGACAGTTTTGCGCTGTCCGTATTGTTGGAAGCCAAAGGAAAAAAATTCTGAATTGTGTGGCGAATGTGAGGATATTCGTCAAAAACATTTCAATAATGCAAGCAATATGGGAATTATTGAAATTCTCAAAAATGGCATCAAAAGACTAATTCGCTCAGAACATAAATGATAATCAATACGAAAATTGCAAAACGTGATTTTGAAGAGATCACAGAATATGCGGAAAAATCTGCGTGTCTAGATTGTTATGTACGGACACGCACATTGAAACAAGACGGGATTCATAAGGGGAGTAAGGAAATTTGTCTTGCAATACGACGCAAGATGGAAAAATATTCGATGTTACAATTCGAATTTGTGATTTTTTCTGCTTTACAATTGAAGAGATGGGTTGATAAAGGATATGTTGCAATTCGATGCGAAACAGTTCCGGATCACGTAAATCGTCAAGGGGGAATATGGCTAATTTGTAAGATTAAGCCTCTACAAGATACTAAGAAATGTCCAGCATCTTTGGCTCAATTTTTGGAGCAAGATTGAAACTTTTCGTAATATTCCAGTAGGTTCCACTTTTTCTTGGAAGAAAGACAATGTTGCCTTAATTATTAGAAGAATGGATGATAACTTCCTTAGAATAAAGATGGAGGGAATTAATACTTATTTTGGACATAAAAGAATAATCTCTATATATGATAAACTTCACTTTTACACCCAATCTAATTTGCTCACAAGTCTTGCACCATTTAGATTGCAAGGGGTGTCATTTTTTATCCACAGGTTAAATAATAGTGTTGCTTATTTCTGGAGAAACGGCAGTGACAACTATTACGGACGTAACGACTATTATGAACAAGAACGATTGGATGAGAAATCCTAAGTATTTTGTTAGTGATTTCTTCTCAACTCATCCAGTTATAAGCATGTTTGTAATATTATTTATTTCCGTCTCCATAGTTT
>Ga0214473_10010877_pt1 | contig 10688 bp, 9 predicted proteins | sample RVTome_7_FD_203509 | JGI IMG/M metagenome (GOLD analysis project Ga0214473, IMG submission 203509) | Soil microbial communities from uranium-contaminated site in the Upper Colorado River Basin, Wyoming, United States - RVT98D197 | ecosystem: Environmental > Terrestrial > Soil > Contaminated >... | reverse complement strand
CGGTGTCCCTCGGGATCGTGGCGGAGGCGCGGATCGCCGAAACGCTCGGCATCGCCAAGCCGGCGACCACCGAGCGCCAGATCGAGCTGCTGCGCGCGGTGGGACTCCCCGTGACCGGCCTGGGCGCGGCGCCCGCCGCGATCCTCGAGGCGCTCGGCCGCGACAAGAAAGCGCGGGACGGCAAGGTCCCGTTCGTGTTCGCTCCCGAGATCGGCGCCTTCCGCCTGGTCTTCGACGTGCCGTACGCAGCGGTGCGGGCGACGCTCGAGTCGCTCGCTCGATCATGACCCGGGATGGGCTATAGTGGGTCAGCTTGGCCGGTCCTGGGTCAAATTGCAGGCCAGACGAGGAACGAGGTAACCAGCTTTGCTCAGCGTGCTCTCCGTACGTTGAGCGTCGCTGGCGACCGAGTAGCGAAGGACGGCGAAGCAAATTGACCCAGTACCGAGGCCTGATTGACTCGGCCCCCCGAAGCCACGTATAAGATGGTGATGGTACATCCGGCCTCTCTGGCGGGCGGGGATACGGCCGGCGACGACCTCGCGACCACATCGTCGATCCGACGCTACGAAGAGCGGCTGGCCCGCGACCCGAGCTCGCTGGCGTTCGCTCCCCTGGCCGACCTCTATCGCAAGGCCGGCCGGGCTCGAGACGCCATCAGGCTTTGCCGCGAGGGGCTCGGGCGGTTCCCGGCCTACGCCACGGCGCGGCTGATCCTCGCCAAGGCGCTGTCCGACGACGGCGACGCTCAAGGAGCGCTCGGCGAGGTTCAGGCGATCCTGGAATCGAGTCCGACCGACGCCCCCGCCCATCGCCTCGCGGGCGAGCTGCACCGCCGGGCCGGGCGGCTGGTGGAGGCGGTCACGCACTTGCGCCAGGTGGTCGCCCTCGATGCCAACGATCGTGAGTCGCGCGTGCTGCTGGAGGTGTTGGGCGGCGGCGCCGGGCCATCCGAGGGCTCCGCGCTCCGGCGGCTCCTGGCCGACGATACATTCGTGACCTTGAGCTTCGGGGGCGCGTGCCTGGAGCAAGGACTGGTGGACGAGGCCGCGCAGATCTTCGTGCGCATCCTCCGGAAGGACCCGGGCGATGCCCGCGCCCGCGAGCGCCTCGACGAGGCGCTCCGGCTCAAGACTCAGCGACGGAAGGGGTCATAACTCGATGCAGGTGTCCACGGCGGAGTTCAAGAAGGGGCTCAAGATCCAGTTCGACGGCGCGCCCTACAGCATCGTCGATTTCCAGCATGTCAAGCCTGGCAAGGGGGGCGCTTTCGTGCGCACCAGGCTCAAGCACATGCGGCTCGGCCGGGTCATCGACAATACCTTCCGGGCCGGCGAGAAGGTGGAGCTCGTCGACTTCGACGAGAAGCGCATGCAGTACCTCTACAAGGACGACCGCTACCACTTCATGGATCTCGACACCTACGACCAGATCTCCCTCTCCGCCGACGAGGTCGGCGACGCGCGCGACTTCCTCAAGGAGAACACGGAAGTGGAGATTCTCTTCATCGACGGCAGCCCCGTCAGCGTCGAGCTGCCCAACTTCATCGAGCTCCAGGTCGTGAAGACCGATCCCGGTATCCGCGGCGACACCGCCTCCGGCGGGTCCAAGCCCGCCACCCTGGAGACCGGCGCCGTGATACAGGTTCCCCTCTTCCTCAACGAGGGAGACGTGGTCAAGGTCGATACCCGCAGCGGCGACTATCTCGGTCGCGTCGCGGCCTCGGGGTAGGCGCTTGGCGAAGCGGAAGCGGCGCGACGCCGGCGCCCGGCCCTCCGCGCGATCGGACCCGGCCGCCGGCCGGGTGCCGATGACCGCCGAGCAGGTGGTGAAGCTCGTCGTCCGGCACCACCTGGCCGAGATCGAGATCGAGGAAGGCGGCACGCGCATCCGGGTGGTCAGAGAGCATGCGCCCGTCGCCGCGGCGCCGGCGCCCCACATCGAGTTGCCTTCGTCACGGGAACCTCAGCCGATCGCGGCGGAGGCGCCTGCCGTCCCCTCTAACCTCGTCACGGTCGAGGCGCCGATGGTGGGCACCTTCTACCGCGCTCCCGGCCCCGACGCCGCGCCCTTCGCCAGCGAGGGCGATGTCGTCAAGGAGGGACAGGTGCTGTGCATCATCGAGGCGATGAAGCTGATGAACGAGATCGAGGCGAAGGTCGCCGGGCGCATCGCGAAGGTGCTGGTCGAGAACGCCCAGCCGGTCGAGTACGGCCAGCCGCTCTTTCTCGTGGAGCCGCGCCACCAATCCAGCCCGGGTCATTCATGAACAGCGCTCGTGAGACCGGACGGGTGGCGCCGCGGGCTGCATCCGCCCCGCCGGCGGAGTGGGCCCCCCGAGTCCCGTTCGCAGCTCGAAGAGCTGCGTTCGGGCGAGTGGGTGACGGAGCCGGCTGCGCGGGTGCAGCCCGCGGCGAGAGGACCAGTTCGCCTCTCGCGTGGTCCGCTCATGAATAAGCCAGAATAGCTCGGGCGGCACCGCCATGTTCAACAAGGTGCTCATCGCCAATCGCGGAGAGATCGCGCTCCGCATCCTGCGGACGTGCCGGGACATGGGCATCCGCACCGTCGTCGCCCACTCCACCGCGGATGCCGGCTCGCGCGCCGTCGCGCTCGCCGACGAATCCATCTGCATCGGCCCGCCGGAGCCGCGCCTGAGCTACCTCAATATCCCGAGCATCATCTCCGCCGCCGGCATCACCGACTGCGAGGCGATCCATCCCGGCTACGGCCTCCTCGCCGAGAACCCGACCTTCGCGGAGGTGTGCCGCGCCTGCGGCATCACCTTCATCGGCCCGTCGCCGGAGGCGATCCGGCTCATGGGAGACAAGGCCCAGGCGCGCGAGATGGCCAACGCGGCGGGGGCGCCCGTGGTGCCAGGCAGCCGCGGACCGCTCGATGGTGTGGACCAGGCCCAGGCGCTGGCCGACGAGGTCGGCTATCCGGTCATCGTCAAGGCCGCCGGGGGCGGTGGCGGCCGGGGGATGCGGATCGTCCGGGAGCGCGACGCCCTGGCCCGCGCTTATGCCACGTGCCAGTCGGAATCCCAGGCGGCCTTTGGCGCCTCCGAGCTCTACCTCGAGAAGTTCGTGGAGGAGGCGCGCCACGTCGAGATCCAGGTGCTCGGGGACAAGAACGGGATCCGCGTCCACCTCGGAGAGCGGGACTGCTCGATACAGCGGCGTCACCAGAAGCTGCTCGAGGAGTCCCCCGCCCCCGCCATCTCCCGCGAGACCCGCGCCGGGCTCTCCAAGGCGGCGCTCGCCGTCGCCAATGCCGTCAACTACGTCTCCGCGGGCACCGTCGAGTTCCTCGTCGACAAGAGTGGGCGCTTCTACTTCATCGAGATGAACACGCGGATCCAGGTCGAGCATCCCGTCACCGAGCTCGTCACCGGCCTCGACCTCGTCCGCGAGCAGATCCGCATCGCCGCCGGCGAACCGCTCGGGTACAGGCAGGACGCCATCTCGTTCACCGGTCACGCCATCGAGTGCCGGATCAACGCCGAGGACCCCGAGCACTTCGTTCCCTCGCCCGGCCGGGTGACGGCGTGGGTGCCGCCGGGCGGCCCCGGCGTCCGCGTGGACAGCGACATGACGCCGGGCTGCGTCGTCCCCCCCTACTACGACTCCCTCATCGCCAAGATCCTCGTGCACGGGCACGACCGCGCCGAGGCGGTAGCGCGGATGCAGCGCGCGCTCGCGGAGACCGTGGTCGAGGGGGTCAAGACGACCATCCCGTTCCATCTGAAGCTGCTCGCCGATCCGATCTTCATCGCCGGCGAATTCGCCCTACCCCGCCTCGAACAGAACCTGTAACCCGTCCCTTCGACGTGAAGCTCCCGTCGGCGCTGTACGCGATCCTGGACCGAGAGGCCGGACGGGGCCGCGATCTGCCCTGGCTGCTCGAGGCCATCCTCGCCGGGGGCTGCCGCCTCGTTCAGCTTCGCGACAAGCATACGTCCCTCGCCGAGATCTACCCCGTCGCGCACGCCCTCGCCGAGCGCTGCCGGCAGGCGGGCGCCCTCTTCGTGGTCAACGACCGGGCCGATCTCGCCCTCGCCGTCGGCGCCGGCGGGCTCCACGTGGGTCAGGACGACCTCCCCGCCGCCGCCGTCCGCCGGCTCCTGCGCCCGGGGATGATCCTCGGCGTCTCGACCCATGACGCGGGCCAGGCGCGCCAGGCCATTGCCGATGGCGCCGACTACGTCGCCGTGGGGAGCATCTTCCCCACGGGTTCCAAGGCGGGCTTCAAGCTCGTGGGCCCGGATCTCGTGAGGAAACTTCGGCCCGAGATGCCGGTTCCTCTAGTAGGCATTGGCGGCATCACCGCCGACAACGCCGGCGAGGTCGTGGCGGCAGGGGCCGACGCCGTCGCGGTGATCTCCGCCGTGTGCGGCGCCCCCGACCCGGAGGCGGCGACGCGCCGGCTGATCGAGCGCCTGGAGGACGCGCGGGCCCGCGCGGTCCCCCGCCGCCCGAGGCTCAATTGACGGCGTGGCAAAACCCGCTATAATGGCCGGGCCTGCAACCCCACCTGTCCCGTCTCTAGGAGGAGGGAACCGATGAAACACACCTGGCTTCGCAACCTCGTGATCCCGATCGCCGCGCTGGCGCTCTTGGTTCCCGCAGCCTCGGGCGCCCTCGCCCAGGGCAAGGGCACCGTCAAGATCGCCACTCAGAGCCCGCTGTCGGGGGGCCAGGCCGCCCTGGGTGAGGGCATCAAGCTCGGCACCCAGCTCGCCATCGAGAAGTTCAAGGGCAATCTCGAGAAGGCGGGCTACAAGGTCGAGCTCGTGCCCTTCGACGACCAGGCCAAGCCCGACGTCGGCGTCGCCAATGCGAAGAACATCATCGCCGACAAGGACATCATGGCCGTCGTCGGACACCTGAACTCGGGCGTGGCCATCCCCTCCTCCGAGGTCTACAAGGAAGTCAACCTCGCGATGATCTCGCCTGCCAACACCAATCCGACCGTCACCGACCGTGGCTATCCGAACGTCTACCGCGTCTGCGGCCGCGACGACGTGCAGGGTGTGGTGGGCTCCGAGTTCGCCCACGGAACGCTCAAGGCCAAGAGCGTCTACATCATCCATGACAAGACGACCTACGGCCAGGGCGTGGCGGAGTTCTTCAGAGATGACGCCGCGAAGAAGGGAATCAAGGTCCTGGCCTTCGAGGGCACGGAGGAGAAGTCGAACTTCGATCCGATCATCACCCCTGCCAAGGCCAAGAACCCCGACCTCATCTACTTCGGCGGCATCTACGAGCAGGCGGCGCCCTTCTTCAAGCAGGCGCGCGAAAAGGGCGTCAAGGCCAAGTTCCTCGGCCCTGACGGCATGGACTCCTCTGACCTGACCAAGATCGCCGGCAAGGCCGTGGTCGGCATGACCTACACGTCGGTCGCCGGTCCGGTCTCGGTCTATCCCCAGGCCAAGCAGTTCGCCGACGAGTACAAGAAGAAGTTCGGGAAGAACCCGGAGCCGTTCGCCGCGCAGGCCTATGACGCCACTGCGATCGCCATCAAGGCCATCGAAGCAACCACCAAGGGCGGCAAGGCCCCGACCCGTGATGCGGTGACGGCGGCCGTCCGCGACGTGCGCTACACGGGCATCACCGGCGCCGTCGAGTTCGACTCGAAGGGCGATCCCAAGAAGGCGCTCTACTTCGTGCTCCAGGTCGTCAGCGAAGATCCCCAGAAATGGGGTGACAACAAGGAAGTCAAGCGTCTGACCATCGCCGCGCCGGCGGCCAAGAAGTAAGGGCAGCCACACCGGGTCACGGCGGGGGAGAGGCGAACCAGTCGCCCCTCCCCCGCCTCACCCCCCTCGAGACCGCCCGCCGGTGGACTTCGAGCTCCTGATCGGCATCCTCCCGCAGGTCCTGCTCGACGGCCTGATTCTCGGCTTCATGTACGCCCTGATCGCGCTCGGGTATACCATGGTCTACGGCGTCCTCGAGTTCATCAACTTCGCCCACTCCGAGATCTTCATCGTGGGCGCCTTCGTCGGAGTCGAGATCCTGCTCGGGCTCAAGAGCGCGGGCCTTCTCGACACCCTGCCCTGGATCCTGGTGCTCGCGGTCATCCTCGCCGCGGGGATGGCCGTCAGCGGCGTCCTCGCCGTCCTCGTCGAGCGCATCGCGTACCGGCCGTTGCGTCACGCCCCCCGCCTCATCCCGCTGATCTCCGCCATCGGCGTGTCGTTCTTCCTCCAGGACGCGATCCGCCTCTTCGAGTCCGTCTGGCACAACGCCTTCAACCTCGTCTATCCGACCATGGACGCGCTGAACCACCGCTTCGAGCTCACGAGCACCCTCGACGTGTCGGTCAAGTCGCTCGTCGTGATCGTGGCGGCCCTCTTGATGCTCTGGGGGCTCCATGTGCTCGTGAACAAGACGAAGATCGGCACTGCCATCCGGGCGGTGGCGGAGGACCAGGGGGCGGCGAGCCTCATGGGAATCAACGTCAACCGCATCATCTCGCTGACCTTTCTCATCGGGGGCGCCATGGGCGGGGCGGCCGGCGTGCTCTTCGGCGTGCAGTACGGCCTCATCAACCCGTACACCGGCTTCATCCCCGGGCTCAAGGCTTTCACCGCGGCTGTCCTCGGCGGCATCGGAAATATCCCGGGCGCCATGATCGGCGGGCTTGTCTTGGGACTGCTCGAGGCCTTCGCCGCCTCTTACCTCTCGCTCCTCACCGGCGGCGCTTTCGGGGCCGAATACAAGGATATCGTCGCCTTCTCGATCCTCATCCTCATCCTGATCTTCCGTCCCAAGGGCCTCCTGGGCGAGATCGTGCGGGAGCGCGCTTGATTCGAAGGCTGCTCGATCGCCCGCTGCCCGCGACGCTCACGGTGGTCGCGCTCCTCGGAGTGACGGCATACGGCGTGTCTCACTTCCCCCGCTCGGTCGTGGTCTTCATGCTCTTTCAGGCCTCGATCCTTCTGCTCTACTTCGCGCGGATGCCGGGCTGGCTCAAGGGGCTGCTCACAGCGGGAACCCTCGGGGTCCTCATGCCTATCCTCGGCGCCATCAACGGCTACTACCTTGAGATCGCCGTCCAGGTCGGCATCTTCGTCGCGCTGGCTCTCGGGCTCAATATCGTGGTCGGGCTCGCCGGGCTCCTCGACCTCGGCTATGTCGCATTCTTCGCGGTGGGCGCGTACTCGTGGGCCGTCTTTGGATCGCCCCAGGCCAATCAGATCTTCGGCGGTGGCGCCTTTCCGGTCTCGCCCGGCTGGTTCTTCGTGTTCCTGTTCGTGGGCGTCGCGGTGGCGGCGGGCGCCGGCATCCTCCTCGGACTGCCCGTGCTCCGGCTGCACGGCGACTACCTCGCCATCGTGACGCTCGGCTTCGGTGAGGTGATCCGAGTCCTCGCCAACAACCTCGACAAACCGATCAACTTCACCAACGGCCCCAAGGGCATCACGCCGATCTCGCGGCCGCCCATCTTCTTCGAGCCCGTGCTGCGCGCCGTCGGCCTCGACGCGAGCCCCAACGTCATCTACCCGCTCTACCTCTACTTCCTCGTCCTCGCCGTCGCCGGGGTGACGGTCCTCGTCAACCGTCGTCTCGAAGACTCGCACATCGGCCGGGCATGGGAGGCGATCCGCGAGGACCAGACGGCGGCGCAGGCCATGGGCGTGCCCCTCGTCCGCATGAAGCTTCTCGCCTTCGCGTGCGGCGCCTCCTTCGCGGGCGCCGTCGGGGTGCTCTTCGCGGCCAAGCAGGTCTTCATCAACCCGGAGTCGTTCACTTTCATGGAATCCATCGGCGTCCTCGCCATGGTCATCCTGGGCGGCATGGGCTCGATCCCGGGGGCCGTGCTCGGCGCCACCGTGGTCACCGTGCTGAATCTTCAGGTGCTCAAGGGGCTGTCGCTCTGGCTCAACGAGCTACGCAATGCCGGCGTGACCATCCTCGGCTTCAATCTCGCCGACCTGCCGACGCAGCTCGAGCCCGCCAAGTACGAGCGGATGGTGTTCGGGCTCATCCTCGTCCTGATGATGATCTTCCGCCCGCAGGGCATCCTGCCCGCCAAGCGGCGCGGGCGCGAGCTCAGAGACGGCTGAGGCGGACATGACGGCGACGGTGCTGCGGCGATTGTCCCCGCTGCTCGCAGCGGCGCTCGCCTTCCTTGCGTTCCTGCCGGCGCTCGGTGCCCAGTTCGTCAACTGGGACGACGAGGTGAGCTTCCTCAGGAACCCCGATTACCGCGGCCTCGGCTCCGCGCAGATCCGGTGGATGCTCACAACCACGCTCCTGGGTCACTGGAGCCCCCTCACCTGGATGACCTGGAGCGTCAACCACGTCCTGGGCGGGCTCGACCCGTGGGGTTATCACCTGGGCAATCTGCTCCTGCACGCCACCACCGTGGCCCTGCTCTGCCTCGTGGCGCGGCGGCTGCTCGCCGCCGGGTTCGGCCTGCCGCCGGCGCGTCCGGCCATCGCCGCCGGCGCATTCGTCGCCGCGCTGGTCTTCGGCCTTCACCCGCTCCGCGCCGAATCCGTGGCCTGGGTGAGCGAGCGGCGCGACGTGCTCTGCGGGCTCTTCTACCTCCTGGCGGTGCAAGCATACCTGCGCGGAGTCGCCGGCGGAGCGCGGGTCGAGGGCCGGTGGTGTGCCCTCTCGGTCGGGGCCTTCGCGGCAGCCCTCCTCTCCAAGGCCATCGCTGTGACCCTGCCACTCACGCTGCTGCTGATGGACGTTTATCCACTCCGGCGCCGCGCCCTCGGGTGGCGCGCGCGGGTCACCGAAAAGCTGCCCTATGCGCTGCTCGCGGCGGGGGCCGCCGCCCTGGCAGTGGTGGCGCGCCAGGAGGGCGGCAATATCACGGCCTACGACCAGTACGGGGTGGGAGCCCGCATAGCGCTGGCCGGCTACACCTTCTGGTTCTACCCATGGAAGCTTGTCTGGCCCGCGGGGCTGTCGCCCATGTACGAGCTGCCCGCGCGCATCGGGCCGGGGCAATGGCGCTTTCTCGGCCCCCTGGTCGCGGTGGCGATCATCACGACCGTGCTCGTGGCGCTGCGGCGCCGCTGGCCGGCCGGGCTCGCCGTCTGGGTCTCCTCGGCCATCGTGCTGTCCCCGATCAGCGGCGCAGTGCACTCGGGGAGCCAGCTTGCCGCCGACCGCTACAGCTACCTCTCCGGCTTGGGGTTCGCTGTCCTCGCGGGGGCCGCGGTGCCATGGATCGCGCGGCGCGTGAGAAGGGACGCGGCCCGGGGCTGGGTCCGTCCCCTCGTATGGGGGGCAGCCACGCTCACGCTCGGTGCACTGTGGCTGGGCGCCTGGAAGCAGACAGCGATCTGGAGGAGCTCGGAGACGCTCTGGCAGAGAGCCGTGGACGAGGATCCCGCGTGCTCCATCTGCGAGAGCAATCTCGGCCGCGTGATGGCGCGCCCGGGCCGGTTCGCGGAGGCCGAGGCCCACGTGCGCCGCGCGGTGGCGCTCAGACCCGACCGTCACGGCCCTTACGAGAACATGGGGGCGATCATGCTCGCACAGGGCCGCTATCGCGAGGCGGAGGAGCACTTCAGGCGCGTGGTGATGCTGCGCCCCGGCCATGGCGGCTCGCGGAACAACCTGGGCGTGGCGCTGGCCAATCAGGGACGTGATGCGGAGGCCGAAGCGGAGTTTCGCGAGGCAGCCCGGCTGTCGGCGCGGCTGGTCGACGCTCCTGCCAACCTGGGCGCGCTCTACGTGCGTCAAGGGCGATACGAAGAGGCGATCGCACCGCTCCGTCGAGCGGCGGCGCTCGATGCGGGACGAGTCGCGATCCGAGCCAACCTCGGCCGCGCGCTCGTGGAGCGTGGCAGGGCCATGGAAGCCATCCCGAGCCTCGAGCAGGCCGTTGCCCTCGACCCGCGAGGGGCGCAGGAGCGCTTCTGGCTGGTGCGCGCCTATCGGCTGGCCGGGCGGCCCGCCGACGCCGATCGTGAGACCGCGGCCCTGAGAGAGCTGGCCCCGGCGCTGGCGGCCGAGCTCACCCGATGACGGCGCTGCTCGAAGCCCGCGGTGTTTCGAAGCGCTTCGGAGGCTTGACTGCGCTCAACGCCGTGGACTTCGAGCTCGAGGAGGGCCGCATCGCCTCCATCATCGGACCCAACGGCGCGGGCAAGACCACCTTCTTCAACGTCTTCACCGGCATCTACGTCCCCGAGGAGGGCGCCGTCGCATTCCGCGGGACGCCGCTCATCGGCCGCCGACCCGACGAGATCGCCGCGCTCGGGATCTGCCGCACCTTTCAGAACATCCGTCTCTTCGGCAACATGACAGCCCTCGAGAACGTCCTCGTTGCCATGCACGCCCGTGTCGCCCTGAGCTTCTGGGACGTGCTGACGCGCAGCCCACGCTGGCGGCGCGAGGAGCCGGCGCTCTGGGACAAGGGCGGCGACCTTCTCGGCGTGGTCGGGCTCGGCGACAAGGCCAATGAGCTCGCGCGCAATCTGCCCTACGGCGATCAGCGGCGTCTCGAGCTCGGCCGCGCCCTCGCCTCCACGCCGGGTCTCCTCCTCCTCGACGAGCCGACGGCCGGGATGACGCAGAGCGAAGCCCGAAGCCTCATGGATCTCCTGCGGCGTCTCGTCAGCGAGCGCGGGCTCACCATCGTCCTGATCGAGCACAACATGCGCGTGGTGATGGAGGTGTCCGATCGGGTCACTGTGCTCGACTACGGCGAGAAGA
>Ga0214473_10010875_pt1 | contig 10689 bp, 7 predicted proteins | sample RVTome_7_FD_203509 | JGI IMG/M metagenome (GOLD analysis project Ga0214473, IMG submission 203509) | Soil microbial communities from uranium-contaminated site in the Upper Colorado River Basin, Wyoming, United States - RVT98D197 | ecosystem: Environmental > Terrestrial > Soil > Contaminated >... | reverse complement strand
CGGAGAATCCCTCCGCGCTGCTCAAGCGGCAAACTCGAGGTGATTGAAACGGCAAAGAAAGAAAGCCAATCTGATTTTCAAGGGCCAATAGAAGAAAAATACGGATACAAGGAAATTAAAGAGTCTAAGCTGGAAGCGTGGGAAAATCCACATAAAGACCGGGATTACACGGTCTCACTGACGATTCCGGAATTCACTTGTCTTTGCCCCCGGTCCGGTTTTCCGGATTTTGCGACTTTTTATATTAAATACATTCCTGATGAAAAAATAGTGGAACTTAAATCGCTTAAGCTTTACATTAATAGTTACAGAGACGTTCCGATTTCGCACGAGGACGTCACGAATAAAGTTTTGGGGGACTTGGTCGCACTCCTTGATCCGCGCTGGATAGAGGTCATCGGAGACTTCAACGTGCGAGGCAATATAAAAACTCTAGTTACGGTTACTCATAAACAAGACAAATGGAAGGATTCAAGGATTCAAGGATTCAAGGATTCGAGCGAGAATCTTTGAGAATAGAACACTTGATCCTGGGCCCCTGGAATCCTCGAGCCCTGTGTGAATAGGATCGTCGACGTCAGCAAAATCAAATAATCTGCTGACAAAAGTAAAGGAAGCCCTGGACGAATAAGGAGACTGAAATGGTTAAATTCAAGGGAATTTTCGTGCCGATCGTGACGCCGTTCTTAAATGACAAGGTGGATGTTGCCAGCCTGAGAAATCTCATAGACTATCTGATTAATGAGGGTGTCGCAGGATTAGTGCCGTCCGGCACCACGGGCGAGGCGCCGACTCTCTCGCTGGATGAGCATAAGGAAGTAATTAAGATAACTGTGGAGGAAGCAGGCGGAAGAGTTCCGGTGCTGGCCGGAACCGGATCAAATGAAACAGTCAAGGCCATCGAGCTCACCAGGTATGCCGAATCAGCGGGAGCGGACGGCGCTTTAATAGTCTGCCCTTACTACAACAAGCCGACTCAAGCAGGTGTGATCGAGCATTTCAAGGCCATATCCAAGTCGGTTGATATCCCGATAATCCTTTACAACATACCAAAAAGGACGGGTGTGAACATGACCGTCGATACGACGCTCAAGCTGTCCGGTCAGGACAACATTGTCGGAATTAAAGAATGCGGCTGCGATTTCTATCAGGTGATGGAACTAATCAGACACATCAAAGACTTTTCGATCTTAAGCGGAGAAGATGCTTTGACCTTTGCCATATGTTGCTTGGGAGGTCACGGAGCAGTCGCGGCCAGTGCTCATATCAGCCCCTCTCGATGGGTTAAGATGTATGACGCAATCGAGAAGGAGCAGATCCAAGAAGCAAGAAGAATCCACTATGATTTCTTGCCGCTAATAGATATTCTGTTTTCCGAGTCTAATCCGGCGCCGCTAAAAGCAGCTTTGAAGATGCTCGGAATAATTTCCTCCGACGAAGTCCGGCTCCCTCTTGTTCATGCTTCAGACGGCTGCAAGCAATCATTGAAAGATGAGCTCTCGAGGCAAAAATTGTTGTAGTCTGATCCAAATAAGGTCATAGCTATGAAAAGAAAGATCGAGTGCTTGGCATTTTCGGTATTGCTTCTGATGTCCGCAAATATTTGGGGATGCACTAAACAAAAGGGCGTCGAAGACAGCCCGTCGAAGAAGAAAGGATACGTTACCAAAGCGTACAAAGAGTATTTTGGAACTCCCGTGCGCCAATACCCGGATGTGACCTACTATGTCACATTCTACGCCTATTCAGGGCAAGAACCTTTCTTTGCGGGGAAGGTGAAACCGATCCCCAAAGAAACCGATGTCACAGAGAATCTTCCGGGACTCGCGACCTCAAAACTGCTCTTAGACCCGCCTTTGAACGAACCGATGTTGGCAAGGCTGACCGATCCGAAAACCCGCTTGATCAGCGTGAAAGCAAAGAACGGGACGGCGACAGTGAATTTCAGCAAAGAGATACTGGACTCACAGGTGGGAGCTTGGGGCGAAGGCGCAGTTATCGCCGGCTTGACGAATACACTTTGTCAGTTTGGTGAACTTGAGCAAGTCAGGATAGAGATAGAAGGAAAAGACAAGGGGGCGATTGGTGACAGGAGAATCGAGGATTTTCTGGGTCATATTTCGCTTCTCGAGCAGCCATTCAAGCCCGATAAAGAAACCGTCATAGCGACAGAGCAAGAAGGCGCAATAGAAACAGTCAAAAAATTCTTGGAGGATGTTAAGAAAGACAATGCTTACATGTATTTGAGCAAAGAAACAAAGGCGGACGTCGGAACAGAGCGAGAATTCAAAGAGGAAAAGAAGTCCGACCTTCACAAGATAATCAACAAGGGGCATTCGGAATGGATGTCGCCGCGCGTAACCGATGCCAAGTTTAGGAGGAAAGAAGCTGAAATAACAATTGGCGGCAACCGGACAATCGACGGCCAATACCGCGAAAACGACAATGCAAGCTTCAAGCTCCTGAGAGAAAATGGCAAGTGGAAGATTGATTTTGGAGAGACCTTTGAAGCCACGCCTCCAAAACAGGCGGAGCAGGAAATAATCACAGGCCCGGCCAATATTAATCGTGTCCAACTTGAGCAGATACAAGCAACCGTCGACCAAGGTCACCAACCCTGGCGATTAGATCCTCAGACCGTTGCTATGACGGAAGGGGCGATTTTTGGTTTCGATAGGAGCCGGGATTCCTTCATGCTTGTCTCACGAATAGACCGCGGCCAAAATTCCGGAACCGGAGAGGCGCTTGTCGAAGCCGTCCACAAGGGAAATGCTTACCAGATTTTCATAATGCAGCCTGTTAAGGCCGACAAAAGCGGCATCTGGGCCATAAGCAGCGTCAAGAAGAAATAGGAAACACGTTCGGCTCTCCGAAAAGCAGAACTGACCTACAAAATCTTGCCAGCATCAGGCTATGAGTTTAATATGGTAAAGAAGTTTGGTAAGCTTCATTCTAGCTTGTACGGCGGAAGGTTTTGAAAAGGCCCTTTCAAACAGGTCGGACGATCTGGAGCCAAATCAAAAATAAAAAAGCAAAGATCAAAATGACGAATCAAAATTCAAAAATAGGTTCAAAAAAGGAGTTCAAGAGACATCTCTGGTCTCTGGTTCTTGATCAGTTCAATTTTGATGCGAACGAACAGAAAAACGAGAATGGGGGAATTGTATGAGCGTGGAGAATACCGACAAACTGAAACTGACTCCTGACGAGCTCTATAACCCGTGTGATCCTTCGGTCTTCCATTTTGAAACGACGGAGGAAGTCCAGCCCCTGGACGGAACGGTCGGGCAAGACAGGGCCGTTGACGCCGTTGAATTCGGCGTTGACATAGAAACACACGGCTTCAACATCTACGCAGCCGGAGCGCCAGGGACAGGCAAAAGCTCCCTGGTAAAAGCCTACGTCAGAAAAGCAGCTAAAGATAAGCCCGTTCCTTCGGACTGGTGTTATGTTTTCAATTTTGTGGACGCGAATTCACCGACGGCAATCGAATTACCTGCAGGTGGAGGAAAAGTCTTTGCAAAAGAAATGGAAGAGCTAATCAAATATTGCCGCATTGAAATACCGAAAGTCCTTGAAGGCGACGAGTATGAGAAAAGAAGAGAGAGGGCCCTAAGAACTTATGAGACCGAGCGCGAAGATCTAATGACGGTGGCGAGGGGAAAGGCGGAGGCGGTCCACTTCCAAGTTCAAGTGAGCGCGACCGGGATCGTCATCTCACCCATAAAAGAAGGAAAGACAATAAGCAGAGAAGACTTTCAAACCTTGCCCACTGAAGAACAAAAAGTGATTCGCAAAAAAAGCGAAGCATTGGAAGAAGAATTAAACCAGATCTGGAAGAAGATGAGGGCTCTCGAGAAAGAAGCCCGGGAAAAAATCAAAGAATTGGAGCAGGAGATAGCACTTGGCGCAGTTGGTCATATGCTGGATGCCCTGAAAGAGAAGTACCAGGATTATCCTAAAGTACTTCGCTATCTAGATGGAGTTCAACAGGATATCATCGAGAGTCTTGAGGATTTCAAGGGGGAGCGGAAGCAGGCATTACCGTTTCCGGGACTGGAAATGGCAATGGAACCGTCTTTTGCCAAGTATCTTGTAAATGTGGTCGTCGATAACTCCAAAACCGAAGGGGCCCCCGTTGTAGTCGAAACCAACCCAACTTACTACAACCTTTTTGGCCGAATTGATTACCAAGTCAGGTTCGGAACTCCCGTAACCGATTTCACTCTAATCAAAGGCGGCTCGATGCATCGGGCCAAAGGCGGCTATGTCATCATACAAGCCTTGGACCTTCTACTGAGTTTTCTGTCCTGGGATACGCTCAAAAGATCCTTAAAAAGCAAGGAGCTCCTTGTCGAAAACATCGGAGAGCAGTATCGCGCTATTCCCTCTTCGGTCATAAAACCGGAGCCGATACCCCTCAATACAAAAGTCATTCTCATCGGTAGCCCTTATATTTACTACGTTCTCTATCAGTTTGATGAAGATTTCCAAAAACTTTTTAAGGTCAAAGCCGATTTTGGCGTTGAAATGGATCGTACTGAGGAGAGCATCACAAAATACGCATCTTTTGTGAGCGGGCGTTGCCGGGACGAAAATTTGAGGCATTTTGACCGCACTGCTGTTGCAAAAATCGTCGAATATGGCTCCAGAATTAGTGAGGATAATAAGAAACTATCCACGCGATTCATGGAAATATCGGATCTCATCAGCGAGGCGAACTACTGGGCCGGCCGGAATAGTCACGAAAATGTGACTGAGGAAGATGTTAAAAAAGCTTTAAAAAAGAAAATCTATCGCTCAAACATGATCGAGGAAAAAATCAGGGAGCTTGTCAAAGATGACATTCTAATGATTAATACTGGAGGAGCCCAAGTCGGCCAGCTAAACGGTATCTCCATTATCCCATTGGGAGACTATTTCTTTGGTAGACCTTCTAAAATAACGGCTAGAGTCTATATGGGCCGTGCAGGGGTAATTGACATCGAGCGAGAAGTCAAACTAGGCGGTCCGATTCACAGCAAGGGCGTGCTTATCCTAAACGGCTACCTCAACGGAAAATACGGTTATGACAGACCCATCTCGATGTCCGCAAGCATCTGCTTTGAACAAGCATACGAGGAAGTTGAGGGTGACAGTGCTTCCTGCGCTGAGCTTTATGCAATCCTGTCGAGTCTCTCGGAAATTCCCATGAATCAAGGAATCGCCGTCACGGGTTCCGTCAATCAGCTGGGGGAAGTCCAACCCGTCGGAGGAATCAATCAAAAGATCGAAGGTTTCTTTGATATCTGTAAGGCCAAGGATCCGACAGGCAACCACGGAACAATAATTCCGCGCCGAAATTCAAAACACTTGATGCTAAGAGATGATATCATTGAGGCAGTCAAAGAAGGCGAGTTCTCGATTTGGGCTGTCGAAACGATCGATCAAGGCATAGAAATCCTGACCGGTACGGAAGCCGGACAGCGAACACCTGATGGCGGCTACCCTGAAGGAACCGTCAATTTTAAGGTAGACGAAAGACTTGAAAGCATGGCCGAAACGCTAAGGGAATTTGCCTTCAAAGAAGAAGATTTCGAAGAGGAAGAAGATGAGGCTTAATGAAGAAAAAGATTTTGTCATTTTTTCTGTGCACAATGCTATTGCTGATGGCAGGAACTGTTACATCCTGTCAAGGCAAAGTTGACAACGCCAAAAAGACCAAAGAAAAACAGGAACAAGACGGAGAGGCTCGCCAAATAGCATCAAAATTCTTGAAGAAGTTGAGAATACGGAAAAAACCACTTGAAACCGAGAGGATGGATATCCCGCACGTATTCAGCCCGGGAATGAGTTACCTGGCCGTCCTTGCAGGAGTTCTGGGTGCATATGACAGCGAGCTTTCTACGATCAAGGTAACGTTCTATTCCGGACCCATCTACGAGACAAGACAAGAAAACCGCAATGGCAAAAAAGAGACCGTAACCGCGCCGGCGCGACCGGCCACTATTCTACGGCAAACGCTTGATAATCTTGGATATCGGGCTTACATCGGCTACAACAAAAGAGGATTCAAGCGGCTCGAAGACTACTTGGTGGACGGAGAAAGTGGCACTCACCAAGCGTTTAAGAACGGGACTGAGGCCTTTGATTTCTTAAAGAGAATCGTGTCTTCTGCGATTCCGGTGATCGCGCTGGTTGACAAGAAGTTCATTGACGGGAAATCCGGAGGCGATTTTGTGGTTGTCACGGGTTATGATAAAGAGAACGTCTATCTGGACTACCCGGCGGTGCCAAACGGCAAAGATCTTTCGGTAAAGAACGCGGATTTCCTGAAAGCCTGGAGCTCCGGCGCCGTAGCTAAGACTCCGAATCTGATGATATTTGTTGAGCAAGTGAGGGGAGCCAGGCCCGAGGTGGAAATATTGGCCAAGATCAAAAAAGAGTGCAAATCCATTGCTTCATACCTGAACAAAGACGCAGATGATTTGGAGAAGGGCAGGTTATCAGTGAAAGATTTGGAATTTTTTGGAGATTTGGGCAGTGCAAAAAGGAGTGCCCTTGCAGTATTCTTGGAAATAAGCAATTTCAAGAACGCATCAGGCAAATACGATCAAATTGCGAAGCTCTATGAGGAAATCGGACCGGAGTTGAGCAAGAAGGAGATAATCAAGAAACTTCGGAAAATCGCCAAAGAAGAAAAACAAGCAGCTGCAAACTGGAGATAGCAATATTCTGACTGGTCCTTCCGAAAGAAGCTTACAAGCTACAAGTGCAAAGAGACAACACCTGACAGTAAGAATTGACGTTCAGAATGGAGAGGTGCGATACCATGTGTCCGGTTGAGAATCAATCCGCTACCGGCATTAGAGAAATCCCGTTGGATGATAGAGCCATTGCCGAGCAAATGCTCTTTCCAGAGAGCGACTATTTGAACGAAGAATACCTGGAAGAGAACAGACAGACAACCATTGCTGTCCTAGGCGCCGGGCACGGGGGTCAGGCTTTGGCCGGCCACCTTGCGCTGAAAGGTTTTACTGTCAATCTCTTCAACCGGACTTTCGACCATATTCTTCCGATATCGCGGCTCGGAGGCATTGAACTAAAAGGTGTGGTCAGAGGGTTCGGGGAGCTGAATAAGATCACTTCCGACATAGCTGAGGCTATCGCTGATGCCGCCTTGATAATGGTCGTTGTACCTGCCGTCGGCCACAGATATATGGCGGAAAATTGTGCGCCGCACCTAAAGAAAGGCCAAGTGATCTTGCTTAATCCCGGCCGCACATTTGGGGCTCTGGAGTTCTACAACATCCTGAAGAAGCAGGGGAAGCACAAAGATGTGATTGTGGCCGAGGCCGAAACGTTTATCTATGCTTCACGCCGGACGGCACCGGCTCAGGCGAAAATTTTCAGCGTTAAAAGTGCGGTTTCGGTAGCGGCGCTGCCGGCGCTGAAAACCTATGAAGCAATGCCCATCATAAACAGAGCTTATCCTCAGTTTGTTCCGGCTGAAAGCATCCTTGAAACCAGTCTTAATAATATGGCGTGCATTTTTCATCCCCCGATAGCGCTGCTCAACGCTGCCAGGATCGAAAATACACAGGGCGATTTTCAATACTACATTGAGGGAGTCAGCCCTGCAGTCGGATCTATCCTCGAGGAAATAGACCACGAGAGAATAAACCTATTGAAAGCCCTCAAAGTAAAGCCAATATCGGCTTTTGAGTGGCTTAAGACTTCATATAGCTCGATCGGCCGGAATTTGGTAGAAGCCATCCAGAATAATCCTGCTTACAGGGGAATCTATAGTCCTCGTACTGTTTTTCACCGTTATCTAACCGAAGATGTGCCAATGAGCATGGTTCCGATTGCTTCCCTGGCTCAAATGTATGACATCGCTACTAGCACTTTAAGTGCCGTTATCAGGCTAAGCTCGGTAATCGCCAACAGAGACTTCATCAAAGAAGGCAGAACGGTTGAGAGCCTGGGAATTAAAGGATTCACTATTGAAAAATTAAGAAAGTTAGTGATGGAAGGCATCTAAAGGAACCTGAGGTGAAGAAAGAAAAGAAAATCCTGGGAGCATGCCTTGGCAGTTGTGTCCACGTCGCCGGCATAATGAACTTCTTGAATCTTGCAGAAGACGAGGGCTATACAACTCATTTCATAGGCGCGGCCGTCTCTGTTGATAGGCTAGTTGAGCGAATTAGGAAAGAGTCTCCCGGTGTAGTTGCAATAAGCTATAGACTGACGCCTGAGGTTGCTCGTGGCCTTCTTGTGAACCTAAAAGAGCAAGTCAGCCACTGGAATTTGGGCAAGAGAGTGAGTTTTGTTTTTGGCGGCACCACTCCGGTGGCGGAAGTAGCCGAAGAATCCGGGCTTTTTGATGCTGTTTTTTCGCCTAGATCGTCCGTTTCCGAGGTTGTCTCTTTCTTGCGCAAGCAAGAAACCAGCTCCGGCGCCAAGGATGAGCCGCCTCAGGATATCGTCTCAAGGATCAAATACAAGCAGCCATATCCTGTGCTGCGTCATCATTACGGACGTCCAACCCTTGACGAGACAATCGAGGGCATAAAAGAGATTTCGAATGCGGAGATTCTTGACGTTGTCTCTCTTGGTCCCGACCAAAATGCCCAGCAATTTTTCTTTCATCCTGAATTGATGGATGCGGCCCAATCAGGCGCCGGGGGTGTACCTATCAGAACTCCGGATGACCTTAGGAAGCTGTACGAGTCAACCCGCGGGGGTAATTATCCGTTGATGCGGTGCTACAGCGGAACCAACGACCTCGTAGAAATGGCGGAACTCTTGCAGACAACAATCCGCAATGCCTGGGCGGCAATTCCTCTTTGCTGGTACAACATCCTGGACGGAAGAAGTCAAAGGGGTCTGGAGGAATCGATTTCGGGGAATTTGAAGGCTGTTGCCTGGCACGGCGAAAGAGAGATACCGGTTGAGATAAACGAGTCACATCATTGGAGCCTCCGCGAAGCACATGATGCAATTACAATCACGGCAGCGTATCTGGCCGCCTATAATGCCAAGAAAAGGGGAGTAAGAACCTACATCTCCCAATATATGCTAAATACACCTCCCAGGACGTCGCATCTCATGGATATAGCCAAAACGCTTGCCCAGATTGAACTTGTTGAATCTTTGCATGATCCGGAATTTACTTCTCTCAGGCAGTTTCGTGCGGGACTCTTCGGTTTTCCGGAAAATTTTGATAGAGCCAAAGGTCAACTGGCCGCTTCAACCTACCTCGCAATGGCCCTTCGGCCACATATCTATCACGTCGTTGGCTATTGTGAGAGTCATCATGCCGTAACAGCGGCGGAGGTCATAGAGAGCTGCAATGTTGCGCATCAGGTAATTGAAGTCTGCTTAAGAGACATTCCTGATCTGACGCTGGATTCGAGAATAAAAGAGCGCAAAGAGGAATTGACGGCTGAAGCACAGACTCTCATTAGGGCCTTTGAAGAGATCGCTCCACCGGCCGTCGATGACCCGCTTTCAGACGCCGCCAATATAGCCACGGCCATACGCATCGGGCTTCTTGATGCACCGCACCTTGCCGGTAACCCTCATGCAAAGGGAACACTGGTGACAAAAGAAGTAGACGGAGCCTATTATGCCTTTGATCCCGCTGCGAATCGGATAATTCCTGAAAAAGAAAGAGTCCGCACAATTTTATCAGCTCTTGAAAAGTGCTAGAATTCGAAATTGAGAGCGCTCGTAACGAAGAGGCGAAATATGACGGCAACTCAATTTTGGTCTCACTGGCTTTGGCCTTTCGCAACGGCGGTGCTGGGATATTACTTCTCTTATTTGGTGTTTAGACAATACATCGAACGCCACAAATATCACCAGCTTGCGTGGTTTGTCGGTCTTTTTCTGTATGCAAGCGCTGCGGCAATGGAAACCTATTCCGAGTTTGTTCAGAATTGGAATCCGGCCGTCTATCGAATCTATATTGTTTTTGCCGCCAGCCTTGTCGGATTCCTCGGTCTGGGAAGTCTCTACCTGGTCTTTCGTCGAAAAATCTGGGGGCATCTATTCCTCTCCTATCTCGTCATCAGCATAATCACATTCTTCTATGGCGCCCTAACGGTAAGACTGGATGAGACGAAGTTGATTGCCGGCGTCACTGTTGGCGGTAGCGCACTTGGTGATCGATTTAGTTTTCCGCGCGTTTGTTCCTTTCTGTTCAATATACCGGGAACCACGTTGCTGTTGGGTGCAGCCGTCTACTCAATCATCCTTTTTGCCGCCAAAAAGGAGTACTCTTTCAGGGTGTGGGCAAATGTGCTGATAGCACTCGGGACAATAGTCATTGCTATTGCCGGCGCCATGGCACATACAGGCCGGACAGTCGGCTTATATCCCGCGGAGATGGTAGGATCCGGATTGCTCCTTTGGGGATTTCTCAAGGCAGGCACTCTCAGGAAAGAGGCGGCAAGAGAAGCCAGTCAATAGGAGCCCAAAACCGGAATAAAGCGGCGAACAGTCAACCGCAACCAATCCGCCGTGTCAAAATGCTGCGTATTCCACATAAACGAGTGACCGATGTGTGCTATTTAACCGGTTAGGATCCAATCAGGAACAAGGGGGTGAGGAAAATGGCGTTGATGGAAATCTCGGTTCTGCCGATCGGAACAAAGCTCCCAAGTATCGGCGACTACATAGCTGATTTGGTCCGCCTGCTCGATG
>Ga0214473_10010874_pt1 | contig 10690 bp, 11 predicted proteins | sample RVTome_7_FD_203509 | JGI IMG/M metagenome (GOLD analysis project Ga0214473, IMG submission 203509) | Soil microbial communities from uranium-contaminated site in the Upper Colorado River Basin, Wyoming, United States - RVT98D197 | ecosystem: Environmental > Terrestrial > Soil > Contaminated >... | reverse complement strand
GGCCCAGGCGAAGCAGAAGCAGGGGGAGGAGGCGGACGCGCTGTTTGCGCAGGCGGGGGAGAAGTACGCGCAGGCCCTGGCCATCAAGCCGGACAAGCACGAGGCCCTCAACAACTGGGCTGTTGCGCTGTGCGTCCATGGTGCCCTGCCGCACGCGGGAGAGCGAGCAGCCGAGTTGTTCGCGCTTGCCAAGGAGAAGGCCCTGGCCGCCGAGCAGGTCAAGCCCGGCGCCGGCGCTTACAACGCCGCCTGCGCTTGCGCGCGGCTCGGCGAAGTGGAGGAGTGCCGCCACTGGCTAGAGACGTGCCGCAATCTGGGCAGGCTCCCGTCTCGGAAACACATGGAGACCGATTGCGACCTCGCCAGCGTCCGCGACACGAACTGGTTCCACGACATCCTCGCGAAGGCCCCGGAGTAAGTCGCGCCCGCCCCGCCTCCGGTCCGCAAGCGCCCTCCCGCGCAGGTCATGATCCCTCGCATAGCCCGCCTTCGCTTCGCTCCAGCGAGTCGCTCGGGATGACAACCAAGCGTCACGCCTGCCTCCTCGCCTCTCACCTATCAACTTTCCCTCCTATCCCCTCTTGACAAATACATTTTCCGTGGTATAATACAAACAACTGGGAAATACAGCCCACACCCTGGGCCGAAAGGAGCAAGCCTCATGGCCACCCTGACCACATCGCCGACTCCTCGCCTCTGCGTTCTTCTGTGTTCGTCTGTGGCTGCTTTGGCTGCTCTTGTCTGCCCCGGAAGTCTCCCAACGGTAGACCCAAACTCTCAGAAGTCCGCCCGAATCCGCAGACTTCCTACCCAGATCAGTAGGCATCTCTACCTCGAAGGTTATACATTAGCAGGTATCGAAGCGCACCCTCATGCCCTAGCCCCCACACCTGAGCCCCTGCCCCCCAGCTCCAAGCCCCAGGCCGCCCCTGCCCTGCGCTGCCCGAGCGCCGCGAGCGCGAAGCAGTGCCGCCTTCCCCGTCTCCAACGCAAAGACCCAGACCATCTCCGCGTAGATACCCCCTGCGCCCACCCGGACGCCTGCGCGAGGGACCGGGTCACCGGCCCAGGACTAGAGTGGCCGCTTCGCCGGAATTCCCGCGCGGCGGGGGTAGCGGTCGGGGGTGGGGGTGATCTTCTCGAACAGGAGGAGGGTGCGGGCGCCCAGGTGCTGGGGGAGGTCGAGGTGGCGGGTGGCGGCGAGGCGGCCGCCGAGGAGCGCGAGGGCGTGGGTGGAGGCGGCGAGTTCGGCCTCGGCCTCCGGGCCTTTCATGGCAAGGGTGTGGCCGTGGAGCCGGGTGGCGGGGAGGCAGTACTCGAGCAGCACGGGAAGCGGGGCGACGGCGCGGCTGAGCACGAGGTGATAGCACTCCCGGTGGTCGGGCCGGCGGCTGAAGTCCTCGGCGCGCGCGGTGACGACTTCAACGTCGGCCAGGCCCAGGGCCGTCGCGGCGGTGCGGAGGAAGGCAGTGCGTTTGGCGGAGGCGTCCACGAGCGTATAGCTGGCCCCCGGGCGCGCGATGGCGAGTACCAGGCCCGGGAAGCCGGCGCCGGAGCCGAGGTCGGCCACCTCTTCGTCGGGGGCGATGTCGCGCAGCAGGAGGCAGGAAAGCGAGTCGAGGTAATGCTTGATCGCGATCTCGACCGGGTCGGTGAGGGAGGTGAGACCGGCGCGGGGGTTGTGGAGCAGGAGAAGGTCGAGGTGGGCGCGGCAGCGGGCGAGGGTGGGCGCGGCGATGTCAAGGCCGAGCGCGGCGGCGCCGGCGAGCAGGGCGCGGGACCAAAGGTCGGAGTTGACCATGATTGCCAGGGCCGGAGACAGGCTCCGGCCCTAATGATTAGAAGCGACGGCGACCGCGGTCGCTTCTGGGTTCGCGGGGCCGCGTGGGGACGATGACGACGAATCGCTCGGGCTCGTCGCCCTCGGAGCGGGTGGTAACGTCGGGATCGTCGGCGAGGGTGACGTGGACAATGCGGCGCTCGCGGGGGTTGAGGGCCTGGAGAGGGACCTCGCGGCCGGTGCGCTTGGCCCTGTCGGCGGCACTCTGGGCGATGGCGACGAGGTCGCGCTCGCGGCGCGCGCGGTAATCGGCGGCGTCGAGGATGATGCGCTTGCGCTCCTCGGGCGGGAGAGGGCGGTTGGCGATTATGGCGACCAGGATCTGGAGCGCGGCGAGAGTCTGGCCGCGCCGGCCGATGAGCAGGCCAAGGTCGGCTTCATCGCGGATGACGAGGTAGATGGACTCGGGGTCCTCGCCGATGATTTCGGCCTGGGCGGTCACGCCCATGAGAGAGAGGACCTGGTCGAGGAGGTCGCGGGCGCGGACGGCGAGAGGGCTGGGTTCGCCGAGGAGAGGGGGCACCTCGGTGATGGCGGGCCGGGGCGCGGCCGGTGGCGCGGCCGGGGGTGCGGGGGAGGGTGCGACCGGGGGTACGGGGGCGGATTTCACGGTGACGCGAACCTTGGCCTCGGAGTAGCCGAGGATGCCGAGGAGGCCGCGGCTCTCCTGGGACAGGACTTCTACGTCAACGTCGTCGCGGGAGACGCCGAGGATCTTCAGCGCGTTCTTGACGGCATCTTCAATTGTACGGCCTGCTTGTTCGATGGATTGCACCGTATTCGCCTCCACCAGCCCCTCACCCTGAGGCGCCGGAAACGGGGTCTCAGGAGCGTCGTTTCCCTTTCTTCTTGGCAGGCTTAGTCCCCTGCGAGAGTCGCTGAATGGCCTCCGGAGGAGGAGGCGGCGGCGTTTCGACGGCCGCGGCGACGGCCGCGGCGCGGTGAGGCCGCATGATGAGCCACTGGTGGCCGGTCATGAGCACATTCTGGAGGAACCAGTAGAGGATAAAGGCGGCGGGGAGGGACTTCATGACGAGGAGCATCATGACGGGCATCAGATAGCTCATCATCTTCTGCTGCTGGGCCTGCTCGGGGGTGGTGGCGGGCATAGAGATAAGTTTCTGGGTGAAGTACATGCTGGCGGAGTAGAGGAGGAGCAGGGGGCCGGGCCAGGGGGAACCGCCGATGGTAATAGCATCCGGGTCGGCGAGGCTCTTGAGGTAGAGGAACGGCACGCCCTCGAAGCGGAAGAGGAAGTGCCTGATGCCGTAGTACACCTGGATCAGGATCACCATCTGGATAATCATGGGAAGGCAACTGCTGGCGGGGTTGATCTTGTGTTCTTTCATCAACTCCATCTGGGCGCGGGCGAGTTGCTGTTTGTCGCCCTTATACTTCTCCTGCAGCTTCTTGATCTCCGGCTGGAAGAGCTGCATGGCGCGCATGGAGCGGAACTGAGCGACGGAGAAGGGGGTGGTGATGAGTTTGGCCAGGATGGCGATGAGCACGATGGCGAGCACGTAGCTGCTGTTGCGGTCGGGGCCGCCGGAGATGCGGACGAGGAACTCAAAGACCTGGTAGAGCCAGGTGGTGCGATAGTATTGGTCGAGCCAGGCGTTGACGGCGGTGCGGACGGGGACGACCTGCCAGGCGGCGGGGACCTGGGAGGCGACGGGAGGGTCGCGCCGGAGGGTGTGGGCGCCGGGCGGGTAGGCGGTGAGGGCCTCGAGGGAGGAGATGACGCTCTTGCGGTACTGCTGGGCGCCGCCCTCAGTGCCCTCTTGCCTCTCCCGGGCGAGGCGGGCCTCGTCAATCTGGGCGACGCGGAGGAGCGCGATGGACTGGTAGGGGGTGCGGCGGAGCTGTTGGTAGACCTGCACCGCATCGGAGAGGGCGCCGCGGTCTTCGGCGGCCATGCGTTCCCACGTATAACCGAGCAGGAGTCTGTTTTGCGCAACTTCCGCCTGAAGAGTCTTGTCCTTGCTCTCCGAGAACGCGGCAATGTCGCCCTTGAGAGCTTGGTTATGGGCCTCGAGGGCGGTGCGGTCCATGCGGTCGAGTTCCTCGAAGCGCGCTTGGGCGGTGTTGAGTTGATCGCGGCTGAGGGGCACGCCACCGCCGCCGAAGCAGCCGGAGAGCAGCGGGAGGAGGAGGAGTGACAGGAGCAGCGGGAGGAGCTTTTTCATGCCGCGCCTCCGTCCCGATCCTTCACCCACGGGCCGGGGTCATAGCCGCCGGGGGTGAACGGGTTGCAGCGGAGCAGACGCCAGGCCGCAAGCAGCATCCCCCGCACGACACCGCGGTGGGCGATGGCGCGAACCGCGTACTCGGAGCAGGAAGGGTAGAAGCGGCAGGTCCGCGGTTTCAGCGGGCTGAGATAAAGCTGATAGCACCGGACCAGGGCGATGCCGATCCGGGCGGGGAGGGCGGGTGAGGTAGGGTGAGAAGAGGCAATCATGCCGGGCAACCAGTCTCATCACGCAGGCCGACTTTGCGGAGCATCTCGGTGACGGCGGCAAGCCTCTGTGGAAAAGTCGAGACGAGCACTTCGGGGCGAGCCACGAGAAGCAAGTCCCAGGGCGCGGGGCCATTACCCAAGATGACACGCGCGGTCTCGCGCAGCAAGCGGCGGGCGCGGTTGCGGGGCACCGCGCGACGGAATCTCTTCCCCGCGAGGATGGCGAGGCGGGGCTCGGAGCAGGCCTCCGCCTGGTCCCGCCGGCGGGCATGCAAGACGGCCCAGGAGGAGTAGGCGCGCGCTCCCTCCTGGAAGACCCGGTGAATATCCTTGCTCCGGCGCAGCGGCTGCACTAATCGGCTCTAGTTGGAGGCCCGCGCGGCGAGGCGAATCCGCCCTTTGGCGCGGCGGCGGCGAAGGATATTGCGGCCGTCGGCGGTGGCCATGCGATGGCGGAAGCCATGCCGGCGCAGCCGGCGGCGGCGGTTGGGTTGGTAGGTTCGCTTCACCGGGACCTCCCGAATATGATGTCAAAGCAAAGTAACGGCCCCTGACCTGAGAGGGCCGGGGCCAAGACGACTGGGGAAAGTATAGCATACCGGGGGAGGTGGGACAAGGGAGCAGAGGAGGGCGAAGTCAGACCACTCGGGTTCATCTCGCACTGGGATACTCGTCGGTCATCAATTGGACTTGCTCTCCTGCACCTACGCCTTTAGTAGTAGTACTCGCGGCCACTCAGTTTACGCCCTTTGCCCAATTGTCGGTGGCCGGGCCGAGGAGTAACCTCGAACCTGACGTTGTCGGCAGAGCGCCGAACCACGGTAAGCAGTCCTCTTCGCAGCAGCACTCCCACTCCTTCATCTCAGGGCGTTTTCTTGGCCGGACCGCGGCTGGGCGCCGCCGATGACGATCACAACCCACACCACGAAAGGGGTGAGAGAAATGCTGAAGTGGATCAAGTCGTTGTGGAGTGACGAGGAGGGAGCGACCATGGTCGAGTACGCGCTGATGCTGGCGCTGATCGCCATCGTCGCCATCCTGGTCGTGACCGCGCTGGGAACGAAGGTCGCCACGACTTTCGACGACGCCCAGACCCAGCTTCCGGCCGGAGGCGGGCAGGTCATCCCGACCCCGTAGCTGGAGCGAGCGCGAAGATGGCGGGGGTGCGTTCGGCCCAGTGGTATCTGCGCAAGCGCACCAAACGGAATCTTCGCCAGCGCATCCCCGCCTTCTGTACCTTGAGAGTTAAGGAAACACACGAGATGCACGGACAAGCTATCGAGATCGGGCCGACGAGCGTGATGCTGGCGATGCTGGCAGTGGCCGTCGTCACCGATCTGCGGACAGGCAAAGTCTACAACTGGCTCACCGCGCCCGCGGCCGCCGTTGGGCTGGCGCTGGGCGCGGTGGGCGGCGGGCTCCCCGCGATTACCGACCGTCTGTTGGGAATCGTGGTGGTGCTGGCTGCAACCATCCTGCTGTCGCGCGTCGCCGGCCTAGGCGGGGGCGACATCAAACTCCTGGCTGCGGTGGCCGCGCTCCAAGGGTTTCACTTCGCGATCTGGGCGATGCTGCTGACAGGAGTGTGCGGCGGCGTGCTGGCAACAGTGGTGATGCTGCGCCGTCGCGCCGTGAAGGCGACGGCGTTGAACATGTATGTGGCGATGCTGTCGAATGCCGGCGGCTTGCGAACGGACTTGGCGGCGGGATCCGTCGGCGGGAGGATCCCGTACTCGATTGCCATCGCGCTCGGCGCGGCGTTAGCGCTGGCGCTCAGGACGTGAGAGATCGGGGGCCGCGGATGAGTAACATCAACGCGAGACTCAGGCGAAGGGGCGTGATCTTCGGGCGAACGGGACGACCTCGCGGCGCCGCCTTTGGCGCGGCGCTGGTGGAGTTCGCGCTGGTCTTGCCGTTGTTGCTCCTGCTATTCCTGGGGATCATCGAGTTCGGCGTGGTGGCGTTGCATGAGTTGACTTTGGCGCAAGTGGCGCGCGAGGGGTCACGCCACGCTTCGCTGGGCCGGCCGGTGGCGCAGATCGAGGAGCGCATCCTCAATATGGGGGGGGCCTTGCCCAACCCTGAGGAGCTGACCATTGACCTCACCTACTCCACCGACCAGGGAGAGACGTATCCCTACGCGCTTAGCGACGTGGGGGAAGGCAGCGAGAACGACGCTCCTCCGGGGAGCCTGATCCAGGTCACCGTTGAGTGGCCGCATCATTTGCTCACCGGGAGCTTCTTCTCGTGGTTGACGGGGGCCGAGGGGGACCGCCTACCCTTGAGGGCCGACGTCGTGATGCGCAGGGAGTAGCCGAGAAACGGGGCCAGGACCATGATATTGGAATCCAAGAGAAGGTCCAGACGCGACCGCGGTGCGACGCTTGTCCTCACGGCCATCCTGCTGGTAGTGCTGCTCGGGGCGGTGGCGCTGTGCGTTGATATCGCGCGCCTCTACCTCACCCGCCAGCACTTGACAAACGCGTGCGACGCAGCCGCGCTGGCCGGAGGCATTGAACTGCCTGACGAGGCGACCGCCATGGTGAAGGCCGAGGAGTCGGCCGTCGCCAACAGCATGACCGACTGTGTGGTTTCCTTCCCGGAGGACGGGATGACCGCGGACGGCGCGACCAAGATCCGCGTCGATGGGGCGCAGACAGTACCGCATACGTTCGCCCGGGTACTGGGGTTCAACGCGCGGCCGGTGGGGGCCTACGCCGTCGTGCTCAAGACCGGGCCGATCGAGTGGGTGACCGGGCGCACTGTGCCGTGGGGCATCCCCTGGTACGGGCCGGAGGGGACGCCGTACCAGTACGACAACGGAGTGCTGTACAACCTGAAGGTGGGCAGTCAGACCGATCTGGGCGATGGTTCAGCCGCAAGCACCGGAGGTAACTTCTACCCATTGGCCTTGCAGCGCAGCCTGGGAGACGGGAGCAGCGGGGGGGAAGTCTACCGGCACGACATTATGTGGGGGTTCGACGGACAGGTAGCAGTGGGCGACCAAGTGGCGACAGAGCCCGGCAACATGGTCGGCCCCACCCGACAAGCAGTCATCGGTAACGACGATTCCCTTTTCCAGAGGGCCTCCAGTGACCCCTGGGCGGACGATACCTGGGACAACTACGACTACGGCAATCCACGCATCGTCATCGTCCCCATCATCAGCCCACTGGGCAACGGGCGAAGCGAAGTAGAGGTCCTCGGCTTCGCCTCTTTCTGGGTCGAGTCCTGTACGGGACAGGAAGTAACGGGCTACTTTATCTCCTACACTACCCCCGAGGCCGGTGGATCGGGGCCTGGCTACGGAGTTACCACGTTTCGCCTCATCGAGTAGGCGAGTTCAGCAGACTGATCCTAAGGGAGGTATGACATGAGGTTCACGAGACGGGCGATGGTACTGGCCGCGCTTTGCGCAGGGGCACTGGCGGCACTGCTGTCGTTCCGCACCCTGCGGGCGCAGGAGTCAGAGGTCGCCGCGAAGACCAGGCCGATATCGGTCGTGGTCGCGACCCAGGAGATCCCGGCGCGCACGGTGATCGAACCCGGGATGGTGCGCGAGACCACGAGTCCGGTGGCCGCGCTGCCGCCGAACTGCGCCAGCTCGACGCAGGAGGTGGTAGGTCGGGTCGCGATCACGGCGCTGGCGGTGGATGAGCCGGTGCAGAGGGCCGCGACGGTTCCACAGGCGGCCTCGCTGGGACTGGCCTACGCGGTGCCGGAGGGGATGCGCGCGGTGACAGTGGCGCTCGATTCCATCATCGGCGTCGCCGGGTTCCTGAAGGCTGGCGATCACGTTGACGTGGTGGCCACCTTCGATATGGATAGGATGAGCAACGCGGCGGTGACGAAAACCGTACTGCAAGATGTCGAGCTCCTGGCGATTGGGCCGGAGGTGCGCCCTGAGGACGCCGACACTCCCTCGGGCAAGAAGGCCGCGCGCCCGAAGGAACAACCCAACGCCACGCTTGCGGTGAAGCCGGCGGACGCCGAGAAGCTGATCCTCGCGGAATCTACGGGGAAACTACGCCTGACGCTGCGGCGTGCTGGAGAGGACCTGAAGGTATCACTGGCCGGAGTGCGGAGCGACGCGCTGGTCGGGGCGAGGCCGGCGCGGCCGGAGGCGCGACCGGTGGCAAGCCGTCCGGTTGCTGCACCGCGTCCCCCGGTGGCAGCCAGGGCGCGGCCGCAGGAGGACAAGGTGGAGACCATTCGCGGCACCTGCAAGGCAACAGTGGCAGTGCGACCTAACTGAGGCAGTGCGACCTAACTGAGCTCACTGCGGTTCGCGTGGCGCGGGCCGCGATTCCAGAAAAAGGAAGGCTAGCCACCCATGGCTGGCCGAGATAGGATCACGATGAAGACTAGACTGGGCATGGCGGAACCACTAAGGCAACGAGTCGCGCTGGTGATGATAACGGCGGCGCTCCTGGCAACCCTGGTCGTCAGCGGGTGGGCCGCGCAGACGCCGGCCGATATGTCGCTGCCGGTCGCGGGATCGAGAGTGATGGATTTTCAGAACATCAAGCGGGTGGCCGTCTCGGACCCGATGGTGGCGGACTACGTGGTGCTGTCCGCGAAGCAGATCATGCTCACCGGGAAGGCTCCCGGGGCCACGGACTTCTACATTTGGGATGACAAGGGCCAGCACAAGTTCCGTGTGGCGGTCACCGCGGCGCCTTCGGGGATGGGGGACATCGTCAGCAGGATCGAGGAGGCGATCGGGAGGCCCGAGGTCCGCGTTAGCGCGCACAACGATATCATTCTCCTCGAGGGAGAGGTGGACACGGCGGCGGAGGCCGAACGCGCGGGGGCGATTGCCGCCGCTTACGCGCCCAGGATCAGCAACCTGGTCCGCCCGCGCTCTCTGGCGGGTGGGCCCGTCTTGGATGTAGCCGCCATCCAGGCCGCGGTGGGCCCGAGCATCCAGGTCAGCACCCTCAGTGACCGCATCCTCCTGTTTGCGGGCACCGCGACCCCGGCACAGAAGGCCCGTCTGGACCAGATCATCCGCGGACTAGGCACGCAGATCGGAGTCGTTGACACCGTCTCCGCACCGGCCTACGAGCCCCGTCAGATCCTGGTGCACGTCAAGGTAGTGGACTGCAACCGGTCTGCATTGAGTGAGATCGGGGTCACCTGGGGCGGGCTGGCCCTGACCCAGGACGGCGGGGAAGGCGTCCAGACATACGAGGTGCACGACCAGCCCTTCGTGTTCGGAGAGGTGTTTGCGGAACCCGAGGGCCTGCTGGAGGGCGGTCCGATCATGCGTCTGGAGGGGCTGAGCGCGCTGCTGAAGCTACTGGTCACCGACAACAAGGCGCGCATACTGGCTGAACCCAACCTGCTGGTGACGGAAGGAAAGCGAGCCGACATTCTCGTCGGCGGCGAGATTCCGATTCCGGTCGTGCAGTCGGTAGGCGGCGGGGTCGGCTCGGTCACGGTCGAGTGGAAGGAATTCGGCGTCGCGCTGGCCATCGAAGGCACGGTGAGTGCGGACGGCCAGAGCATTGACCTCGACGTCTCACCGGAGGTGAGCAACCTCGACTACGGCAACGCGGTGGTGGTGGCCGGCATCAGACTGCCGGCGCTACGGACTCGCAGGGCCCACACCGTGCTGCACATGGGGAACTGCCAGACGCTCGTGATCGGTGGGCTCTACCAGAGCGACCAGGTGAAGACCGTAACCGGGATTCCCTTGCTGAAGGACCTGCCCATCTTGGGCCCGCTCTTCCGGCGGACGGACAAGGAACAGCGGGATAGCGAGCTGGTCATTTTCGTGACCCCCGAGGTCCTGACCAAGACGTCGGCGGCCGCGCGCACCGAGGACGCCCTCAAGCAGACAGGAGAAACCCGGTAATGGCGCAGGTGCAGTCTCCGAGCCAGACTATTCGCATCGTCCTCGCGGTCGGCGAGTCCGACGGCGAGGAGATCCTCCGCCTCCTGGGAGGCAAGGAAGACTTGGAGGTGGTGGGCCTGGCCCAGGATGGGTTCGAGGCAGCGCGCATGGCGGCCCGGTTGCTGCCGGATGTGGTGCTGCTGGATGAGCACCTCCCGGAGATGGACGGATTGTCCGCGGCGGTGGCGATCTCGTTGGCGGCGCCTCAGGTGGCCACCGTGCTGCTCACCGAAGACGATCCGGCTCAGTTGTGGCGGAGAGCCATTAGGGCAGGCGTGAAGGACATCCTCCCCAAGCCGCCACAGCCCGCGGAGTTGCTGGAGGCAATCCAGGTCATCCAGCGCGCCCGGGAGCGACGGGAGACGCGTGAGTTTCGGGCGCTGATGGATCCCGAGCTGGTGCCGCGTGTGATCGCGATCACGGGGGCCAAGGGCGGTGTAGGCAAGACTACCATCGCCGTGAACCTGGGGGTCTCACTGGCGCGGCAGCACCC
>Ga0214473_10010873_pt1 | contig 10690 bp, 6 predicted proteins | sample RVTome_7_FD_203509 | JGI IMG/M metagenome (GOLD analysis project Ga0214473, IMG submission 203509) | Soil microbial communities from uranium-contaminated site in the Upper Colorado River Basin, Wyoming, United States - RVT98D197 | ecosystem: Environmental > Terrestrial > Soil > Contaminated >... | reverse complement strand
CGCATCCGCGGCCGCGCCGCGATCCTCGAGTACGGCGTCGAGCGCTTCGTGCGCCGCTGCCTCGAGAGCGTCTTCCGCTACACGGAGGAGTGGCGGAGCTTCACCGAGAAGCTCGGCTTCTGGATCGACCTCGACGACGCCTACGTCACCTACCACGAGGGCTACGTCGAGAGCGTGTGGTGGGCGCTGGCACGGCTCCGGGAGCGGGGGCTCCTGTACCAGGGCCACAAGGTCGTCTGGTGGTGGGCGCAGGGCGGGACGGTGCTGTCGGCCGCGGAGGTGGGCGAGGGCTACCGCACGGTGGACGACCCCTCGGTCTACGTTCGCCTGCCGCTGCGCGACGAGCCGGGGACCTCGCTCCTCGTCTGGACCACGACGCCGTGGACGCTCCCCTCGAACTCCTTCGCCGCCGTGCGCCCCGACGTCGACTACGCGATCGTCCGCGACGGGGACCACCGGCTGGTCGTAGCGGCCACCCTGGTGGATGCACTCGCCAGCAAGACCTGTCGTGAGCTCCCGGTCGAGTCCACGCTGCGCGGCGAGGCGCTCGTCGGGCGCCGTTACGAGCCCCCCTTCGACTGGTTCGTGCGCTCGGGCGGCGCGGGGGAGCTCTGGCGCGTGGTCGGCGCGGACTTCGTCGAGCTCGACGCCGGGACGGGCGTCGTGCACGTGGCCCCGGCCTTCGGCGAGGCCGACTTCGCCGTCCTACGCAGCGAGCAGCAGCGCGACCCGTCGCTGCCGCTCCTGTGCGCCGTTCGGCAGGACGGCGGCTTCGACCCCGAGATCGCGCCGGAGGCCTACGCGGGGCGCTGGGTCAAGGACTGCGACCGCGACCTCGTGCGCGAGCTCGAGCGCCGGGGCCTGCTCTTCCACGCCGAGCAGATCCGCCACGAGTATCCGTACTGCGTCCGTTCCGACGAGGACCCGCTGATCCAGTACGCGCGGCCCGCCTGGTACATTCGCACGAGCGAGCACAAGGACGCGGCGCTCGCGAACAACGCGCGCATCGACTGGCACCCCGAGAACATCCGCGACGGGCGCTTCGGCGACTTCCTGCGCCACAACGTCGACTGGGCGATCTCGCGCGAGCGCTTCTGGGGAACGCCGCTCAACGTCTGGATCAACGACCAGACCGGCGCGATCGACATGCCCGCCTCGGTGGCCGAGATCCAGGCGCGCAACCCCGCGGCCTTCGACGGCTTCGAGGAGGCGCGCCGGAGGGACCCTACGCTCTCTCCGCACCTGCGCGTGCACAAGCCGTGGATCGACGAGGTGAGCTGGACGCGTCCGGGCGAGCCCGGCACCTATCGCCGCGTGCCCGAGGTGATCGACGTCTGGTTCGACGCAGGCTCGATGCCCTTCGCGCAGTGGGGCTGGCCGCACCGCGGCCACGAGGAGTTCGAGCGCAGCTTTCCGGCGGACTTCATCTCCGAGGCGATCGACCAGACCCGCGGCTGGTTCCACGCGATGCTCTGGATCTCGACGCTGCTCTTCCCGGAGCGTCCGCTCCCGCATCCCTACAAGACCTGCGTGGTGCTCGGCCACGTGGCGGACCGCTCGGGCAAGAAGGAGTCGAAGAGCAAGGGGAACTACACCCCTCCCGAGGTGATCCTCGACGCGGTGCGCCTCGAGTTCGCCGCGGTGGCGCCGAAGGAGCCGACGCGCGCCGGCGAGGCCCGGATCGCGCGCGAGGACTACGAGGGCCTCGACCTGCACGGCGAGCGAACGCAGGTGCGCGTCTCGCGTGCGGGCCGCGGAGCCACGGCGCTCGAGCTCGCGCTGGTGCCGGCCCGGCTCCTCCGCCGCGTGATCGAGCTCGCCCCGGAGGACGCCCGGGCGCTCGGCGTCCTGCCCCTCACCGTGGGAAGCGCGGTGATGCCGCGCGAGGTCCCGGACCTCCCGGAGACGGTGCGCGTCGTCGTCGAGGACCCGAGCTCGCAGGCGCCCGGCGCCGACGCCTTCCGCTGGTTCTTCTTCGCGTCGAACCCGCCGTGGAACCCGACGCGGCTGTCTCTCACCGGCGTGCGCACGACGCAGCGCGAGCTCCCGCTCACGCTGCGCAACGTCCACGCCTTCTTCACGATCTACGCGAACATCGACGGCTTCTCGCCGGGCGACCCGGTTTGTCGGGCGGGCCGCCGGCCCGTCGTGGAGCGCGCGCTGCTCGACCGCTGGATCCTCTCGGAGCTCGCCCTCGCCACGCGCGCGGTGATCGCGCACATGGACCGCTACCGCCTCTACGAGGCGACGCGCGTGCTGACGGACCTCGTCGACGCGCTCTCGAACTGGTACGTGCGCCGCAGCCGAGACCGCTTCTGGGCTCCCGGCCTCGGCCCGGACAAGCTCGACGCCCACTGGACCCTCTACGAGTGCCTCGAGGGCCTCGCGAGGCTCCTCGCCCCCTTCATCCCCTTCGCGACCGAGGAGCTGTGGCAGAACGTGGTGCGCCGTCCCCTCGGCGACGCGGCGCCCGAGTCCGTCCACCTCGCCGACTACCCGGAGCCGGACGAGAGGGTGGTCGACGAGCGGCTCTCGCGCGTGATGGGGGCCGTGCGCGAGCTCGTCTCGCTCGGCCGCGAGGTGCGCACCGCGGCAAAGCTGCGCGTGCGCCAGCCGCTCGCCGCCGCCGAGCTCGTGCTCGCCGACGCGTCGCTCGCGGCGGAGGTGCGCGAGCACGAGGCGCTGATCCGCGACGAGTTGAACGTGCGCGAGGTGCACTTCGCGGCGGACGCGGGGGTGTACGTCGAGTACCGGATCAAGCCGAACTTCCGGGCGCTCGGGCCGCGCGTGGGCAAGCGCATGCCCGCACTCAAGGCAGCGCTCGCTGCGGCGGACGGCGCGGCGCTGCTGCGCAGCCGCGACGCCGAGGGCACGGTCGAGATCGAGGTCGAGGGGGAGCGCCTGCGCCTCGGACCCGACGAGATCGAGGTCTCGCTCGAGGCGAAACCCGGCTTCTCGGCCGCGAGCGGAAGGTCGGGAGTGGTGGTGCTGCGCACCGCGCTCGACGCGGACCTCCTCGAGGAGGGGCTCTACCGCGAGGTCCTGAACCGCGTGCAGGCCTTCCGCAAGGAGCTCGACCTCGAGTACACCGGCCGCATCCGGCTCTTCCTGGCGGGTCACGCCGACCTGCTCGCCGCGGTGCGGACGCGCGCCGAAGACCTCGGCCGTGAGACGCTCGCGGTCGAGGTGAACGTGGGCCACGAGGCGCCGGCGGGCGCCTCCGCCACCGAGGTCTCGGTCGACGGCCGCGAGCTGCGACTCGGGCTCGTGCTGGCCTGAGCCCCGGGGTGCGCCGAGAGGCGGCCGCTCGCGCGCGCGGCGCTTGCCCGGGACCCCCGCGCTCGGGCATGCTCGCACGCAGCGGATGACGGCGGCGCTCTGCGCGATCTTCTTCCTGTCGGGCGCGGCCGCGCTCGTCTTCGAGACCCTGTGGTTCTACCAGGCCGGGATCGCCTTCGGGAGCTCGATCTGGGCCTCGAGCCTCGTCGTTGCGGCGTTCATGGGCGGGCTCGCGCTCGGGAACGCGCTCGCGGGCCGCCTCGGTCACCGCCTGCGCCGCCCGCTGCGCGCCTATGCGCTGCTCGAGCTCGCGATCGGCGCGAGCGGCGTGGCCCTGATCCACGCCCTCCCGTGGCTCACGCCGCTCCTCGCGCGCGTGCTCGGCCCCTTCGTCGATGCGCCCGCCGTCGTGAACCCGCTGCGGCTCGCCCTGGCCTTCGTGCTGCTCCTCGCGCCCTCGACGGCGATGGGCGCGACGCTTCCGCTCGTCGTCGGCGCGCTGCATCGGGCCGATCCGCACTTCGGGCGCGTGCTCGGGCGCCTCTACGGCTGGAACACGCTCGGGGCGGTGCTGGGCGCACTGGCCGGCGAGGCGCTGCTCGTCGAGCGCTTCGGGATCCGCGGCACGGCGCTCGTGGCCCTCGCCGCGAACGCGGTGGCCGCGGCCGGAGCCGCAGCGCTCTCGCGGCGCGCCGGTTCGGGGGCGGCGGGGCGGATCCCTCCTGAGGCGGACATCCGCGCGCCGGCTCGGGCTTCGCGGGGGGCGCGCTCAGCCCGAGCGCGCGGTCTCCATCGCGCCCGCGGCGACGAGGCGATCGAAGGCGCTCACCACGGCGGGATCGAACTGCGTGCCGGCGCCGGCGCGGATCTCGTGGATCGCCTCGTCCATCGAGCGGGCCGCCTTGTAGCTCGTCTCGCTCGTGATCGAGTCGAGGGCGTCCGCGAGCGCCACGATGCGGGCCTCGAGCGGGATCGCCTCGGCCGAGAGGCCCTCCGGGTAGCCCGAGCCGTCCCACCACTCGTGATGGTGGTGGACCACCGGCGCGATGTCCTTCCACAGCCGGATGCGGTCGAGCATGCGGAAGCCGAGCACCGTGTGCCGGGCGCAGGAGCGCGGGTTCATCTGCTGGTTGCGATCGAGCTTCAGCATCCCGATGTCGTGCAGCAGCGACGCGAAGTGCAGCCGCTGGAGGCGGTGCTCCGGGAGCCCGAGCTCGCGGCCGAGGCGGTTCGCGTACTGCGCCACGCGCTCGCCGTGACCCGAGTGGTAGTTCAGATGGGCGTCGAGCGCGTGGACCAGGATGTCGGTCACGTGCGTGAAGAAGTTGCGCTGCGTGTCCTTGAGCTCGGCGTTGTGGAGCGCCACGGCCGCGAGGCCGCCGAGCGTGGCGAGGGCCTGGAGCTCTTCCGCTTCGAAGGGGGCCGCCGGATCGCAGCGGACGGCCACGAGGGCGCCGAGCGGAGCGGCTTCCCCCGGGAGCGGCGCCGCGGCCGCGGAGAAGACGATGCTTCCCTCCGCGGTCGGGGTCTCCACCGCCCCCTGCACGCCGGGCCGCCCCTGGCTCATCACGAGGTTCGCGAGCTCGTCGAGGCGCTCGCGCAGGGCCTCGTGGAGCTTCTCCGCGTCGCGTCCCGCCGCGCCCTGCACGTGGGACGGCTGCCCGGGCTCGCCGCGCAGGATCACCCAGGCGGCGCGCGCGCCCGTCAGGTCGACCGCGCAGACGCAGGCGGAGAGCGCCGCCATTCCGGCGTGCTCGGCGCGCGAGAGCGATCCCGACACCTGGAGCAGCGACCCGAGCCGCTGGTTGTCGCGGTCCATCGTGGCGAGCGAGCGGCGCGTCGTGGCGCGCAGCGTGAGAAAGGAGGCGAGCGAGAGGACGGCGATCGAGACGACGGCGCCGATCAGGCCGAGGAGCGCGAGGCGATCGTGCAGCCTCGGCAGCACGAAGCGCTCGACCACGACGGCGAGGGCGACGAGCGGAGCGACCGCGCCGAGGAAGTACGCGGTGAAGGCCGCCCGATCGAGCTTTTGCGAAAAGATCGACGAGATGCGCCGCGCGTCCGCCATGCGTGCTCCTGGGGCGATTCGGAAGGGGCGAGGACTCTCATCGGAGGAACCTGCACATCGCTGAAGCGTCGTGATCCCCGCGGGGGTCTCAGCGCCGACGTCCCTCGGCGCGCCCCCGCGGTGCTACCTAGTGCCGGGTGCCCGAGCTTCCCGAGGTGGAGGTGACGCGCCAGCGGATCGGACCGCTCCTGGTGGGGCGCAGGATCCGCTCGGTTGCCACCACGCGCCCGAGCTATTTCTTCCTGACCCGCCCCGAGGTGCTCCGGCGAGGGCTCGTGGGGCGCACGGTGAGCGCGCTCGACCGGCGCGGGAAGTACCTGGTGGCGCGGCTCGACGACGACGCCCGGCTCGTGCTCCACCTCGGCATGACCGGTCAGCTCTTCTCCGGACAGGCGACGAGCCCGCGCCTGCTCTCCGCCTCGGCGCGCGGGGCGCTCTCGCCCGAAGCGCAGCGCGGCTTCCGCCCCGACGCGCACACGCACCTGCGTCTCGCCTTCGACGATCGCGGACCCGAGGTGTGCCTGCGCGACGTGCGCAAGTTCGGGAAGGTGCTGCTGCTGCGAAGCGGCGAGGAGCACCCGCGCCTCCTGCGCCTCGGGGTCGATGCGCTCGCGCTCGACGCCCGCACGCTCTTCGCGGCTTCGCGCGGGCGGCGCGTCGCGACCAAGGCGCTGCTCCTCGATCAGTCCATCGTCACCGGCATCGGGAACATCTACGCCGACGAAGCGCTCTTCCGCGCGCGCCTTCGCCCGACGCACCGGGCCGGCTCGCTCACGCGTCGCGACTGCGAAGCCCTCGCGGACGCGGTGCGCTCCGTGCTGCATCGCTCGATCGAGACCGGGGGGTCGAGCATCCGCGACTACGTGGCTCCGGACGGGGCCGACGGCGCCTTCCAGGACGAGAGGAACGTCTACGCGAGGACGGGCGCCGAGTGCCACGTCTGCGGTGGGCGGATCCGGCGCGTCGTCGTCTCTCAGCGCAGCACGCACTTCTGCCCGAAGTGCCAGAAATGAGGCCTGCGTGCTGAACCTCGCCGAGCTCGAGGGCGCGGCGGCCGCGGTCGCCGAGCTCCTCGTCGGCCACCGCGTGCAGGCGGCCGTGCAGCCCGACGCCGACCGGATCGTCCTCGAAGTCTACGGGCGCGACGCGAGCGGGGAGGCGCACCGACGCCAGCTGTGTCTGTGCGCGCGGCCCGGAGCTGCGCGGATCTCGCTGCTCGAGTCGGCGCCCCCGGCGCCGCCCCGACCGCCCGCCTTCGCCCAGTACCTGCGCGCCCACGTCGTGGGGGCGCGCATCACCGACGCGCGGGTGCGCGACGCCGACCGGGTGCTCGCCCTCGAGCTCGCCGCAGCCGAGGGCCCCGTGCAGCTCGTCCTCGCGATCCCCGGGCGGCGGCCGAACGTGTGGCTCCTCGGCGAGGGAGATCGCGTCGCGGCCTCGCTGCGTCCGGCGGCCGACTCGCGGCCGGAGCTCGCGCTGGGCGAGGCGTGGCAGCCCTCGCCGGGCCGTCCGCCAGGGCGCGGGGACGATCGCTTCGAAGGCCTCGCCGGCGAGGAGCGGCTGCGGGCGATCGAGTCCTGCTACGCCGCCCGCGAGAGCGACGCCGCGCATGCCGGCCTGCGCCAGCGACTCGAGCAGGCGCTCCGCCGCGAGACGCGCAGGCTCGATCGCAAGCTTGAGAAGATCTCCGAGGAGCTCGCGCGCGCGCGCGAGGCCGCGGAGCTCGGGCGCGCGGGGGAGCTCCTGAAGGGCGCGCTCGGGCGCGTGCCCCGCGGAGCGTCGGAGCTCGTGGTGCCCGACCCCTCGACGGGAGAAGAGGTCCGGATCGAGCTCGACCCGGCGCTCGGTCCCGCGCAGAACCTCGAGCGTATCTTCCAGCGCCAGCGCAAGGCAGTGCGGGGTCTCGCGCGGGCCGGTGCGGTGCAGGACGCGGTGCGGGCCGAGCGCGCGCGCCTCGCCGCGCTCGAGGACGAGCTGCGCGAGTGCGCCGACGATCCCGCGCACCTCGCGGAGCTCGCCACCCGCGCCGACGTGGCGCCGCTCGTAGAGCGCGAGGCGCCGGCCGAGCCGAAGCGATCGCCGACGCGGCGCACGACCCGCCGAGTCGCCGGGCGCGAGGTCCCGGGACGCCTCGCGCCGCGGCGCTACCGCGCGAGCGGCGACCTCGAGATCTGGGTCGGGCGCAGCGATGAGGGCAACGACTTCCTGACGACGCGGCTCGCCTCGGGACTCGACCTCTTCTTCCACGTCGAGGCCACGCCCGGGAGCCACGTGATCCTCCGCACCGGCGGCCGCGCGGATCCTCCGGCGGAGGCGGTGCTCGACGCCTGCGAGCTCGCCGTCCACTTCTCGAAAGTGCGCGCGGCGGACCGTGTCGACGTCCACGTCGTTCCGATCAAGAACGTGCGCAAGCCGAAGGGGGCGAAGCCGGGCCTCGTCTTCGTCCACGGCGGGAAGTCCGTGCGCCTGCGCCGCAGCCCGGCCCGCCTCGCCCGCCTGCTCGACTCCCGCGTCGACGAAGAGTAGGGCGCAAGGCGGCGCTGCCGCCGCGCAGCGAGCCGCAGGCGAGCGGAGTTCATCGGGCAAGCGGAGCGCGCAGCGAGCCGCAGGCGAGCGGAGTTCATCGGGCTTGCACCCCGGGGCCCGCGAGGAAGCTGAGCGTCGCTTCCGCGACGGCGTCGGGGGCGTCGATCTCGGCTGTGTGGCCGGCTCCGTCGATCTGCCGCAGCTCCACCCAACCGGAGACCGCCGACGCGAAGCGCTTGGCGTAGCTCGGCGGCACCACGCGATCCTCGCTCCCCCAGACGAGGAGCGTCGGCGTCCGGATGCGATGCAGGCGCTTCGCGAGCCCGAGGTCCGCGAGCGGCCACAGGAGCCGCGCCGCGGCCTCGCTCGCGCGGTGGAGCGAGAGCGCGAACTCGCCCGGGTCCTCGCCCTCGGGCGGAGCAAGCGCCGCCTCGAGCCGATCCGGGCGCGCCGACAGCAGCGAGGGGAGCTCGCTCGCGCGCTGCGCCCAGAGATCCGCGACGGGCTCGCGCTCGTCGAAGAGACCGAGGGGTGCGATCAACACGAGGCGTCGCAGCGTGGCGTGCGAGAAGGCCGCGACCTCCGCCGCGAGCGTCGCACCCACCGACGCAGCGACGAGATCCGCACCCTCGAGCCCGCTCGCCTCGAGCAGGTCGAGCGTCGCCGCGATCCAGTCCGGGACGTCGTCGAGCCGATCGTGCCCGAGGGCGCCGGGGAAGCCGGGCAGCGAGGGCGCAACGACGCGCCGCCGCTCCGCGAGGCGATCCAGGAAGGGCGTCCAGCGCGGGAGCCCGCGCAGGCCGCCGAGGAAGCCGAGCGGGGCGCCGCGCCCCTTCTCCCAGACGCGGCAGCGCTCTCCGCCGACCCGGACGCTGCGCTCTTGCAGCTCGCTCACCGCGCGAGCTCCCGCGGCGCCGCGCGCTCTTCGCGCGGCACGGGGCGCGGCCACCAGCGATCCTCGAAGCGGTCGTCGAAGAGGTCCGCGAGCTGCGGCATCACGCGCCGGGCGAAGAGCTCGCTGTTGGCGAGCGTGAGCTCCCGGTTCATGTTGCCGAACTGGAGGAGCAGCATCAGGTGCCCGACATTGAGCTCCGTGGCGACTCTCCGGAGCTGGTCCGCCACCTCGTCGGGGCTCCCGACGATCACGTAGCCCCTCTCGACGATCGACGCGAAGTCCTGGGCGAGGGCGCCCTCTCCCGAGGCCTGCCGCGCCGCGGCCTGCGCGACCTGCGAGCCCACCCGCGCCCGGATGGTCGATTCCGAGGAGTAGCCGGGCGGGCTCGCGAAGCGCGGATCGAGGTGCAGGCTGCGGTTGTAGAAGTACTCCGCCGGCTCGCGGTAGATCCGCATCGCCTCCGCGCGGCTCTCGGCCACGCCCACGAACTGCAGGAAGCCGGCGCGGTAGGGGTTGCGGTCCTTCCCGAGGCGGTCCATCTCGGCCCAGAAGCCGCGCATCGTTGCGAGGCCCGCCTTGTACCCGAAGTAGGAGAGGTAGGAGTAGACGTAGTCCCGCTCGGCGCACCAGCGCCAGGTCTCGATCGAGCCTCCGCCGGGGATCCAGATCGGCGGATGCGGGAGCTGCAGGGGGCGCGGCCACACGTTCACGTAGCGCAGCTTGTGGAAGCGGCCGTTCCACACGAAGGGGTCGGGATCCGTCCAGGCGCGGACGACGAGATCGTGCGCCTCCAGGTAGCGCTGCCGGATCTGGCTCGGGTTCTGGCCGTAGGCGTAGCAGGTGTCCATCGGCGTCCCGACCGGGAAGCCCGCCACGAGGCGACCGCCGGAGATGCAGTCGATCATCGCCATCTCCTCGGCGACGCGCGTCGGGGGATTGTAGAGGGCGAGGGAGTTTCCGAGGACGACGATCGCCGCGTCGCGCGTGCGCCGCGCCAGGCTGGCCGCGATCAGGTTCGGCGAGGGCATGAGCCCATAGCCGTTCGAGTGGTGCTCGTTGACGCAGACGCCGTGGAAGCCGAGCTCGGCCGCGTGCTCGAGCTCGTCCATGAACTCGTTGTACATCGAGTGGGCGCGCCGGGGGTCGAAGAGGCGGGAGTCGATGTCGACCCAGACGGAGGGATGCTTCTCCCGGAAGTCCTCGGGAAGCTCCGTGTAGGGCATCAGGTGGAACCAGAGGAGCTTCATGGCGTGCCTCGCTCGAGGGACCGCGGCCCGCCCCGCCCATGGTATCACCCGCCTCTCTGCTCCGGACTCCTGCGCCCGGGCAGGGAAGCGGCCCTACATCTCCTCCTTCAGTCGCACCGGTCCGAAACTCTCCGGGTACTTGCCGACCTTGTCGGAGTAGAAGCCGCGGATCTCGTCCATGTCCTGGTTCATGTCGCCGGTCAGCACGACCTCCGGCCCGAAGCCCCCGCGCTTGCGCTGGTAGTCGAGGTAGCCGAGCACCACCGGCACGTTCGCCGTGCGCGCGATGTGATAGAAGCCCGAGCGCCAGTGCGGCGTGTAGCTGCGCGTTCCCTCCGCCGGCACCGTGAGCGCGAGCCGGTCCCTGCTCTCGAAGAGATCCGCCATCTGGCGCACGAGGTTCCCGCGATGCCTGCGGTCGACGGGAATCCCGCCGAGCCAGCGCAGCACGGCGCCCCAGGGACCGCGGAAGAGCGAGTCCTTGCCCATCCACGAGACCGAGACGTCGTAGAGCGCGGCGAGGGCGAGCAGGTACGCGAGGTCCCAGTTCGAGGTGTGCGGCGCCGCGATCAGGACGTAGCGGCGCGCGGCGGGACGCGTTCCCTCCGGACGCCAGCCGGTCGCGCGCAGGAAGAGCGAAGCGAGGGCTCTCCGCATGGACACCTCACGGGGAGG
>Ga0214473_10010872_pt1 | contig 10691 bp, 11 predicted proteins | sample RVTome_7_FD_203509 | JGI IMG/M metagenome (GOLD analysis project Ga0214473, IMG submission 203509) | Soil microbial communities from uranium-contaminated site in the Upper Colorado River Basin, Wyoming, United States - RVT98D197 | ecosystem: Environmental > Terrestrial > Soil > Contaminated >... | reverse complement strand
TGCGTTGAACAGGGTGCTTTTCCCAGCGTTGGTGTAGCCCACGAGGGCCACCACCGGCACGCCCGTCTCCTGCCGCTTTGTGCGGTAGAGGGTCCGCTGTTGCCTCACATCCTCCAGTTCCCGGCGCAGGCGGGATATCTTGTCCTTGATAAGGCGGCGGTCAGTTTCAATCTGTGCCTCCCCCGGCCCCCTTGTGCCGATGCCGCCCCCCAGCCTTTCCAGGTGGCTCCACTGCCCGGCCAGGCGGGGCAGCAGGTAGACAAGCAGGGCCAGCTTCACCTGAAGCTCGGCCTCCCGCGTGCGTGCCCTCTGGGCGAAGATGTCCAGGATGAGCGCGGTCCTGTCCAGGACCTTCACCTTCAGTATCTCCTCCAGGTTGCCTTGCTGACGGGGTGAAAGCTCGTCATCGAAGATTACGGTGTTGTACCCCAACTCCTTTTGCCGTGCGGTGAGCTCGGCGAGCTTGCCCTTCCCCAAGTAGTGCGTGGGAGAAGGGCTCGAGAGGTTCTGGATGACCCTGCCCACCACTTTCCCCCCCGCCGTGGCCACCAGCTGCCCGAGCTCGTCAAGGGAGCTCTCCGCCGTCCAGCCGTCCCCGGATTTACCCCCCACGGCCACCAGCACCACCCTCTCCGCATGGCCCTCCGTAGGTGTTATGTCAAACGTCCTGTGTTTTATGTCAACCCCTTCCAGCTCTCGAGTCGAGAGATGCCCTCCTCCAGGTCTTCGTCGGGGATGGTGAGCGACAGGCGGACGTACCCCTCGCCAGCCTTCCCGTAGGCCGCGCCCGGGGTGACCACCACCCCCGTCTCCTGCAGCAGCCGCTCGGTCAGCGAGGCGGAGGTGAAGCCTGGGGGGACCCTGGCCCAGAGATAAAGGCTCGCCATGGGCGAGGGGGCGCGCAGTCCGATGCGGTTGAGGGCAGCCACCAGCCGGTCACGCCGCCGCTGGTAGACCTGGTTGTGGTCACGGATGCAGTCCTGCGGCCCCTCCAGGGCAGCTATCGCCATACGCTGGACTGCCTGAGGGATGCCAGAGTCCAGGTTGGACTTGACCTTCATCAGGGCTTCCACCATCCCGGCGTTCCCCACCACCATCCCGATGCGCCAGCCTGTCATGTTGTAGGTCTTGGAAAAGGAGTGGAACTCCACCCCCACCTCTCTGGCCCCCGGGACCTGGAGGAAGCTCACCGGCCGGTAGCCATCAAAGGCCACCTCGGTGTAAGGCCCGTCGTGGCATATGGCGAGCCCGTATTTCCGCGCGAAGGCCACAGCCCTCTCAAAGAAGTCGAGCCCCGCCACCGCCGCGGTGGGGTTGTTGGGGTAGTTGAGCCACAGCAGCTTCGCTTTCCCTGCCACCTCGGGGGGAATGGCCTCAAGGTCGGGGAGAAAGCCGTTCTCTTCCCGCAGGGGCATATAGTAAGGGGTGCCGCCGCAGAAGACGGTGCCCATGGAATAGACCGGGTAGGCGGGGTCGGGGACCAGGGCAATGTCGCCGGGGTCGATAAAGCACAGGGCGATGTGCCCGATGCCCTCCTTTGAGCCTATCAGGGGAAGGACCTCCTTGCCAGGGTCCAGGGTCACCCCGAAGCGACTCCCGTACCAGCGGGCGATGGCCCGTCGGAGCTCCGGCAGGCCATCGGTCTCGGGGTAGCGGTGGTTGCGGGGGTCCCGCGCCGCCTCGCAGAGCCGGTCAATGATGTGGGGAGGGGTGGGGATGTCGGGGTCGCCTATGCCGAAGGAGACGACCCTCTCCCCTTTCGCCCGCTTCTCTGCTATCTTCCGGGATATCTCCACGAAGAGGTACGGGGGCAGGTTTTCGACGCGCCGCGCGAACTTCACTACTTTTCTCCAGCAGGTGCTTTGTCAAATTCGTGCCACACTTTCGAAGCTAAATCCGCAACAAAATTGACATAGTCCCTCAGTTTGGACACATCCAGATTGTCACCGGGTTCATTCCTCATCAACTCCACTGTTGACTCTTCGCGTATGAATTCACCACCCCAGCCGGAGGCACAACTCACCTTTGATATGTGATGTCGGTGTGCAGCAATGTTCCTCCAGCAGCGCCGAATGTCTCTGAACACCTCACCACCGTATTCGCCGGCGACCAATTTGTGCAGCTCGGGAGCTTTCGTCTGGAGCAGGACTGTCATCCCCTGCTTGTCCTTCATCCCCTCCCACGACACTTCCTCGGCCGCTAACCCGCACTCGTAAACAACATTCATCTCTTGCAGAAGAACGTCGAATGTGGACACGAGCTCGTAGAAAAAGACATCAAGATACCAGTTCAACGCGGTGTCAGCGTTGAACATCGAAAGGTCAACATGCTGTAGCTTGGTCATCCCGATTATCAGCGCCCAAAAATGGGCTGCAGCCTCTATTTTGCTGCGTGCAGTCCGATGAAACACCTCCCAATTGTTCTGCTCCTGCTCTTCAAGCCAAGGCAGCTTCTTGAACGGCCATTCAACATGCAAGACATACAGTGGGTCTCTCTGAGAGCCGTTTCCTGCTTCGCGACGACGACCCTTCTCGCTTTGTTCTTCGCTATTCAATCCACTCTCCCTCAAACACTCTCTCCACCGGGCCGGTGAGGAGGACGTCGCCCTTTCCATTCCAGGAGAGGCTCAGGGTGCCCCCGGGCAGGCGGACGGCGACCTCGTCCCCAGCCTTCTTGAGGAGCCTGGCAACCACCATGATGGCGGAGGCCCCCGACCCGCAGGAGAGCGTCTCACCCACCCCCCTTTCCCACACCCGGGCCTCCATTTCCGTCCGGGAGACGGCGCGGACCACCTCGAAGTTCGTCCGCTGGGGAAAGAGGGGATGGCTCTCCACCAGGGGGCCAAGCCGGGCCAGGGGGAAGGCCGCGACATCACCCCGGATGAAGGCCACCGCATGCGGGTTGCCCATGGACACCAGGCTCAGCCGCAAGACCCTCCCCCCCACCTTGAGCGGGTATTCCAGCACCGGAGTTATGTCAACCGGCACATTCGCGGGTATGTCCTTAGGGGCCAAGCGGGGGGTGCCCATATTCACCTGGGCCCGGACCGCCTTACCCCGCTCAAAGATGGGGACGACCGTCTTTATGCCCGCCTTGGTCTCCACTTTGACGGAGCCCTTCGGGGCGAGGCCTGCTTCCACCGCATACTTAGCAAAGCAGCGGAGGCCGTTGCCGCAGGTCTCGGCCTCGGAACCGTCGGCGTTGAACAGGCGCATGGAGAGGTCGGCCTTCCTGGAGGACAGGACCAGAAGGAGGCCGTCGCCGCCCACGCCCAGGTGGCGGTGGCAGAGTCTCCGCGCCAGGGCCGGCCAGTCCCTCGACGGCTGGCCCCGCCAGTCTACCAGGATAAAATCATTCCCCGATGCCTGGAGCTTGGTGAACCTCACGCTTCCTCCGTCCGAAGAATCTCACACCAAGGACCATTCCTATCACCAGAACGACAATCCCCGCTCCCGCGCCAATAATCAAAGGCCAGTTTGTGTACCTTGCCTTGAGGTCTAGCTGGCGGCCTTTTTCTAGCGTGGTGAGGCTCAAGTCCCAAGTTGCCGAGTTCTTCTCCCATCTGTCAGCATTTGTGGAGACAATCTCCCCTGGCACAGTTATTGTCCAAGAAATAGACAACATCGTTTCGATCATTGCCATTGCCGCCTGGTCTGCTTCTCCACCCAAACCCGCGACCTCTTCATTCACCCCGGGACTGGGTGGAATCTGTATGCGAAGGTCATAGTCCTTTATGAGGATAAGGTCCCTCATGTAATACGTAATCCTGGGCTCTCCGCCCGCCATACCTTCGGTAGCCGTGCCCGAAGAGAACACGTCTGGCAGAAGCACCATATCTAGCGTCTCGCTTCTCCTGAACGTTCGCCTTAGTGTCTGTTCAAAGTAATCTGCGGAAGCCTGAGACTGAACCTCCCATCCTTCCTTGCGCGCTGCCTCAGCATCTACCAGCGGGTCTTGTTGGGCTGCCGCGGCAATCAAGCCATTGGCGACCAACTTCACCTCTTGAGTTATGTCGCCTGATGTTTCTACGGTTGTTTGCAGATTCATTTGGAGAGTCCCGCAACTAAGGGATACTAACCCTGCTAGAACAAGACAGACCTCGACCCGCAATCGTTTCATGGCCCCCTCCCTTCGCCGTGGTTCGGCTCATGGAATCGAGAGACTAGAAATATGGCCCTACTGGCCGCCTCCTCCGTTGCATAAACCCAGTGTATGCGGCTATCCCCGGGCTTGAACCAGGCATACTGGCGGCGGGCGAAGCGGTGGGTGGCATATTTTATCCGCTGGACCGCCTGGGGAAGCTCGCACTCCCCCCTGAGATAGCCGGCTATCTCCCGGTAGCCCACGCTGGAGAGGGCAGGGAGGGAGGGGCCGTAACCTCTCTCCAGAAGCCCCCTGACCTCCTCCACCCAGCCCCGGCCTATCATGTCGTCCACTCTTCTGTCTATCCTAGCATAAAGCTCATCGCGGGGCGCAGTGAGACCGATGATGGCAAACTTATGGAGGGGAGTCTTTTTCTCCCGGCCCCTGACCCCGGCCCGCGCCAGCTCCAGCGCCCGGATCGCCCGGCGGACATTCTTGGGGTCAATCCTGGAAGCTGCCCCCGGGTCCAGCGCCCTCAGCTCTTCGTGGACGGCGCCAGCGCCGTCCCTGCGGGCCTTTTCCTCCATGCCCTGCCGGAAGGCCGCATCGGGGGGCACCCTGGGCACCTCCCAGCCTTCCACAACGCCCCAGACGTACTGGCCGGTGCCACCGACCAGGATGGGCAGACGTTTCCTCTGAAGTGCCTCTTCTATGGCGCGATAGGCCAGGGGCTGGAAGAGGGCCAGGCTAAACTCTTGGTCCGGGTCGACGATATCGAGCAGGTGATGGGGGGCGAGCACTCTCTCCTGGGGGCTGGGTTTGCCGGTGCCGATGTCCATATGGCGGTACACCTGGCGGCTGTCGGCGTTGACTATCTCGCCGCCCAGCTCCTGGGCCAGCTCAAGGGCAAGGCTGCTTTTCCCCACTCCCGTAGGCCCCACCACCACCACAACCAGGCTCATTTTGAGCTGACGGCCGATGCCTGCTCCACAATGCCCGCGAACTCGTCGGCCTTGAGGCTGGCCCCCCCCACCAGTGCTCCGTCTATGCCCGGCTCCTTGAGGAAGGCGGCGGCGTTATCTCTGGTGACGCTGCCTCCGTAAAGAAGTCGGATGGCCCCGGCCGTGCTCCCGCCGTAGAGCTCCTCCAGGACACGGCGCAGGAAGCCCATAGTCCCCTGGGCATCGGCCGGGGTAGCTGCCCGCCCGGTGCCGATGGCCCAGACAGGCTCGTAGGCCAGCACCAGGCCGTCGGGGTCGGGCACGCCTTCCAGAGCGCCCCGGAGCTGTCTCTCCACCACCGCCTGCGCCTGCCCCTTCTCCTTTTCCTCGAGCTTCTCACCCACGCAGAGGATGGGTTTCAGTCCGTGGGCCAGTGCCGCCTTGACCTTCTTGTTCACCAGGTCGTCCGTGTCGCCGAAGTACTGGCGGCGCTCGGAGTGGCCCAGGATGACGTACTGGCAGAGGCCCCGCAGCATGAGCGGCGACACCTCGCCGGTGTAGGCCCCTTTCTCCTGAAAATACATGTCCTGCGCCCCCAGCCCGATGGGCGAGCCCCTCAGCTCATCGGCCAGGGGAGCAATCGAGACAAACGGCGGGCAAAGGACCACCTCCACGCCCGTGGCGGCCTCCAGCCTCTGCCGCATGGCCCTCACCAGTGACAGGGCCTCAGGGAGCGTGGTGTTCATCTTCCAGTTCCCGGCAATGAGGGGCTTTCTAGGCGCCATATTTCACCAGCTTTCCGGCATGGGCCAGGGCCAGGGGAAGGACGTGGAGAGATGGGATGACGCCCAGCGCGCCCCGCCCGCAGGCCCTTTCCCCGAATTCGGCAATGCCGTCCGGACGGCATGTGGAAGAGTAGAGCAGAAAGGGCACCGGGTGCCAGCTATGGCCCTTGAGCAGGGCGGGAGTAGAGTGGTCGCCGGTGACGACCAGCACATCGGGCTTGAGGTCCAGGACCCTGGGCAACTGCCCGTCCACCTCCTCGATGACCCTGACCTTCCCGTCGAAGTCCCCGTCCTCCCCTGCCGCGTCGGCCTCCTTGACGTGGACGAAGAAAAAGTCATGGCGGGCCCAGTTCTGGGCGAGGGTATCCAGGCTGTACGCCAGGCCGGGGCCGGTGGGGAGGACAGTCATGCCCACCAGCATGGCCAGGCCGCGATACATGGGGTAGGATGCAATGGCCGCCGGCCGCAGGCGGAACAGCTCGGACATGGACGGCAGGCTTGGCACCCGGGAGAAGCCCCGCAGCAGGACCATGTTGGCTGTCTTCTCCCCGCGGAGCAGTGCCCGGGCCTCGGCGATGAAGCGGTTGGCCAGCCTGGCCGTGGCCCTGGCCCCCGGCGCCAGGGGCTTCACCTCCACGGGGGCCAGCCCCTCCTTCTGGGGGTCAGAGTCTGAGAGCTCGCTCTGCAGCCCGCTGCCGCGGAAGACGACCACGAAGCGGTGCTCCTTGACCGGCTGGACAAACAGCTGCACGCCCTCCAGCGCGATGGTGGAGAGCTTCTGGCACAGACGGGCACACTCCTCGTTGGACAGCCTGCCGGCGCGGCGGTCCCGGATATTGCCCCTCTCGTCCAGGGTGCAGAAGTTCCCCCGCGCAGCCACATCCCCCGGCAGAGGCTCAAAGTCAATGCCGAGAGCCTCCAGGACCCCCCTGCCGACATCGTATTTCAGGGGGTCGTAGCCGAAGAGGCCGAAGTGGCCGGGGGCGGAACCCGGGGTAATACCCGGCCCGACCGGTTGCAGGAGACCGAGCGTGCTTTTCCCCGCCAGGGCATCCAGGTTGGGCTTGCGGGCGCTCTCCAGTTCCGTCTTCCCGGAGGCGGGGTGGGGGATTCCACCTAGCCCGTCTATCAGCAAGAGGACAATCTTGGAGGGGGTCTCCCTGACCAGGGCGGGCAGCTTCTCCATCATCTCCTCTTCTCCATCATAGAGTTCACATAGCCGACGAAAAAATCAGCTTCATCCAGGCTCATGCGCACCTTCTTCACTCCCAGCGGCACGCCAAGCACCCGGGCGGAGCACGGCCGGCTCAGGCTCAGCTCCGCCCCAGGGCCGAGCCCCACCACCATGTCCAGGCTGCCCCCCAGCCCGATGCCGACATGGACTCCAAGGTTGAGGCCGAACCCCAGGGTGGGCCGTGTGAAGCGGCTCGCCGAGACAATCGTCTCTAAAGGGATGAAGGCCTTCGCCAGGGGGCGCATTTCCACCATCAGCCCCTGGCCGTCCACAGTCACCTGCCCCCGGCCCATCGCGCGATACAGCAGTAAGATGAAGCCGGAACTGAGAGACATTACTGCGAACAAGAGGACGCCTGCCCCGGGGTCTTCGCGGGTGACGCCGAACGCGCCGGCAAACGCGCTTCCCAGAAAGACCAGGCCTACAACCAGAAGCAGGTTGCGGCCCAGCCCCGATGCGGGCATGCGGAAGGTCACCGGCCCTTATCTTGCAGGGCGGCGATCCCCGGCAGGTCCTTGCCCTCAAGGAACTCCAGCGACGCCCCCCCGCCGGTGGAAACGTGGGTGAATTTGTCCATGAGGCCCAGCTCCTGGATGGCCTCGGCGGTGGAGCCTCCCCCGGCCACGGTTACGGCCTTCAGCCCCGCCAGGGCCCGGGCGAGGGCGTAGGTCCCCTGGGCGAAGGCCGGCATTTCAAAGACACCCGGCGGGCCGTTCCACAGCACGGTGCCGCTCGACTCCATCTCTTTGGCGAAGAGCTGCGCGGTGAGCGGGCCGATGTCCGCCATGACCCAGCCCGGGGGAAGCTGGTCTATCGGGACCGTCTTAAAGGGGGCCCCGGCCTTGAGCTCGGCTGCCGCTACTGCATCCACGGGCAGCAGGAGAGGGATGCCCTTGTCCGCCGCTCTCCTGGCTATCTCCTGGGCAAGGACGAGCTCTTCCGGCCCGGCCTTGAGAGGCCTGCCCTGGGCCTGAAGGAAGGGAATTGCCATGCCACCCCCGATGAGGAGTTTGTCCAGCCGGTCCAGGATGTTGCTGAGCACCCCCGCCTTGCTCTTGACCTTGGCGCCTCCGATGAGGGCAACAAAAGGCCGCCTCGGGCTGGACAGCAGGAAGCCCAGGTGCTCAATCTCCTTTTCCAGCTGGAAACCGGCTACGGAGGGAATATAGCGGGTTACTCCCACGGTGGAGGCATGGGCGCGGTGGCAGACGGAGAAGGCATCATTGACAAAGAGGTCGGCCAGGCCGGCTAGTGCCCGCGCAAAACGCAAATCGTTCTTCTCTTCCTCGGCGTGAAAGCGGACATTCTCCAGCAGCAGGACGTCCCCCCCCTTCAGTGAGGCCACCAATGCCTTTACCTGTGGCCCGACACAGTCGGGGGCCAGGGCCACCGGCCTCCTGAGCAACTCAGAGAGCCTCGACGCCACCGGCTTAAGGCTCAGGGCCTCCATCACTTTGCCTTCCGGCCGCCCCAGATGGGAAAGGAGGATTACCCTGGCCCCGGCGTTGATGAGGTGCTGCAACGTGGGCAGTGAAGCCCGGAGGCGCATGTCATCGCTGATTTCCCCTGTTCCGGGGTCCAGAGGGACATTGTAGTCCACCCTGACCAGGACCCTCTTCCCGGCAGCATCTATGTCCAGCAGGCCCTTCTTAGCCATTAGCCAGCAGTGCCTCCAGTCTCTCCTTTATTTTCGTTGCGTCCAGGACGGCCTCGGGTGCGGCCTCATACACCCCTTTCCCCTGCAGGTCGGCCTGGGCTATTTGCCGTGAGTAGTTGATGAACCCGAGGAGGTCGCCGGGGGGTACGTTTTCGCGGATAAACCGCCTTTGGGCCTCGTTCCTTGTCTTCGAGCCCGCAACCAGACAGCGGGTGATGCCGAGGTCCATGGCCAGCTTTCTTACGCTGGCGGCGGTCTGGAGGCTCCTCTGCCCGGGTTCCACCACGATGATGAAGGCATCTACATACCGGGCCGTCCCCCTTCCCAGGTGCTCCACCCCCGCATCCATGTCGAGGACCACCACCTCGTCCCGCTGGATGAGCACGTGCTGGAGAAGGGCGGAGAGGAGCGCCGACTCGGGGCAGAGGCACCCGCTGCCACCGCTCTTAACCGTCCCCATTATCAGGAGCGAGATGGAGTCCTTGCGGGCGGCGAAACGCTCCGGGATGTCCTCCACACGCGGGTTGAGGCGGAAGAAGCCCCCTGACTGCCCCGGCTTGGAGCCGGTCCTTTCTTCAATCAGGTCCGACATTTCGGCAATGGGGACAATTTTGCTGGACACCTCAGCGGGCAGGCCCAGGGCAGAGGCTAGATTCGCGTCGGGGTTGGCATCGATGGCCAGCACCCGTCGCCCCTCCCGGGCAAATATCTCGGCAAGAAGGGCTGAGAGTGTGGTCTTACCCACCCCACCCTTGCCCGTAACAGCCAGCTTCATCAGAATCTCCTATCTCTGAGGTATGATACCACTTCTTCCAGCCCCTTGGGCCGGCGGAGCCGGGCCTTCTTGAGCTGCCTCAGGCCCTTATCGTAGTAGGCGTTGGCCAGTCTCACGGTATAGTCCAGCGCCCCTGTCGCGGCGAGCAGGGCCATCACCCTTTCTATGTCTGCCGGGGCAAGGGCTTCTTTTCGATAGAGCCGGCGGAGCTCCTCCCCCTCGTGCCCCACCGCGTTCTCAAGGGCATAGACAACGGGGAATGCCTTCTTCTTCCTCGCTATATCCGGGGAGACCTTGCCAACTACTCCTACCTCCGCCCCCAGACCCAGGGCGTCGTCCTGTAGCTGGTAGGCTAGGCCCAGATTGCGCCCGAAGAGCTGGAGCGGCTCCAAAGCGTCCATTGCCCTGCCTCCGGCAATGGCCCCGAGGGCCACAGAGGCCTCGAGAAGGGCAGATGTCTTGCCCCGGACCATCTGGAAATAGGCCCTGCGGCTCACCGTTTGCCTCTTCTCCAGAGCCATGTCCAGGTACTGCCCCTGGCAGAGGGCAAGGCAAGCCTGGTCCATGAGCCGGGCCGCCTGCAGCACACGCTCCGGGTGCACGCCCTTTTCCTCCAGGCGGAGCAGGGCGAGGCGCGACATGGCAAACAGCGCGTCGCCGGCATTGATGGCCTGGGCCACCCCCCACCGTTTCCACACCGTGGGACGGTGGCGGCGCAGCGGGGAGTCGTCCTGGATATCGTCATGGATAAGGGAGAAATTGTGCACAAGCTCGACGGCGGCAGCAGCGGGCAGGGCATCCGTGGGCTCACCACCCGCCGCGCGGCAGGCGAGAAGGCAGAGGACGGGCCTGAGCCGCTTGCCCCCTTCCAGCGGGTAGCGCAGCATGTGGCGGAGCGGCGCGGAGGGGAGAATGGCTTCTATCTCTTCTTCGAGGGCTTGAAGGAGGGACTTCTCCAGACGGAACACGCCGGCCACAGCTATGCCATGTTATCAGTCGCTTCAGTACGTGTCAAGAAAGCCAGATTTAGGGTTCTGTAACATCTATGTTGATATGGCTCTTTATCTTTTTAATTTTGGTGGTTTCTTCTATAATCAGTCATAGAATGTCAGTAACATATATTTTTGCCTTGTTTGCTATAGCCTTATTTGGTGGAGCCATAACTCTTATAACTACCTCATCAGCCTGTTTCTGTTTTCAGCAACGCTCCGTTTTA
>Ga0214473_10010871_pt1 | contig 10691 bp, 9 predicted proteins | sample RVTome_7_FD_203509 | JGI IMG/M metagenome (GOLD analysis project Ga0214473, IMG submission 203509) | Soil microbial communities from uranium-contaminated site in the Upper Colorado River Basin, Wyoming, United States - RVT98D197 | ecosystem: Environmental > Terrestrial > Soil > Contaminated >... | reverse complement strand
GCGCGTCCTCGGGGCCGCCTATACCCCAGCGCACGAACTTCTCGTACTCGAAGTAGGGCTTGTGCTGGATGAACGGACCCGAGACGAAGAGCCGCGGCCCGGGGATCTCGCCCTTCTCGATCCTCCGCTTGACGTGGAGGATCTCGTCGAGCGGCGCGCCGAGGTCGCGCACCGTGGTCACTCCGCTCTTCAGCAGCTGCTTGGCCGCGATCGGCATGATCAGGTCGCGGAAGCGGGCCATGTACGTCTTGTCCCAGTACTCGTAGTCCGAGTGGCCCAGGATCATCAGGTGGACGTGCATGTCCATCAGCCCCGGCAGCACGCTCATGCCGGCGGTGTCGATGACCGGCGTGCCCGCGGGCACCGTCACCTCGCCGCGCCGCCCGACCGCGACGATCCGCTCGCCGGCGATGAGCACCACGCCGTCGTGGATCGGCGGTCCCTCGTAGCCGTCGATCACCTGGCCACCCACGAGCGCGAGCGTGGGCTTCTCCGCGGCCAGCAGCAGGCTGGGTCCCGGAGCGAGGGAACAAAGAAGGAGAAGCAGGCCGACGGTCCGTTTCAGCATGCGCGGAGCGTAGCACCAGACCGAAATCGACCGAAGAAGAGCTGCAGTGAGGATCCGGTTGCTAGCGGAAGTTCTCGATCAGCATCAGGTCGGCGCCGTGGCCTGTCTGCCTGTTGTAGAGGATCGTCTTGCCGTCGGGGGAGACGGTGAGGCCAGGGCTTCCTCTCTCCAGGTTCCCGAGAAGCCGGTCCCGGCCGGTCGCGGGATCGAGCAGGTAGAGAGGTCTTCCAGACAGGCCAGCCTCACAGGCGAAGTGGTAGACACCACCCGGACCGACTGTGAAGTTCGCCACACACTCCAAGAGCTTTCGCTCCGAGCCTCCGCCGAGCGGCAGGGCAAGGAGTGGGGCGTTGGAACCCCGCCGTGTGTAGAAAAGGGTCTTTCCATCGGCGGACTCGTACGCGAGGCTACCGCCGCCATGGGTCAGGCGCTCCTCCGACCCCCCTGTGGCGGGAATGCGCCAGACGTCCCTCTGGGCGCCCGCCCGGTCCGAATAGAAGTAGATCCAGCGGCCATCACGCGACCAGCTCGGCACGTGCTCGTCTCCCGGGTCGAGCGTCAGTCGGCTCGGCGTGCCTCCCTCGGCGTCGATCGTCCAGATGTCCCAGTGACCATCCTCGCCCTGAGAGTCGAAGGCGATCCGGCGGCCGTCCGGTGACCAGCGAGGCGAGCCCTGCCAGATTCCTGGCCCGTGGGTCAGCTGGGTCGGGTTCGAGCCGTCCGCGGCCGCTAGCCAGATCTCCAGTCCGCTGGCCGCCCGGCCCGACATGAAGGCAATCCGGTGGCCATTCGGCGACAGATGCGGGCTCCATCCGGGCCCGTGGCCTCGAGCAGGGCCTCGGGCGGGTGTCCCACTTCGAACCGGTAGATCTCGCCGTTGCTTTGGTCCTGCACGAAGGCAAGGCGATCCAAAGAGGCCACGGTCGCGGGCTGTTGGGGGCCCAGCCCGGCGAACTCGATCTTCTCGGGCGGGCGGTCTCCCACGATGGAGGCTCGCCACAGGCCATTCCCCGCAGTGAAGTCGCCGTAGATGAGGGTCCCGTCGCGGGCCCAGGCGAGGCCGCGGATGAAGCCCGCCCGGCGGGTGAGGCGGCGCGGCGGCCCCGCTGGCGCGTAATCCCGATCCAGCTCCACCACATCGACCTGACACGAGAGAGCGTTGAAGCAGGACACGTAGGCCAGATGGCGCCCGTCCCGAGAGAGGGCGGAGTCGCTGTGGTAGGTCGCCGTAGTGGGGGACGTGATGGAGCGAGGCTCGCCGCCGAGAACGGGGATCAGATAGATGCCCGCGGCTCGGGGGTCTTTCTCCGTGGCGGAGCCGAAGCGCGCCGCGGTCAGGAAACGGCCGTCGGGCGACCACGAGAGCTGCGCATCACGCGCCGGGAAATCGGTGAGCCGCCGGTCCGACCCGCCGACAGGCGAAACCAGGTGGATCGTGCTCGAGGAGTAGCCGCCTCCCCAGAGTTCGGCGGGGCCGCCGGACCCCAGGCGGTGGAACGCGATCTGTCGCCCGTCGGGAGACCAGCTCGGAGCGACGTCTCGCGCGGGATCGGATGTCAGCCGGCGGACCTCAGGGGACCCCACCATCTCGAGATAGATGTCGGCGTTGTCTCCCTTCTCTCCGTTCCAGGCGAAAGCGAATTGGCCGCCGTCGGGCGAGAAGGTGGGGTTCATTTCCTCCCCGCGCAGGGACGTGAGCGGCACCAGCCGCGGCCGCGGAAGCTCGCTCTCGCGGGGACGCCACCGGAGCCAGGCCACGGCGGTCAGTAGAAGCACGGCAGCCAGCCCGGCCGCGAGCCACGGGCGGTGCTTCACGCGCGTCGCCGCCGCTGCCGCCGGCTGTGACTCCGACTCCTCCTTGATCTCCTGAAGCTCGACCCTGACGTCGCTCATGTTGTGGAAGCGCCGGTCGGGGTCCTTCTGCAGGCAACGCAGGATCAGCCGGTCCAGCTCCTTCGGCACTCCCGCCGCCACCGCGCTCGGCGCTTTCGGCTGATCCCTCACCACCGCCGCGAGCGTCTCAGCCGTCGAGCTCGCCGCGAAGGCCCGCCGACCCGTCACCATCTCGTAAAGCACCGCCCCGAAGCTGAACACGTCGCTGCGGGAGTCGACCTTCCCGCCGGTCGCCTGCTCGGGGGACATATACCCGGCCGTCCCCGCGACCGTCCCCGCATGGCTCAAGGGACCCGCCGCCGTTTCCGTGATCACCGCCTCCTGCTCGTCGCTCGCCTCGTTGCCCGACACCAGTTTCGCCAGGCCGAAGTCGAGAACCTTGACCACACCCTCGCAGCTCACCACCACGTTGGCGGGCTTCAGGTCGCGATGGACGATGCCACGAGCGTGGGCCCGGGCGAGCGCGTCCGCCATCGGGATCGCGATGCGCATCGCCTCGGGGACAGGCATGCCCTGGCGCGGAATCAGCAAGTCCAGGCTCGTGCCGGCGACGTACTCCATCACGATGAAGTCGATCCCGTCCGCGGACTCGATCTCGTAGATGGTGACGATGTTCGGATGGTTGAGGGCGGAAGCGGCGCGCGCCTCCTGGACGAAGCGCTGGCGGCGATTCTCGTCCGCCAGCCCTTCCACCTTCAGGACCTTGATCGCGACCTCACGGCCGAGCCGGGTGTCGCGGGCGCGGTAGACCTCGCCCATGCCGCCCGCACCGAGGAGCGACAGGACCTTGTAGGACCCGAGCGTCGACCCGGGGGCGAGGGCCATCGATTGTTCCGACGAAAGCTGGCCGATTGTATGGCAGGAGTCGGCAGGCCGGCTTTTTCCGGCCGCGGGAACGGGAAAGAATCAGGGAATGTTGCTGCGCCTCTGGTACACGCTGGCGACCGGGCCCCTGCGGCCCCGGCAGGGCCTCCTCGACGAGTGCCGGGTGTCGCTGCGCGTGTGGCCGAACGACCTCGACGTGAACCTGCACATGAACAACAGCCGCTACCTGCTGGCCATGGACCTCGGCCGCTGGGACTACGGCCTGCGCGCCGGGGTGCTGCAGCCGGCGTTCCGCAAGCGCTGGTTCCCGGTCGTCGGCTCCGCGACGCTGCGCTTCCGGCGGGCGCTCGATCCCTTCCAGCGCTTCGAGCTCGCGACGCGCGTCGTGGCGTGGGACGAGAAGTGGTGGTGGTTCGAGCAGCGCTTCGAAGTGGGCCGGGAGCTGTACGCCGTGGGGCGCGTGAAGGCGCTCTTCCGGGGCCGGCAGGGCAACGTGCCCACCGCGACCCTCCTGGAGGCCGCGGGCTACGCGGGCGTGCCGCAGCCTTCGCCCCGCGAGTCGATCCGGCTCTGGCAACAGGCTGAGGAGGCCGAACGGCGCGGGACGTGACGCGCGTCGGCGTCAGGCCGCGCCCGAGGCGCGGCAGCGCTCGATCTCGGCCAGCAGCTGCTGGGGGCGATAGGGCTTCTGGATGAAACCGGCCGGGCCGCCGGCCGTGAAGCGCAGCGTCGCCTCGTGCTGGTCGTATCCCGAAGACAGGATCACCCGCACGCCGGGGTCGATCTCGCGCAGGCGACCGAAGGTCTCCTCGCCGCTCAGGCCCGGCATCGAGCACCACGACGTCCACCCGCTCGCGGTGGTCGCGGAAGAGCGCTATTCCCGACGCGCCGTCCTCGGCTTGAAGCACCACGAACCCCTCGCGCACCAGGATTTCGCCCACCATCTGGCGCACCACGGGCTCGTCGTCGATCACCAGCACGGTCGCGCCGGGCCGGCCCCGGGCCGGGGGCGCGGCCGTTTCGGGCTCTGCCTCGTGCGCGCTCGGAGCGAGCAGCAGCCGGAACACGGTGCCCTTGCCCGGCGCGCTCTGCACACTCACCGCGCCGCGGTGTCCGCGCACGACACCCAGCACCGCGGCCAGCCCCAGCCCGCGCCCGGTGAACTTGGTCGTGAAGAACGGCTCGAAGATGCGGTCCACCGTCGCGGGATCCATGCCCGGGCCGTCGTCCGCCACCTCGAGCGAGACGTAGCGGCCGGGGGCGAGCGGCTGGCCGCTCGCGCGCCACAGCGCGGCGTCTTTGGCCGCGACGTCGCGGACGCCGGTCGCGACCGTCACCGTTCCACCACGCTCGCCGATCGCCTCGGCCGCGTTGATGATCAGGTTCATCAGCACCTGCTGCAGCTGGCCCACGTCGGCGTCCACCGCCGGCAGCGAGGGATCGAAGCTCGCCTCGAGCCGCACGCTCTTCGGCAGCGCGACCTCCAGCAGGGGCAGGTTCTCGCGCACGAGCGCACGAACGTCCGTGGGCCGCACCACGAAGTGCCCGCGCCCCGAGTAGGCGAGCATCTGGCGCGTGAGGTCGGCGGCGCGCTCGACGGCGCTCGCCGCCTTCTCGACGTGCCCGCGCACGGCGCTGCCCTGCGGCAGCCGCGCAAGCGCCAGCGCGGCGTGCCCCAGGATCGCGGCGAGCAGGTTGTTGAAGTCGTGGGCGACACCCCCCGCCAGGACGCTCAGGCTCTCTTCCTTGGCCGCGCGGCGCAGCGCCTCCTCCGCCGCGCGCCGCTCCGTGACGTCGATCGCCACGGCCAGCACGGCCGGACGCCCGCTGCCGGAGAAGGCGAACGGGATCCTGGTGGTCTGCAGCCAGCGCACCCGGCCCGAAGCGTCGGTCAGGAACTCCTCGAGGTTGAGCTTCGGCTTGCCGCCGCGAAGCACGTCGCGGTCGTCCGCGAGCGCGCGGCGCGCCTCGTCCGCGGGTCGGAGCTCGGCGTCGGTGCGGCCGATCAGCGCGCGCAGCGCGTCCTCGTCGCGCCGCGCCTTGATCGCCGCCGCGATCTGCCCGCACACGAAGACGAACAGCTCGCGGTCCTCGGGCCCGAGCCGCACGGCGCGGTCGTAGGTCTGGATCGCCGCCATGCCGATCGCCTCGTCGCGGACGAAGAGCGGCGCTCCCAGCCAGTCGACGGAGTCGCTGGCGATGAGCTCCACCTCCCCGCGGGCCACGAGCTCGCGGAACACCTCGGGAGGTGGCGAGGAGCGGCTGCCCGCTGCGCAGGACGCACTCCGTCAAGCCGCGTCCGAGCGGCTTCGGCCCGGGCGGCGGGTCGCGCTCGTCGGCGAAGTAGGGGAAGCTGAGCGTCCCCGCGGCCGCGTCGTAGAAGGCGACGTAGAAGTTGCGCGCCGGGACGACCTCGACCAGGCTCTCGTGCAGCGAGCGGAAGAGGGCATCGAGGTCGGACACGGTGCGCGCGGCCTCGGAGACGCGGTAGGCGCAGGCCTGGGCGCGCTCGCGCCGCCGCGCGAGATCGGCGACCTGGCGCTGGCGCTCGTGCTCGCCCTCGAGCGGCCACGCCACGAGCGCCAGCCCGATCACCGCCGTCGCCAGCAGGTCGAACGACATCAGGACCAGCAGCGGCTGGAGCTGACGGCCCTGCGGAACGAAGCCGATCGCGAAATAGGCGAGCTGGTCGGCCGCGTAGACCACGAGTGCCAGGCCCGCGAAGGTGCGGCCCAGCCGCGCTCCCGGCTGTCGCCGCGTGAGGATGGCGGCGGCCGCGGCGAGATAGGCGAGGCCGGCGACCAGGCAACGCAGTCCGACGGGCGACGGGTGGCTCATCCCCGCGGCCGCGAGGCCGGTCGAGGCGAGCCCCGCGGCGATCGCAACGGCGAGGGCCAGGCGGCGCGTCGCGGCGGGGATCTCCTTCTCCCCGGCCAGGCCCCGGGCGCCCAGCAGCAGCCAGGCGACCTGCAGGTACGCGGCGACCAGCGAGATCGAGAGCGCCCCGACGCGCGCGGCAGTCAAGCCGCCGCCCGTGGTGGTGCCGCCGACGGCGGAAACAGCCACGTAGACGGCGAGCGCGAGCCAGCTCAACGACCAGTCGCGCAGGTACGCGTGGCGGTACAGCCTGTGGAAGGCACCCAGGATGCCCGCCAGGATCAGCGCCAGTGCCAGCTGCAGCGCGACCTGCGTCACGAAGACGGGCAGGATGCCGATCGTCCGTTCACCCATTGCCGGTCCCCGCGGACGAGGCTACCCGCAAGCCGTCCAGATGCACGGGGGAGGCCCGCGGGCGCCTCTCAGGAGTCGGTGTACTCGACGACGAACAGGCCGCCGTTGATGTCGCTCACCACGATCAGGTTCGACGCGGGGAAGATGTAGGCGCCCCACGCGCCGTTGAAGCCCGTCGAGCTGCCGGAGTAGGTGTCGTAGTAGCCCAGGACTCGCGGTCGCGTCGGGTCGGCGACGTCGAGCATGTGGACGCCTTCGGTGTAGTGCGAGACCACCAGCCGGTCCCCGTCGATCATCACGTTGTGGGGGATCGTGCCGGGCGCGGCGATGTACGTCGAGACCCGCGCCGGGGGGGTCGCGAGCAGGTCCCAGCCCTCGAGCGGGGAGCCCGCGCGCTCGTCGGTCGTGAACAGGTAGCGGCCGTCGCGGGTGAGCCAGGCGTTGTGGGTGAAGGTCCCGCCCGTGCTGAAGCGAGAGAGCTCGCGGATGGCGTCGGGCCGCGCGACGTCGAGCGTCGCCAGGAAGCCGTTGCGGATCGCCGCCGCGTAGAGCCGGTTGCCGCGGGTGTAGCAGTCGTGGACGTAGAAGTCGGCGAAGCGGCCCACCTCGCGCGGGTTCGCGGGGTCGGCGGCGAGGTCGAGCACGTGCATCCCGCTCTGCGTCCCGTTGGCGTAGAGCAGGCCGGTCTCGGCGTCGATCCACAGCGAGTGGGCGGACTGAAAGGTCTCGCTCCAGGTCGAAAGCTTCGTCGGGCGGTCCGGGTCGCGCAGGTCCACGATGTCGAGGCCCGTCTGGGCCTCGGTCGTCACGTAGGCGAACTCACGGTAGCTCCGGACCTCGCGCCACGCGCTCGAGCCGCCGGCGATGCTGCCCGTGATTCGAGGGCTCGCGGGGTTGGTCACGTCGACGACCGAGAGCCCGGCTGACGTGCCGACCAGCGCGAGCCTCCTGCCGCCCGCCGACGTGTAGCCCCAGATCCCCGAGCCGGCGCTCACCCCGAGCGCCGCGAGGTTGAGCTGGGAGCGCAGCGTCATGTTGAGGCTGGTGGCGCCGGACGCCGACGTGGGCGCCGGCGTCGAGACGGGCGGCGCGGAGGGGGAGGTCGAGGAGCCGCCGCACGACGGCAGGACGGCCGCCAGGAGCAGAAGAGCGAGCGAGCGGGTGAACGGCATGGCTGTCGAGAGTGTAGACGGACACGTCATGCCGTTTCTCCGCGCCCCGTCGCGAAGCGGCGCAAGGCGTCGAGGCCGCCCGTCAGGGACTGCAGCATCGACCCGAGCGGGCCGTGCGTGTCGGCTTGCGCGAGGTCCGCCGCTTCGGTCAACCCCGCGACCACGTCCTCACGGGACACGGTATCGCTCCCGCGGCGCACGGCGGCCATGGCCCCGAGCGCCAGCGCGGCGTCGAGAGTCGCGAACGCCCACGACAGCTCGTCCACCAGGGACCTCTGTCCCGTGGGCAGGGTCTCGAGGGTCGAGCGCAGGAAGTGATGCACGAGACCGTGCAGCGCGGGCTCGTCGAGCGTCACACGCACGCGCCGCGGCGCCCGGCGATCGAGGCCCTCGGTGGCAGGCCACAGGCCGTGGAGCTGCAAGGTCACCCGCAGCAGGCGGGCGCGCAGGGCGAGGCGTGGGCCGCGCCTCGGAGCGCCGGCTTGAAGCCGTCCGGCGACCACGGCCAGCAGGAAACCGCGGAGGAGCAGCCGGCCCACGCGAGACGCCCGGACCTCCGGCACCGGCTTGATCGAGGCGACGGCAAAGCGCCCGGTGAGACGCAGGTACTCGGCGAAGGCGTCGTCGTCGAGCTTTCCCACCCGATGACGAGTCCAGTCCTCGAGCAGCACGGCGATGCGCGCGGCGTTGGCCCGCAGGTCAGGGCGCCCGTCGTCGCCCTTCCGGTCGAGCAGGGCCAGGAGCATCTCGCGGATCTCTCTCGCCAGCTCGAGCGAGAGGGGACGGCTGCCCGTGAAGCGAAGCGAAAGCGGCCCTTGCGGGAACGCTCGCAGCCAGTCCTTGCCGAGGGTCGAGATCTCGCCGAGCTGGCGTGCGACCGGCGTGCCGCTGTTCGCGGCCACGGTGGGGCACGAGAAGCTGGCGGTGACGAGCAGCGGCCCGTCCTGCGGGTGCACGCGGAAGGGAAACAGCCGGCACGCGAGCGGCTTGCGATCCGGGCCGCGCTCGGCGTGGATGCGACAGGCGCCGTCTGCGGCGAGGAAGCCGCAGGACCCGTCGCCGCGTCGGCGCAGCTGGAACAGCCCGCCGGGGAGGGTCGCCACGGGATCGTGCGGAGGTTGCTGGCGGTCCGCGGCACGCGTCGCCTCCGCCGTCCAGAGCCTGGCCAGGGCCGGGTGCCGCAGGGCCCCCACTTCCGCGGCTGTCACCGGCAGGTCGAAGTTGCGGCAGCAGCGCGTGCACTGTCCGCAGCTGAAGCGCTGCCCCGGATCGTGACGGAGGGCCTTCACCTTTCGGACGAGCTCCGCCCCGCGGTCCGGGAAGGACGCGCCACTCCGAGACCCGGCACTAGAAGGTCCTGGCCATTCCGAGCACCAGGCTGAGGCGCGGGGCGACCTGGGTCTCGTTCAGCTGCAGCGAGGCGCGCAGCCGCGGCGCGATCGGGCGCGCCAGCGCGAGGCTCGCGATCGCGTCGTCGCCGTAGCTATAGCCCAGGTCGTTCGTGGTGTTGGCCTGGTAGCAGAAGGCGCCCGTCAGGTCGAGCCCGCCCGCTCCGAGGCGGCGCGAGGCCTGCGCGTTCAACAGGACGTCCCACGACCCGCTCCCCGGCTGCAGCATCGGGTCGAGGACGCCGATGTCGAAGAGCGCCCCCGGGCTCACGAGCCGGTACTCGCCGGTGGGCATCTCCACTCCCGCGCTCAGCACCACGCTCGTGCCGGCCGTCGCGACGACGGAGTGCCGGACGCCGACGAGCGTGTCGCCGAGGCCCCAGGTCTCGTCGTTCTCCGTGAGCGCCGGCGGGTGGCCGACGTCGTAGGAACGATGGGCGGAAACCGGCGCCGACCCGAGCAGTGTGGTGCGGCCCGTCAGGCCGTAGCCGGTGTCTACCTGAAGGAATCGCGAGCGACCGCCCAGGTCCTGGTGGAAGCCGGGGCGCACGATGCCGTGCTCGAAGTCGATCTTGGGACGGGTGACCTTCGTGGTGGCGTCCGAGCCGCTCATGAGCTCCGAGTCGTCGGTCATCCGGTACGAGAAGTCGAGCCGGAAGCTCTTGCGGGGCAGGAGGCCGCTCGCGCTGCGGGTCACCAGCAGGCATCCCGTCGAGTCGCAGGCGAGAGCCTCTCCCGAGGCCGTGGCCGCGAGAAGCAGCGCTATCGCGAGGCGGACGCGCGCGCAGGCCATGTTGGCTCCGATACTGCCACCTCTCGCCGCTCGTTGCACGACCGGAGGCCGCCGGCCGGAGCCTCAGCGGGAGCCGAACAGGAAGCTCAGCCCCACGTTGAAGACGGCCTTCTCTTCCTGCGCCCCGTTGAGGTCGCGGGCGACCGGGATCTCCACCGCCCCGCACAGGACGACGCCACCGCCCAGGTCCACGAGCAGCCGGGGAGTGAGGTAGAGGATCGAGCCCCCGGTGTTCGGAACGTCCTCCGCGTCCTGCTGGTCCTGCCCCGCGAAGCGGTAGTTGAGCTCGATCACGCTGTCGAGCCTGCAGCTGGGCGTAGAGCTCCGGGTCCGAGAAGCCGCGCGTGGTGAACGACTCTTGGGTTGCCCCGTCGGCGATCTCGGTGAAATCGCGGAAGCTCAGCGGGACCCGCGCCTGCAGCGAGAAGCGGTCGGCGAACCCGTACGACGCTAGCGCGGTCACGCGATTCTCGACGAGCTCTTCGGCCGCAAGCTCGGGCAGACCCTCCTGCTTGCCGAAACGCTCCCAGTCGAGTGCGAGGCGGAAGCCCGCGTTCATGTACCCCTGCTTGCCGAGGGCGTTGAAAGTCGGATCGCCGCAGCGACAGATCGAGCACGGCTCGGCCGGTCCGGGGAGCAACGCCAGGCCGGCCCACACGATCAGGCCTCGACACAGATTCCGCGGCCTCGCGAGGATCGGGAGCCGGCGCCCCATGACGTGAAGCGCCAAGGATACGCCCTCCGCCCCGCGACTCGACGCGCACTGGCGGGCCCCGCTAGACTCTGGGGATGAGCACGGCGACCGATCCGCTCCTGGAGAC
>Ga0214473_10010870_pt1 | contig 10691 bp, 9 predicted proteins | sample RVTome_7_FD_203509 | JGI IMG/M metagenome (GOLD analysis project Ga0214473, IMG submission 203509) | Soil microbial communities from uranium-contaminated site in the Upper Colorado River Basin, Wyoming, United States - RVT98D197 | ecosystem: Environmental > Terrestrial > Soil > Contaminated >... | reverse complement strand
CCCGCGGCAGTGAGGATGGCGATCGGGTAGGCCCAGGTGTACTTGCCGCCCGCGGCAAAGACCCCGAGCAGGACCCAGACTTCCCCGATGAAGCCGCACAGGCCGGGCAGCCCCAGCGAGGCGAAGAACCCGATGGTCGCCAGTGTGCCGTACTTGGGCATGCTCAGCCACAGCCCACCGAAGCGGTTGATCTCCCGATGGTGGGCGCGGTCGTAAATCACGCCGACCAAAAAAAAGCACATGGGTGAGCTGATGCCGTGGGCGAGCATCTGAAACATGGCCCCCTGGAACCCCGCCTCGGTCATGACCGCGATGCCTACGAGCACGTAGCCCATGTGCGACACCGAGCTGTAGGCCACCAGCTTCTTGAAGTCCGTCTGGGCCATGGCGCAGAGCGCCCCGTAGAGGATGCTCACCACCCCGACGATGGCCAGGAAGTACGCCCAGAACTCGGCCCCCACCGGAAAAATCGGATAACACAGCCGCAGGAAGCCGTACCCGCCCATCTTCAGCAGGATGCCCGCAAGGATCATGCTGATCGGCGTGGGCGCCTCCACGTGGGCGTCGGGCAACCAGGTATGGAAAGGCACGCTGGGCAGCTTGATGGCGAACCCGATGAACAGAAACATGAACATCACCGGGGCGAAGCGAAAGCCCAGAAAGGTGGTGGCGCTGTGGGCGAAGTGCCTCTGGATGGCCGTGTTGGTGGCCAGCTCGATCAGGTCGAAGGTCCCATGGGAGATGAGCGTGCCGTCGGTGCGGTACCCGCTGGCCACCCCGGGAGCCCCGGTGCGGGCCATGTCCGCGGCGACCGCGGCGTCGCTGTAGAAGTACATGGCCACCAGAGCCACCAGCATGAGCACCGAGCCGGCCAGGGTGAACAGGAAGAATTTGATCGCGGCGTACTCCCGCCGCGGCCCGCCCCACACCCCGATGAGAAAGTACATGGGCAGCAGCATGACTTCCCAGAAGATGTAGAACAGGAAGAAGTCCAGGGAGACGAACACGCCGAGCATGCCGGTTTCGAGCAGCAGGAAGAGAATGAAATACGCCCGCAGCCCCTTGTTGATCTTCCAGGTCTCGAAGTTCCAGCTCGCCAGACAGGCGAGGAACGACACCAGGGTGGTCAGGATCACCAGGGGGAATCCGAGGCCGTCGATCCCCAGGAAGTACTCGATGGTGAGCTTCTCCCCGACGATCCAGGGGGCGCGCTCCACGTGGTGCAGCGTGCCGTACCGGCTCCCGAAGATGCTGTCGGCATCGGATCCGCTGAAGAACGTGCCAAACAGCCCCAACGACACCAACAAGGTGATGAGCGTCGCGGCGACGGCAACCACCCGAACCTGGCGCTTGGGCACGAACAGACACAGCAGGGCACCCACCGTGGGAATAAATACGATGGCGGTCAAAAGATTCATCGCAACGTCGACTTACTTCCAAAACCCAATTACGGAACCGTCGATTCAGCGACCGACGCCGTGACCGAAGCCGCTTGCGGCACATAGATCAGGAAACACACCACGACGACCGTCGCCACGCCCGCGGCGAACAGCACATAGTTGCGGATCCGCCCGGTCTGCGGGCGTCGGACCACGCCGGCCAGTTCGAGCGAGGAGGCGGCCAGCCCGTTGAAGATGCCGTCCACACCCTGGTTGTCGATGATCCGCCCGGAAAACGCCGAAAGTCGCTCCGTCGCGGCCGCGGCGATGTTGAAAACGAGATCGACCACCCAAGTATCGATGAAGCGGACGATGCGGGCCAACAGCACGCACCCTTTCACCCACACCAGGCCGTACACTTCGTCGAAGAAGTACTTGCGTTCCAGGAGCACGTAGAGCGGGCCGGCGGCGCGTTTGATGGCATCGGCAGTTCGCAGGCCCTTGCGATAGACCGCGAATGCGGCGGCGAACCCGACGATGAACGCTCCCCCGACGCCGAACATGAGCCAGCCATGGGCCGCCTTGATCGCCTCGGTGTAAACCTCGCCGTCGGTCGCCATGACCATGGCGGCGGCGGTGGCCGTCGGCGCGGCGTCGGCGATGAGGGGGCGAAAGAGGAAATAGCCCACCAAGAACGTCCCCACCGCGAGGACCACGAGGGGCACGTACATGAGCGGAATCTCGTGGGCGTGATGGTGAACCTCTTCGTCGCGGGGTTCGCCCATGAACGTGAGCCACCAGCAGCGCATCATGTAGAACGGCGTGACGTAGGCCGTGAAAACCGCCAGCCAGAACATCCACTTCGGCAACGGCGGGGTGCTCTTGAAAATGGTAGCCTGCGACGCGGTATCCCCACCGGCAGCGTGCGTACTGCCGGCGTGCTCATCGTGTTCGCTGCCGTGCTGGGGATCTGAGACCAAGAGGAGCGAGCGCCCCGCGTGGTCGCCCGCGGAGGCATGGCCCTCAGGTCCGCCGTGGGACTGTTGGCGCTCAAAGTCCTGCCAGTCGAACGCCCGCACCCAGGCGACGGCGAGAATCTCGTCCTTGCTGAAGAAGCCACCGAGGCCCAGCCTTGTACCTGCGATTCCCGCCCCGGAGATGGCCAGCACCCCGACGAAGAAGGTCCAGCAGGTCACAGGCATCTTTCGGCACAGGCCGCCCATGCGGCGCATGTCCAGGACGTGGTGGCAGCCTTCGATCACCTGGCCCGAGCCCAGGAAGAGCATGGCCTTGAAGAACGCATGGGTCATGAGATGGAACAGGGCCGCGATCCACGCCCCGCAACCCATGCCGAAGATCATGTAGCCGAGTTGCGACAGCGTGGAATAGGCCAGGCACTTCTTGATGTCCGTCTGCACTATGGCGACCAGGGCCATCAGGGTGAGCGTCAGGCACCCGATCACCGCGACGAACATCAGCGCCTGGGGCGTCATAAGCATGAACACGCGGGCCACCAGGTAGACGCCCGCGGCGACCATAGTCGCGGCGTGGATCAAGGCGCTGACCGGTGTGGGGCCGGCCATGGCGTCGGGAAGCCAGACGTGCAGCGGAAACTGGGCGCTCTTGCCCATCGCCCCGCAGAAGAGCCCGATGCCCATGATCGTGGCCAGGCTCCACCCGAACAGGGTGAAGTCGCTGGCGAAGATACCCGTGTGGGTTGCATGCTGCTGGGCGAACACCGCGGCCGCCTCGGTCAGGTCCAGCGTGCCGAGTCGGAAGTACACCAGCATGAGACCGATGAGGAAACCGAAATCGCCGACGCGGTTGGTGATGAAGGCCTTCATCGCCGCGGCGGAGGCGAACGCCTTGTCGAAGTAGAAGCCGATCAGCAGGTAGCTGCACAGCCCGACCAGCTCCCAGAAGATGAACAGGAAGAGCAGGCTGCTGCTGACCACCAAGCCCAACATGCTGAAGCCGAAGAGCGACAGATACGCGAAGAAACGGGAGTACTTGCTGCGCCCGTCTACCTCGTCGCTGTGGCCGGACATGTAGCCGATGCTGAAGACGAAGATCCAGAACGCCACGAACGCGACCATGAAGTACATGGCCACGGTGAGCGAGTCGAGCTTGACCCCGATGGTGGCGGGCACAGTGCCCAGCGTCGCCCAGTGAACCCGGTAGGCCCCTTCCGTAAGCAGGGCCCGCGACGCCGGGTCCTCGCCCCACCACCAGCCGACCAGCACGATGGTGGCGAGTACCAGGGGGACGCCCATACCCAGCACGACGCCGACCCAGCCGGCAGCGGGCTTGCCCAGCCGCGGCCCGAACAGGACCAGGATCCAGAAGCTGACAAACGGACACAGAATGCCGAGCGCCAGCAGAATCTCGTACACGTGCGGGTGGGTCATTCTTCTCGATCCGGCTTCTCGGCTTGCAGAGAGAAGTAGAGGTGGTGCAGACGATTGGTGAAGCGGTACGACCCCCGCTCACCTGCCGGGTCTTCTACCAGCACGCCCAGAGCTTTCATCTTCTTGAGGAAGCTGTCGAACACACCCCGCTCGTCCTCGGGAAGCGATCCTCGCAGCTCAGCACGGGTAAAGCGCTCATGCTTCAGTTCTTTCGCCATGCGTCGGAGGATGGCCCGATAACGCTCACTGCGCATCGACTTGTACACGATGGGATCGAGATAACGCCGACCCACAATTTCCGCGGCAGCGACGACTCCCTCAATCGCATCTTGCATGCCGATGTGATCGTCCTGGTTTGCAGAGAAAGCGGCATCGCCAATCTCGTGCGCCAGCACCGGGAACCCACCGGCGTATCGTGTCAGGAGATCGAGTGCCTCGGGCTCACACCGCATGTTGGCTTTTCGAAAGGCATTCTCGAAAAACCCCCGCGACTCCACATCCGACCAGGCGCGAATGTCGACCGGCTCGAAGACCCGCGCCAGGGACGGTTGGACGCGGATCAAAGAATGCCTTCGCTCGTCAAGTCCGACAAAGATCACGCACAGGGGCAAGGCGCGCTGCGAGGTGCTGACTTCGTCGACAAAGCTCTTGAACCAGTTGGCGAACTCGGCCGAACCAGCAAGTCCGTTGATATCATCGAGAATCAGGACGATCCCGTTGCGTTTGTCCTTGAGTCTATCCAACAGGTTTTGCAGCGCAGGCGCGAAGTTATTGGCAAGCGTCTTCAACTCGCGTTCCTCTGGCGCAAACTCCACGCTGATGCCGAACAGCCCGACCTCACGCACGTGTTTCCCGAAGAGCCCCTTGATCGACTCGAAGAACGTCGTTTCCACCGTCTCCTTCAGAAGCCCGTCAAACACCTTCTTCACGGCGTCCTGCACAGTGTCTACACCGCCGAGGAACGCATGTATGCCGAGAGTCCCCGGGTCCTTTTCGCACAAGTACCGAACGAAGGATGCGAGCGAACTCTTCCCGATGCCGCGCTCCCCGCTGACGAACGCGACTTCAATCCGTCGCCCGCCAACCGCGTTCCGGACTTTCTGCCGCAAGCGCTCAATCTCCGCCTGGCGACCGACGAAAAACTCGACCGGAACAGGTCGGCCAGGGGTAAAAGGGCTCGTCGCATCGCGGACCATCACCTACTCCAACCGCGGTCTTCAGCCATGCAGCCGACTGGCCTTATCCACGTCCACCGTGGCTAGGTTCTTGTACAGGTTGATGCAGATTCCCACTGCCGTCAGCGCCTCGTGCGCGAGGCGGCCGCACTCCTTTCAATGCCCGAGCGCAAACTGCATCTCATTCGTTCGCTCGACCACCTTCGAGGCGCGCAGCACCTCGAAGCGGACGACGCCCCCGTCATGTCCGTAGTCGACGATGACGCCGGGCCGAATCTCGTCACTTTCCTTGATCGTCGCCTCTCGAAGACGAATGGTGAGCGTGTCCGTTTCGGGGTCGTATTGGACTCTCATGCTACAGGACCCTTCAAGTAGCGGCCGATCTGTGAGGTCTTGTACACGGTAACGACGACCCGTTCCGTCGGCGCATCCTCGACGACGACGCGAAGGAGCATTTCCTGTTGAAGCACTTGATCGAAATACCGTCGCATCAGGATTTCACGCCCCGGCGGATCGGGCACCGCCGCTTCCGGTTGATTCAATGTTGTTTCGACGTCCGAGCGCTCCAAGGCGCGGTCCGCCATGCTCGCCAGCGCGTGTTCCGACCACCGTAATGGCTTCACCGGCCGCCCCGTTGCAATCCTGCCCGTTTGCCATTCACAGGTTCATCCAGGCACGTCGCACTCTCGGCCGTCTAATGTCGACAGTCGATCAAGCGCTCGATTATCCGTGCAGCGTCGCTGCCTTGTCCACGTCCACTGTGGCCAGGTTCTTGTACAGGTTGATGCAGATCCCCACCGCCAGGGCGGCCTCCGCAGCGGCGAGCACGATCACGAAGACCGCCGTGATCTGCCCGTCCAGCTTGCCGGGCCCCAGGTATCGGTCGAAGGCGACGAAGTTCAGCGCCGCGCTGTTCAGCACCAGCTCGACCCCGATGAGGATGCCGAGCACGTTTCGCTTGGTCATCATGGTGAACAGGCCGGAGCAGAACAGCACGGCGGAGACGACCAGTACATGGGTCAGACCGATGGTCAGCATGGGCTCAGGTCTCCTGTCTCGCCAAGTGGGCCGCGCCGACCATGACGATCATCAGCAGCACCCCCGCGATCTCGAACGGCACCAGGTAGGTGGTGAGTAACGCCCGGCCGATGTCGGCAATGGCGGCCCCGGGCACGACCTGCTCCACCCCTCGCCACGCCGCACGTCCGAAGACGATGCAAAGGCACGCCAGCAGGACCAGGCACACCGCCGCCGCCCCCACGATCTCCACCGCCCCCGCCTCAAAGCGCACCCAGGGCGACTTGCTGGTGAGCATCACCCCGAAGATCAACAGCACCAAGGTGCCCCCTGCGTAGACGATGAGCTGGATCGCCCCGAGGAAGTTGGCCGCCAGCAGGAAGTAGAGCAGGGCCACCGACCCCAGGGTCGCGAACAGCCACACCGCCATGCGGACGATGTTCTTGCTGATGCAGATGCCCAGGGCGGAGACCACCGCGACAGCGGCGACCCCGTAGAACATCACCGCTTCGAGCAGCCCGCCCGGCGCGGCAACGTTGGTCACTCCTGCCCGCGCCGCCACTGTCCCCGGCTCGCCGGACCCCAGCGCCGCCGGCGCCAGGATCAACACCGCCGCCGCCACCGTGCCCCATCCCCAGGAACAGGGCAACCTATTGTCGTGGCTGAGAGTCACATCGAATCCGTTCACGATCGAAACCACCCGACTCGGCCGCCGCCTAGCGTGCCCAGCCGGCTACGACCCCGGCATCGCATCGACCACCAGGCTGCCGACCAGCCGCCGGCGGTGGTAGAAGCCGTACGCCGCGATCGCCGGGAATCCCAACGCAAGAACCATGCCGATCAGACCTAGAATCCAGCGGACGATCCGGTCGATCAGCCCCCATGCCGTGTTGTCGGAAGTAGACGCCCACACCCACACCGCGTTGCCTAGCAGCAGCACCAGCGTCAGCGGCAACAACACCTGCACGCAGGCGTAGAGCACCTGGTCGATGCGAATCCGCGGCAGGGTCCATCGGATCCACAACTGTACATACAGGAAGAACACGCACTTGGCGATGAACCAGACCGGGCCGTCGAAGATCAGACCCCGCAGGCCGGTTGCCAGGACCCCGTCCCCGAGCCCCTCGCCCCATGAGGCCGGCAGCGGCGAGTGCCAGCCGCCGAGGAACAGGAGCACGCACAGGGCGCATACCACGAACATGGCCGCATACTCCGCGAAGAAGAACAGCGACCATCGGAAGCCGGAATACTCCGTAACGAAACCGGCCACCAGCTCGCTCTCCGATTCGGGCAGGTCGAACGGAGCCCGCTTGCAGCTCGCCAGCGACGCGATGAAGTAGGACGCGAAGGCAGCGAAGGCGAATGGGTTGTCAAAGGCGATCCAGGTGAACCAGCCCCCGGACTGGGACTGCCCGATCGCCTGGAGGCTCAGCGAGCCTACGCACACCACGGGCACGAGCAGGGCCATGCCCATGGGAATCTCGTACGAGACCATCTGGCAAGCCTCGCGCATGGCCCCGTACACGCTCCACTTGTTGTTGGAGGCCCACCCGGCCATGATCACCCCGATCACCTCCACGCCGAGCACGCCGAGGACGAACACCAGGGCGACGTCCAGCTCGCGGAAGACGAAGGAAGCCCCGAAGGGCAGGGCCACGAAGGCGAGCATGACCGGGACGATGTTAAAATAGGGAGCCAGGCGGAACAGAGGGGCGTCGGCACCCTTTGGGATCAGATCCTCTTTCAGAATCAGCTTGATGCCGTCGGCCGCGGACTGCGCCCATCCATGCCAGCCACCCACGCGCATCGGGCCCAGGCGGGACTGGATCCGCCCCGCCACCTTACGTTCCCACCAGATGACGAACGCCGGGACGACGTTGTACCAACCGAAGAGGGCGCCGAGGATGAGCAGGTCGCGGACGAGGCCGAACTGCAACGGCCAAAGCAGGTACTTCAGCAGACCCGAGAGTGCCGCGGCGACACCCCCGCTTTGCTCGATCAACGTCGCCAGAGCCGAAGGCGCAAGTCCCCACGTGGCGGGGGATCCGTACGCAAACGGACGCGACCCCAGCCCCAGACTGCCGGCTTGCGCCAGGAGGCGCTCGTCGACGTACTTAAAGACGATGGCATGAAGCCAGACGACCAGGCCGGTGGCGATCACCACACTGATCAGGATCGCACCTGGGAAGCGCCGCACGACCGGGGCACTGAAGGCGTAGACGCCCCTGGCGAGCGCGATGATGCCCCGAGCGAAAACGCCATGGGCCACCTCGCGCCTCGGGGTCCAGGGAACGGATATTCGCGTCACCGCACAACTCCTCGCCGCGAGGGCGAAAGGGCGTGAACTAAGATACGAATGGTAGCCGCGTCGGCGGTTCGGGGGAAGGGATGCCCCCGCGACCCCTCGCGTGCCCGCGGCGCGCCGGACCGCGGGAGGGGGCGGGCTACCGATCCACTTCTCCCATGACCACGTCGATGCTCCCGATGATGGCCGGTACGTCCGCCACGAGCACGTCACGGCAGACGTGCGTGGTGATGCACAGGTTGCAGAAGCTGGGGCCCCGGGCTTTGACCCGCGCCGGAATCGCCGAGCCATCGCCGCGGACGTAGAAGCCCAACTGGCCGCGGGGGTTTTCGACCTCCACGTACACCTCGTCGTCCGGGAGCTTCAGGTTCTTCGCTTTTTTGGCCAAGGTCTCGCCCGCCGGCAGTTGGGCGAGGGCCTGACGGATGATCCGCACGGACTGTTCCATCTCCAGCACGCGGACGTAGTACCGGTTCCAACTATCCCCCACCGCCACCCCGCGGGGCACTTCTTCCTGCCCGCCGGGACGCCCGATGGGGATGTCGAAGTCGTACTTTTCGTAGCCGTCATAGGGTGCCACCTTGCGCAGGTCCCAGCGGATCCCGCACGCGCGGAGGATGGGGCCGGTCAGGCCGTAGGCCACGGCGTCCTCCGCGCTGATCACCCCGACCGTGCCGGTTCGCTTGACGAAGATGTGGTTGAAGCTCAGCAGGTTGTTGTAATCCACGATCTTCGGCTCGAAGTAATCGAGGAACTCCCGGCAGCGGTCAACCCAGCCCTCGGGCAGGTCGTCATGTACGCCACCGATGGTGATATAGCTGTAGGTCAGCCGGGCGCCGCAGGCCGCCTCAAAGAGATCCAGGATCATCTCCCGCTCACGGAAGCAGTAGAGGAAGGGGGTGAAGGCTCCCATGTCCAGGCCGTAGGTGCCCAGCGACACCAAGTGCGAGGCGATCCGGTTCAGCTCCGCGAAGATGACCCGAATGGCCTGGGCCCGCAGAGGCACCTCCACGCCGCAGAGCCGCTCCACCGCCACGGAAAAGCCCTGGTTGTTGTTCATCCCCGACAGGTAGTCCATCCGGTCGGTGTAGGGGATGTACTGGAAGGGCTGGAGGCTTTCCCCAATCTTCTCCGCGCAGCGGTGCAGGTAGCCGATGTGGGGGACGGCCTCCAGCACCATCTCCCCGTCGGTCCGCAGCACCAGGCGGAGCACCCCGTGCGTGGCGGGATGCTGCGGGCCCATGTTGACCAGCATCTCCTCGGTGCGCAGGTCGCCTTGACCTGAGCGGTCGAAGTCGAAGAACAGGTCAGGCTGTCCATTCATCGTCGTTGTCGGCATTACTCGAACCTCACGTCGCTACAGTGCAGAATCCGCGGGATGGCCCGGAAATCCGCCGCCGGCGCGGTTGATCCAGCGATCCGCATGCAAGCTTGTTTCGTATACTTGGCGATCGAGTACTTTAATCTCGAACGGCCTTCCAAAGTCGTCGGAAGGCGAGCGTCGTTCGCAAGTGACGTCAGACGAAATCGACGCGCTCGTTGTCATACTTCCTCAATGCCTCGGATTAGGTAGTTCATACTCCGTCGTGCCCGGGATGCCGTGGTACTCCAGGGGGAACGCGTAGTCCTTGCGCAGGGGATGCCCGTCCCAGTCCTCGGGGCAGAGGATCCGCTGGAGATTCGGGTGGTTGCTGAAACGGATGCCCATCAGGTCGAAGGCCTCCCGCTCGTGCCATTCCGCCGCCGGCCACACGTGAGCCACAGAGGGCAGTTCCGGGGCGTCGCGGTCCGTGACCAGGCGGATGGCGAACTCCCGGGTCCGGGTAACCAGCTCGCCGAGTCGGTCCGTCGGCAGGTGCATCAGGTCGTACACGCAGGCCAGCCGGTTCTCCGCCAGAAGATCGAGCGCCGTGATGGAGCGGAGCAGGTTCAGCTTCAGCCGGTCGTCATCCCGCAGGAACCGGGCCACCTCCGGCCAGCGCTTCGGCACAAGCCGCACGTACGGGTGGCGGCCAGCGACGACGACCTCCTCGACTGCGTCGCCGAAGTTCTTCCGCAGCAGCTCGCAAATGTTTTCCGGTGTCATATCGCCTGCCATTCAGAAGTCAGCCGGGGTGCATCCGACGCTCATGGTCTCCCCTCACGTCCCGCGTTGCCTCAACGACTTCGCCGACCTCGTCCTTTCCACTTGAACATTCTACGGCGCGTCCGCCGATCGTTGGCTCCGTCCTCGAAATCAATCGAGGTCACCAGAAGCAGATCAACAACGCTGTAATCCTCACCCTTTCCCGCAACGTGATTCGCTCGCGACGCCTCCGGAGGTATCCAGACGAATTCAGGGTGGGGCACGAAGCACCGCCGCCCATCGGTCAGGGAGATTGAACGGCCGGAATGCCTTCACCTTGAT
>Ga0214473_10010869_pt1 | contig 10691 bp, 11 predicted proteins | sample RVTome_7_FD_203509 | JGI IMG/M metagenome (GOLD analysis project Ga0214473, IMG submission 203509) | Soil microbial communities from uranium-contaminated site in the Upper Colorado River Basin, Wyoming, United States - RVT98D197 | ecosystem: Environmental > Terrestrial > Soil > Contaminated >... | reverse complement strand
TGGTCAAAGCCGGAGAACAAACCGTCCTCGAAGCCGAACTTCTCCGTGACGATGAGCGGCGCGCTCGTGTGGACGCGGACGTACTCCTCGTGGAAACGCCCCGTCTCCAGCGCGTAGCGGACCATGCCGAACAGGTAGGCGATGTCGGTCCCGACGCGGATCGGCGAGTAGAGGTCAGCCACTGCCGCGGTGCGCGTGAAGCGGGGGTCCACGACCACCAGCTTCGCGTTCCGCGACTTCTTCGCCTCGATGAACCACTTGAAGCCCACCGGGTGGTTCTCGGCGGGGTTGCCCCCCATGGCCAGGATCACGTCGGCGTTCTTGATGTCGACCCAGCCGTTGGTCATGGCCCCCCGACCCAGCGTGGCGGCCAAACTGGCCACCGTGGGGCCGTGTCAAACACGGGCCTGGGTGTCCCGGTACGGGACTCCCCAAGCCGTCACCGCCTTCCACTGCAGCAAGTTGAACTCGTTGGTGTCCGTGCAGCCGCCGATCATGGCCATGCCAGGGTTGCGGTTGACCACCTGGCCCCTGGCGTTCTTCGCCACGAAGCAACGGTCGCGCGTGTCCTTGATGCGCCGGGCGATCCTGGAGAACGCGTCGTCCCAGGAGATCTCCTCCCAGCGGTCGGACCCCGGCCTTCGCACTCTCGGCGCGAGCAGCCGACCCTTGTGCGTAATGTCGTCCTTCAACGACGCCCCTTTGGGGCAGAGGGTCCCGCGGCTGATCGGGTGGTCGGGATCACCCTCCACGTGCACGACCGCCGGGGTGACGTTCTTCGCCCGGTCTCCGAGGGTGTGGATGATGACTCCACAAGAGACGGCACAGTAAGGACAGGTGCTGCGGGTCTCGGTCGTGCGCGAGATCTTCAGTTCGCGCATCTCGGCGTGGGCCCGCGAGAGATCGAAGCCGAGGGCCACACCTCCTCCCACGGCGGTGGCCTTGAGGAAAGTGCGGCGGTCCATGACGCCTCCTGGAGGTGAGCGCAGTCTCGTCCCCCACGGTCGCCCTGTCAAGAGTCCGACTGCGGATTGTCCGACTGGGGACTACGGTCCCGTCCGGGGCAAGGGACCCCTATCCGTTCGAAACGCCGGCCGTCGCCGGGCCTGGAAGGTTGCGGAAGCCGTTTCTGCCGTCAGGGGGAGCCGCGCGGGGTCACTTCAGGTCCAGCACCTTCTCCTTGTCGAAGTTGTAGCGGGGCACCTGTACCCACACCCCGTCCTCGTTCTTCGGCTCCTTGTGGATGCGAGCCTCGGTCACCTCCAGCCTGCCGTCCTTGTCGACAAGCCAGAAGTCGATGTCGTAGAACTTGTCCGTGCTGCCGTGCTCGCGGAAGTCGCTGCACGCGAAGTAGCTGCCGCCCTCGATCCGGCGCAATGGCCTGTGGATCTCGACGAAATCGAGGGTCCGCTGTTCGCCGGTCTTGTCGTCCTGCAGCACCAAGACCCCGTCCTTCGCCTTGGAGGCAACGTATTCATTGACGGCCGACTCGACCTGCCAGCTCTTCTTCTCCTCGGTCTCGCCCGGATGCTCGGTGGCCGGGATCCACCACCAGGGCACAGGGTTGCGCGTGACCAGCTTCCAAGACTCGCCGTCTCGTTTCGGCGCCTTGTGGATGCGGACGTCGACGATCTCGAGCTTGCCCTCTTTGAGCCAGAAGTCGAGGTCGTAGGGCTTGACGGGCTCGCCCTTGACGTGGAAATCGACGTCCACGAAGTAACCGTAGCCGTGGATGCGCCGGATCATGCGGATCCGGTCCTGCTCCAGATCGAGCAGGGCATCCACTTGCTGGTCTTTGTAGCGGAACGCGCCCTCCTGGCGCACCTTGGCGTCGACGTAAGCCTGGACGGCCGCGCGGACGTCCTCCTGTGAGAACTCTTCGTCGGCACGGCTCGAGCCGGCCACCAGCAGGCCGCAAGCAACCAGGTGTATAGCCAGTATCCTCTGCATGAGACCCCCCACTTCGAAGCGGCGCGAGTTGTCTTGCCCTCAAGCCTACACCCGATCCACTCTTGGCGGCTACATCGAAGCGCGGCGGAGGCAAGCTTGGAGGAACTAGCGGCTTCCCTCCTGGCCGGTCGGTGTGACGGTCGCGGCGTTGGGATCCGCCGTGGAATCCATTAGAGTGAGAGCCGTGGCGAGGGCCACCGGGAAGCGCCGTTCGAAGCCGCGGGGGTTCGCAGGATCGGCGAGGCCTGCCGGGGCTGCAGCGGCTCAGCGCTTGCTCGCCGTCGCAGATGAGGAGATCCGCAGGCTCGTCCTGGACCTCCACGACGGTCCTGTGCAGGACATCTTCGCAGCCCTGAGCCAGCTTACGTCGCTCCGCGCGCGGACCTCGACCGCCGGTGTGGCGGCGGAGGCCGCGGTGCTCGCGCGTGCGATCGCAGCCCTCGAGTCCGCCCTCCGGGAGATCCGGGGCCTGCTCAGCACTCTGCGCGGCCCGGCGTTCGCCGAACGCGATCTAGCAGAGCTGCTCGCTGAGCCGGCCGTCGAACACGAGGCGCTCACCGGCGCCGCCGTCCGGCTCGACCTGGGAGCCATCCCCTCGGTGCCTCTGCGCATCAAGATCGGGCTGTATCGGATCCTGCAAGAGGCGCTGTCGAACGTGCGACGGCATGCCGAGGTGGCACAGGCCAGCGTGCGCCTGCGGACGAGCAAAGGCCATGTCGTCCTCGAGATCTCCGACGCAGGGCGCGGCTTCGACCCTCCTCCGCTCACCGGTCGCGACGCCACCCAGCGGCCCGAGCACATCGGCCTTCGCGGCATGCGCGAGCGGGCCGCGCTCATGAACGGCTCGCTGCGAATCCTGAGCCGCCCTGGCCGCGGCACGCGCGTGCGGGTCGAGATCCCCGTCGATGGCTGACGAGCGGCCGCTGCGCATCGTCCTAGCCGACGACCACGCCCTGCTCCTCGAAGGCCTGCGGGCGCTGATCAACGCCGAGCCCGACCTTAGCGTGGTGGCCACCGCGACCGACGGTGAACGCCTGCTGGACGCGGTTCGACGCTTCCGCCCAGACGTGGCGGTCGTGGATCTCAAGATGCCGTACATGGACGGCCCAACCTGCATCCGGAGGATCCGAGCCGAGGGCCACGCCGTCCGGGTGGTGGTGCTGAGCGCCCTGAGCGATGCGCTGTCGATGCGGGAGAGCATGGAGGCCGGCGCCGATGGCTTCGTGCTCAAGACGGATTCCCCGCGGGCGACTCTCGCCGCGATCCGCCAGGTAGCCGGCGGACAGCTGGTCTTCCCGCAGGGAGCGCGTCGCTGGCTCACCGGGAGCCCAGAGGCCGAGCGGCTCAGCGACCGGGAGGCCGCCGTGCTGGAACTGCTGGCCGAAGGGCGCAGCAACGCCGGGATCGCAAAGGCGCTCCGCATGAGCCAGAACACGGTGAAGTTCCACCTGCGAAACCTCTACTCCAAGCTGGGCGTCGCCAACCGCACGCAGGCCGCCGCCCATTACCACCGCCGCTCGTAGGGCCAAGCACGAGGGAGTCGTCATGACCGAGGAAGCCGCCGACACGCTGCTGGAGCGCAAGGCCCGGCTGCGCCGCCAGGCCTACGACGCGCGCAACGCCCAGGGGAACAAGGACGAGGTGTCCAGGGCTATCGTCGAGCGCTTCAGCGCGCTGCCGGAGTACGCCGCCGTCGGGACGGTGATGTGGTACCTCGACGTGCGCTCCGAGGTCCGCACACGGCATCACGTCGGGGATGCCCTGAAGGGCGGAAAGCGCATCGTCGTGCCCTACTGCACCGTGGACGAGCACGGCGCGAACAAGCTCGGGCTGTGGCACCTCAGCGGCATGGACGAGCTGGTGGTGGGCAAGTGGAAGATCCTGGAGCCGTCCAGGCAGCGCTGGGGGGATCCGGGCAAGGAGGTGGAGCCGGAGGACCTGGATCTGGTGATGGTGCCCGGCGTCGGCTTCGGCCGGGACGGCGCGCGCCTGGGCAACGGCCAGGGTTACTACGACCGCCTCCTTGAGGAGGTGCGGCCTGACGCGCCCTTGATCGCCCTGGCCTACGAGTGCCAGATGTTTCCCGAGCTGCCGCTCGGTGCACACGACATTCACATGGACAAGGTGATCACCGAGCAGGCCGTCTACGAAGGCCGCGGGCGAAGGGGGTAATGAGCCGCGCCCTCGTCGAGGACACGTATGCCGAGGCGTTCAAGAGCCTCTACGCGGAGTTCCTGATCACCGCCCGTGACCGAACCTGGCTGGACCACGCGGTCCAAGCGGCCACGGGGAACGGCTCCTCCACCATCCTGTGCGACTGCGAGGCGGGCCTCGCTCGCTACGTGGGCCCCGGCGGCGACGAATCGTTCGCGACGCCGGATGGCCGCCCGGGCGCCATCGCGCAACTCCATGTGCCCCGCTTCCGGAGGGACCGGGTGGAAGGCCTGGAACGGTCGCTCCTGGTGCGCATCAGCCAGAACGTGCTCACGTGTCCGACCGCTGCCTGCTTCAACCTGCTGGACACCCGTCCCTACTACAAGCTGGGGCGCAAGATCGCCTTCTTCGGCGACGGCTACCAGTTTCGGGACGTGCGTCACGGCCGGCGCGTGTGGGTGATCCCCATCCTCGGCGGCGAGTTCGTGGTGGACCGGCGCTTCGGCTACCGCGAAGGGCTGATGGGCGGCAACATCTGGTACTTCGGCAAGGATGTGGATTCCGCCCTCGCCGCGGCCGAGCGGGGCGTCGCAGCGATCGAGAAGCTGCCGGGGGTGATTATGCCGTTCCCCGGCGGCATCGCCGGCAGCGGGTCGAAAGCCGGGAGCCGGTACTCCTTCTCCGTGGCCAGCACCTACGAGAGGTTCTGCCCGACGCTGCGTGAGAGGCTGGGGGAGGAATCCGGGCTCCCGCAAGGCGTGGGCTCGGTGATGGAGATCATCATCAACGGCCGGGATCTCCGTTCCATCGTCGACGCCACCCAGGCGGCCATCGCGGCCTCGGTTGAGACTCCAGGCATCGTCCGCATCTCCGCCGGGAACTACGGCGGCCGGCTGGGCAAGAGCTTCATCTACCTCCACCCGGACAGGCAGCCACCCCTCGATTGAGCTGCTCTCGCTGCTTCGCCGGCCCCGCGCACGTGAAGCTCTACCCTCGGAACCGCTCTCCAAGCTGGGCGTCGCCAACCGCACGGAGGCGGCCGCCCGCTTCAACCGGCGGTCGTAGAGCTCGGGCCCCTACCCGAGCGGGTGGCCGCGGCCCACCCGCTCGGGCCGCTGTTTCCGCCCGAAGGAACGTTGACGGGCGCCCCCCTCGAGCCTCATGCTCCACGGCAAGGTCGATCCCGACCGCAGGCCGGGCCTGCGGCTGACGAGAATGGGCGGGGGGTGTGGGCCGACATGAGCTCCAAGACAGATTCGGCCGGATACGACGTGGCGATCATCGGAGCGGGCCCCACCGGGCTCTTCGCGGCCTTCTACGCCGGCATGCGCAACCTCAAGACCCTGGTTCTGGAGACCCTCTCGCGTCCGGGGGGACAGATCACGGCGCTCTATCCCGAGAAGTACATCTACGACGTGGGTGGCCTGCCCGCCGTGCTCGGGCGCGACCTGGTTGCGGATCTCTACAAGCAGGGGAGCCAGTTCGGGGCGGACTTCCGGTTCGGCGAGCGCGTCGAGAAGCTCGAGCTTGTCGAGCCGGGACGGCTCCGCCTCGCCACGGCGGAGAGCGTCTATTCCAGCAAGGCCACGATCCTCTGTGCGGGCCTGGGCGCGTTTCATCCGAACCGCCTCGACGTCCCGGGCGCGGCCGAGCTCGAGGGGCACGGGGTCTCCTATGTGGTACGGCGGCGGGAGGATTTCCTGGGCCGGCGCCTGCTCATCGTGGGCGGGGGCGACACTGCCCTGGACTGGGCCCTTCAGCTGCGCCATTGGGCGCGGGAGGTCACGCTCATCCATTGCTTCGAGCACTTCGAAGCGCACCAGCAGAGCGTGGCCGCTCTTTTCGACTCGAACGTCGTCGTCCTCACGGGGCACGAGCTCAAGGCCTTGAAGGGCGACCAGGGCCTGAGAGAAGCGGTGATCGTCGACAACCGGAACCGGACGGAGCGAACTCTCCGAATCGACGAGGCTCTCGTCTGCATCGGCTTCAAGGCCGACATCGGGCCCATCAAAGACTGGGGTCTCGCTTTGAGTGGGCGGCACGTGCAGGCCGATGCGGCTCTGGAGACGTCCCTGCCCGGGGTGTTCGCGGCCGGCGACCTGCTCTTGCAGGACGGTGTCGCCCGCATGAACCTCATCGCCACCGGCTTCGGGCAGGCCGCCCTCGCGGTGGGCCAAGCCGCCCACTTCGTTCGCCCCGGAGCCCCCGTGTTCCACGGCCACAGCAGCCAACGCAAGGGCATGAAATACGCGCCGGCACCGGTGGCGCCGGAGGAGCCGGCGACAGAGTCCGCCCCCGCTTCTCCGCCGGGACTGCCCCCGCAGCCGGCGCGAGTGGGGGTCGAGCGTGGGTGAGCCGCCTCGTCGGAACCTGGCGCTCGAGCTGATGCGCGCCACCGAGGCCGCGGCGATGGTGGCGGCCCGGAGCCTGGCCGTGCAGGAGCGCGAGCGAGCCGGCCAAGCCGCGACCGCGGCCATGCGGCTGGTTCTCCAGACGATCGAGATGGACGGAGTCGTTGTCGTCGGCGAGGGTGAGAAGCAGCTGGCACCGGTGCTTCATCATGGGGAGATCATAGGCACGGGGCGACCTCCCGCGGTCGACGTGGCCGCCGATCCCATCGAAGGCGCGCCCTCCCGCGCCCTGGGGCGGCCAGACACACTCTCGCTGGCGGCCCTTTCGGAGCGCTGGAGCATGTGGGATCCCGGCCCCAGCCTCTACGTGGAACAGATCGTGGTAGGCCGCGCCGCCCGCGAGGCGGTGGACCTTTCGCGGGGTCCCACCTCTAACCTGGAGCGCGTCGCGGAGGCCCTGCGCTGCCGGGTCCAGGACCTCAACGTCTTCGTACTCGACAAGCCGCGCCACACCGCGCTCATCCAGGAGATCCGCGCCGCGGGCGCGCGGGTCCAGGCCCATGCCGGAGGCTTCGTGGCGGGCGCGATCCTGGCGGCGGCGTCTGGGACCGGGGTGGACGCCTTGATGAGCGTGGGGCGGGCCTCGGAAGCCGTGCTGGCGGCGGCGGCGGTCAGGGGGTTGGGCGGGGGTCTCCAGATCCGACGTGCCCCCCAGAGCCAGGAGGAACGCTCGCGCGTCCAGGCTCTGGGGCCGGGCGCGGGCGAGATCCTCACGGAAAACGATCTGATCCGATCGGAGGAGGTCTTCTTCGCGGCCACCGGCATCACCGACGGCAGTCTGTTCCGCGGGGTGCGTTTTGGGCGCGACGGCGTGATCACCGAGAGCCTCGTGACGCATGCCCTCTCGGGCACCGCGCGCTACATCCGGGCCATCCATCAGCTCGACAAGCTCATGCGGTTCAGCCAGATCGACTACGCGGGCGGAGGAGGTCCACCAAAGTAGTATGGCGACATACGAGCGCCTCATGGCGAGTGAGTCAGCGCTTCGGCGGCCAAGGGGACCCTTCGGGGCGGAAAACGCGTCCGCCCGCTCCCAGACGCACGGGCGCCCCACCCGATCGGGTGGGCATCCCCCGCCCGATCGGCCCGTGACTTTCCGCCCGAAGGAACGTTGCGCGGGCCCGAGCTCATGCCTTATCTTTGTCGGCGAAGTCAACCGCGGGCTACCAAGGAGGAGGACATGATCACCGTGAATCGAGCCGAGAAGAAGGATCGGTGGTCCGCTGGTGTCACGCCGTACGCGGAGATGGGTTACTACCAGCCGGACTACGTACCCAAGACAACGGACGTCCTTTGCGCGTTCCGCTTCGTCCCCCAGGAGGGCGTCGAGCCGATCGAGGGCGCGGCGGCCGTGGCCGGGGAGTCGTCGACGGCGACCTGGACCGTGGTCTGGACGGACCGCCTCTCGGCCTACGAGCACTACCAGGCCAAGTGCTATCGCGTGAGCCCTGTCCCAGGAACCGACCAACACATCGCCTTCATCGCCTACGACCTCGACCTGTTCGAGGAAGGCTCGATCGCCAACCTCACCTCGTCCATCATCGGCAACGTCTTCGGCTTCAAGGCCCTGAAGTCGCTGCGCCTGGAAGACATGCGCTTTCCGCCCCACTACGTGAAGACCTTCCAGGGCCCGCCCCACGGCATCGTGATGGAGCGCGAGTATCTGAACAAGTACGGCCGGCCGCTGCTGGGGGCCACCGTCAAGCCGAAGCTCGGCCTGTCCGCACGCAACTACGGGCGCGTGGTGTACGAGGCGCTACGCGGAGGGCTGGACTTCACCAAGGACGACGAGAACATCAACTCTCAGCCCTTCATGCGCTGGCGGGACCGCTTCCTCTTCTGCATGGAGGCCGTGAGTCGCGCCCAGGCCGCCACCGGCGAGATCAAGGGCCACTACATGAACGTGACGGCGGCAACAATCGAGGACATGTACGAGCGCGCAGACTTCGCCAAGGAGCTGGGCAGCGTCATCATCATGATCGACCTCACGATCGGCTACACGGCCATCCAGTCCATGTCGCGCTGGGCCCGCCGCAACGGCGTCATCCTCCACCTGCACCGGGCGGGCCACGGCACGTACACGCGGCAGAAGACGCACGGCGTCAACTTCCGCGTGATCGCTAAGTGGATGCGCTTGGCGGGCGTCGACCACATCCATGCCGGGACGGTGGTGGGCAAGCTCGAGGGGGACCCGAACTCGGTTCGCGGTTTCTACGACACACTGCGCGAGAACACCCTTCCCCCCAACCCCGCCCAGGGCCTCTACTTCGAGCAAGACTGGGCCTCGATGCCGGGGACGATGCCGGTGGCCTCCGGAGGGATCCACGCCGGCCAGATGCACGAGCTCCTCCACTACCTGGGCGAGGACGTCGTGCTGCAGTTCGGCGGCGGCACGATCGGCCACCCGGACGGCATCGCGGAGGGAGCGACGGCGAACCGCGTGGCGCTGGAGGCCATGATCCAGGCCCGCAATGAGGGCCGCGATTACCTGAGCGAAGGCCCGGAGATCCTGGCCAAGGCCGCCCGTTGGTCCCCGAGCCTGGCCAAGGCGCTTCAGATCTGGAAGGACGTGAGCTACGAGTTCGAGTCCACCGATACGCCGGACGTCGTCGTGACCCCCACCGCCTGACCCGAAGGAGAGCCGAGATGCGCGTGACTCAGGGAACCTTCTCCTACCTGCCCGACCTCGATGACGACCAGGTCCGGGCACAGGTGCGGTACTGCCTCGACAAGGGCTGGCCCGTGGCCATCGAGTACACCGACGACCCACACCCGCGGAACGTGTACTGGGAGATGTGGGGCCTGCCGCTCTTCGACCTAAAGGACCCGGCGGGCGTGATGCAGGAGATAGCCGCCTGCCGGGAGGCCTTCCCCGATCACTACATTCGCGTCAACGGGTACGACCGGCGTCTGGGGCGTCAGACGGTCGGGCTCAGCTTCATCGTGAACCGGCCGAAGCACGAGCCGGGCTTCCGCCTCGAGCGGTCGGAGGGCCCGGATCGCCGCATCCGGTACACGATCCGTTCCTACGCCGCCCAGCGGCCGAGCGGCGAGCGCTACTCCTCATGAGCGAGCCGGAAACGGGGCCCGCGGCCGGCGAGGACGGGCTCGTCGATCTCGACGCGGCCTACCGGGAGGCCCAGGTCGAACCGCTGTTCGACGACCTCGAGCGCGAGCTGATCGGCCTCACACCGGTCAAGCGCCGGATCCGGGAGATCGCGGCGCTGCTGCTGGTGGCGCGGCTTCGCCAGCAGCTCGGGCTCTGCGCGGAGCGGCCCAGCCTTCACATGAGCTTCACCGGTCCCCCAGGGACCGGCAAGACGACAGTGGCGCTTCGCATGGCGATGATCCTGCACAAGATGGGTTTCGTGCGCCGCGGCCACCTCGTGGTCGCGAGCCGCGACGACCTCGTCGGTCAGTACGTGGGCCACACCGCGCCCAAGACCCGCGAAGTCCTCAAGAAGGCCATGGGCGGCGTGCTCTTCATCGACGAAGCCTACTACCTGTACCGTCCGGAGAACGAGCGCGACTACGGCCAGGAAGCGATCGAGATGCTGCTGCAGGCCATGGAGAACCAGCGCGAGGACCTGGTCGTGATCCTGGCCGGCTACAAGGAGCGCATGGAGGTCTTCTTCCAGTCCAACCCGGGCTTTCACTCCCGGATCGCCCACCACATCGACTTCCCCGACTACAGCCTCGAAGAGCTGATGGCGATCGCGGAGCTGATGCTTCGCCGGCAGATGTACCGATTCGACGACGAGTCCCGCCGGGCCTTCGGCGATTATCTGGAGCGCCGAATCCGGCAGCCCCACTTCGCCAATGCCCGCAGCGTGCGCAACGCCCTCGACCGGATCCGGCTCCGCCAGGCCCAACGCCTCGTGGAGCAGGGCGGCCAGATCCCACCCGCGGAGCTGTCTCGCATCGATGCGAAGGACGTCCTCAGGAGCCGCGTCTTCAGCGAGGCCCCGGAGCACGAGCCTTCATACGCGGGGCCGGCGAGCCTCAGGAAGGAGAGTTAGACATGCCCATCGCGGGACGCCGACCGATCATATTGGGGCTGGTGGGCGACAGCGCCGCAGGCAAGACCACGCTCACGCGGGGACTCATGAGCATCCTCGGTAGCGAGCGGGTGACCCACGTCTGCACGGATGACTACCACAAGTACGACCGTGAAGA